>Ga0335072_10010307_pt1 | contig 13466 bp, 11 predicted proteins | sample Lox_Sample_21_FD_206725 | JGI IMG/M metagenome (GOLD analysis project Ga0335072, IMG submission 206725) | Soil microbial communities from Loxahatchee National Wildlife Refuge, Florida, United States - Lox_Sample_2.1 | ecosystem: Environmental > Terrestrial > Soil > Wetlands | place: USA...
ACCATCAGGTCGACGTTAATGAAGATGTAGGTCCTCGGATCCAGCACCATGCTCAGCCCGTTGCCGGAGTCGGCGAGCAGCATGGCCCGGGACATCGGCGAGATGTCCTCGCCGGGCACCAACGGGACTCGCGGCCTCGCCCACGCCTTGCCCGGGCCCGGCTCGTCGAAGTCCCCGGTCTCAAATCGCCACTCGATGTGGCTCAGGTAGCCGGCCACGTTGGCGCCGGGGAACCGTGGTGCGTTCGCGGCAGCCGGGATCTCGGGCACGGTCGAGCCTCTGGTGGCGACCGGCGCGCCGGGCAGTGTCGCGATCCGCCACCCCCGAGCGACCAGGACCGGCTGCCCGCCAGACTCCAGGACAGTCTCCAGCAGGGCAACGCGCTTGCCGGGCCGGAGCGTTCTGGTCTCCGCCGTCAGCGGCCCGAGCGGTACCGGCCGCAGAATGTCAACGGCGACCCTGGCGAGCCGCATGTTCTCGGCCGGCTCATGTCGCTCGAGCTGACGGGCCGCCAGCGCGGACGGCGGGCCGCCATGCTGAGCGTCCGCGCTCCAGGGTCCGGCGGTCGCCCCGGTCGCGACGAAACTGCCAGGACCGGCGGGCTCGAAGAAACTATCGTGCACGAAGCCGGATGTTACCGGCACGATGGCGGCGGCGTTCGCGTGCGGTCTCTGGCCTGGCGGGCGAGCTTGGCTCAGGGGCGGGCCGGGGGCTAGACGCAGAGTGGCCGATCGCTCGTTTGGCGCGGTAAGGCCGTGGAAGTGGTGCTCCGCTCCGCGAAGCGTCCCGGACTCGGTACGCTTCGTCCGATGGCGTATTTAGCTCACCGCGCCTCGGGGTGTTAGCTCAATGGTAGAGCAGCGGACTTTTAATCCGTGGGTTCTGGGTTCGAGCCCCAGGCGCCCCACTCACAGCCCCTGTATCTCTTCGCGCTGCGACACCGATAGAGGAATCCAGCGAACCGCCCTTGCTCCGAGGACAGGTTTCGCTGGCACAGGACAGGCGTCCGGGCTCATCCTCTCGAAGAGGCATCACCGTTGCGGGACAGCGCTGGCATCTCACCGGCTTCGCTGGCACCCTTGCCGCCCCGGCGCTATCCGGGGCAACAAGCACGGTACCGCGCTGGAGCTCGAGCCGTCATGCGGCCGCGCCGGTACAGCGCTGCGCCGGGTATGTGTCAGATCTCTGTAACCAGCTTGACCCGCTGGCCAGTAACGCTAGCCACGGTCTCGAAGTCGTGATCGTCGCACAGGACGGTAAGCCGATGTCGTTCTGCCGTTGCCGCGATAACCAGATCAACAGGACCAGCTGACCGGTGCTTCCCGCCTTCGGTGAGCAATTGCTGGACTTCCTCCGCGCGCTCCCATGCGCGCTCGCTCATCGGTACCCAGCCGAATAGCTCGCGCAACAACCGCTGCTTGTCGAGCCGGTCCGCAAGCGACCGTGCGGAATACAAGAACTCCAACTCAACGACAGGACAGACTGCGATGACGCCAGCTGCCAGGTGGTCTGACCAAAACTGCCTCAGCTTGTCCTGGAGTATCCGGAACACGGCGGACGTATCGATGAGGTAGAGGACCGGGCTCACTGGCGATAGGCCGATTTATTGCCGAGGAACTCGTCGAATTCGCCGCTGTCTGCCATCTCACCAAGCCTGGCGAGAGCCCGCAATCGCACGAGCCGCTGCCCCACTTCGTGAAGGGCGGCATTGACCGTGTCCTTCTTCGTCTTGGTGCCAAGTACCTCCGCGGCTATGGCCAGCGCCTCTTGGTCTATCTCGATCGGCGTCTTCACCATGGTCATGCTGAAACCTCCTTGCCTCAACCATGATATCAGCTATATCCAGAGCCGATATCCGAGATATCCATTGGCGGGTCTGGCGCAACTGGCTAGGGCCGGGCTCGCAACGGTGAGCCCGAGGACCCGGCTCGGCTTAGAAGTCCCAGTCTCCGTCGACGTGGTTCCAGCCGGCCGAAACCTCTCCGGTATCGCCAGCCAGGATCGGCTGGCCGGACGAAACGATGGTGACGCGCAACAGGTCCGGGCGAAGTGCCGCGACCGTGAGCGCGACCGGCTTGCCATCTCGAATGTCGCCGTAGCCGGCAGTGATCATGACTGCCCGCTCGCACGAACTCAGGCCGAGTGCCTGAGCTGCCCAGCGCGGCGGCTGCTGCATTTCGGTGTGCAGGGCGTGCGGCAGGAGCCAGCTCGGGCCGGCCATGTCCTGTCCATCGCCTCCGGCCAGCGGAGTCAGCGGCAAGAACGCGCAAGTCCCATCCGGTTCGGCTGGACCAAGCTCCGTAATCACCGACTCAGCTAGCCGAGGCGCCAGGTACGTCACAGTTATCGCGGCCGGCTCGCCGCCAACAGCCCACACCAGCTGGAGTATCCAGGCCGGCTCATCCGACGCGATCTGCAGCGCGCAACTGATGTCATCGCGTACCGGATGCACGTGGACGTTACGGCTCTTGACTGACACCACGCCGGCAACCGGATCGGCGCGCACCCGCAGGCCTTGCAGGCTGTCGCCGAACGGCAGCACGTAGTCAGCCGGGCTTGCCCGGCAGAACTGGCCAGCTGGCGTCCGCCGGATGAGACCGCGAGTGGCCAGCTTGTCGATAGCGGCCGTGAGGACTTCGTTCGTCGCCTCGTATTGCCTGGCGAGGACCGACAGCCGCGGCAACTGCCAGCCGGGCTCGTGATGCACCAGCGCCGCGGCGATGCGGTTAGTCAGGACTGAGATGGCCTGCTCTGGCCGAAGGCGCTGTCGGCGCAACTCGACGACAGTTGCATCTCGCTCCCGGACCGACAGCCGACGGGCGTCAGTAAGCCATACCCGCTCGGTGCTGACGGCATCGCTGCGGGGCTCCTGGACGTTGTCTCCGGCCGTGTCCGCGGCGTGACTACTGGCGCGGGCGGTGCCGGACTGCAAGTCCTGGACGCCACTGCTGCCAGAGTCTCCTGCCTGCTGCGCTCCCGTCTGATCTCGCCCCATCTCACGACGTCGGCTATTTGCTTCTGTAGCAGAACATGTTTCCCTAACTTTTTATCACAGAGCCTAGGCGAGCGCTTTGACAACCTGGGGCGATCGCCGCAATACGCCCGATCCCGGGTGAGCGTTGTCATCTCACTGGCCAGTAGCAGCCGCGACGGCGGCGAACGCGGCAAGCACGAGCAACACAACCCCGGTGAGACGCCGAACGAGGCCAGCCGGCAACCTGCGCAGCGGCCGGCCAGCCAGCACGGCAAGGGCCGTTACGCTCCAAAGTGCCAGTGCAGCACTAACGCCGACAGCGACCGGAGCATGGAAGCGCGCGGCCAGGCTCGCGGTCAGGATCTGAGTCAGGTCTCCCCATTCGGCCAGGAACACGACCACAAACGTGGTGAGAAAGACCCGGCTTGCGCTGTTCTGAGGCGCCGCGGGTGTCGATACAGCGGGAGCTGACCCGGCGGCCGGTTCGGCAGGCCCCGGTTGCGCAAGCCCCGCCTCGTCAGGCCCCGCCTCGTCAGGCCCCGCATCGTCAGGCCCCGCATCGCCGGGCACCGTCTCGCCGGGTGCTGGCTCTGCGGTACTCGGCCCGGCAGCCGACCCGCGGAATGCCAGGATCGCACCAGCCAGAAACAACGCTGCCGCCAGCGCCTGGACTGCTCGCTGCGGCAGCCAGGTGAACAACGCAGCACCGACCGTTACTGCGATGCAAACATGCACGGCGAACGCCGTGGCGGCACCGGTCCAGACCGCGAATGCGCGCCCGCGGGTGGCGAGCACAAGCGAGGCGAACATCGTCTTGTCCGGCAGCTCGCTGATGAAGATGACCGGGTATACGGTGCCAAGAACTGCCAGGCTCATCGCTCTCCGTCCCGGCTGGGGCGGGAGCGCACGACCTCCGCACCCCTGCCGCGCAGGCCAGGGCCGGAAGGTCTTGCCATCCGTGCTCACACGGACCCGGCGACCGGGCGCCATCGGGCGCCGGGTATGTCGATCGGCCGGCAGGAGGGCTACTCCCCTTCACGGTTATCTTAACCGAGAAGGACGAACCGGGCGAAGAGGAGTGCGCGGGATACTCCGGGCCGGTGCTTAAGACTGGCATCAGGCGTCCTGAGACGGACCCCGTGCAGACGCCTGTTCTCTGATGATCGCGAAGGCCTGATCAAGCAACTGCTCGACAGCTTGTGGTCCGTCCTCTCCTGCCGCGCGAAGCTCCCGGTGCCTGATGACCGCGCTGCGGAGCGCCGCGATGGCCACGCGGCCTAGGACTCTGGTCTTGAACTCTTCGTCGGCGCCGCCTGGTGCGGGCTCAGACTCAGCTGCTGCCCCGTCGCTCGCGCCATCGGTCCGCATCCTTGTCAGGATGGCCGCGGCGATAGAAGCTTCGAGACGCAACAGCGGACGCGGTTCGAAGCGTCGCAGGGTACGGATCGGCGACCCTTCGCTGAACAGCCAGAGCGGCGCGAGTTCTGGCTCCGCTGCAGCCTGGCGCGCGACCGCCGTCATGGCACGCTGAACCGCCACGAGCGGTGCTTCAGCGGCTGGCCGGGCGACGATCGCGTCATGCAGCCGGTCAAGCCAGGTCAGATACTCGTCGGCGATAAGGCCTTCCTTGCCGTCGAAGTACCGGTAGAAGGTTCGCTCGGTGACCGCAGCCGTCCGCGCAATGTCGCGAACCGTAGTCTGCTCGAATCCGCGCTCGGCAAAGAGCCGCTTGGCGGCGGTGGTCAGCGCCGCCCTGGTTGCCTGCTTGCTGGCCTCCCGGCGGCCTACCGGTGAAGTCACTACAGCATCTTCCACCAAGACATCGTCGCACGAGTTGTCAGGTGTGACAGTTCTCGTTAATCTGTCAGGTGTGACAGAATCTAGCCTGTCGTTGATCGAGGCGGCACAGCTAGCCGCCGCTCACGGCGACCACCATCACCGAACCCGCTTGCTCATCGGGCTGCTGCTCGTCGTTGTCATCGCGATCGTGGCCGGGATCGTCTGGCGGGGAGTGCGCAGGCGCCGGGCCAGTGCAGCTGGCCGGGCCCGCATAACGGAGGTCGCAGCGCCGGCGAAGGTGCCAGCGCCAGCACGGGAGCGAGCGATCAGGTCCGCGCCGGCTCAGGCCGAAGCGCAGCAGGGCGGACTGCTCTACCGGCTCGGCTTGTGGAGCGCCAGGCATCGTGTCGTCGTCCTCTGCGGCTGGATCGGCCTGCTGGCAGCGGCAACGATCGGCAGCCATCTACTCGGCGGCGTTTACTCAGACAACTTCTCGCTACCGGGCACTTCGGCGCAGCAGGGCGCTGACCTGCTGCAGGCACATCGACCGTCAGCCGGCGGCCAGGGCGGCCAGCTCGTCTTCACCATCGGGTCCGGGTCGCTCGTCAGCCACCGCAGTTCCATCGAGCAGTCGATGACCAACGTACGCGCGCTGCCTGATGTGCTGGCCGCGTCAGATCCGCTCGGTCCCGCGGCAGTCGCCAAGGACGGCAGGGTCGCGTACGCGACCGTCCACTTCGCGGTCAATCCTCAGTCGCTTGGCCAGAGCTACCTCGCCAAGGTCGGCCATGCGGTCGCACCGGCCAGGAACGCCGGCGTGGCGGTCGACTATGGCGGTCAGCTAGGCCAGGCCGCGAAGCTGAAGAACAAGGACCCGCGGTCAGAGGGGATCGGCATCGCCGCGGCCGTGATCATCCTGCTCATCGGGTTTGGCAGTGTCTATGCTGCCGGCCTGCCAGTGCTCAGCGCGCTAGCCGGGGCATTCGCCGGGCTGTCGGTACTTGGCATGGTCGCAGCCGCCACCACGTTCGCAACGGTCTCGCCCACGCTTGCGATCATGATGGGCCTTGGAGTCGGTATCGACTACGCCTTGTTCCTCACTACCCGCCATCGTCAGCTTGTCATGGACGGCGTCGACCCGGTGCACGCCGCAGCGCGCAGTCTCGCAGCCAGCGGGCGCGCAGTGCTCGTCGCCGCGCTCACGGTAGTTCTCGCGTTGCTCGGTCTCTATGCTTCCGGCCTTGCCTTCATCGGCAAGCTGGGCCTTGCCGCGGGAGTTACCGTGTCGGTCGCCGCGCTCGGCGCGATAACCGCTGTCCCGGCCTTGCTGGCCGTCGCAGGCAGCCGCATCGACCGGATCCGCGTCCGCCGCCCGGTCGCCGAGGCGTCGGGCGAGCACGCCGGCTGGCAGCGCTACGCCGAGCGGATAGGCGCCCATCCGTGGCTGTACCTGCTGGCCGGGGTGGCGCTACTCGCGGTGCTTGCCATCCCGGCGTTCTCGATGCGGCTCGGTCACGTGGACGCTAGTGCTGACCCGCCCGGCTCGACGGCCAAGAAGGCCTACACCGCTCTCAGCGCGGGCTTCGGGCCCGGCGCTAACGGCCCGCTCACCGTCGTAGCGCAACTCGGGCCCGGAGCGAGAACCGCGCAGCAGCGGCAGTACGTGGCGGCCGCGCTGCGCACAGCGATCGCCCGCACGCCAGATGTAGCGGCGGTAACGCAAATCAAGGCCACGCCGGACGGAGCCCTGCTCTACGCAACCGTGCTGCCGCGGACCGGACCACAGGCTGCCGCGACTGACCAGCTAATGCACACCCTGCAGACCGGCACACTGCCAAGCGTGCTTTATGCCAGCGAGTCAACGGGATACGTCACCGGATCACTGGCGGCGCAGCTCCAGTTCCGCGACGTCGTAGCGAGCCGACTGCCGCTGATCATCGCCGTGGTCATCGCTGGCGCGTTCGTCCTGCTGCTGCTCGCGTTCCGCAGCCCGGTCCTGGCCATCAAGGCCGGCCTGCTGAATCTCCTGTCGATCGGCGCGGCTTACGGCGTCGTTGTCGCAGTATTCCAGTGGGGATGGGGTAGCTCGTTGTTCGGCGTCAGCGAGAAAGTGCCGATCGAGTCCTACGTGCCGATGATGATCTTCGCCATAGTCTTCGGCCTGTCCATGGACTATGAGGTGTTCCTGCTCTCCCGGGTGCGCGAGTCATGGCTGCGGATGGGGGACAACCACGCAAGCGTCGCCCATGGCCTGGCTAGCACTGCCCGGGTAATCAGCTGCGCCGCGCTGATCATGGCGAGCGTGTTCGCCGCCTTCCTGATGTCGACGAACGTCACGGTGAAGATGCTCGCGCTCGGCCTCGGGCTCAGCGTCCTCATCGACGCGTCGGTGATCAGGCTGCTGGTCGTGCCGGCGGCCATGTTCCTGCTCGGCAGGTACAACTGGTGGACGCCGGGCTGGCTGGACCGGATCATGCCCGGCCGCCGGGACAGCATCCCCCGGCGACGCCACGACGATGCTCAGCCCGAGCCGGTGCCGAACGCCGGGCCGGGGTTCACCGCGAGGCCGAGTACCTTATCCACGCCCGAGAAAGCGTAATCCGTGCTGGCAGCGCCGCTGACGGCCTGGCTGATCCGCTTCAGTGACCCGGCACTCAGCTCGGGCAGTCCGGCCAGCGCATACCAGCCGACCTCGATCGACTCGCTGTCGTTTACCCGGGCCGAGCCGCCGTGCGCGCGGCACCGGAACAGCAACTCCAGGTACCGGACTATGTCGTCGTTCGGGTACGTGACCTGATCGCAAACAGTTACAGCCGCCAGCGCTTCCGGGACGGCGATCACGCCGGTCTCCTCGAAGATCTCCCTGACCGCCGCATCGGCGGGCTCTTCACCCGGCTCGATGATGCCGCCCGGCAGCGCCCAGATCCCGGTATCTGACCGCCGCCCGAGCAGTACCCGCTCATCGTCGTCAAGGACCACACCGGCTGCCGTGGAGAGCCACAGCAGGTCATGCCCGATGTGAGCGCGCAGGTCAGTAACGAATTCGGGAGTCGGCATGCCCCGACACTACCGGCAGCCGGACGGAAAACCGGTCGCCGGCCGGTTCGTTCACCAGCCATAGTGAGAGCCATGACGGAGCTGCCTGGCAAGGACGCTGCTACCAGCGACGACCAGATCAGCCGCAGCGATGCGGTACTGCCGGAGCGCGAGTTCGGGTGGTGGGACATGTTCGTCCACCCCGACGAGGACCCGCGCGAGCAGGGCGGCGAGTTCTCCGGCGAGCGCGCGACGCTCGTCCGCTACCTGCGCGACTACCGGCTGACGCTGGAAATGAAGTGCGCCGGCCTGGACGCCGAAGATATGGCCCGCCGTTCGGTGCCACCGTCCAATCTCAGCCTGCTAGGGCTGGTCAGGCACATGGCCGGGTGCGAGCAGTACTGGTTCCGGATCTTCCTGGCCGGCCAGGACGTGCCGCGGCATTACCGCTCCGACGCCGCGCCGAACGGAGACTTCAGCGGCGCCGTCGCCGATCCGGCAGTTGTGGCGGAAGCTTGGGAGACCTGGCGCAACGAGGTCTCGTTCGCGGAGAAATTCGTTGAGGGGGCACGAGACCTTGATATCTCCAGCAGCCTGGAGCGCGACGGCGGCCAGATGGAGCTGCGCTCGGTCATGGTGCACATGATCGAGGAGTACGCGCGGCATATGGGCCACGCCGACTTTCTCCGCGAGCGGATCGACGGCCGCGTTGGGCAGTAAGCGGTAGCAGATCAGGGCCGGGTGCCGAATGCGGGGCGTCCCGGCGAGGCTGGCAGCACCGCGTACGCGTCCCTCACCCAGTCGCAGAGCAGCGGCCGGGTTTCGCGCGGATCGATGATCTCCTCGATGCCGAAGCGCTCAGCCGTCCTGAACGGGCTGCGCACCGCGTCCAGCCTCGCACGAATATCGGCCAGCAGCGCGGCGGGCTCCTCGGCCGCCTCCAGCTCGGCCCGGTAGGCCGCCTCGATACCGCCCTCGACTGGCAGCGAGCCCCAGTCCGCCGACGGCCAGGCCCAGCGGCGGACGAGGCTGTGCCGGTTGACCAGGCCCGCGCCGCCCACTCCGAACACGCGCCGCACGATGATCTCGGCCCCCGGCACGCTGCCTTGATATACCGCGCTGATCGCCCGGACGCCGTGCCTGATCGTGGCTCGCTGCTCCGCCCTGGTGCCGATGAGCAGGCCGGGCTGGTCGGTGAACGTGACCACCGGCAGGTGGAATGTCGAGCACAGGTCGGCGAGCCTGATCACCGCGTCGGCACCCTCGGCGGTCATGCAGCCGCCGGCGACATACGGATCGCACGCCACGACTCCCACCGGATGCCCGTCGAGCCGGGCTAGCGCGGTCACGATCGAGCCGCCATAGCGTTGCACCTCGAATAGCGACCCCGCGTCGAGCACGGCCCGCAGGATTTCCCGGATGCGGTACGGCTTGCGCCGGTCCCGTGGAACCGCCGAGAGCAGCGAGGAGTCCCGGCGCTCGACCGGATCGCGGGACTCGGCCACCGGTGGCAGCGAGTAGGCGCTCGGCGGCAGATAGGACAGGAACTGCCGGATCAGCCCGAAGGCTGCGGCCTCCGAGTCAGCGATGAGGTCGATAGCCCCGTTCCCATTATGAACGCGGTGCCCGCCAAGGGTTTCCTTGTCGACGTCCTCGCCCGCACCGCTCTTCACTACCGGCGGGCCCGCGACGAAGAGCTGCGCGGTCCCCTCCACCAGGATCGAGAGGTGCGCGGCGCACAGGCGCGCCGCACCGAGCCCCGCCACCGGACCAAGCCCGGCTGCGACGACGGGAACGACCGCCAGGTTGTCAACGACGTAGTCCCAGCCCGGATTGACCGGGACATAGGTATGCCCGGTCTGCTCGAGGGACTTGACGCTGCCACCCCCGCCGGTGCCTTCGACTAGCCGGACGATCGGCAGCCGCAGCTGGTTCGCGAGTTGCTCGGCGTAGATCTGCTTGCCTGCGATAGCCGCGTCTGCAGCGCCGCCGCGGATCGTGAAGTCATCGCCGCCCACGACGACTTTCCGGCCGTCGATGTGACCGGTGCCGGTTACGAAGTTAGCCGCCGTGAAGCTCTTCAGCTCTCCGGCGGAGTCGTACTCGGCCTTTCCAGCGAGCGCGCCAATCTCGCGGAACGAGCCGTCATCGAGAAGCGCGGCAATCCGCTCCCGGACGGTCAGCCGCCCGGCGCCATGCTGCCGGCGGATCTTCTGCGGCCCGCCCATCTGCTCGGCGAGTTCCTGCCGCCTGCGCAGCTCGTCTAGTTCCGGTTGCCACGTCATGCCGGTCCAAGCTAACTCATCGGGAATCGTTCCGGCCAGGGCTGATCCACAGGTGCTGGACGGCCGGCGAAAATGCGCCGGCCGGGCGACGCCAGTGCGCCGCCCGGCCGGGCATGGTGCTTATTGAGTTGTCTGGCTAGCTGCTGACCTTTACGCTCGAGGTGGTCGCCGAGCCGTTGGCGTAGCCCGCCTTGTGCGCGGTGACCCGGCAGCTAAGCTTCTTGCCCTTGTCAGACTTGGTCGGCTTGAACGACGACTTGGTCGCGTGCTTGATGACCTTGCCGTTGAGCAGCCACTGGTAGGTGAACTTAACCCCGCTCTTCTGCGACCAGGTGCCGGCCTTCACCCGCTCTGTCTTGCCGACCTTGTGCGAACCGGACAGTGCGGGCTTCTTGGTCGCCCGCAGCGCGTTGCCGAGACTGACCTTTACCGACGCGCTGGTGGCGCTGCTTGTCGGGCCGGAGCCGTCGTGCACCGACACCTTGCAGGCCAGCGACTTGTTGTAGGCGGACGCTGGCACGGTAAAGGACTTGCCAGTACCGATCTGCTTGCCGCTTGCCAGCCAGGCGTAACTCGCCGTCACTCCCGGGTCGATCGTCCCGTCGCTGCAGGTCTCCGTCTGGCCAACCTTGTGCTGGCCCGAGATCGTCGGCTTCGCAGCCACCGGGTTCACCGTGTAAGTGAGCGCGGTAGACGTCGAGGTGGTGAAGCTTGACGGGTCGGTCGGCGTGAAGCTCGCGGTGAGCGACGCGGCGTTCGGTGCGCTTGGCAGCAGCTTGGTCGTCGTCAGTGCCGCGACACCGCTGCTGTTCACAGCTTGCGTGCCGACCACAGTGCCGTTCTCCTCGAACGCGACGGTGCCGGCTGCATTAGTAGGCGACAGAGTGGCCGTGAGCGTCACGGAGGAACCCTGCGGCGCCGTGGACGTCGGGCTCGCCGTCAATGTGGTGGTGGTCGCCGTCGGCCCGGTGCCGACCAGGTAGGACAGCGAGCCAGCAGAACCGATGTCGTACGACGCCAGAGTGTTCCCGGCGCCGGCGGGCGAATCCGAGATGGCCGGCGTGAAGAACGCCATGTACTTCGTCGTCCCGTTCGGCGGTGTGGTGGTCACCGACGCGGTCCCGCCGCTGCTGACTGTCTGAGTGGTGCCGACCTGGGTCGTGCCGTTCCAGAAACTAACCGTTCCGGCCGAGTCAGCGGTCGGCGACACCGTAGCTGTCAGCGTGATCGGGCCCGAAGTCGCCTCGGTCGGCGGGGTCGCGGTCAGCTTGGTGGTGGTGTTCTGGGTGTAATCCGGGTAGTCCACCGACCACGTGCCGGTGGTCTTGTTCACCGAGACGACGGTCTCGTAGTAAGACTGCTCCGGGTTCGTCCCGATGCCGCCGATCACCATCCGGATGTCATACAGGCCGGCGTAGCCCGCGGCAGTCTGCGTGTTCGGGAACGACGTGATCGCATTCTGCAGCGTAGCGCCAACGTCGACGGCGCCCGAGATAACCGGGTTGGCAGTGGTACCGATCCCTCCCGGATCCGACGTGTTCGGGAAGATGGATTTGATACTGAGCTCGTTGCCTTCCCAGGTCAGCGGGTTCGCATTCGCCACCGGCGTGGCCTCGTACAAGGTAGCTGTGGTGTACGGGTTGGCGCCGCCCGTAGGGGCCGGAGCCGGAGCCGACGCCACTTCGTAGGCAGCCATTTCCGGGTCGGTGGTCGAGCCTCCGGTCACCACCTGCCCCTGCGCGTTGTAGAAGGTGATGGACCCCAGCGGAGCGACAGTCTCCGCTGAAAGCCACGGCGGAGCAGAACCGCCTCCGCCCGCGGCCACAGCAGCGCCGCTACCCCCCACCAGCAATCCTGCGCTGGCGGCCAGGGCCACGGCCCCCACCGCTAGCGCACCAAATCTGCCGTATCTCACTGCTTTCCCTTCCCTAGCGATTAGCGGATAGATCAGCCGGCAATTCGCCGACGGCGACGCCAGACCACTGCGGACGCCAGCAACGCGACGACGATCACCACGGCACCTGCGAGGCCGGCGACGAGTGGCCCGGCGCTCGAGGTGTGCGCAGCGTCGAACGAGCCGGAGCTGCCAGTGCCCGAGCCGCCCGCCCCTGAGCCAGAGGAGGCCGTTGATGACCCGCCGGAACCCGACGACGAGGACGGCGAACTCGTCCCTTCCTTCGCAGCCCCGGCCTGCGGCTTCGGTTTCCCGCGCGCGCCGGGCATTCCGACGACGGTCTCTTTCGAGATCGCCTTGCCGCTCGTGCAGGACGCGCCGCCACCAGCCACGAGCCGCCAGGTATTGCCGATGACCTGCAAGTCGGCGGCCGCGTATCCGCTCTCGTCCTCTTCCATTCCTGGTGCTCCCAGGTAAAGCCGCAACTGGATCAGGTGGTCGAAGATGGGGTGGTAGGCGATTGTCATATAGGACAGCGGCTCGTCGATCGGCGTGAACTGCGCCATCGGATGCAGACGGTTGCTGTAGTACGAGGGCGTGGCCATGATCGACCCGCTCCAGGCGCCGGCCGGCGTCTGCTCGCGGGGCTGGTAGGCATACATCACGGCCGTCGCGCCCTTGCGGAAGTACACCTTCGGTGCGGGCACGTTCGAGACAACCCGCCACACGAAAGGTTTGGTGTTGATGTTGCCCTGCGTAACCGGCTTGAGATTGACGCCACACAAGGTGAGCCAGCCGGCCTGTTGCGGGTCCGTGTACGGCAGGTGGCTGCCTGCCTGGCTGCTGGCTTGACTGCGGGTGCTGGCCTGACTCGCTGTGCCGTGCACCGGTGCGGCCGTAGCTGCCTGCACGGGCACTACGGCGACTGCGCAGACCGCCGCAGCGGCGATGAGCAGGCGGCCGATTTTCATGTTGTCCCTCCACTGATCACTGGCGAGGCGTGGCCGGGTCTTACCCGAGATCCCGCGCGGCGACGACGCCGGCGCCGGTACCAGAGGCCGAACGGGAGCAGCACCAGCAGGATCACGATGGCTAGCAATATCCACGGCACTGCCCAGAAGCTCACTTGCCCGGAGTAGGGCGTTAGTCCCTGGTCGAACTGGCCTGTTGGCACAAGCGGCCGAATAGTGACCTTGCCGGTCTCAAGGAATTCGGGGTACACGCCGTCGACTGTCACGTGCGCTGCGTCAGAGCCGCCCGGCAGCATTGCCGGAACGCTGATGACGGCCGGGCTGGTCTTGGTTGCCCCGACCAGGCCACTCACGGACACGGCAATCTTGCCGCCAAGCACCTCGTTACCCGAGTTGACGATGTTGAACGAGAGCTTGGCCGGGGCTGTCGCTCCAGGGTTGAGCGGGTCGTCGTAAGCAACATGCAGGCCGCTAATGCTCAGCCGCGGCTCGAGCCGCCCGGAGATCCGGAGGATGATGCGGTCGGC
>Ga0335072_10010308_pt1 | contig 13466 bp, 8 predicted proteins | sample Lox_Sample_21_FD_206725 | JGI IMG/M metagenome (GOLD analysis project Ga0335072, IMG submission 206725) | Soil microbial communities from Loxahatchee National Wildlife Refuge, Florida, United States - Lox_Sample_2.1 | ecosystem: Environmental > Terrestrial > Soil > Wetlands | place: USA: Florida...
GCCGGGCCGGGCGGCGGACTCGTTTTCGGAAAGATGCTGCGATCCCTCGATAAAGGAGCGTTCCGTCAACCAGAGGGTGACCAGGGCCAGCCCTCCAGCCGCCGCGAAAAAAGCGGTTAGGTGGGCCGGGCCGCCAACGGCGGCCCGCGCCAGCGCCGACATCGGAGAATGGGCCAATGCCATGAATTTGTGCTGCATGGCCGGCGGCATATACTTACCGCCCGCCTCTTCACTCATCTGAGTCGCCGAGATGCTGAGCGATCCGGCCACGAAGGTGACTCCGAAAATCAAGAGGAAAGGAATGATCTGGGCAAAAAGACGCGCCTTGCGCAAACCGAGCCAGCGAATGAGGCCAAAGGAAAAAAGTCCGTCGATGCAGGTCACCATAACCGCCAGCGCGAACCAGAGAGCGTAGCCCCAGAGAAATCTCGGGTTGCCGCCAAACATGAAGGTGCGGACGTTGATGTAGGGAATGATGATGAAGCCGTCGACCAGGCACGACTGGAGCGCGTTGCCAAAAAGACGCGCGGCGAGCACGGCGCGGGGCGAAACCGGCGAGCTTAGCAATAAGCTGCTGTCGTCCTGCTCGTGCAGAACGACGAGCGCGCGCATCAGCCCGCCGCTCACCATGACGAAAAGGAGAAAACTCCACATCGCCGTGCTGATTCCGGTAATGAGAGCCCCCTTGTCCTCGGAAGGAGAAAGCCAGGCGTAAGTCACCAGTGAAAACGCGGCCACATGCAACGCGGCCAAAAAGGTGAGGCCGAAAAGAGCGCCGCCGGCCTGCAAAAGGCGGTCGCGCCAGGTATGGCCGGCCAGATGCTTTCTTATTCCCTGTTTGATATCGATCCACACGAGCAGAAGCCCAATCCGGAACGAGTGCGTCCACGAATGGCGAAAAGGAGCGGTTTGCGATGCGCCGGCCATTTTGATTCCTCAAGGCGGCAGACTTTTCCCTTCCTGAATCAACTGAAGGAAAATTTCCTCCAAGGAACCGCCGGCGCGGCCCGAGTGGGAGCGCAATTGTTCCATCGTTCCCTCGGCAATGAGGCGTCCGTTGCTCATGATGCTGATCCGCTCCGCCAGCCGCTCGGCCACTTCGAGAATATGGGTGGTGAGAATGACCGAGCCGCCCTGGTGAATAAACTCGAGCAGAATATCCTTCACCAGCCGCGCGGCGGAAGCGTCGAGCCCGGTCAGCGGCTCATCGAGCAGGATCAATTTCGGCTCGTGGATCAGGGCGCTGGCCAGGGCGATTTTCTGCTTCATGCCGCGGGAATATGATTCGATCCACTCGTGCCGGCGGTCCCAAAGCAGAAGCCGTTCGAGAAGTTCCTGCGCCCGGCGGCGAGCCAAGCCCGGTTCGACCCCCCAAAGCGCCGAGACAAACTCGAGATGCTCCATCGGGTTGAGCTTGCCGTAAAGCACCGGGTCGTCGGGAATGTAGGCCAGCGGCTGCTTCGCCCGCCGCGGTTCGGCCACGGCATCGGTGCCCATCACGCGAATCTCCCCCGCATCGGGACGGATGAGACCGGAGATCATGCGCAACGTCGTCGTCTTGCCCGCGCCGTTGACGCCGAGAAAACCGTAAAGCATGCCGCTGGGCACGCGCAAACTGAGCTGATCGACGGCGGTTTTCGGACCGAAACGTTTGACGAGGCCGTTGATTTCGCAGGCGTATTCCATCCCCCTCAAAAGGACAGGGAATCGCGCGGCTTGTCAAAGCCGGCGTTCCGCGCGCGCGCCGTCACGAAGCCTGGTATCGCTTCCAATCGCTCAGGCTAAGTTTGAGCATTTTATTGGCGGCGTTTTCGAGCCAGTCTTTGGGAAGTTCCTTCCAGGCGGCACGGATCCGTTTGCGTCCTTTCGGCGTGCCGAGATGAATGTTGGCGGTCTCCTGGCCCATGGAATAGAGGAGCGCGGCGATGTCTTCATGATGAACGACCTCCTCGATGTCGATGCGGCTGCAATCGGGCGCGAGTCGGCGCACAAGCCAGCCCTCGCGGATTTTGTAATGGGGATCGGCGCAACGGATCGCGGAGCGCACCGTGGTTTCGAGCCACGGATTCCCCCGGCCGGGGCGCGCCTTGCCTTGGGCCCAGAGACAGGCGGATGGAACGGCCGATTTGGCTTCACGGACGAGGATGCCGCCCTGCCATTGGACGACTGCGAGATACCGGTGGCGGCCCAGGCTGCCCAGACCCTTGGGCTTGGTCGGAATGCGGTATTCGGGCTCGGCGCCGCGCGGGAGAATCTTGCGGAAGGCTTTCCGGACGGGACGGGGCAGCGGGCCGCCCAGCGGCGCGGTTTTGGCCTCGAACCGGCGCCAAAATTCGGCGGGCTGGCGAAGCTCCTGGATGGCCATTTTGCGGAGTTTGGGATGGTGCTCCATGAGGACAAACGGCTCCCCTCCCCGCTCGATTTGGGAGCGGTAGCCATCGGCGAGGTGATCGGTGATTTCTCCGGGCTTGAGTTTGAAATCGGCGTGATGCCGGGCCGCCAGAAAAGCGCTGACCGCGACACGGACAAGATCATTGGGGAACGCCATGGGAAAAGCCTCGTCGAAATCGTTGACACCCCAGGCGAGACGGCCTTCGGCATCGCGCCAGGTGCCGAAATTTTCGATGTGAAGATCGCCCACGGCATGAACCCGCGGGGCGCCCGCCAGCTTGGGACAGGCCTCCGGCCAAAGCTGGGCCCAGCGGTAAAAGGTGGCGCGAAAAAAGAGAAACGGATCGTCCCTCATCTGCCGGTGCTTGTACTCGAGATCGGCCTCGGCGACGCCAATCCGGCGCCTGAGCCATTTCTCAAACCGGCGGGTCGCTTCCAGGATGTTCACGCTGTTTTTTACCGATAGCAGATTCCGCGAGGAAGGAACGGAATTATTTTGGATGGGACGGCAAAATGGGTAACGTGGTCGCTTCATGAAACTGATTTTCGTGGGAGATGTGGTGGGGGAACCGGGCCGTGACACGCTCCGCGCGGCCGTTCCGGGGCTGCGCGAGCGGTTTAGTCCCGATTTTTTCGTGGTCAACGGCGAAAACGCGGCTGGCGGCAACGGGATCACGCCCAGGCTGGCCATTGATTTGATGCGGGCGGGCGCCGATGTCATCACCCTGGGAGACCACGCCTGGGATCAGCGGGAAATCGTGCCCTATTTCGCGACTGAACCGCGCCTGCTGCGCCCGCTGAATTATCCGGCGGGAACCCCGGGCTACGGTTCGGTCGTGGTGACGGGCAACGGAAAGAAGCTGGGGGTGATCAACGCCCTGGGCCGCACTTTCATGGGACCCCAGGTCGATAACCCCTTTCTCCTGATCGAAGCCGAAATCGAAAAGTTGAAACGGGAAACGCCTCATATTTTGATCGATTTCCATGCCGAGGCGACATCGGAAAAAATCGCCTTGGGGCGCGCGGTGGATGGCCTGGCCACGCTGGTGGTCGGAACGCACACGCACGTCCAGACCGCCGACGACCAGATTTTCCCCGGCGGGACCGCTTATTTGTCCGACGCCGGTTTTTGCGGGTCGCACGAATCGATTATCGGGCGGGACATCGCCAGCGTGCTGCAAAAATATCGCACGCTGCTGCCGAACAAGTTTTATATCGCGCGCGAGGGCCTGCAGGCCGACGGAGTTTTTGTCGAAGCCGATGAAGTCACCGGACGCGCCATTCGGATCGAACGGTTTCAGGAAAAAGTGAAGATATGACCGGCGGCGGGAAAAAATGAAACGGAAGCGGGCCGGGAACACTGGAGACGGGGAGCTGTACCTCGGCTTGATTCCCGAATCACCGGGCGCGACGGCGCAGAATCCGATTTCGGTCGGCGGCCTGACCGATACGATTCGCGATTTGCTCGAAGCCAATTTGAGCGAGGTGTGGGTAACGGGCGAAATCTCCAATTACCGCTCGCCCGGATCGGGTCATCTCTATTTCACGCTCAAGGACGAAACCGCCACGCTGCAGGCGGTCATGTTCCGCCCCGAGGCGCGGCGAATCGGATTCGCGCTGGAAGACGGCATGGCGGTCCTCGCCCGGGGATCGGTCACGGTTTACGAAGCGCGCGGACAGTACCAATTGCAGGTGGTGGAAGTCCGGACCCGGGGCCAGGGCAGCCTGCAACAGCGCTTCGAAGCACTGAAGCGAAAACTCCAGGCGGAACACCTGTTCGACCTGGACCGGAAACGTCCCCTGCCCGTTTTTCCCGAGGTCATCGGCGTGGTAACGTCGTTGCAGGGAGCGGTGCTGCGCGACATGCTCCAAATTTTGCAGCGGCGCGGGCCGGGCATCCGGATCAAAGTACGCGGCGTGCGGGTGCAAGGCCCGGGAGCGGCGGAGGAAATCGCGGAGGCCATCGGCGCGTTCGGCGTGGAAGGCAACGTTGACCTGCTGGTGGTGGCGCGCGGGGGTGGAAGTCTCGAGGATTTGTGGGCCTTCAACGAGGAACCGGTCGCGCGGGCGCTGGCGGCCTGCGGCATGCCAACCATCTCGGCGGTGGGGCATGAGACCGATTTCACCATCGCCGATTTTGTCGCCGACGTGCGGGCGCCGACGCCAAGCGCCGCCGCGGAATTGCTGACGCGGGATTGGAACGAATGGCGCGAATCGGTTGGCAAGCTGAAGGCCCGGCTGGGCCATTCCACGAGGCAAGCGCTGGCGCGGCGCCGGCGGCAGGTCGAACATCTGGCTTCGAGCTACGCGTTACGGGAACCACAGCGCATCGTGCGGCAATGGGCGCAGCGGCTCGATGACCTGCGGGAAAATCTTTACGCGCGGACTCTCAACACGGTGCAGGCGCGGAGGCATCAAGTGCGTCTGATGGAAGCGAGGCTGGCGGCCCATCATCCGGCCCGGGAATTGGGCCGGCGACGCCAGCATCTGGCGCAATTGTCGGCCCGTCTGCGGGCTCTCGGGCCGCAGGCGACACTCGACCGTGGCTACGCGTTGGTGCTGGACGCGGCGGGACGTCCGGTTTTCCAGGCGGCGAAATCCCTGGAGGGCAAGCCAGTCGAGATTGTGCTCAGCGATGGAACCGCCGGGGCGAATCTGACCAAAGTGCAACCCAAGCGCACGTTGCTGGAAGCTTTGCGCGCGAAAGCAAAGAAATCAGCGCCCCCGGAAAAAAACCGGAAAAAAGGAAAGCGAAAAGATAAGCAGGCTTAGGCCTAAAAGAAAAAGAAAGCAGGCATAATGCCTTCCCTTTTTCCAACGTGACCAATGCGCTGGGATCATTCGGGTATGGTTATTTGGACGAGACGGGCTTGCTGGCGAGCGTTACTTACCCCAGCGGCACTGGACTGAAAACGAATTACAGCTATTATATTATTCAAGTTCGGACCGTCTTTAATGACGACAGTCTGATAGTAAATAATACAAATGCAGGGTTCTCCTTAGTAGGCGAGGAAAGAAACGGATCTGAGCTGCTCGCGGCGTTGAGAAAAGCCGCATTAGCCGCAGCTCCACCGTTTTTGAAAAAAAACGGCGGCTGTTGTGATAAAGTGACAATAAACGAATACCGAAATGACATTGGGCCTGCGGCAAATCCGCCAATAGTAATTCAATGAAAACTAGATTTTTTGTTCTTTATATTGTTTTAGCAATTTTGTTTGGTTCGGCAATTTCAGCGGCAGGTTTATATCTGGGGAAAGTATTACCTCTGCAAGAAAGGCTGGCTGAGAAAAAGTATGAAGCTGATGAAAACCTGATTAAGGGTAGTGCTTTAGATATTGTCATTGCCGTTTCTCTTCGTGAGTCTAACCAGGAAAAGACGCTTAAAATTCTTGATGAAACAATACTACCTACCGACATTCAAATTTTTAATAAATTCGTTAAAGAAAATTGTCTGATGAGTTCGGATTCCGCGTATTTCTTGTGGCGAATTAAAAAATATTCAAAAGATTTTTCAGTCAAATTTCCGAAAAATGAAATGGATATTATAAGCAAAGTACCTAATGAACGGCCAAAATTTTCAGGTAAGATAGGAAATGAATAAAAATGAACTCCACACGCCAACCATAGCACCCTCAGTGCCAACGAGAAATAAACGCAGGAAAGGCTGCTAGGTTGTATGCGTCACGCGGAGCATCACTGTTTGAGGGGAATGGTAAATGCCGTAGCTTGGAAAAGCTATGACAGTTAGCTTTACGCCAGTTGATGGACAGATACTGAAACGAGATGCGGCAGGTCGAGTGAGGACGCCTTGCGAGCGCCGAGAGGCTATCCTGAAGGAGTTCGACCAAAGCGGGAGAGCGATGAGCACTACGGAGCACATGTTGCGGATGGGCTGTTTTGGACGAATGACGACGACCCGGGAACGGCGGGTGGCGTTGTTGGCGGAATTTGACCGGAGCGGAATGAGCGGGCAAAGGCAAGTCAACTACTTTGCCGGTGGCGGAGCGCACGTTGCTGGAAGCCTTGCGCGCGAAAGCAAAGAAATCAGCGCCGCCGGAAAAAAACCGGAAAAAAAAGCGAAAAGATAAGTAGGCTTATAGCTGCTTAAGCCTCTAGCAATTAAGCACAAAACATGCTAGGCTGGGTTCCGTGAGATTTTACGCAATTCTCATTTGGGCGGTTTTGGCGCTCCTGCCGCTTGTGCGGTCACAGGCCCAGATCGCGCCGGAATTGCGGGAAGAGGGCGTGCTTTATTTCGAGGATAATCTGCCGAACAAGATCGTCGCGACGGTGAAGGCGCCCCTGACGATTTACTTGCAGCGCGATTTCGGGATGGCCGCGGCCTATCTGGGCGCCGGACAGCAGATCCAATTGTTGGGCATGAGCGGGGACGGTTATCTCGTGAAGGGGAATTATCGCGGCAACACCGTAACCGGCTGGATCAGGCCCGAAGATTTGCCCTCGGGGATCGATCCGGCGCTGTTCGCGGAGGCGAAGAAAAATCAGGCGTGGCACGACGCTGTGGCGGTGGCGATCGCCAACAAGAATGTGATTGAGGGGATGACGCCCGACGAAGTCACCCAAGCCATGGGCAAGCCGACCCAGACTTCCTCGCGAACCGACGCCAATGGAACCCAGCAGACCTGGATTTTCACGACTTATCGCGAGGAACCGCAAAATACCTATACGCTCGACGCGTTCGGGCGGGCCGCCTTGCAGGTTTATTACGTGAAGGTTCCCATCGGACAACTGATTGTTAATTTTGTCAACGACGCCGTGATCTCCGTGGAACAGCACCAAACCGACCCTAGCGCCTCGGGTCCGGCGATCGTGACACCCGGGGTCGTGACGAGATAAGGGGCGGAAACTCTCCTCCGCGCTCAAGCCAGACGAGAAGGCCGGCCCAGATCAACCATGCCACCGCCGAAACACCGGCGCCGATGGAAAACGCCGCGGGCGCATAAACGATCCGCAAGCGGTGATGTCCCGCCGCCAGCGGCACCGCCCGGAGAATATAATCGGCGGGCAAAAGCTGGTACGAGGTCTGGACGCTGCCGGGCAGAGCTTCGGCCCCCCAGTTATGATCGTAGAGATCGGTGATGAGAAGCAGAAGGGGTTTGCCGGCATCGGCCTCGATAACCAATTCATCCGGTTGCTCGGAAATCAGTTTGACTGTCCCCGTCGCGCCCGGCTCCGGCGAAGGCTCGGGATCATTTTCCAGCAAGACCGTCTTCCCGGGATTGAAGGAAGGATCGCGCAGAGCGGAAAAGATGGCGTCACGTCCCCGCAAAATTTTGCAGTCCGATAACAGCAATAGCCGGGGCAGCGGAGCCGGTTTGCTCTCCACGACTTGAACGCCGTTTTGACCCGGCACGAAGGCGTAACGCAGGCGAAGCATGGCGTAAAGCGGGTCCAAACCCCGGAAATGGATATATTGGGTCGCGTGATCGGGGTCGGCGCCCTGGGTATAAAACATGAATTCGGTATAACGCCGCAGCCCGGTGGGGTTGAATCCATCAAGATTGCTCGCGCCGAGCAAAAAACCATTATTGGGGCACGTCAGGTCCAGCACCCGGTAATCGCCCGGATGCGCCGCCACGAACCGGCGAAGCGGGTCCGGCATCGCGTCTGAGAGGTGCGCCACGGCGACCTGCCCGGAGGTAAATCCCATCATCTCCAGAATCAAAATAACCGGCAAAGCCCAGCGGAGAAGCGGCTGGCGTTTGAGGAAGAGGAGCGTGGTGGCCGCGAGCGTCAAAATAAGTCCGGCCAAACCGAGCGAGAGACCGGCGTGCCATCCCGCCGCCTGAAGGTTGCCGGGCTGGGTGAAAAATTCCGGAGGCAGGTAACTTTCATGGCTGCCGGCCACGAGGCTGAAAAAAGGAGCGATGCTCTCCGGAGCGAAGAGAAAAATCCCCGCGCCCACGATCATAACCATTCCCGCGATTATTCCACCCCAGCCTATCGTCCGTGGCGGTATTTTTCCACGCAGGAGCGCGCTGGCGCCCGACGCCATGGTCATCACCAAAAAAAGCATCGCCGGAAAAGTGAATTTGGACCAGCCGCGAAAATGGCCGAAACCGGGCGCATCGTAGTAAAGCAAATTGAACACCGGGGTGTGCGCGCCCAGCGCAAGCACAAGCAACAGCGCAGCCGTGATAAGATCCAAAACCACCTGCCGGCGTTTCGGATCTTTGCCGCCAAGAGCAACCGCGATGAGCAGGGGGCCGGCGACGCCGGTAAAAAGCGACATTTCCCACAGGTAGCAACGGCCCCAGTAATCGATTTCCCCCGGAAATTTGGAGTCGGCCAGCGTTCCAAAAAAACCGGGCGCAATCGTGGTAAGAAAATTTTCCGGAGGGAAACTGAACATCGCGGCGAAATCGTAATCGAGGCTGCGTTGCCGCACGCCTTCCTCCAGCGCGTCCAGGCCGGGCAGAAGCTGCGCCGCGGAGAGGGCCACGCCTCCGAAATAGCATCCGATCAGAGCCGGCAACGCCCGTCGCCGGACCGCCGGTTCCGCAACGGTAAGCACCAGCGCCTGGAGTCCCGCCGCCACGGCGGTGTAAAAAAAGTACTGCACATGCCCGGCCAGGATTTGGAGACAGACCCCCGCGCTGGCCAGAAAGAGTCCGCGGCGCTCGCTCCACCGCACCCATGATTCAAAGCCCAGAAAAATCCAGGGCGCCCAGGCCATTGTGCAGAAATTCGAAAGATGCCCGGCGTAGAGATGCGGAAAAACCGGCCCCGACAGCGGCAGAACGATCCCAGCCAAGCCCGCCGCCCAGGGATGAAGGCCCCGGCGGACAGCCCACCGTTCCATTCCCCACCCGAGAATGATGAGATGAAGCAGCATGGAAAAATTGAGCGCCGGGGCCAGAGGGAGACAGAGAAAAAGCAAGTTGGGCGGATAGAGCACCGCCGATTCGAAGCCGCCCAGAAAAGGCTGTCCGGCGTAGGTGAAGGGATTCCAGAGAGGAAGATGTCCCGCCGCCATGGTGCGCGCGGCAAACGCGCGTGAAGCCACGTAATTCTGGACGAGATCGGTGCCGGGGGAGGATAGGAGAAGTTGTGACGGCAGCAACAAGACGAGGACCAAAGCCGCCACCGCCAGGCAACCCGCGATGCCCGCGCTGCGCCAGGCACTGGAACGATCCGATCCGTTCATTGGGACACGGAGATTCTTTCCAGATAAATCCGGCAGGCGGTTTCAAAAACCTGGTCGACCGTTATATTCTTCATGCAAATATTGTTCCGGCAGGCGGTCTGGCGATTGTTGTAAGCGTTAACGCAGGGACTGCAGGCCAAACCGAGATAGATGGCGTGGCTGCGCGGCCCCGGCGGCGCGAAAAGACGCGGCGTCTCGGGACCGAAAAGAGTGAGCACATCAATGCCCGTAAGCATCGCGAAATGAGCCGGGCCGCTGTCATTGGTAATCAAAATTTCGGACATTCTGTAGAGGATCATCAACTGCCGCAGCGTCGTCTGTCCGGCCAGGCACCGGCACCGTTTTGAATCGACTTCCCGCACCAGATCCGAAATCACGGCCTGCTCGGCGCCGGAACCGGAGAAAACGATGCGCATCTCCGGAAATTTTTCGAGGAGGCGTTTGGCCAGCATGATATAATTTTTGCCGTCCCAGCGGCGCAGCGGAAGCAGATCGCTCGCGTTCGCATTGAGGACGATCATTCGCTCGCCCGGCGCTCTCCCTTCCCGGGCCAGGATTTCCTCCACTTGCCGCATTTCGTCCTGTCCGGGGCAGAAAAGCGGCGGCGCCTGACTGGGCGGCGGCGCCTGGGCAAAGGTGGGGAATTGCGTTGGGTCGGCGTCGAGAGCATGGACCAGGCTGGAAAAAGAGGTGCTGGCGTGCAGGTGGGAATTATAGAGCACCCGATGGGTAAAGAGGTCGCCGAGGTAGGGGCCTTCGCCAAAATATGTGTGATAACCAACACGCCGTTTCGCCCCGGTCAAAAAGGCAAAGGCCGCCGGGAGCCGGGAGAAAAATTCCATATCCACGCAAGCGTCGATCTTCAGCCGCCGGATGTACCGCAGACATCGCCAGGAGCTCGCCACCATCGCAAAGGCCGATTCGGTTTCGATGGTCAGAACATTTTCACGGGGAATCAATTCCAACAGGTCGGCGATAAAGCGGTTCTCCTCGAAAACCAGGAGGTAGACGTTTTCCCGGCCCACTTTCTTTCCCGCGGTTTTAAACGCGTCATAAGCCAGAACCGTCGATCCCTGCTCCGCCAGTTTGACAAAGAGAATCTTTTTAAGGGGTTCATCTTTCCGCGAATTTTCCGGCCTAAAAAAACGGCCCAGGCTCGCCGCCCGGCGCAGCCACGTCAGTGTCCAGCAAACAGGCACCCCCACTCGATAATCAATGGCCTGCAATAACGCGACTTTGCTGCTAAACAGCTTCACTTGAAGAGTAAGCATGGCGGATAGAAAAATGGGAAGTCAAAACGAACGATTGGAATCGAGCGATGGGTGAATTCGCGTGATTAAAGTTGCCATCGGCCTTCACGGACCATACGTTGCCCTCCATGAAGATATCTTCCGCCCTGGCGGCATCGATGATGCTTTTCGTGGGCCCACTTTGGGCACAAGCCCCAGCCAATCCCCCTCCCGCCAACGATAATCCGACCGCGGACCTCGATTTAAGCGACGGGAATTCGCCTCCTCCACTCACCGGCTTCGCGGACATAGCGGCACGGCACCTGATGATTTTGGATGATGGCAGGCTGAAGACGTTTGATACTTCCGCCCTGCAAGGAGTCAAATATTGGGCCTTCTATTATTCCGCCTCATGGTGTCCTCCCTGCCGGGTCTTCACGCCGAAGCTGGTCGATTTTTATCATGCTTTCAAACCCAAGCATCCCGATTTCGAGTTGATCTTCGTTAATATGGATCAGACCGAGGAGGCCATGGTCGGTTATATGAAGGCGGACAAGATGCCCTGGCCAGCCGTTGATTTTGATGCGATCGACCGCTACGGCCCCAAAAAGTATTGCGGACCCGCTATTCCGGATCTTGTGCTAGTGGGCCAGGACGGGCAGGTGCTATCCGATAGCTTTAACGGATCCATGTACCGGGGGCCTTTCGCGGTGCTCGAAGATATCAAGCATCTGGTGCATTGATTTTCCGCCGGAGCGGCCGCTTCGGCCGCGGCTTAAGAAAAGGGTATCCTCTCCGGTTAAAAGACGATTTTAATGCCACCCTGAATTGATTGGGCGAAATAATCATCTTGTCCAGCCTGCGTCTCGTAATCGAGAAAGAGCATGACTTCGTTTTCAACCTGGGCATCGATTCCCAAGTCGATGAAGGCCGAGTCACGATCCGGCCCGGTTGTTTGCACGGTGAAGGACCCGGCCCCGACCTGGTTAAATTGGCTGGTGATGCCACGGCTGTCGTCGAGATACTCGTGCTGCCAGGCGGCGCTGAAATGCGGCGTGAGCTCGAAAGAGCCGAACCACCCCTGGACATGCCCGGCGTAGCGGGCGTCGAATCCGAGTTGCGTGCGGAACGATTCGTCGCTCTCGCTCTGAACGTTGAGCGCCGTCGGACCCTGCTCCGTAAACGAGTTGACTTCCAGGTTAACATATTGCGCACTGGCCACGGGGCCGATTTTCCAGGCGCCCTCCGTGAATTCATAGCCGCCGGTGAGATTGCCGACGTACTGGCTGCCATCCGGCGCGCCGGTATTGGTGCCAACCAGCGTGCCGATCTGCACATTGCGCGCTTCTGTGTAGCTATTATAACCGTAGGAGAAGAGAGCATTGCCATACCAGCCCCCGTCAACGTAGCTGGCATAAATGGCGGGGGAATAACTGTCCACCGTCGTGGTGCTGCCGATATGATCCAAATTGGCATCGGTGTGGCCATAGGCGACAAGACCGCCAACAACCCAATGGCGGCCAATGCGGTAATCGGCCCCGGCGGTGACGGAACCAGTTGTGTAGTTCTGGTGGGATAAGTCGGTATTGTGGGTCACATCGGCCAAGACCACATCGCCGGCGATAAAGGTGCTCCAGGAATCAACCCGGTCCGATGCGCAACCGTGGGAACATTCCTTGCACTGCTGAGAACTGACACCGGCCACCACCGGATCGACAACGTCACTGATTTCGCCAGGCGTGGTGGAAGGATCCCAGGCCAGAAGACGGCTTTCAACCTGGGAGAGCGCCGGATCGATGTTTTCCTCGTGAAAAGCCAATTGACTGCCGTCGAAACCGGTCATGCCATCGCGCAGGTTGGCGAGGTGATTGCCCAATTGCTGGGAGGCAAACATGGCGTTATCGAAAGCGATGTCACTCCAGACCTGCAACGACTGCGGCGAAATTTCATCCAGTGCCGAACCCAGGCTGGCGGGGTTTGGGATCAGCGGGGCGAGATTATTTAAGAGGTTCCCGAAATTGCCCGTCGTAACTGTCGTCTCAAATGAGTCGATATAGTTTGCCACCGCCTGCTGATTCGGAGTCAGGCCGGGGACGGAACCAAAAAGCGCTTGCTTAAAGCCAAGGATGACATCGTCCGTTTCGTAGGTAAGCGTGGGGGCGTAACCGGTGGGCGCGGTTAAATTGGTATAATTAAACGAATCAAAAGTGCCGGTGTCGCCGCTGGAATGAACCAAGTCGTAGGTTGTATTGGTTGACGTGACAACAGCGTTGTTACCGTTGATCAGCAAACCGCCGCCAAGGGATGCGGTACCGGTAACCGCCAGATTCTCGTTTTCATTCGATGCCGAACCCAGCAAAGACAAGGCGAGCGTGCCGCCTGTTTGGGTATAATTGCCTCCCACGTTGATCGTATGCTGCACTCCATTCGTCCTCAACGTGCCTCCGTTAAGCAAAACATTGCCCATTCCCAAAGCCATGGCGCCGCCGACCTGGAGTACGCCCGCGGAGATGGTCGTGCCGCCGCTGTAGGTGTTGTCCCCGGTCAAGGTCAGCGTGCCGCTACCCATCTTGATGAGGGAGACGATCCCATCATCCTCAATCGTGCCGGCAAAAGTCGAATCGCCGCTGCCCCCGACCGTCAGGCTTGCGTCACCTGTGCTGGAGGTAATTACGCCT
>Ga0335072_10010309_pt1 | contig 13466 bp, 16 predicted proteins | sample Lox_Sample_21_FD_206725 | JGI IMG/M metagenome (GOLD analysis project Ga0335072, IMG submission 206725) | Soil microbial communities from Loxahatchee National Wildlife Refuge, Florida, United States - Lox_Sample_2.1 | ecosystem: Environmental > Terrestrial > Soil > Wetlands | place: USA...
AAAACATACCAGGAGTCTGGAGCAATCTTGACGGCGGTATTGCGAACTGTATCGTTTTCGGGGGGCTCATGCCAAGCTCTTTGTACACATCGTCCGCGTCCTGGTCACTGTCGCTTTCCCAGCTGATCTCATCCTTCTTGGCCGTCCGGTTGCCAGCGTCCTTCGCTTCGCCCTTTGCCGGTGTGTGGATACTAACACCAGGCGTCCGAGGTGCGTTGGCCCGGTTGTGCTGCTGTCTTACAGGCGAACTGAATATTTCAGAACGAAGTTGCGGTGCAGCAACGGGTGGTGAAGACATTGGGGATTCTGTTTCCTTCCACGAAATTCGATAGTTTTTATCGAGTACTCGGTGTAGCAACTGGCCCTTCCGTTGTGTTGTGGACGGTAAGTGTGACGTAGCAGCGACTGGAGACGAGGTTGGCGTCATGGACATGTCGGGAAGTCTCTGCCCTGGCCCTGGAGTGGTAGGAGGTATATGTGTCCCATCGCCGCTACCTTCCGTCGTTGCAGTGCCTCCGCCTTTGAGTTCCCATTTGAGGGCTTCGTATGGTGATGAATATTCAGCGAATTTGGGTTTCCCATTTACAGCTCCCTTGCGGTGTGGAGGCCTAGGCGTGCTACCGCTGACGTCTCCATTATCTAATAATGAATCATCACCTTGTTCATATGCTTCGTGTTCTCCCTCATCAGCGTGCACTGTATCGTCGCCGGGTTGTGATGTTGATGTGGCGTATGTACTGGCATTACCATGAGACTGGGATAAACCAGAATCTTCGAGATCTTCATCTGCTGCTAGCTCCTCGTAGCCGGACAGGGATACATTCGCGCTGGCCTCGAAGAATTGCTTCCAGAACTATCGCTATGGTAAGAGCCTGCACTGGTCTTGAACAAGACATGCATACCTTTGATCCCTCCCAAACTGCTCTAGAGTGCTCAGCATACTGCTCAACAATTGGCAGAATACTAGTGGTCACTATTCTATGCGCTCGACTGAAATTATGATCTATTTCTGTACAATCATGAGATTACCTTCAGGATCTACTCCCATCGCAACTGACCTTGTAGAGTGAGCGTGATTGATTGCTCAAGCTTCTCCAATTCCTCTGTAAGTGATAGATTTCGCGTCGCTGAAGTACTTGCACGAGCCATCATGCCCGGATATTTGCTGTAGACAAAATTTGGTGAAATGTTGAAAGTTCAATGTGGCTGACCGAAATAGGAAAATGCGACTTCTCATATTGACGTGACGGCTGGACGCGATCGTGTTTATCTTATATAAGCAAGTCACGAGATCCTGGATTTAGCACCCAGTCTCAAGCAATTAAATTCTGGAATATCCGGAGTGTAGTCGAACTGGTCTAAAAATTGATCGTCTCCATGTGCCCATATCTTGGCCCAGACTACCGTACGTCGTGATAGCAGTGCGTCAGTCGGGACTTCCTAATGCGGACACTTGATATCTGCCGGGAACATCATTTTCCCCTTGATATTCTGGAGTGTATTGATATTAAATTAGATACCTATAGGAGTCCGATGTCAAATCCACCGGGAATTTCGTACATCTGCAGTAAGATCCATGGATACCAGATTATGATATCAGCTTTAAATTCTAAATTGCGACCTATTTCTATTTCTTCAATTCTGACCATCCATTGACCTACTCACATAATGCATCCATCTGTTCTCGGAAGAATCTTGCCTCTTTCGCCATCTCTTGGACAGTTCTCGGCTTCCTAGCGGCATCTTCTATCTTTGGAAAATGCCCTCCACCCTGTGGACGATGATCCCGATCCCACAAAGCACCTCCAACATTTCCCTCATCTGAAGCCATTCTATCATAGACCTCGTCACCCATAGTATCCCCTTTAAGTCTAGGAATGATGTGGCAGTGAACGTGAGGGACAGACTGGCCAGCGTCCGGCCCATCCTGAATCGCAATGTTAAAGCCCCCATCCATTGGCTCTCCTTGAAGATTAGATTCTGGATCCTTGAAATATGTTCGAGCCAGCATTTTCTGCACCTTTTGGACTGTGCCAAACAGGTCTGTGACCTCATCGGTTGTCAGATCGGTGAGGCGCTGCACAAGACGATGTGGAGAGACAAGCACGTGCCCAGGAAGCAATGGCTTCAGATTGACAAGTGCGAATGAAAGTGGTGTGCTGTAGAAAACCTGGGGCAACCCATGGGTAAGTCTTCATAGCCTAAGACATAGGGACAGTTGATTTAGAGGAATTGCATAACGTGACATTAAGACATTAAGGAACGTGTCAGAGTGTATGCCATCAAATTCTTGTCCATTTGAAGAGACAACTGGCGCCTCCTTACCTGTGGTGTGACATCGAAAGGTCCAAAAAATATAGCTTGCTGATTCTGAGTCTGAGAAGCCATAGCTCGTGAATGCCGGAGGAGACAAGAGGAGCGTCGGATTGGTCGTGAAGTAATACAAGCATGGTCAATGACACCCACACTCTCAATACTTGAAGGCCAATGACAGTGTTTCCACATAAAATATCGGGCCATAATATAACCAAGGCAGAAGGAGAGCGGAAGGTTCGGGTCACCTCGACAACTATCTTTTTTGGATGCCTTGCATCTGGGGCATAAGTGCAGGCTTCGTCCTGTCCTCTACTTCTGCTTTACCATGTTTCTTCTGCACCACACATCAGCACTCTACCTGTATTGTCATGAGGTTGCAGGGGCTATGGTACACAATAAGAATGCTTTCATTAGCGATATGTATGATAGTCTGTTCAGAGTGACTCTATATATCGGCGCCAATATTAGGAAGTACCTATTTATCCGCCTTCAAAACATACAGAGCGTGGATACTTAAGACTGCGGATCTCCTTCAGAGCATACAATGCGTGGACACTTAAGACTGCGGATCTCCTATCTCATACAAAATATCCATTCTATATTCTGCGCCTGACAAGCATAGCGTGAATTTGCTATACAATCTTGTCAATTCAGTTCTTTTGCAATCTGGACCCTTCTCGAAGCCATGCTTCGTTCATTTGTACTCTTCACATGTATTGAAGCTGCTGCCGCCGGTACCATTCTCTAGGATGGGCGATTCATTGATTTGAATTCTAGTACGGTTTTTGAACAACTGGTCATGGAGTAACGGGGTCGGGCTTTATCAATATTATATTATGTGTAAAAGTTCCCTCAGAATCCTTATATCATTCTGGATCATCAGCAGTCACGGCATACGTCAATTTCTCGTCGTCATGCAAGAACTCTGCAGACTCAGGCAGCAGCAAGGGTGTCAAGATCACGCTCGACAGCACCTCCTATTAGAATGGCCAAACCGTGCGTCGAACTGAGCTTATTCCATAGACACTGCCGCCATCAATGCAGGGATAGTCTACTATCATTTCAACATGAAGCGTTCTGTCATCAATCCTCCGAGCATATGCTATGAGCACCAAATCAACTTCTTCGAGTTCCACTTCTCAGAGATGAAGGCAGGATGGATCAATAGCGAAGCAGGAACCTTTGATCCGTTGCTTAGGTGGGATGTTGGGAATGTTACATAGTGGAGTGTTAGTTGGGATGCCGACATCTAGCATAATGTAGCCTATTCAATTGCTAATGCATATTGCCATTGCTTAAAATTACCTACTAGCTGACAACCATATAGAATTTCTTAGCCGGCACGACAGCATTCTACCACTAACCGGCTCTGATCCGTTTACTCTTGCTGTTGCAGCAGTCACTGCCTCAACGTACTCTAACGGTGCAGATTGGCATCTAGACGTCTTGGAATTCCCCGTCTCCGGCTAGCCTGATGGTATTGAAGACATCCACTTCAGTGGAGTCTACATCGAGATCGGCGGTCTGACTACCAGCGTCGCGGGGCCCGGAGGGACCGTATTATCGTCTAGCCGACGACCGCTGCTGCGAACAGTACTTCCCAAGGAGCATCTTCTGCAACCTCTTCTAATATGGCATTTACTAAAACCTCTTCGAAATTAGCGTCTTCTACAATGACTACTCTCATTGCCATATCAGCTGCTTCAGGTCGAGGACAATTGCAAAGTGGGGCCAGTGTGGAAGTCAGAAATATAATGACCCTACGGCTTGTGTAGGTGGGACGGCCTGCACGATGATGAATGCCCGGTACTACCAATGTTTGTAAGATGACAACTGGGTATATGCTACAGAGATTAAGTCTGTAAAGTAAGCAATCAACGATGGGTGACAGGACGTTTTATTATATATATTTCATGAATTTTGTACCCAGACGCAATGAGCAGGTCTTCAATGAAGCTCTCCATGGACGCAAATTATAGTTTGAACGCCTTCAAGATACGTCAACACATAGTGTAGCTCACTAGCCCGCAGGAATAGTCCCTGCTTAGCGCCAGTCACAAACACTGCTCTGCCCCAAGGACGGCTTGAATGGTAATTGCGGGTATCTCGTATAGAGCAGGGCTGCACCATCAAGTCACTCATTTCACCATCGCCTGCTTCTACCTAGTTGCGGACAAGAATGGTGAAGCAGATAGTGATGGCGACTGGATCTTGAATGACACGGCACCGTATACAGGTCGTCAATGTGCATTCTAGTTCTGTCAATGTTTCCCCTAAATGCCTTTCCTATCCGCCTCGAAATGCCCGCCAATACTCCAACGCCAATCCGTCCCATAAAATAACTTGCCAGCTTACTCCTCATCAAGTACCTCAGTTTTGCGCTTCTTCGTTTTCTCCCTCTTGCCTTCTCCCTCTTCACCTAAATTGTCCTGTTTTCTCTTCTTCTTTTTGATTTTTCCATCCTCCTTTGGCGCCACAAAGTCTTTCTCCCGTTCTTTGGCCTTTTCTACTTTCTTCACCTTTTGCTTATTTAGCCTTTCCTCTCTTGCGGCACGTTCTTTGGCTTGCTTCCCCAAGAAATATTCACCACTCTCAATCTGAAGGTCAACCTTGCTCTTCTCCTGTGGTGGTGGAAATGGCGTGTAAACTTTCTTCGACTTGTCCGTTACTTTCAAAGGAACCCGTCGCTTGCTCAAATTCCGTTTCTTGAAATGTGGCAGAAACCGATCCCAACTCTCACCAGCCAACTCCGGGTCCTTTTGCAGCTCTCGTTTAATCATAAGCTCCTTGATATGGTAGATTGGATGGATGTTTGCCATACAGTCCTCAACAACCCGTCTCACTTCCTTGAGGCCTTTGTAAGGCCCCATGGCAGACACGGTATTTCCTTGGACCAGAATATAACATTGTGTCAGAAGTTCAAGAGCCTTGAGAGTGGAGCCATTGGGGCCAAGGATTCTCTGCCGCCGCTTCACAAAGCGTTCTTTGTTGCGCACCAAGTTGCGTATCTTGATAATGTCAGCAGCTACGCCATCCTCAAGGACTTTGACTGCCTGTGGTGCAGGGACAGATCGTGCTAAGAGCTTGATCAAGTCACGTGCATTGAGTATAGATGCTGGATCATATGTCTTTCGAGTGGTTTTCACAGTCATTGAGCCCTCGACCAAGTCTAGAGTGCAAGCAATGCCATACTTTTCGAGGCTGCGGGTGATGAGCGGCCAGGCTTCGCGGAGGTAGACTTCTCTATATTTTGGAAATACTTCAATCGTTAGAAATGCACTACTGTGAAGGAGCGTCGCACCCACGGGTTGCAAAAGAGGACTCTTCTGTAAACGTACCGCCCGCATTGTCTGCGGGTGTAAAAGGTTCAATCTGCAAATTTTGAGCAGGTGCCCAGGTTGAGTGACGTCTTGCGACTGACCTTCCACTTATCAATGTCATCGGTATCCCAAGGCTTGTCTTTCTTGTATGTTGAAGGCATATTTGCAATGTAAAGACACAAGAGGCGTTGACAGAATTGCGAACGCTGCGCGAGCTTGAAATGTCTAATACGGTGACCGAGTTAGGCCCTGAAGTGCAGCTAGTAACGTGACTGTGCTCCCGGCTCGGCTGGCTTTCCCGCTCAGGTGGTTAAGAAGCTGGATTCAGTTAGTAGGCAGCGCCGAGGGTCTGGATGTCCAATGAATGTCTCCCCGCAACACACTTTAGCCTACGATGCTTGTCAATATTCACTATTGTGTATGGAGCAGGCTACGAAGGCACCCCGATCCGACCTTGTGCAGAAGAGAAAGCCATTTCGGCAGCATTTGGGCCATCCTTTTATCCATTGATATGGACAGTATAGTTTAACCCTCGACCCTCGACCCTCTACCCTCGACCTTCCCTGAGTCCTTGCTCCCGTGTGTGCACCGCTTTCTATTCGCATTGATGTTCTCCTGTCATTTTGGAGAGCAGGGGAATGGGGATTGGATCAGCCCATCACAGTATTCAGCAGTAGCTACAGTATTATAATTTTTTGGTTGGTCTTTTGCGTCCAGGACAAGGATCATGCCCAGCAGTGCCACGTAGAGTATTTCGTACATATTTTATGTGCTATCCGTCGCAATTCCAGGCGTTTGGTAGCGAGACGGACGAGCCAGTACTAGCTTGCTCTCATCACTACTTGAGCCCAAATTGATCGGGCTCGTGCTGACCGCATTCCTATCTCCTCCTTGCTCTCTTTCAACCCTTTAACCAACAACAAATCGCCGCCCTCATGCCTAATGCCTTCCCCGCTCATGTGCATCTCCTAACCGGCCGCCCTCGACCATCTATCTCCACACTTGCTACATTTAGCCACAACGTCAATCCTCCTCTGCCACACAGCTAGCGTCATGCGCGACATTTAAAGCCCACCGTCGCTCTTTCCGTTACCAGATATATCTGCTATTCTCCCAATGTTGCCGACGTCGAGCCTGTGTGACATATCAATCATGGAGGCCTTCTCAAAACTATGTGGGTTGAGCCATTGCTTGATTCCCTGCAATCTCCATATAGTGCAATGCAAGATCATCCGGGCAAATTGAATATCATCCATGCCATTGATGAGAGCTTCGGCGCGATGTTAGTTGGTGGAGGCCTTCCACCTGCCACTGATTCTTCACGCACTCTACTCTAGGTTAGTGTTCTCAGGCTGCATTGACCATGCTCGCTCGAGTCCCAACATTTTCTTTCACGCCGATAGTGGATAACTCACACAAATCATTTCTGATACAATATTTTTCCTGTCAGAAGTGTGATTGCTATTCGCTCTTCTCATGACACGTCAGAACTCGGCAACTTCTAGCCATCACATGAAAGTACACGTCGGTTCTTAACACCTCCTCACGGCGGTAAGATCAAGTCTTCCATTCCGAGTATCTCCGTCATCGGAGTGTACTCTTCCTAGTAAGGCAACACCAAAACATACTTTGAGAATCGGATATATACCTCGAAACACAGCTCTACCTGCGTGGCTTCCGGCCTATACAAACATACCTTCAAAAGATTCACATTAGCTGGACTCCTAACGCGGTATGCGCAGCTTACAGTGGAAAATATGCCTGATACGTGGTTTAGCAGCTTCCTCAGCAGGACTGAGCTAGTACTTACCTTGAATGACGGGTGACTAGCTTCATTACGAGCATGAGCTACGAGGAGCTGGACATCAGCCAGAGTCATGCCAAGTAATTCCGCTATTGATTTGGGTTAGCGGTACGCAATACCTCATACGCTCTTACTGGATCATGGCCACATACTGAAGGGGTACACAGCTAGCGAAGACAAGAATTGGTGCACGTTATCCCTGTTCGCCAGGCCGATCTCATTATCCCTCGCACCTTTCATTAAGGTTATCTGTTAGCAGAGACAATAACTTTGTGCGTACTAAATAGGATTCGATTTAACCTACTATTGGACCAGTCACAAGTGTGCAGGGGAAGCATTCTTTGCTCCACCTCGACGAAGCCGGCCTCTCTCATGATATTTTGTAACCGGAGAGGAATGCGCAAGTCTTTGATGCCGGCCAGGCTCTCGAAATAGTGTGTACTCCATTGTCGGAGTGCGTGATCTATATGCCAATGAGCGAAATCACGTTGGAGACGTCATCTCGTAAGACATCGTACTCTCTAAAAGTGTTCCATTGTCTGATTGGCACTGAAAGTATATCTCGACCATCTGACACCAGCCTCCAGGTCTTGTTACCTTGAACATGTCTCGAAGATAGCCCTGCCACCTATTTGCGTTTATACCACCTAAAGCAAGGAGTGAGTTTCGAGGATTGAAAATGATGCATACGATCAGAAATCACCTGCGACGAGTTGAGAGTGGACGAGATCGAAATGATTGCTTGGGAAGCTGAACCTGCACCGTGTTGTTAGAGTAATATCATGCTATATTTGGTTCTATGGGCTAACCTTCGGTTGAGATCAGCTAGCTATGGTACAGCGAGTCTGACTGTCAGCAAAGTCTTAAGATATTTCGGGAGTCCAAACAGAGCCACTCAGGCCTTCGGTGCATAAATCAGACAAGCATACGCCTTTTGGCGAAGACCTTCGTTGCTCGACACGAGTTACACTGGTAGGATGTGGAGTTTGATATCCAGATGGCTATCATGGACTCTCTCGCCAGCTGTATCGTAACTCTCAATATGCCCGCTTTGCAAATACACTGGTGTTATAGGAGAGCAATCGCTATTACCTGAAGGTACAGATTGCCTGGAATCTCCTCGTTTTCGGGCTTCATCAATGGATTGATATCTACTGCAATCACCTATGGACGAGCGATGTCAGCGGTCCCTTACGCAAAGGCTATCATTGTGTGTGCAACAGACTCCGCGACGTGAAGGTGCAATGTTGGGATGTGGAGAGCGGATTTCCAGCATGGCGCCGTCTTCGCGCAGAGTATGTGACCAAAAATTGACAAACCTGACACTGGGGGTACCGCTCTGCTACTTCCACAGCCCACGAAGCCGTTCCATAACCGCAATCGAGGACTCTCCTCGGATGGTTTATGGGTGGAAAGATCAATCTGTCGTCGAAAACTCTGTTTAGAAGGGCATGTTGGGCTCGAAGTCGATTTATCTCGTCCTGCGTAACCGTCAGCTTACCTAGGCCTTCCCTGCCCGTTCGCGTTTATCGATACCTCATCCGCTGGAGCGAAATAGATTCTATTTTCTATTGCGTACTGTTGAAATTGTCGATTATGATGTGTGACCGTTTCGAGATATACTGGGTCCATATCGTCTGTGCCTGCTTGAGGGTCGCTTCCCAGTGTACTTTCGTACGTCTTTAGCATTTTTCTCTTTCATGGGCTTGAGTGAAGGATTCTTGAGTATACCTCGCCATATTGGGACTCTGTACACAGAAAGTATTGTAGGACTTTAATTATTATCTTCTTTTGACTAAAGTTGTTCAGGTCACATTCGTTGCTCTCAAAAACTCGATGATGCCGGTGTACCACACGCTTATACAGCACCACAATCAGTCGGAGACTAAGCGGACGAGAATCCTTGATGTCCCTGGGGATATCACATAGCAGGCCAAAGAATGCCATTGCTCTGCTAACGGCCCGGTCCTTACACTGATTCCTCCCAGACCGACCAAATCACTGCTTACTATTAGTGCGGCTCCCATCCAATAAGTAGCCAGACCACGAAAGAAGCCCTGACCGGCACGGAGTGGAGACATGGCCCTCACTTCGCTAGAGGCCATCTGGGCAGATGCGTGCGTGGGGCATTATGATGATGTGTACTTATCCGAGGCCTATGTTATAATCGGATTCTGATATACTTCTTGCTAATTATCAGGTTAGTCACTTGCGCCGATTCCACGCTGTCTCGGGAATAATTCGACGAGATTTGTATGGCCTGGATCAGCTTTCCTTGTGAGGCTTTCTCATGCAAGAAAGTTCCAATCTGTATACCAGTCCGAAGGCTAGAGTTCAAGCTGCCGGCACATGGATTATGTGGCATCGGGATTCACGGCAGCCCAACGTGAATGGACTTGTAGTTGAAGTACGCAAGGGTTCCTTGGCCAGTCCCGGGCACACTTTCATGAAGACTTGACGAGCCTGGAGCACTAGGCACGGACTGGAACGCACTCTGGTAAGCTAATGCTTCTGGAAGGTACTTCTTGGGCTGAGATTTTCCTTGGAATCCTGTGGCGTTCCTAATCCCATCAAGACAAATCACCAGGCCGCAGATTTGTTCGTTGTTGGTACACACAGAGCCACAGGGGATCGTGCAATGATCCAATTTATATATTCCATTACAACTCCTATGTGCACGCCTCTCCCTAGTGGCCTTAACATAAAAATGTCGAAGAGTTCAGAGCGCATTAAAAAGGGTAGGTTACAGGCCTTTCGGAGCAAGTACAGGCATTATTTGATGCTAGGCCTATCAATCGTACCGGTGACATGGCATCGGGAAATAACAGATCCTAATCCGGAGGGTTACTACGAATGTCACGCACGAGATTTTCGTATATGCAGTCTCCCTCATTACTCAATACCAGGCATGGCGCTCAGCAAGAAAGTGCCATCCAAACTAATGTAGGACGTACAAGCTTAATCCTCAATATCATTTTAGACACCTCGGGTAGCTGCTGGCGATGCACTCGAGTAACTTGTGCAGAACATGCGCCAGCTTAGTTGCATTTCCCACATTGACACCAATGGCCGAGATGTATTGCAGCGATCTTCGCTGTTTTCGAGGAAGACTTTTCATAGTCGAGAGAGGGGGTATCGGAAAGTCGTCGAGGATGGTCCACAAGCCGTATCCAGCTAAAAACGCCATGCCTGCAGCTACGATCAGCGCACCTCGATTAGCCTATCTGAACCCTCCTATCGAACGCGGGTCGTCGCGTACCGCGGATGCATGGGCCGAATATATTTGGACTATGGAGAGGGCTGCGAGCTCTGCAATCAAAGCCTGGAAGGGTGACAATCACTTGCCTCTCAAGATAGGTATACAGGTCCCTATTCCCGGGGTTTAACATTTGTTTGTATGCTTCTCTCTACGTAATAGTAGATTGGCATAGGCCAAAGCACTACATTTAGTCCCTCAGCCCTCCTCCAATCCACTAAAGTGACTACCCGTTTCACACCCTTACCAATGCTCGAGGTTCTAGGGACAATATCTGACACCAGTGGACCGTTACGCCAAGCCAAAAATACAGTCACAGAGATCACTGTTCAGTCCTCCGGTGACTAAACTGTTGTAATGTAGTAGAAATTCGGAGAATATTAAGTTTGCATTAAAGTATATGCAACACAATTGCAGACTATTAAGGGAGCTCAGATTCTACATGCAGCACCATTCCACCCTGTTAAACTTCAGCGACTGCGTTAACGCGAATCAAACCGGCTGTGCAATTATGGAAGATGACTCCCAACTCCCTCTCGATTAGTGCAGTCTGGCTATTTGGCAAGTCTCACAAAGTTGCTGAACAGAACCAACGCCCCCCTGTCTCCACCAAGTCCAATATATCTCATGCTCTGCTCAGTACATGCGTTTGTATCAGGCTATCGTGAGGCCATTCACATGGACACGAGTATGTCCGTCGACAACGAAAGTTCACTTCGCGGCTTCAACCCCTGATTTCTTCCTCTGGTCGCTCTCCTCCTGTGTCAGAAAGTGCTTGCCGCCCTTCTTTGGTTCATGACTCCGGCTTCTGCTGGATGTCCTCTGTCTTCGCCTTCGTGGAGTTCTATCCCTATCTCTGGACCTTGACCGGGATGGACTCTGGCTTCTTCTCTTCTGTATTACTTCTCGTGATAATGCTTTCTTCTGGTACTTTCGAATTGGTGGAGACATAGTTCTGGTAGGGGGTTTACTTATATCATCTGATTGCAAACTCGTCCTAGAAACTGAGCGCCGACGGCCGCGACCCCGCAGCGTCGTTGACTCACTAGATGGATTATGAGCTGCAGGTTGAGATGTCACATCGTCTGAGGTTCGGCGACGTTTACGACCTCGCTCTTCTGATAAGGTCGGTGCAAGGAGATCTGCCATCGTGGGGGTGCCCAAATCTGCAGCAGTTCCTGCCATAACCTAATCAAGCGGTTTGATTTGCAGCTCGATGAGGTTAGTTAAGCTACACAATTTGCAAACTTGGCTTGATGGAGCAATCTTGGTGACACCACTTATGGCGTTACATATGAAAGACCCTTGCGTGCCGACGCGAGACCCAATCGTAGAGATTTGTCAGGATTTGGCAGTCAAATATTGAACCTGTTCATGCGTCCCGCATCACAGCCTATAGGTGTATGCTGTGAATCTCGGTCAATCCTGAAAGCAGGGATCCGGGCGGAGTGGACTAGTACCTATTCTTCATCAGTTCGCAGCTAATATTGATACTCCTCACAGAATGCTGATCGTGGAAAAGGTAGCAAAGTAGCTCCGACTGATCTTTCCTACTACATAATATTAATCGAGAGAAATTGCGTAGGCTACAAAAGATGACAGGACACAGTGCCCATGGGCAAATAATTCCATACGGAAATATGCGGGAACATTGCCAAAAGACCTATATAAGAACATCTTATCCACTTCAAAGGGCCCTGATTCATTATTGAATAAAACTCGCCCGGCTCCAACATCCGCACTTGATGTGAGGTTTCGCTGACGCGACGAGAGAGATGCTTACTTTTGAGGACGAAAGGGCATTTCCTATTGTGGTGCCCACACCTGATTGGCTGTTGGAAGTCAAATAGACCAAAGTATGTTTGATACACTCTGATTTGATTACATGGCATTCAAGATAAACCAGACAGAACTCATAGGTTTCTGTGATGAGTGACTCTGGGATGGTCACGAGACAGCCCGTTCTGAGGAGTTCTGCCGGCATTTTATCCTCGTCTGTTCCGAAGCTATGGTGCAACCTGGCTCGCTTCGGGCGAGCTCTAGAATAATTGCTTGGCGAGTTGAGAAATCCAGTTGAGCAGTTAAAGGTAAACAACCTCGAGGTGTCTTTGCTTGTCAATATATTCGATTTGTAACTTGAATCCAATGATCTTGAGAATAAGCCACAGAGCCTCGAGGCTCTGCAGCCGGTACTATGCCACAGGCTCCACATCCACAGCGACAGCGCCACCAATGCTCCTCAAGATCAGGTATACTCCCCTTTCAGCACATTACAGCTCCAATTTGAGATACTGACTACAAATACCGTCCAGGAAGGATCTGAAAGCTGCCATGCAAGCTAAAGACACCAACCGGCTCTCCGTCCTCCGCTCTCTCCTCACTCAAACCCTTAACGCTTCCAAAACATCCACTCCCGTCAACACGGATCTGCAAATGCTCGCCCTCCTTCGCAAGTCAGCAAACGCAAGCCGTATAGCAAGTGCGGAGTTTAAGGCCGCGGGACGCCAAGACTTGGTGGAGAAGGAGGAGAGCCAATTGCGGATTATGGAGGAATATGCGAGTGGGGTGGAGACGGTTGGAGATGAGGATATCATGGCGGCTGTGAAGGGAGTGGTGGACAAGATGAAGAAAGAGGGTGCTACGATGCAGATTGGTGAAGTGATGAAGAGAGTCCTCGCGCCTGAGATCTTGGGGGAGAAGCCTGTAGCAAGAGGGGACATTGCAAAAATAGTGAAGCAGCTCATTGTCGAGTCATGAACAGAACTCGCGC
>Ga0335072_10010310_pt1 | contig 13464 bp, 11 predicted proteins | sample Lox_Sample_21_FD_206725 | JGI IMG/M metagenome (GOLD analysis project Ga0335072, IMG submission 206725) | Soil microbial communities from Loxahatchee National Wildlife Refuge, Florida, United States - Lox_Sample_2.1 | ecosystem: Environmental > Terrestrial > Soil > Wetlands | place: USA...
AGATGGAAATCGCTGCGCTTCAGGTGCGTGGCGCTGCCGTCCTTGGCGATGAACGTTCCGGAAGAATAGGGGTCGATTGCGCCGCCGGCATCGCGAAGGTCGAAAAGCATGATGTTCGCGCCATTTTCGAGCTGCACACTGAACCAGTCCCACCCCTGCTGGGATGGGTCGAGGGATTCGGTGAACCACTCGTGGTCCATCCATGCCGTTCCGCCGACTTCCGCGCCGTTGAGACGGCCCTCCACTGCCATCCGGGGAAAGGAAACGTAATAAGACGCTCGCCCGACCCCGGCAGCTTTCCGGCTGACTCCGTTCTCGCCATTGATGACGGCAGGTATGAGCGGCGTCAGACGGAGCGAGAACTGGATTCCTTCGGCAGTCGCGGTGAGTTGCTGGGAGTCCGTCGTTTTGTCCCAGCGCACCTGCCAGTTGCCGTTCCAGATGCGGCCCTGGTCGAAGCTGACGCCGGCGATTCCGGGACCGGCGCGGTTGAGGCGCCGGGTGTAACGGAAACCGCCGGCGTCGATATCGGTGAGGGCGAGGTGCGCCAGGTACAGGTCGTCCACGCGCCATGCGGAAGGATTTTGGGCCGGCCCTCGATCCTGCCCCTGGCGGAAGAATACCAGTTCGAACCCATAGCGATGGCCGCCGCGGCCGCGGAGGTTGCCGGTGTAATACCACCACTCGGTGCGATAGTCCGGGTGGCTGAAGTGGTCGCGCGGAAACTGGTAATGGTAGCCGGGGAGCGCCAGCTTGTAATGCAGCGCGGCGGCCAGGAACAGAAGAGGCAGAGTCAAATTGCCAGCTTATCGCACGCAGGTGGGATTGTAGAACTGGTTGGCGGCCTGTTTGGATTTCTCCGCCAGGTAAGCGGCCACCGAGGGAGTGGCATCCACTTTCACCTGCTTCAAGAAAGGCGCCAGGAACCGGCCGAATCCGTCGAGCGTCCGGGTATTGCTTTGCGAAAGCGCCGCCGTCAGCCGTTCCCGCAGGTAGGGCGACAGGATTTCCTCGCGCCCCACGAAGACGCGGGCGATCTTCGCCGGGGCCGGCTGAATGCGCAGGGGCAGCTCGCGGTCGACCAGGCTCCGCGGGACCAGGTAGAAGATCCGCATGCCTTCCTCGAACCAGGAATCGCGCCAGGTCTCAATCATCGCGTCAGCCTCTTTGCGATAGAGCCCCTGGGCGACCAGCGCATTCGCGAGTTCCCGCTCGAGGCTGTCCGGATTGCCGTTGAGCGGGGGAAGTTCAATGGCGGCCGTTCCTCGCAGAGCGCGCAGAATGCGGTAGCCGATCTGCCCGCCGCGATTTTCGAATACCACCGCGAGCAGCGGATCGCCGCCGGGATTGCGGAGTTCCATGGAATGCTCGCCGGTAAATCGGGCGCTCAATGGCACTGAGAAGTCAGCGATCCCGCGGTAAAAGATCAGCTTCTCCTGTTGTTTGCCGATGCGCAGGAGGTCGGAATCGGTATTCCGCGCCGCGAAGTAATGGCTGGCGCCGGCGGTTCGCGGGAGCGCGGCACTCTCGCCCGGCGCGATCTCGACGCCGTTCCACTCGATGCGGCCATCGCGCACGGGCGGCAGGTTCAACTGCCTCCCCGGTTTCACCGCGGTGGCCGCCGGGTACCATTCGGTGATCAGCCCCTTGGGAAAATCCACGGCGAGCGAAAGCACCGTTTTGCGCGGCGAGTAGAAATACAGGACTGGCGTCTCCATGCGGACCGTGACGGTTGGCGCGGGCGCCGTGTCGCGAGTCGGCGGCATGAACTTATATGCCAGGCCGTTCAGCCGTTCGACAAAGCACGGCAGGTCGGACGTGCCGCCGAGCGGCGACCACGGTTCCGATCCGCCGGCGCCATCGGCGATGGTGGTAAAGGTGCCCCATTCGTGAACGGTGACGGCGGCGGCGGGATTCCCGCCCGATCCGAAAACGGGAGCGGCCAGAAGCATGGCGACGGCGCATTTCGTGAATTGCATAAGATCCCTCTTTCGATGCCTGCAAGACGCCGCACCGACCGTTCCGTTAACCGCGCGGGCCCACCCGTAAAATGAAAATGATGATCGCTTCCACCAACCCCGCTACCGGCGAGACTTTGCGCACATTCGACTCCCTGACCGACGCCGAGGTGGATTCCGCGGTTGCCCGCGCGGACGCCGCCTGGCGCAGCTACCGCCATAGCTTGCCGGCCGATCGCGCCCGCTGGCTTTCGGCCGCGGCTGAGATCCTGGAACAGGAAAAGGATCGCCTGGGCCGCATCATGACGCTTGAAATGGGCAAACCGATCGGCGCGGCGCGCGCCGAAGCGGCGAAGTGCGCCCTGGCCTGCCGCTACTATGCGGAGCACGGCGAGCGCCTGCTGGCGGACGAGCCAGTGGACGCCGGCGGCGGCAAAAGCTATCTGAAGTTTCAACCGATCGGGCCGGTGCTGGCGGTGATGCCGTGGAACTTCCCGTTCTGGCAGGTATTCCGTTTCGCGGCCCCGGCCCTGATGGCCGGCAACACCGGATTATTGAAACATGCCTCGAACGTGCCGCAATGCGCGCTGGAAATCGCGAGCGTCATCCGCCGAGCGGGCTTTCCGGAGGACGTTTTTCAAACTCTGCTGATCGGCTCGGCCCAGGTCGCGCGGATCATCGACGACCCGCGGGTCAAAGCGGCATCGCTCACGGGCAGCGAACCGGCCGGCGCGCAGGTTGCCGCGCACGCCGGGCGTCAACTCAAGAAGACAGTCCTCGAACTCGGCGGCAGCGACCCGTTCGTAGTGATGCCTTCGGCGGATCTCTCCCAAGCGGTCCGCACCGCCGTGGAAGCGCGCGTCCTCAATAACGGGCAATCCTGCATTGCCGCCAAGCGGTTCATTGTAGACGCCGGCATTGCCGCGGATTTCGAGCGGCAATTCGTGGAAGCCATGCAGGCGCTGCGCATCGGAGATCCCATGGAAGAATCCACGCAACTGGGTCCACTCGCTACTCCCGATATTCTGCAGGGCCTTGACGACCAGGTGCGCGCGTCGGTGGAAGCCGGGGCGCGCCTGGTCACGGGCGGCCACCGCATCGACCGCCCGGGCAATTTCTATGCGCCCACGGTACTGGCGGATGTCCCGAAAGATTCGCCCGCGTATCGCGAGGAACTATTCGGCCCGGTGGCGGTTTTATTCCGCGCGGCCGGAATCGACGAAGCCATTCGCCTGGCTAACGATACCGATTTCGGTCTCGGCGCCAGTGTCTGGACTTCCGACTCCGCGGAAGAGAAGAAGCTGGTCGATGAAATCGAGGCCGGCATGGTCTTCGTCAACGGTATGGTGGCGTCCGACCCGCGCCTGCCGTTCGGCGGCGTGAAGCGTTCGGGCTACGGGCGCGAACTGAGCGCTTACGGCATCCGCGAGTTCGTCAATGTGAAGACCGTAAAGGTGGCGTAAGGGCCGGCTGCCTTACTGAACGGTAATATACGCGACCGGCGTGGAAACCGTCCCCACCGTCACCACCACCGGCTGCCTGCCGGTCGGCGCATTGGCCGGGACGGTGAAGTTGATCTGAGTCACGCCCACAAGCCCGGGCGGAATGCCGATGAACCAGTTGGCGTCGGTCGTCGAAGCCTGCACGCCGCCCACGGTGACGGTGACCGCTTCGCGCGGCTTCGGAAGATCCTGCTGGGGAGTTCCGGCGGCCGGCGAGGTGCCATCGGGCAGTTTAGGAGTCACCTGCCCGTCACCGGTGATATAGAGGAAAGTCGCCTGCCCGCGCGTGGCGGTTCGATTGGGATTCACGTCGTTGCTGTTATCGAGGAACGTGAAGATGCCGGGCGCGATGGGAGAGATCGTAAAAAGGTAGTCCGTCAATGCATACGGGTTGCCGATTTGCAAATCCACGGCGCCGGAAGCTTCGTATGGAATCTGGATATTGATCTGGTTCGCGCTGACGAAATAGATGGGAGCCGGCCAGGCAGGCTCGTTAGCGTCGTTGCAACTGACCTCGCAGACGGCGGCCTCAACGCCGCCCATCATTTCCGGCAGCGGAAGAGTCGACGCAGCCTGAAACAGCGTTCCCATTCCGGTGCCGAAAACCGCGAGGATCATGCCCGGAGCGTAAACCTGAGCGTAGCTGGCGCCGTTGGTGACGCCGCCGACGTTGAGCTGCGCCTGCGGGCCCTGGAACGGAATATTGAGCGAGGTGGACCAGCCGGACCCGGAGAAATCGAAAACCTCATTAGCAGGGGCATTCACCGAACTGAGAGACATGCACCCGGTAATCGACTGCCGCGCGCCGATGGAAGTAGTCCCAAACACCGTTTGCGGCGAATAGGTAACTCCACCGATCGTAAAATCGCCGACCGAAGTGGCGAATCCGCCCTCTTCGCTGAGTGTGAGCTGAAAGTTCCAGGTGCCGGTGCTGCCGCAAGACTCCTGGTTTCCCTGGTAAACCGGATTCTGGTCGAGCGAAGCTACGACGATAGGTCCCGAGGGTTGTGCGGACTTCCAACCGTGGATCAGGTTGGTCACATCCACTGAGCCGAATCCCACTACCGAACTGTATCCGGAGGTGCCGACGGTGTATCCCTCCTGGCCATTACTGCACCCGGGGGAGCCATACGCGCAGGCTTCGATATTGTTGCCGGTAATGTTGTTGTGAAAGGCGCTTGGCGCGGTCTTCCAGAGACCGTAAATGGTGGGATTGATATTCCCAAGGCCGTTGGTATTCAGATACTGATTCAGCAGCGCCACGACTCCCGCCATGGTTGGAGTGGCGGCGGAAGTGCCACCGACCTGTTCCCAGCCCGTTGAGTCCTCGCACCTGGAGCAGTACACGTTGTAAGGAACCGAGTAGACGCTGGCATTGAACGAAATATCCGGAACATGCCGCCATCCGTCATTGGGAACGCCGGCGTTGGTTTGCCAGGAAGGTTGCGGGAAATACATGCTGGCTCCCCCGCCGGTTCCTAAGATCATGCCAGCCTGCGCCGGTTCGTTCCAGGCAACTTCCGGAATGTATCCCTTGGCCGATTCTTCAGTGGCGGAGTTACCTACATTCCAGTACGAACCGGAATTGCTCAGGGCCGTGCCGCCCATCGAAGTGACTTCGGGAATAGAGCCGGGTTCGTCCACGGCCAGACCGTTTTCGGCTACGGTTGCGCCGGCATCGCAATCGGTAGCGCCTTGGTCGCCGGCCGCCGCGAGCCAGGTAATGCCTTCCGAATTGGCCTGCTGCACCATCTGGCGATAGCTCGGCAAATCCGCGAGGTCGTAAATTTCGCAATTGCCGTAACTCATGCTGATTACGGGGGCGACGGCATTATCCACGGCGTACTGGGCGGAAGTCCAGACGTCGTACGAGTAGACGAATTCGATGTTGGCATTGCGCGCGACGCCGCCGGCCCACTCGAGGTCGAGGCTGGATTCGTCGAGGTCGCCGGTAGCGGCCAGGTAGCCGGGATTTTGGCGGTCCACCAGAACCGGAGTCAGGGTCACCGAAGTCAATCCGAAGGTACGCCAGAAAGTGGCGATGTCGCTGGTGTAGACCTCCGACTGGCCCACGACGGCGATTTTCTGCCCGGTGCCATTGGTGCCGGCGGAGTACATGGGCGTGATGTCATAAATGGTGGCGAAGTCATCGGGCGCCATCACGTGATCGCCGGGGCCGAGCGTCCAGTTCGGCTTGGCCCGCGCGAGGTGCGGTTTGGGGTGGAAGTCGTGCAGTCCGCGGACGCCGGCTACCAGCGGCGACAGGGCCGCCGGAATCGTGAGATCGGTGGAATTGGCGTAGTGCATTACGCCGTTCACCTTATAGCGGTGGATGGTTGTGCCGAACGCGTTGTGAACCTGCCCGGCGGTGCCGCTGAAGCTGACAAACGTGCGGCTGCGCGCGGCGGAATTCACCGTGAAGCCCTGACCTTCGAGCCATTGGGTGATCTGTGCGATGTCGCTGGCGCTCACGCCGAATTGATCGGCATACTGCTCCGGAGTCAGCCACTGCCGATATTGGGGCGATGCCGGGTTTTGCTGGCTGGCGAGCAATTGTTCGAGCTTCGCCTGCTGCGCCGGGGTGCTCTTCAAGAGGATGGACATGCCCGGCAGCGGAAAACCGCTCTCCACCTCACCAGCATCATTGGCGGCGGTTGCCAAGGGATGGACGCGGCCCGGGAGCAAAAATGTTTTGGAACTATCGATTCTCGACAGAATGCGATTGGGTTGCGCGAAGCACGCGGTCGCGGCTGCGGATAACACGGCGAATACAAGAATGTTGCGGAAATTCATAGCTCAGGTTTCTTCTGGACGCGAAAGGTGGTCTGCGGCGCCACCAATAACCCGTTAGACGCTAAGATCTCGATTGGCGGTTACAATAACTCCGGATAACCAGCCGGTGCCCTTGCGCCGGGCGGCCGATTTCGACATAATACCCGCAGAACCATGAGTGTGATTCCTCACCGACTGGAGATCTGCCGTGCGAAGCGCTCTGGTGGCCGCTCTCGTTTCGTGTGCCGATAATCCTCATAAGTCGCAGGCCCGCCGGTTTGTGCAGGGACTGTCCGCCGATGAACTTCAATTCATCGCCGAGTTTCTGGGCGCGTGCATGCTGGATGCTTGCGACAAACCCTGCGCCTCTCGGGCACAGTGGGCCGAGCGGATCACGCGCTACCAAGAGGCATTGGACGGGTGCAGTTCCGCCGACCGGGAGCACAAGATGATTCTCCTGTTGGAGTATCTGTGCCGTGCGGGAGATGCGAGCGCCCAGGTTTCCGCCGTAAGTTGAAAACGCTCACTGCACGATAGAGGTGCCGGCCTGCGGCTCCAGCCGGATCTCTCCGAAGGCGGCTTCATACTGCGTGACGTTCTCGCGCAGGACGTTGAGCAAAGCTTTGGCCTGTTGCGGGCTGACATAGACTCCCTGAAAGTTGTGGATGGAAACGCTGTCCGGCGCGGTTTGATTCACCCGGCCGAACATCAGAAAGAAGTCCCAGAGGTTCACCCGCACCTGCACGCTGTTGGCGTAGTTTTCGCGGTACTCGGGCGTGTTGATGAGCTGGATCTTGGTGGCCGGAGGCTGAGTCATAGCCTTCAGCGTAGCATTCCGCGAGGAGTACGCTTTTCGACCGGTGCTTTAAGATTATTTACGAATTTGGCACAACCGTTGCTCTATTTTTTGCGTCCGTTGTGATGGAAGGGGACAGAGCATATGAAGAACTTTGCTACCAATCACACTCAGGGGTTGGCCCACTGCCCGATTTGCACCCATACAGTCCCGGCCGAAATCGACCTGCGGGGCAAGTTCCCGCGAGTTCTGAGCGGCCAGAAATGTCCGCGATGCGGGTCGGCGCTGGATGTCGCCGCGGTGGTGCAGATTCCCGAAGCGGCGTAAACGGCTTCGGAACGAAACGTGCTTGTTTCCGAGCAGGACATTTGCGATAGTGGAATCAGTGCTGGGTGTATGAGACGCAAGTTACAGCCAAAATCCGATCCCGTTGTGCCGGCCGAAATTCTGGAGCAGGCGAAGCTTGCGATCTCACCCGACCGTCTGACGAAGGCCGTCAAGTGCTCGGTGTGCGGGGCGGAAGCCACCATCGTTGCCGCCGAGCCGCTATGCTGGGTCTGCCGCCGTCTCAAGATCAGCGCCTGGCGCGAGATCGAACAGCAGATGCCCGCCCAGGAATAGACGCTTCCCTAGGGGTTGGCTTCGATTGACTGCACGACTTCTTCCCACTGGGCGACCAGTCTCTCCAACTCGGTGCGGCGAGCGGTCAGCAGCTCATTGAGCCGGACCGTCTCTTCCACACTGACGAAGTTGGCGAGCGAAGTCTCCAACCCGACGATTTCGCTCTCCATCCGGCCGACCTCCGATTCCAGGGCCGCGCGGCGGTCCTGCATCTGCTTCAGTTTGATCGGATTCAGCCTTCTCTCCGGCGCCTTCGACTGGCTTGATGCGGCGGTTCCGTTTGACGCGGCGGAGACAGATGGCGTCGGCAGGCCGGCGGCCAGTGTCGCCGGACCGCCGCTCTTGCGCCAGAGATACTCCTCGTAATTGCCGGGATAGATTGTCACCCGGCCGTCTTCCACCTCGAAAATCCGTGTCGCCAGCTTGTCAATGAAGTAGCGATCGTGCGACACGAAGACCAGCGTGCCGTTGAATTCCTGAAGCGCTGTAAGCAGGACGTCCTTAGCGCGCATATCCAGGTGATTCGTCGGCTCGTCGAGGAGGAGGAAATTCGAGGGCTGCATCAGCATGCGGGCCAGCGCGTAGCGGTTGCGTTCGCCCCCGGAAAGCACGCCAATCTGCTTGAAGACGTCGTCCTCGGAGAAGAGAAAGCAGCCCAAAATGCTGCGCAGTTCGGTGTTGCCGGCCCGTGGAGCCACGGTAGCCAGGTCGTCGATCAGGCGCGCTTCGGATTCGAGTTCCTTGTACTGGTCCTGCGCGAAGTAATCGGGCTGGGCGTTGTGGCCGAGAGTGTAGCTGCCGGCGGTTACCGACTCGGCGCCCGCCAGAATCTTGATCATGGTCGATTTCCCGGCGCCGTTTACACCCACCAGAGCCACCCGGTCGCCGCGTTCGATATAAAAGTCGACGCCGCTGAAAACGGTGTGGTCGCCATAAGCCTTCGCCACTCCCTTGAACTCCGCCACGATGCGGCCGCTCGGCTTGGGCTGCGGGAATCGGAAGTGGATGCTCTTTTCTTCCGGCGGGATCTCGATGCGCTCGATCTTTTCCAGTTCTTTGATGCGGCTCTGCACCTGCTTGGCCTTGGTGGCCTGGTAGCGGAAGCGGCTGATGAAGGCCTCGAGCTGTTCGATGCGGTCGCGCTGATTCTGATAGGCAGCCTGCAACTGCGCGCGGCGCTCGGTTTTCTGCTCTTCGTAGCGGGTGAATCCGCCGGTATAGAAGTGGACCGCCTTGTTCCACAACTCGGCGATCTTGCGCACCGTCACGTCGAGGAAATAGCGATCGTGCGACACCAGCACGACGGCGTTCGGGTAATCGTGCAGGTAATCTTCCAGCCAGTTGCGGGCTTCGAGATCCAGGTGGTTGGTGGGCTCGTCGAGCAACAGGAGGTTGGGTTTTTCGAGAAGCAGCTTGGCCAGCGCGATGCGCATCTGCCAGCCGCCGGAAAACTCCTCGGTGCGGCGCTTCCAATCGCGCTGCGGGAAGCCCAGGCCGGAAAGCACCGTACCCACCTGCGCTTCCACGGTATAACCGTCGCGGGCGTGGAATTCGGCCTCGCATTCGTGAAACCGGTCGGCCACCTGGGCATATTCGGCGCTCGACGGGTCGAGCTCGGACATGCGCTGGGTGAGCTGCTCCTGCTCGATTTCGAGATCGCGCAGGCTGGAAAACACGGTCATGCACTCGGCGAAGACCGTCCGGCCGGAGAGCGAGAGGCCATCCTGCGGCAGATAGCCCAGGGTGACGCCTTTCTGCATGGTGACGGAGCCGGAGTCGAGGCCTTCGATGCCGGCGAGCACTTTCAGAAGCGAAGATTTGCCGGTGCCATTGGCTCCGACCAGACCGGTGCGCTCGTTGGGTGTGATCAGCCAGTCGGTGTCTTCGAAGAGGATCTTGGGGCCGTAGCGCTTTCCCGCCCCGTTGAGCTGGATCATGTGGGACTAAAACTATTTTAGCGTAGCGGCGGCATTCGCCTCCGGGGCGCGGGGCCCGACGCACCGCAGCCCCGGAGAAATGGCGGGGAGAAGCAAATGGCGCCTCGATCACCCGTCTGTAATGTAAGACGCATGGGGTGCGCGCTAAGGTACAACCCGGATGGGGGCGGCACTTAACGGCATAGCGCCACAAACAGGACTCGACCCCCTGGCGGGGAAGCGAATCCAGGGCTGCTACCTCGCCGCCGATGGCAAGCACGGCGGGGGATTCGGCCATGGGTTACAGCCAATATTGAAACTGGTGCGTGGCCAGAATATACGCCGATAGCAGCCCGTTGGTCACCGCGTGAGCGATGATGCAATCGGTCAGATTGCGCGTCCGCACCATCCACCAGTTGTAAATGATTCCGGTGGCCAGCCCGACTTCCCAATATGGCCCGTGTTCGGCAGCGAACATCAGCGCCACCATCCAGAAGGCCGCCGATTGATAGGTTCCCAGCGGAACTTTGCGGAAATCGCCGGCGATCAGCCAGCGCATCGCCCAGCCGCGCCAGAAAAGCTCCTCCACCGGCGGTACCAGCAGGGCGCACGACGCGGTCCGCAGAATCAGGAACCAGACGCTGGTTCGCAGGACGATCGGGATCGAGCTGACGGCCGATCCTGTGATCGAGTTCTGGAACAGCAGGGAACGGCGATATCCAGGGCCAAAGACCACGTCCGGGCCGATCCACAGCGCGAATACCAGCGCCCCGATCACAATGCTTGCCACCGGCATCGCCGGCCGCGCCGCGAGGAGTTGGCGCGAAAATGCCAGCAGGACCGCGAGCGTGACCAGCGCGCGCAGCGGATACATCCAAGCGGCGGGCAGTCCGGTGAGCCTCTCGACGGCCATAATGGCGATGAAAGTCGCGAACGGAGCGATGTAGGGGACGGCGGGATGGCGCACGCGGTTAGCTCTTGCGCGGGCGCGCGTTCACAACCGGAATCAGCCAGTTGTGCTTTTCTTCCGCGGCTGCCGGGCGCGCCGTGCGGGCAGCCAGCTCGCTGTTCAACGTGGCGATGAATTCCTGGATTTGGGCCTGCATCTGGCCCATTTTCTCACGCATGTTGAGAATAATGTCGACGCCCGCCAGGTTGACGCCCAGATCGCGCGTGAGGTGCAGAATGACTTCCAGGCGCTCGACATCTTCGGCGGTATAGAGGCGCGTGTTGCCCTCGCTGCGCGAAGGCTTCAACAATCCTTCGCGTTCATACAGGCGTAGCGTCTGCGGGTGGACGCCGTATTGTTCGGCGACCGCCGAAATCATGAAGGCAGCCTTGGATTTCGCCTTTGCCATAAGCAACTCCGGTTCAGACCTGGGGCCCCGATTCGGACCAAAGCCCGGCGCGCGGATCCTCGGGGTGGAGCTTGGCCATTTCGCGCAGCAACTCGCGCGTGCGTTCGTCGCGAGGGTCGGGGGCCGAAATGGCCACTTCCACAATCTGGTCGCCGCGCTGATTGGTTCGCGAATTGAGAACGCCCTTCTCGCGCAAACGGAACTTCTGGCCGTTCTTGGTCCCTTGCGGAATTTTGAGGGTTGTCCGGCCGTCGATGGTGGGGACTTCGATCTTCGCGCCCAGCGCCGCTTCCCATACGGCCAGGGGCACCGTGATTTCAATGTTGTCGCCCTCGCGCCGGAAGAACGGGTGCTCTTCCACTTTGGTGGTGATGTAGAGATCTCCGGGAGGCGCGCCCATGGTGCCGGCGTTCCCCTTGCCTGGAACGCGCAGGCGCGATCCGTTGCGCGCGCCCGGCGGAATGCGCACTTCGACGGTTTCCGTCTTGGTCACGCGCCCCTCGCCGCCGCAGGTGGGGCAAACATTGCGCAGCCGTCCCGAGCCGCCGCATCGCGGGCAGGTGAGGCTGAATTTCATGGCGCCCGCCATCTGCGTGACGTTGCCCGACCCTTTGCACTGCGGGCAGGTGACTTCGCCCTGGCCGGTGGAGCCGGTGCCGCGGCAGGTGGCGCAGATTTCGTAGCGGTTGATGTTGAGACGGGCCTGCGTTCCTTTAATCGCCTGCCAGAAATCGATGTCCATCACGTACTCCAGGTCGGCGCCTTTTTCCGCCTGGACCTGCGCTTCCGCGGCACCGCCCCGCCCGCCAAAAAACTGCGAGAAGATATCGCGGAATCCGCCGCCGGCGCTGCTCGAGGCGCGATGTCCGCCGGCGCTCGCGCCGGCGCCGGCCTGCCCGGAGAAGAAATCCGAAAAATCGAAGCCGTTGAAGTCCATACCGGGGTGGGGGCCTCCCGCGGCCGAACTACCCGGCCCGGCGCCCGCAAAACCGCTTTCCGAATAGAAGCCGTACTGGTCATACATGGTGCGCTTCTTGGGATCGCTCAGGACATCGTAGGCCTCCTGCACGTTTTTGAAGCGGTCTTCGGCAGACTTGTCCCCCGGATTCAAATCGGGATGATACTTGCGTGCGAGCTTGCGATAAGCCTTGCGGATGTCATCCGTGGAGGCTTTCTTGGGCACGCCCAAAGTTTCGTAGTAGTCGTGCTTGGGAGGAGACATAAACTAAACGGGGCAGGGAATTCGCCCTGCCCCGCACCTTATCCCTTGGTTACTTTTTACCCTTGTCGTCGTCATCGACGAATTCGGCGTCGACGACGTTATCTTTGCCCTTGTCGCCGCCGCCATCGGTCGAAGGGCCGCTGCCGCCCGCCGGTCCGGCGCCGCTGGGCGGAGGACCCCCCGGTCCGGACGATTTGTACATCGCCTCGGCCAGTTTGTGGCTGGCGGTGGTGAGCCGGTCGACGGCGCTATTGATCTTGTCGGAGTCGTTGTCGGCCATCGCCTTCTTGGTTTCTGCGATCGCGTCCTCGATTTCCTTGGCTTCCGCTTCGCTGACCTTGCTGCGATGCTCTTTCAACGTCTTTTCCACGTTGTAGACCATGGCGTCGGCGCGATTGCGGGCCTCGATGGTGTCGTGCAGCTTGCGGTCGTCGGCCGCGTGCGATTCGGCGTCCTTGGCCATCTTTTCGACTTCGTCTTTGGACAAGCCCGAGGAAGAAGTGATGGTGATCTTCTGTTCGTTGCCGGTGCCGCGATCCTTGGCGGTCACGTTGAGGATGCCGTTGGCGTCGATATCGAAAGTGACTTCGATCTGCGGAATGCCGCGCGGCGCCGGCGGGATGTTGCCGAGTTGGAACACTCCCAGCAGGCGGTTGTCGCGCGCCATGGCGCGCTCGCCCTGGCTGACTTTGATCTCCACCGACGGCTGGTTGTCGCTCGCGGTGGAGAAAACCTCGCTCTTGCGCGTGGGGATAGTGGTATTGCGCTCGATGAGCTTGGTGAAGACGCCGCCCATCGTCTCGATGCCGAGCGAAAGCGGAGTCACGTCGAGCAGCAGCACGTCTTTCACTTCGCCGCCCAGCACGCCACCCTGTACCGCGGCGCCCACCGCGACCACCTCGTCGGGGTTGACGCCCTTGTGGGGCTCGCGTCCGAACAACTCGCGAACCAGCGTCTGAATCCGCGGCATGCGCGTCTGGCCGCCCACGAGGACCACTTCGTTGATCTGCTGCGGGGTCACGTTAGCGTCGGCCAGCGCCTGTTTGCAAGGACCAACCGACCGCTGGATGATGTCTTCCACCATCTGCTCGAAACGCGCCCGGGTGAGCTTCATTTGAAGGTGTTTGGGCCCGGTCGCGTCGGCGGTGATGAACGGCAGATTGATCTCGACTTCGAGCAGCGTGGAAAGCTCCATCTTGGCCTTTTCCGCGGCTTCCTTCAGGCGCTGGAGGGCCATCTGGTCGCGCGAAAGGTCGATGCCGTTCTCGCGCTTGAACTCGCTCACGATCCAGTCGATAATGCGCTGGTCGATATTGTCG
>Ga0335072_10010311_pt1 | contig 13463 bp, 11 predicted proteins | sample Lox_Sample_21_FD_206725 | JGI IMG/M metagenome (GOLD analysis project Ga0335072, IMG submission 206725) | Soil microbial communities from Loxahatchee National Wildlife Refuge, Florida, United States - Lox_Sample_2.1 | ecosystem: Environmental > Terrestrial > Soil > Wetlands | place: USA...
CCTCGCCGCTTCGAGTCTCGCGTTGATGCACTTCGTGACTCAACTCCGCTTCGCGGGCGAGGTTTAAGGGCTGCATGGGCTCGATCAAACAACGAAGGATCCAGGATGAAAGCCTACGAAGCAATCGCCCAGTCCCTCCTCGCCGAGGGCGTCACCGACTTCTTCGGCCTGATGGGTGACGGCAACATGTGGCTGTGGTGCGCGCTGTGCCGCAACCCCAACATCAAGGCCTACACCGCCCGCCACGAATCCATGGCCGTCTCGATGGCCGACGGCTACACCCGCACGACAGGCAGGATCGGCGTCGCCATGGTGACCTGCGGTCCCGGCCTCACGCAATGCGGCACCTCGCTGATCGCCGCCTGGCGCGGCAAGACCCCGCTGGTGCTGATCGCCGGCGAAATCCAACCCGGCGCCAAGAACAACACGCAATCGATGGACCAGCGCCGCTTCGTCGAGGCAAGCAGTGCGCGGTTCTTCACCGTGACCAGCCTCGACAACATGGCGGAGGAGATCGCCGAAGCATTCTATGCCGCGCGCACCGGCCGCGGTCCCATCGTGCTGAACCTGCCGATGCACCTGCAGGAATCCGAACTCGACTGGGACTACGAATACCGTCCCTCGACGCAGTTCCTGCCGCCGCGCATGCAGACCCCCAGCCCCGACCAGCTCGCCCCGGTGATTGAGAAACTGATCGCCGCCGAGCGCCCCGTCATCATCGCCGGCCGCGGCGCCCGCGCCGCCGGTGCCAAGGACGAGATCGTCAAACTCGCCGACCGCACCGGTGCCCTGCTCGCAACGTCGCTGCAAGGCAAAGGCTATTTTGCCGGCCAGCCGTGGGACATCGGCATCGCCGGCGCGTTCGCCTCGGCACCCACCGAGCAATTGCTCGCCGACGCCGATTTCGTTCTTGGCGTCGGCGCCGAGCTCGGCTACTACACCACGGAAGGCGGCCTGCTGTTCCCCGCCGCCGAAGTCGCGCGCATCGACATCAAGCCGATGCCGGAGGAGATCGGCGTGATCCCCGGCCTCTATGTGCAAGGCGACGGCCGCAAGACGGTCGCCGCGATCAACGAGGCCCTGGAATCACGCCAGGTGCGCAAGGAAGGTTTCCGCACCGCCACGACCAGGGCAATTCTCGACACGCCGCCGCATAAGTTTGAGCCGCCGGCGGATGGCCTCGATCCCCGCGCGCTGGCGCATCACCTTGGCACCGCCGTGCCGAAGGGTGCCTTGCTCACCGTCGGCGCCGGGCATTTCTTCTCCTGGATCGGCATGTACACGCCGCTGCGCGAGGGCGTGGAAATTCAGTACTCGTACGGCTTCGGCGCGGTGGGCCAGGGGATCGGCGTCGCCATCGGCACCGGTGCCGGCAATCCCGGCCGCCCGCATATCGCGGTCGAGGGCGACGGCAGCCTGATGTTCAACATCCAGGAACTGGAAACCGTCGTCCGCCAGAAGATGCAGATGGTGCTGGTGGTCTGGAACGACACCGGCTACGGCGCCGAGGTGCACAAGCTGATCGCCAAGGGCTTCGATGAGAAACTGGCGCAATGGGAATCGCCGGACTTCGTCGCCCTGGCAAAGGCATTCGGCGGCGACGGCGTGTTGCTGAAGGACCCGTCGGACCTCGACGCCGCCATCGCCGAGGGTTTACGCAAGGGCGGCCTCTATCTGATCGACGCCCGCGTCTCGCCCACCATGCCGACCGATCCCTATGCCAAAGTGCATTACGGTCACGAAAGCCACGCGCCCCTGTTGCGGCCCGTCGCCTGACCGATGCATTTCGAAGGCGAGTTCCGCGTCCCCGGCAAAGCGGACGACGTCATGCGCCGCTTTGCCGACGTGCCGCGCATGGCGCGCTGCATGCCGGGCGCGATGCTGGAGGCGCAGGCGGAGGATGGTTCGTGGCCGGGCACCATGGTGGTGGCGTTCGGACCAAAGAAGATCGCCTTCAAAGGCCGCGTGACCTGCGAATTCGACTTTGCCGCGAATACCGGCACGCTGCACGGCCGCGGCACCGCCGACATGCGCGCCGCCCGGATCGGCGTGAAGCTTGGCTTCTCGCTGCACGATGGCGCAACGCCGGACCCGACGACGGTTGTCAGAATCACGTCCGACGCGGAGCTGGGCGGCGTGCTGGCCGATTTCGCCCGCACCGGCGGCGTGGCGGTCGCCAACGTGATCATGCAGGACTTCGCCCACCGCGCCGCGGACGAGTTCGCCAGTGACGCGCCGCCAGCCGGTCCCCGGGAGCAGCGGGCGCCGTCCGATACGCCCGTCTCGCCCACCGCAGTGCCGGCGTCCGCGCTGCCTGCCGCCACACCAGATCCGGCGCGGGCCACCGGCACGCTGCACCCGGCGCCACGGCAACCGGCCATGGCGCCGCCTTCGGCCACGCCGCCACCGACGGCACCGCCGGCCGCACTGTCCGCGCACGGCGTGCTATGGGCCGTGCTCAGGCAGCAACTGCGCCGATTTGCGCAATGGCTCGGCGTTCTGGCGAAGGACACGTAACGGCGAAACCGCGCGGGGACGGGCGCGGCGTTGCGCACGCCGTGCCCTCGCCGCAGTCTCGCGCGCGACACGCCACCGGAGGAAACCGTCATGACCCGCGAAGAGCTGCGCCGCCAGGGCGACGCAATGCGCGCAACGCTGCAGGCCGGAGCGCCCGATCTCCCCGCCGGCTTTGGCACCCTGCTGACCGAGGCCGTGTTCGGCGGCATCTGGTCCCGCCCCGGCCTCGCACTCACCGACCGCATCATCTGCTCGCTTGCCGCGGTCGCGGTGTTTCCCCGGCTGCGCGCGGTGCGGCGGCTGACCGGGGCGGCGCTGGATCATGCCATCGGACCCGAAACGGTGCGCGAGGTGCTGGTGCAGGCAGGCCTCTATGCCGGCTTCACCGTGACGGAAGAGACGCTGGCCGTGGCGGCCGAAGTCTTCGCCGCCCGCGGCCTGGCCTTCCCCGCCGATCCGCCGGATGACGTTCCGTTGGAACAACTGACATCGCGCGGCCGCGTGGTGATGCACGAACTGCACGGCGACCGCGCGGAGTCCGGCTATGCCGCGCCGGACAATCCGGACACCGGCGCGCTCTACCCGCTGGCAATCCAGTACGGCTATGGCGAGATCTGGTATCGCCCCGGTCTGGACCGCCGCGCCCGTGCGCTGGTCGCGGTCGCGGCATTCACCGCGCTGCGCCTGCCGGAGCAGGTGGCGAAGTTTGGACAATCGGCGTTGAACACGGGGGTGACGCGGACGGAAGTCTTCGAAGCGGTGATCCAGACGGCGCCCCATAGCGGCTTCCCCCCGGCATTGAACGCACTCGCCGCGCTGGGTCAGGTGCTGCGGTAAACTGCGCTCACGCGCGCTGAACCAGTGCCCGATCTGTGCCGCCGCACCGGTGCCCGGTCTGTGCCGCCGCACCAGTGCCCGATCTGTGCCGACGCACCAGTGCCCGGTTCATGCCGCCCCACGCGCTCCGGAACGCGCGCCGCCCGCGCCGCCTTCCGGCCCCGGCGCGGCCGGGATTGCGCCGCCGCGCCCGCGATGACACACGGCACCTGACCGGCAACCGGAGACACCCCCATGGACCGCATCGACCTGCGCTCGGACACGGTGACGCTGCCCTCGGAGGCGATGCGCGCGGCGATGGCGCGGGCACCGGTCGGCGACGACCAGTATGGCGAAGACCCCTCGGTCAACGCGTTGCAGGAACGCATCTCGGCCTTGCTCGGCAAGGAGGCGGCGATATTCCTGCCCAGCGGCACCATGGCCAATCAGATCGGCCTGAAGCTGCTGACGCGCCCGGGCGACGACGTGCTGGTCGGCGACGAAGCGCACATCGTCTGGCACGAATCCGGTGCCGCCGCCGCCAATTCCGGCGTGCAGTTCAGCATCGTCGGCCGCGGCGGATTGTTCACCGCGGACGACGTGCGCGCCGCCTACAAGCCGCCGGGCCATATCGTGTTCCCGCCCACCACGCTGGTCGCAATCGAGAACACGCATAACCGCGGCGGCGGCGTGGTATTTCCGCAGCACGACGTGGACGCGATCTGCCGCACCGCCCGGGATCTCGGCCTCGCCACCTATCTCGACGGCGCGCGCCTGTTCAATGCCGCCGCGGCGAGCAATCGCTCTTTGGCGGAACTGGCGGCGCCGTTCGACGTGGTATCGGTGGCGCTGTCGAAGGGGCTCGGTTGCCCGGTCGGCAGCCTGATCGCCGGCCGCAAATCGGACATGTCGCGGGCCGTGCGGGCGCGCCGCATGTTCGGCGGTGCCATGCGGCAATCCGGCATTCTTGCCGCGGCCGGCCTCTACGCGCTGGACCACAACACGCAACGCCTGGCGGACGATCACGCCAATGCGCGCACGCTCGCGGAGCATGTGGCGGCAAGCCGCGCCGAGATCGACCTGGCGACGGTGCAAAGCAACATCGTGATCTTCCGCGTGCCCGACCCGCTGCCGGACGCCGCCGCCGTGGTGCGCCAGGCGCAGGAACATGGCGTGCTGGTCTCGGCCTTCGGCGTGCGCACCGTGCGCGCGGTGACGCATTTGAATGTCGATGCCGCGCAATGCCGGCGTGCGGGCGAGGTATTGGCGACGATCCTCGGATAGAGGCCGGCCGCCCGGGCTGGTCCATCCGGGCCGGCCTGCCCCAAGGCCGGGGATCTGCGCCCGCGCTGTCGATGCATGCTCCGGGCCGGCCCGCTGGGGATGGACCGGCGCCGGCGCAATACTAGCGCGCCGGATGCCGGCGGCCACTGCCGCGCCGACCATGCAGGCGGCTCATTGCGATGTGCCGGCTTCTCATTTGCGGCGCGATTGCCGGCGCTGAATTCTGCGCCAGGCAACGACGCAATGCCTGGGCCGATTCCATTACGGCTTGCCAGGCAGGCGCATGCAGAAGAGGCAAGGATATGTCACACCAACCGGCCCCAAGATTGACGTTCGACCCGAGCCGTCGCGTCATGCCGGCGCCGCCTGCCCCGGCGAATTGGCTGGCGGCGTGGCCCAGGAACCGCGCCGGCGAGTACGCGACGATCGCCGAATTGATGGTCCAGGCGAGCGACTCCGCGGCCCACGCCCACGCCGTCGGCACGACGCTGTCCTGACGTCCCTCGCTTGTCCCTGTCCGGATAGTGCGGGCACGCAGCCTCTGCCGTGCACCGGGCTGCCGGCTCAACTTGCCCACCGCTTGCCGCTATAGCTGGTCCCTGATGTGCCGGGAGGCCACGGTGAACTGGAGTACGTTCGATCTGAACCTCCTGGTCGTGTTCGACGCGGTGGCGGAGGAGAGAAATCTCACCCGCGCCGGCCAGCGGCTGGGGCTGAGCCAATCGGCCGTCAGCCATGCTCTCGCGCGCCTGCGCCACATGCTGAACGACGAATTGTTCGTGCGCACGCCAGACGGTATGCAGCCGACCCCGCGCGCGGAGCGCATCGCCGCGCCGATCCACGACGCGTTGCAGGACATGCGCGTCACGCTGGACTCCGATGAATTCGACGCCGCGCATGCGGCGCGGATTTTCACGCTCTCTGTCAACAATTACGCGGCACGGGCCGTGGTGCCGGCGCTGGTGCATCGCGTCGCGCGTCTGGCGCCTTCGGTCGTGCTGGAAGTTCGCCCGATCGGCATGACCCCTGTTCTCGACCAGTTGGATCGCGGCACGGCCGATCTGGCTCTGGCGGCGCTGATCGACGGTGGCGAGCGATTCAAATGTGCCGGCATGCTGGACGACGAGTACGCGGTCATACTGGCCGGCGATGCGTCCGAAGCGGGCGACGCCGCACTGTCGCTGCAGCAATTCGCGCACCTGCCGCATGTCGCCATCACCTCCAGTGGCGATAACACGGATTTTGTCGATGCCGCGCTGGCCCAGCATGGGCTGTCGCGTCGTATCATCGCCAAGGTGCCACTGCATTCGCTGCCATCGGTGCTGATCGGGTCTGGTGCCGCGGCGGTTCTGCCACGGCGCGTTGCCGCCGATCTCGGTGCATTCCGGCCACTTTCCGTGCGGTCGCTGCCCTTCGCATCGCCACGCGTATCGCTGTCGATGATCTGGCATCGCCGGTTGGATCATGACCTGGGCCATCGCTGGCTGCGCACCACGCTGCGTGCCTGCGCCACGGAAGCGTAGCGCCGTGGCGCGAACCGACGACGTTACGATCGCAGGCACCGCGCGCCGCGCGGCCCGGATACGCGGCGGCGATCGACCACGATCATGCGGCGGTGAACGCCGTTCATTTGCCCCCCGCCCCGCGCACGCCATGTGTAGCGCAACACAGAAAGGCGGCGCGTGATGGCCGGGAGCAAGACATGTCCATGACGACCGCCATCGGGCGTGTCGATCGCACCGATGACGCGCAGCGGAAGACAGCGGCCGGACAGCGGCCGGGGCCGTCCGGACAGGCGGCGGCGACCGGCACGGCGGGGCCACTGCGCCTGGAAACACACCGGCTGTCGCGTGCGGTTGCCGGCAAGACCCTGCTGGATTCGGTCAGCGTGCGCATTTCGCCAGGCGAGATCACCGCCGTGGTCGGTCCCAGCGGTGCCGGCAAATCGACCTTTCTGCGATTGCTCAACCGGCTGGACGAGCCGACCGGCGGCAGCGTGCTGCTGAACGGGCAGGACTATCGCAGCGTTCCCCCGCGCATGCTGCGGCGGCGCCTCGGCATGGTGATGCAGATGGCTTATTTGTTTCCCGGAACGGTTGCCGCGAACATCGCGTTCGGGCCGAAGCAGCGCGGCGAGACAATGACCGCGGATCAGATCGCGGCCTTGCTCACGCGCGTCGGCCTGCCGGGCTACCAGGGCCGCGACGTCGGCACCCTGTCGGGTGGCGAGGCGCAGCGCGTATCCTTTGCCCGTACGCTGGCCAATGCACCGGAGGGGCTATTGCTCGACGAGCCCACCTCGGCGCTCGACGAAGCCTCGGTGCGCGGCGTCGAGGAGCTGCTGCAGGGCATTGTCGCCGAACGCCGGATCACCTGCGTCATCGTCACGCATAACCGGCCCCAGGCTGCCCGTATCGCCCGCCACACGATGGTGCTGGAAGCCGGCAGGCTCGCCGCCTTCGGCCCGACCGATGAGGTGCTGCATGCTGGCTGATTTGCTCCACCGCATCAGCGGCGAAGTCGCCATGGGGCTGGCCCAGGCCGGCGGCGCAATCGCGCTGTGCCTGGCGGTGATCGCCGTTTGCCGGCGCTTTACCGTGCGGGTGGAACGCGAGGCGGCCGTGTCGCTTGCGCGCGGCCTGGTGCAAATGGTCGCGGTGGGGATCGTGCTGGCCCTGCTGCTGCGCGGCAGTCTGCTGGTGGGGCTGCTGATCTTGCTCGGCATGACGTTTGCCGCCGCGGTCACCGCCGCCCGACGGGCGCGGGCTGTGCGCGGCGCGTTGCTGATCAGCTTCTGGTCGATTGCCGCGGGATCAGGTGTGGTGATTGGCGCGATGATCGCGATGCGAACGCTGGACACGCGCATTGCCATGCTGGTGCCGGTGGGCAGCATGATCATTGCCAACAGCATGAATTCATGCGCCCAGGCGGCGGAACGCTTCCGCGCCGACGTCACCGCCCATATCGGTCAGGTGGAAGCCGGCCTGGCGTTGGGCGCCGACCCGGCGGTGGCAGTGTCGCCCTATGTGCGCAGCGCGGTCTATGCGAGCCTGCTGCCGCGGCTCGATATGCTGAAGTCGCTGGGCCTGGTCTGGATTCCCGGCGTGATGGCGGGAATGATGGTGTCGGGGGCCAGCCCAATCTATGCCGGCATCTATCAGTTCATCCTGGTGGCGATGATCCTGACCGCCTCCGGCATCTCGGGGCTGGTGGTGACATTGCTGCTGCGGACGCGGGCGTTCTCGCCGGCGGCGCAACTGACGCTGCGCGGCGATGCAGCCGCGGCGGCCGGCGCGCTGTCAGCCCGGTAACCCGTCGCTCAGCTCAAATCCATCGGCCAACGGATCGTCTGCTTCCGCGATAAACGTGGCTTCGCCGCTGTAGAACGCGCTGCCGGCCACACGCATGCGGAACGCCGGCATGCCGGCCAATGGCTCCGCCGCGATGACGGTGCCGCTGAAGCGCACACCGGTCGGGCCGCAGAAATCCCGCGTCTCGCCCGGACCGACCCATCCGCGGGTCGCGTCCACCGCCAGTCGCGCGGCGACGCCACTGCCGGTGGGGCTGCGATCGATCTGGCCCTTGCCGAACACGCACAGATTGCGGCTGACGGGTTCGGACACCGCGCCATCGGTCAGGATCGTGCCATAGAGGAAGCCGAGTTCCGGTGCCTCCGGATGCCGCACCGCGTAGCCCCGCCGTGCGGCATTGGTCACCGCGCACGCCGCCGCGCGTTGCTGTTCCAGCGGGTCGCGCTGCAGGTTTATGCCCAGCCGCGCCGCCGGCAGAATGGCGTAGAAGGCGCCGCCATAGCCGATGTCGCACACCACTTCGCCGAACCCGGGCACCGGCAAAGACAGGTCCAGCGCCGCGGCAAAGCCCGGCACGCTGTCGAATGCCACCACGGCGCCGCTCTCGCCGACATGCACGTCGATCGGACCGCACGGACAGTCCAGGACGAAATCTGCGTTGCCGTCGCGCATCGCCACGCGCCCGCTGTCCACCGCCCAACGCCCCAGCGCGATCGTGGCATGGCCGCACATGGTGCTGAACCCGGAATGGTGCAGGAACAACACGCCGAATGCGGCGCCGGGGATCGAGGCGGGGACCGGCAGGGCGCCATACATCTCGGCGTGGCCGCGCGGTTCCAGCATCAGCCGCCGCCGGTGCACATCCAGCCGCGCCATCGCGTCGGCACGCCTGGCCAGAATGGTGGCGCCTTGCGGCTCGGGGAAGCCGTCCAGCACGATGCGCACCGGCTCGCCGGCGGTGTGCATGTCGATCGTGCGATAGGTCGCGACACGCCGCGTGCGCACCCGCATCCTGGCCTCCATCCGCCGCGACACCGGCATGCCCTCGCGGCCCGCGGATTGAAGCCGATGCGGCGGGCATTGGCCACATCGCGACGCGGCATCGTTGCTTTGTGAAACTTTGCCTACGCCGCGGAGCTTCTCACCTCCGCAATCGCCATCGCATACGGACCGACGCCATCCACTGCAACGATGGTGTCGGCGGGGATGCCCGCCCGCTCGGCCGCCGTGCGGATTGTGGCGGCATTCGGAGCTTCATAAAGACAGTAGGTCGTCCGCTTGTCCGCGCTCAAAAACGAAAACAGCCACTGGATGCCGATTTCGGCGTTCACCCGCCTGATCGCCGCGTCGGAATCCGCATCGGTCGGCACGAGGTCGGCGAATTGCCGCTCGATCAGGAACAGGGGCATGTTCGGCTCCTATCTCCAGCCTGGTGCAGCATCGTCTGGACCGCCGGGCGGGCAAGCGGAATCGTTGCCGGTTCCGACAGAAATTAGACTATTGTCAAACTCCGCTTTTATCTTGCGCTGCCGCAGCGTTCCGGATCACGCTGCTCAGGTCATTGGCCGGTCGGTGACCCATGCCAACAGGGGACGACACGTTCATCGGACGTCTGCGCGAACTCGAAGCGCTGGGTACGGCACTCGATCAGGCAATCGCTGGCCAGGGCCGCATCGTCATGCTCGCCGGTGAACCCGGCATCGGCAAGACCCGTACGGCGCAGGAACTGACGGTGCGCGCCGCGGAACTCGATGCCGCCGTGCTGTGGGGCTATTGCCACGAGGAAGCCGGAGCTCCGTCCTATTGGCCCTGGGTGCAGATCATCCGGGGCGCATTGCGCACCGCCGGCGCGCGGGCATCGCTGGAGGAACTCGGCGACGGGGCGGGCGACATCGCCGAAATCGTGCCGGAAATCGGCACGATGTTTCCGGGCATCGAGCCACCCACCCGCCTGGACGACGCCGCCCAGGCGCGGTTTCGAATGTTCGATTCCATCCGCCAGTTCATTGCGGCATTGTGCAGCCGCCAGGTGATGCTGATCGTGCTCGACGACCTGCACTGGGCCGATGCGCCGTCGCTGCGGCTGTTGGAGTTCCTCGCGCCTGATGTCGCCGGCAGCAGGGTGATGCTGATCGGAACCTACCGGCCGACCGAGCTGTCGCGCCGGCATCCTTTGTCGGACACGCTTGGCGGACTGGCGCGGGCGCGGCACGCCGCGCGCATCAATCTTGGGGGGCTGAGCGCCGAGGAAGTCCACGCCTTCATCACCGCCACGACCGGGACAAAGCCGCCGGACTGGCTCTCTCGCGCGCTCTTACGGCAGACCGAGGGAAACCCACTGTTCTTGCGCGAGATCGTTCGTTTCCTGGAACACCAGGGTTTGTTCAACGCCGACCGTCCGATGCCGTTGCCCGCGCTGCCACCGACGATCCGGATTCCGGAGGGGGTGACAGAAGTCATCGGACGCCGCCTCAATCTGCTTTCGGCGCAGTGCAATGACATCCTGGACCTGGCGGCGGTCATCGGCCGCGACTTCTCGCACGACCTGCTGCTGCGCGCGGCCGATCAGAACGAGCAAGGCCTGAACGATGCGCTGGATGAGGCACTTGGCGCCCACGTCATTCAGGAGACCACCGATCGGCAGTACCAGTTCGCGCACAACCTTATTCGCATGACGCTCTACGACGAGTTGCGGCCGGCGCGGCGCAGGCAACTGCATCGGGCCGTCGGGAATGCGCTGGAGGCGTCGAGCGATGCCGACACCGGTGCCGCGCTGCCGGAACTGGCACGCCACTTCCTGGCGGCCGGCGATGCCGGCAAGGCCATCGAGTACGCGCGTCGGGCAGGTGAACGCGCCGAGGCGTTGCTGGCTTTCGAGGATGCGGTGGAGTTCTTCCAGACGGCACTCGAGGCATTCGAGCAACGCCCACAGCCGGATGATAACGCACGCTGCCGCCTGCTGTTCCTTCTGGGCGAGGCATTACGAAAGGCCAATAACTTTCCGCGCGCCTTCGTCGCGCTGCGACGGGCCGCGGACCTGGCAACCGAACTGGGCCTGCCGGAGCTCTCGGCGCGCGCCGCCATGGCCTACGAGCGCGTCGCCTGGCGTCACGCCAAGGGAATCGAGCCGCCACCCCGATATCTGCTGGAACGCGCCCTGTTACAGGTGACCGGCCGGGAACCCGCGCTTGCCGCTCAGGTTACGGCAGCGCTTTGTCGCGCGTTGTGGCATGAAGGTGCCGCGGTCGAGGCGGCATCGCAGGCTGATCGGGCGATCGCCATGGCACGGCACCTCGGCGACCCGGAGGTCATTGCAAGCTGCCTCAACTGCGCACTCGAGGTGTTCGAGGGCCGCCAGAATGAAAATCTTCTTCGCTTCGCCACGGAAACTCTGACCGCGGCGCGGCTTTCCGGGAATCTGGAACTGGTGCACATCGCCCATGCTTGGCGTTTCGTGGCCCTGATGGAACACGGCGAAGTCGCGTTGGCGGAAGCAGAACTCGAGGCATTGGTCCGGCTCGAATCGCGTCTCCGCCAACCCACCTACGCATTCGCCGTGACGTTGTATCGCACCATGCTGGCGATCATGCGTGGTGAGCTGGCCGATGCCGAGCGATTGCTGATACGGGCATTGGCAACGAGCAATGCGCCGGTCCATCAGGAACAGTTGAGCCTGCAGATCTTCACCCTGCGGCGCGAGCAAGGACGGCTTGCGGAACTGCAGGGGGTGCTGTCCGCCTTCCTGCGCCAGACGACCGCCGGCTCGATCTGGCGGCCCGGACTGGCCTTGCTCCATCTCGAACTCGACCAGCCGGATGCGGCGCGGATCGCGTTCGAGCAGATGGCAAGCGAGGGCTTTGCCGCCATTCCGCGCGATGGACGGTGGCTCTGTTGCATCATCTACCTTTGCGAAGTCTGTGCCGAACTTGGCGATGCGGCGAGGGCGGCCGAATTGTACGAACTGCTTTTGCCATTTTCTGGACGCAACATGCTTGTCGGGAACATGGTTTATTACGGCCCGGCGGACCGGCATCTCGGCATTCTTTGTGCGGCCACGCGGAACTGGTCCGATGCGGAGCGGCATTTCGTGACCGCACTGGAGACGAACCGCCGCATCGGGGCCCGCCTGCCGCTCGCCCATACGCAGTACGAGTACGCCACCATGCTTCTGGCACGGCAGGCGCCGGGCGACCGGGAGCGTGCCGACGCGCTGCTGGGCGGCTGCCTGAACAGCGCGCGCGAACTCGGCATGCGCGGGCTGGCCGCCAAGGCCGAGGACCTGATGACCCAGCGGTCCGCCAGGGCCGCACCTTCAGGCGCACCCGACGATCTGACCCTGCGCGAGATCGAGGTCATGCAACTGCTTGCCATCGGCCGCAGCAATGCCGACATCGCCCTGGTGCTGTCGATCAGCCACAGCACGGTGGCGACGCACGTGCGCAACATTCTTGCCAAGACCGGCTGCGCCAACCGCACCGAGGCCGCCGCCTACGCATTGCGTCGTGGCCTGACGCGCGGGACGGCCATTAGTCCCTTACCACACGACTCTTGGCACATTCTGCGTTGAATCGCACGGCGAGCAAAAATCCCATCAAATCAATGCCGGAATGATAGTGGCCTCGGTCAGCCGTGCCGCCGCGGCGGTGGCAGCTCGGCCTGCTTTGGTCAGATAGTAGCGGTAGCTGCCCGTGGCGCGCTTGATCACCCCGATATCGAGCAACCGGCGGAGTTGCCGCGACAGCCGCGTCGGCGAGAACATCGCCAGTCCGGCCAGAAGGTCGCCGCGCCGGAAGCCTGCGATGTCGCCCTTCGGATCCTGGATGGCGTGCAGCAGGGCCTGCTCGTCGGGAGCAAAGAAGTTGAGCCCCTTCACGCTGCGGCCTTCGACCTGCCGCGGCCTGGTGAGCCGCCCCAGCGAGCGGACCCCGGCAGAGAGGTCGTCCAGTGCGGACAGATGCGCCAGATAACGGCGATTGCAGCCGAGCAATATCTCACGCAGGTCGATCAGGCTGTAGATGGTCTTCTTCACCGGCGCCAATTCGCGCGTCGGCGGCCCCTGGCGGTGTTCCACCTTGCGGTGGTGCTTGAAGAACGAGACGTCGTTGGTCGTGGTCTCGATGCGCAGCACGATGCCGTGCTTGTCATACATCTTGATGGAGCACTTGCCGAAGCGGTGCTTGATGCAGGTGCCTTCGATGCGGGTGGCGAACTGCGAGCCGATCTCCTGGGCCAGCAGCGGCGTGATCTGCCGCCCGAGGAAGCTGGCAACCTGCTCCGCCTTCACGTCCAGCACCGACTGGCGGACCAGTTGCTCATACAGCGGGCCGAGCGTGGCGGTGGAACGGAATGCCAGGTCGGTGGCGTATTCCACCTGCATCAGGCTCCAGTGGTAGTCCTGCGCGAACACCTCGGCGACCGGACAGCAGAGCGTGGCGTAGCGGTCCAGGGCGCGGTGCAGTGCCTCCGGCGCGAAGCGGTCGGCCAGTTCCTGGGCGCGCACCCAGTCGTCGATCCGCACGAAGGCATTGTCGGCCA
>Ga0335072_10010312_pt1 | contig 13463 bp, 22 predicted proteins | sample Lox_Sample_21_FD_206725 | JGI IMG/M metagenome (GOLD analysis project Ga0335072, IMG submission 206725) | Soil microbial communities from Loxahatchee National Wildlife Refuge, Florida, United States - Lox_Sample_2.1 | ecosystem: Environmental > Terrestrial > Soil > Wetlands | place: USA...
AAATGAGCACCCCTGAGGAGAATCCTCAGGAGCGCGAAGAGCGCGCTCCTGAGGATGTGCTAGCTGAGGCGCCAGAGGACGCCGGCACGGCTGCTGCCAAACCGACTGAGGCTGAGGCTGCGGACAAAGCAGCTGAGGAGACCGAAGAGGCGCCGGCTAAGCCCGCGCGGCGGCGGCCGGCGAAGGCAGCGACGGCTGAGGCCGCGACGCCCGAGGCCGCGACGCCCGAGGTCACGACGCCTGAGGCTGGCGACGAGGCGGAGACTCCAGCCAAGGCGCCGAGCCGGTCACGCAAGACGCCGGCCAAGCCTAAGCGCGAAGCGCCGCAGGCGGCTTACGGTCTTGTCGAGACCGACCTTCCCTCAGACATCTTCGACGCGAAGGTGAACGTGCCGCTGATCCACCAGGTCGTGGTGGCACAGCAGGCGGCGGCCAGGCAGGGCACGCATGCCACCAAGACGCGCGGCGACGTGCGCGGCGGCGGTAAGAAGCCCTACCGGCAGAAGGGCACGGGCCGTGCACGTCAGGGATCGACTCGCGCACCCCAGTTCGCCGGCGGTGGCACCGTCCACGGGCCAGTGCCCAGGTCGTACGCGCAGAAGACGCCGAAGAAGATGAAGGCGGCCGCGCTGCGCGGAGCCTTGTCTGACCGTGCCAGGCATGGCCTGGTCAAGGTTGTGGGCGGTTTCGTAGAAGGCGCGGAGCCGAAGACCAGGGACGCGCTTGCCGTGCTGAACCTGGTGACCGAGGGCAGCAGCCGCTTGACGCTTGTCGTGGCGGAGAGCACCGACCAGGTCACGTGGAAGAGCCTGCGCAATGCTCCTGGTGTGCACCTGATCGACCCAGGTCAGCTCAACACCTACGACGTGCTGGTCAGCGACCGCGTGGTGTTCACGACGAGCGCCCTGGCGAGCTTCGTGGCCCGTGCGGGCACTGCCCGAGAGGACGCATAAGCGATGAGCAAGCTCTACAACCACAGGGACATCCTGATCCGCCCGGTGATCTCAGAGAAGAGCTACGGCCTTCAGGACGAGTTCAACAAGTACACGTTCATCGTGGCGCCGCACGCCAACAGGACGCAGATCAGGCAGGCCGTCGAGGCGATCTTCAACGTCAAGGTGACCGGCGTGAACACGCTCAACAGGCCGGGCAAGCGCCGTCGCTTCAAGTACGGCTACGGCACCCGCCCGGCGACGAAACGGGCGATCGTCAGCCTGGCCGCGGGTGAACGGATCGACGTCGGCACGCTCGGCGCCTAGGCAGTGCCGCAAACACACGGGAGTTAAACCAGAGATGGCGATCAGAAGGTACAAGCCGACGACCCCTGGCAGACGGGGCGCGAGCGGCTCTGACTTCTCCGAGCTGACTCGGAGCGAGCCGGAGAAGTCGCTCGTCGAGCCGCTGCACGGTAAGGGCGGCCGCAACGTCCACGGCAGGATCACCGCGCGGCATCAAGGCGGCGGGCACAAGCGCGCTTACCGGATCATCGACTTCAGGCGGGCCGACAAGGACGGCGTCCCTGCCAAGGTCGCGCACATCGAGTACGACCCGAACAGGACCGCGCGCATCGCGCTGCTGCACTACGCCGACGGCGAGAAGCGTTACATTCTGGCGCCGTCCGGCCTCAAGCAGGGCGACCGGGTCGAGGCCGGCGTAGGTGCCGACATCAAGGCAGGTAACTGCCTGCCGCTGCGCGCGATCCCGACGGGCACGATCGTGCACGCTATCGAGCTCCGCCCAGGCGGCGGCGCGAAGATCGCCCGCTCGGCGGGGTCAGGCGTTCAGCTACTTGCCAAGGAAGGCAAGCACGCGCAACTCCGCATGCCTTCAGGCGAAATGCGGCTCGTCGACGTCAACTGCCGCGCCACCGTTGGCGAGGTCAGCAACGCCGAGCAGGGCAACATCAAGCTCGGCAAGGCGGGCCGCAACCGCTGGAAGGGCAAGCGCCCGAGCGTGCGCGGCGTCGCGATGAACCCCATCGACCACCCGATGGGCGGTGGCGAGGGCAAGACCTCCGGCGGCCGTCACCCGGTCAGCCCGTGGGGCAAGCCGGAGGGCCGCACCCGCCGCGCGCACCGCCCGAGCGACAAGCTCATTACCCGACGTCGGTCAAAGAAGAAGCGTTAGGAGTAGCCGGCGATGCCACGTAGCCTTAAAAAGGGCCCGTTCGTTGACGACCACCTGATCAAGAAGGTGGACGTGCAGAACGCCAAGGGCACCAAGAACGTGATCAAGACCTGGTCGCGCCGTTCGATGATTGTCCCCGCCATGCTGGGCCACACCATCGCGGTCCACGACGGGCGCAAGCACGTGCCGGTGTTCGTGACCGAATCGATGGTCGGGCACAAGCTCGGCGAATTCGCGCCGACCCGTACGTTCCGCAGCCATGTCAAGGACGACCGGCGCAGTCGCCGTTAGTCCGCAATTACGCCGTGTTATTTGGCCGAAGATTTTTTTGAAGGATCGAGAGAGCGAGGCAGGACCGATGGAAGCGAAGGCAAGGGCGCGCTATGTGCGCGTCACGCCGCGAAAGGCCCGCCGGGTGGTGGACCTTATTCGCGGGCTTCCTGCTGAGCAGGCGCGGGCGGTGCTCGCCTTCGCGCCGCAGTCGGCGAGCGACCCGGTGGGCAAGGTCCTGGCGAGCGCCATCGCCAACGCCGAGTACACCGGCCGGGCGACCGCATCCTCGCTCGTGGTGAGCGGTGCCTGGGTCGACGAGGGCCCGACCATCCCGCGGTTCAGGCACCGCGCACAGGGTCGCGGCTACCGGATCAACAAGCGCACAAGTCACATCACGGTGATCGTGAGCGATGGCATCGAGCCGACACGGCGGGTCGCCCCCGAGCGGCCAGCGACGACGAGCCGGGCGACAGGTACCCGCGGTAGTGCTTCAAGACGCGGTGCGTCAAACAGTAATGAGAGGACCGGCTAGTGGGCCAGAAAGTGAACCCGCACGGGTTCAGGCTCGGCATCACCACCGACTTCAAGAGCCGGTGGTTCGCCGACGAGATGTACAAGGACTATGTCGCCGAGGATGTGGCCATCAGGCGGATGCTGCAGCGCGGCATGGAACGGGCGGGCATCTCCAAGGTCGAGATCGAGCGCCAGGACAAGGACAAGGTCAAGGTGTGGATTCACACCGCGCGGCCTGGCATCGTCATCGGCAGGCGCGGCGCGGAGGCCGACCGGATCAGGGGCGATCTCGAGAAGCTCACCGGCCGCCGGATCGAACTCAACATCCTTGAGGTAAAGAACCCGGAAATCGACGCTCAGCTCGTTGCCCAGGGCGTCGCCGAGCAGCTTTCCAGCCGGGTCTCTTTCCGGCGCGCGATGCGCAAGGCGATGCAGACCGCGATGAAGGGCGGCGCCAAGGGCATCAGGGTCCAGTGCGCTGGCCGCCTCGGTGGTGCTGAGATGTCGCGGTCGGAGTTCTACCGCGAGGGCCGGGTGCCGCTGCACACCCTGCGCGCGGACATCGACTACGGCTTCTACGAGGCCCGTACGACATTCGGCAGGATCGGGGTCAAGGTCTGGATCTACCGCGGCGACGCGGCGGGCACTCGCGCCGAGCGTGAGCAGGCCGCGGCCGTCAATCGCGCGACCCAGCGGCCAGGAGGCACCGGGCGGCCGCCGGCGGGCGGCGGGGCCGGGCGCCGGGGCGGCGGTCGCCGTCCTGCTGGTGGCGACGGTGCCGACAGAGGCGGACGTTCTTCAGAGGAGTCGCGTAGCCGTGCGGCCGAGCCTGCCGCTACCGCTGCCGCGACAACGGACAAGGAGAGCTAGCCATGCTGATCCCGCGCCGTACCAAGCACCGCAAGCAGCACCGGCCCGACCGTACCGGTGCCGCCAAGGGCGGTACCAGGGTCAACTTCGGTGAGTACGGCATCCAGGCGCTTGAGCACTCGTACGTGACGAACCGGCAGATTGAGGCCGCCCGTATCGCGATGACCAGGCACATCCGCCGCGGTGGAAAGGTGTGGATCACGATCTACCCGGACCGCCCGCTGACCAAGAAGCCGGCCGAGACGCGCATGGGCTCTGGCAAGGGCGCACCTGAGTGGTGGATCGCCAACGTCAAGCCGGGACGCGTGATGTTCGAGTTGTCAGGCGTTCCCGAGCCGGTGGCTCGCGAGGCACTTCGCCGCGCGATGCACAAGCTCCCTATGAAGTGCAAGTTCGTCAAGCGCGAAGTGGGTGACACGTAATGGCGAAGGGGACACTGGCCGCCGACCTGCGGATGTCGAGCGAGGAAGAGCTCGAGAACAAGCTGGCCGAGGCGAAGATCGAGCTGTTCAACCTGCGGTTCCAGGCCGCGACCGGTCAGCTTGAAAGTCACGGCAGGCTGAAGGCGGTTCGCAAGGATATCGCCAGGATCTACACGGTCATGCGGGAACGCGAGCTCGGCATCGTGACGCTTGAGCAGGAGGACGAATTCGATGAGTGAAGCGGCGCCGGAGACCACGGCCGTTACTCGTGGTTACCGCAAGGTTCGCGAGGGCCTTGTCGTGAGCGACAAGATGGACAAGACCGTCATAGTGATGGTCGAGGACCGGGTCAAGCACCCGAAGTACGGCAAGGTCATCCGCCGTACCCGGAAGTACGTCGCGCACGACGAGGAGAACGCGTGCGGCATCGGCGACCGCGTCGTGCTGACCGAGACCAGGCCGCTGTCGGCTACCAAGCGGTGGCGGGTAGCGCAGATCGTTGAGAAAGCCAAGTAGCTAGCAGGAGTTGACGTGATCCAGCAGGAGTCGCGGCTCAAAGTCGCCGATAACAGCGGTGCCAAGGAACTCTTGTGCATCCGCGTGCTCGGCGGCTCGAGCCGGCGGTACGCGGGCATCGGCGACGTCATCGTGGCCACCGTCAAGGACGCCCTGCCTGGTGCGGGCGTCAAGAAGGGCGACGTGGTCAAGGCCGTCGTGGTGCGTACCTGTAAGGAGCGCCGCCGCGGCGACGGTTCCTACATCAAGTTCGACGATAACGCTGCCGTGCTGATCAGGGACGGCGGCGACCCGCGCGGTACCAGAATCTTCGGTCCGGTGGGCCGTGAGCTGCGCGAGAAGCGATTCATGCGGATCATCTCGCTCGCGCCGGAGGTGCTGTGATGGCAGGGAAATCGGCGAACGCCGGCAAGACCAAGCCGACTGCCAAGGCCAAGGGGATGAAGATCAAGAAGGGTGATCATGTCATCGTGATCGCGGGCAAGGACAAGGGCCGTGAGGGCACTGTCGTCAAGGCCGACCCGCAGTCCCAGCGCGTGCTCGTGCACGGCGTGAGCATGATCAAGAAGAACACCAAGGTCAACTATCAGGGTCGCCGTGGTGCCAAGGAAGGCGGCATCGTGCACCAGGAGGCGTTCATTCACGTGAGCAACGTCGCCTTGATTGACCCTGAGACCAAGAAGCCCGCTCGGGCCGGGTACCGGGTCGACGGCGAGGACAAGGTCCGGGTTGCCCGGCCTAGTGGTAAGGACGTCTGATGGCTGCGAGTAAGTCGAGCAAGTCCGGTAGCTCCGCCAAGGGCGGTAAGTCGGGCGGCAGCGGCCGTACTCCGAACGCGGCGGCTAACCCTGGCAAGGGCCGCGTTGAGGTGAAGGTTGACCTCGGACCCGCCGCGAACGGTGCGGTAGCCCTCGCCGAGGCGCCGCCGCCACGGCTGAAGGAGCGCTACAAGGCCGAGATAGCGCCTGCGCTGCAAAAGGAGTTCGGTCTCAGCAACGTCATGCAGATACCGACGCTGACCAAGATCGTGGTCAACATGGGGGTCGGCGAGGCAGCTCGTGACGCGAAGCTGATCGAGGGCGCCGTGCGCGACCTGACGCTCATCACGGGCCAGCGGCCTGCGGTGGCACGGGCACGCAAGTCGATCGCGCAGTTCAAGCTCCGTGAGGGCATGCCGATCGGCGTGCACGTGACGCTGCGCGGCACCAGGATGTGGGAGTTCTGCGACCGGCTCCTGTCGATCGCGCTGCCCAGGATCCGTGACTTCCGCGGCCTTTCCGACCGGCAGTTTGACGGCCGGGGCAACTACACCTTCGGCCTGACCGAGCAGCTCATGTTCCACGAGATCAACCCCGATCAGGTGGACAGGCAGCGCGGCATGGACGTCACGCTTGTGACCACGGCGACGACCGACGAGCAGGGCCGCTCGCTGCTGCGGCAGCTTGGCTTCCCGTTCAAGGAGAACTGACGATGGCGAAGAAGAGCATGATCGCCAAGGCGAAGCGCAAGCCGAAGTACGAGGTACGCGCTTACACCAGGTGCTCGAGGTGCGGGCGGCCGCGTGCCGTCTACCGCAAGTTCGGCCTGTGCCGGATTTGCTTCCGTACCCTGGCGCACCGCGGTGAGCTGCCAGGCATCACCAAGTCAAGCTGGTAAACGAACTACGTCGTAGGTCCGCTGTCTGTTCGGCCGGAAACCGCGACGAGGAGGGCCAACCAAGGCCATGACAATGACCGACCCGGTCGCGGACATGCTGACCAGGCTACGCAACGCCAACTCGGCGTATCACGACGCGGTGACGATGCCGCATTCCAAGATCAAGGTGCATATCGCCGAGATCCTCCAGCAAGAGGGCTACATCGCGGGCTGGCGCGTCGAGGACGCGGAAGTCGGCAAGAACCTGGTGGTCGCGCTGAAGTACGGGCCCTCGCGCGAGCGCTCGATCGCGGGGATCAAGCGGGTCTCGAAGCCTGGCCTGCGCGTTTACGCGCGCAAGGACAACCTGCCGCGCGTTCTTGGCGGTCTCGGCGTCGCGATCATCTCCACGTCATCTGGCCTGATGACGGATCGTCAGGCCAACAAGAAAGGCGTAGGCGGGGAAGTCCTCGCTTACGTCTGGTAGGGAGACGGACGATGTCAAGAATCGGACGGCTGCCGATCGCCGTGCCCTCGGGCGTCGATGTCGCCATCGACGGCAGGGACGTGACCGTGAAGGGCCCGAAGGGCAGCCTGCACCTTGAGGTGCCCGCGCCGATCGAAGCTCACCTGAACGACGGCGTCATCACCGTGACCAGGCCGTCCGACGAAGGTGAGGTCCGGGCGCTGCACGGGCTTTCCCGGTCGCTGATAGCGAACATGGTCACCGGCGTGACCGCGGGCTACGCCAAGACGATGGAGATCGTCGGCGTCGGGTACCGCGTGACCGCCAAGGGCAAGGACCTTGAGTTCGCGCTCGGCTTCAGTCACCCAGTGCCGGTCAGCCCGCCTGAAGGCATCAGCTTCCGCGTCGAGACTCCGACCAGGTTCGTCGTCGAGGGGATCGACAAGCAGCAGGTCGGCGAGGTCGCTGCCAACATACGCAAGATCCGCAAGCCGGACCCTTACAAGGGCAAGGGCGTGCGGTACTCAGGCGAGGTCGTTCGCCGCAAGGCCGGGAAGGCTGGTAAGTAAGGATGGCTGGCACCAGGACCACGGCGCACGTGCTCAGCAGGAGCCGTACGTCGGCGCGAATTTCCTCACGCAAGCGGCGCCACCTGCGGGTTCGCAAGAAGGTACAGGGCAGCGTGGCGCGGCCCCGGCTGGTGGTGACACGGTCGGCGCGAAACGTGTTCGTTCAGCTCATCGACGACGTGGCCGGTCACACGCTGGCTTCCGCGTCGACCATGGAGGTCGCTGTTCGGTCGGCCGAGGGCGACAAGACCGCCAAGTCACGGCAGGTCGGCAAGTTGCTCGCCGAGCGCGCGATCGCGGCAGGTGTCAGCGCGGCCGTGCTTGACCGGGGCGGTAACTCCTATCACGGGCGGATCGCCGCGGTCGCGGATGGCGCGCGGGAAGGCGGGCTGTCGCTGTGAAGTGTTTCCCAATGAAAGAGAGAGTCTGATGGCACCAGCACCGCGGCGAGGCGGCGGGCAAGGCACCGGCAGCGGCGGAAGCGGTGAGCGGCGCGAGCGCCGTGACGACCGTCGCGGCGGAGCCGCGGAGAAGGGCACCGCTTACATTGAGCGGGTCGTCACCATCAACCGGGTCGCCAAGGTCGTCTCTGGTGGCCGGCGGTTCAGCTTCACCGCGCTTGTCGTGGTCGGAGATGGCAACGGCATGGTCGGAGTGGGATATGGCAAGGCCAAGGAGGTGCCCGCGGCGATCGCTAAGGGCGTCGACGCGGCCAAGAAGTCGTTCTTCAAGGTACCGAGGATCGGCGGAACCATTCCGCACACCGTGACCGGTGAGGACACGGCTGGCGTCGTGCTGCTGAAGCCGGCCAGCCCTGGTACCGGCGTCATCGCCGGCGGCCCGGTGCGGGCCGTGCTCGAATGCGCAGGCGTACACGACGTGCTTTCACGCTCTCTCGGCTCGTCCAACGCGATCAACGTGGTGCACGCGACCGTGGCAGCGCTCAAGAGCCTGGCCAGGCCAGAGGAGATCGCTGCGCGGCGCGGCCTGCCGATCGAGCACGTTGCCCCGGCGGCGATGCTGCGGGCGCGGGCCGCGGCGGCCGCCGCGGCGCCCGAGACAGGTAACTAGCGGGGTTAACATGGCAGACCTTCGGATTACTCAGATCAAGTCGAAGATCGGCGGCACGAAACAGCAGCGGGACTCGCTGCGCTCGCTCGGGCTGCACAGGATCGGAGAAAGCGTCGTGAAGGCCGACAGGCCTGAGATCCGCGGCATGGTACAGGCGATACGTCACCTGGTCGCGGTTGAGGAGGTGAACGCGGGTGGCTAAGTCTTCTGAATCCGCGTCGGGCACGCCCGGCGGGCAGGCCGGACTGAAGATCCATCACTTGCGCCCGGCGCCTGGCGCGCACATCAAGCGGACCAGGGTCGGTCGTGGTGAGGGCTCCAAGGGGAAGACCGCGGGCCGTGGCACCAAGGGCAGCAAGGCGCGCACGAACATCTCGCCTGCCTTCGAGGGCGGGCAGATGCCGCTGCACCGGCGGTTGCCCAAGCTCGGCGGCTTCTCGAACTCGCTGTTCAAGATCAGCTACCAGGTCGTGAACCTCAACAGGCTGTCCGCGCTCTACCCCTCAGGCGGAGACGTGACGCCAGATGACCTCGCCGCCCGCGGCGCGGTCAGGCGAGGTGAACTGGTCAAGATCCTCGGGACCGGCGAGGCGGTCAGCGGGCTGAGGGTGACGGCACATGCCTTCTCGGCTGCCGCGATCGAGAAGATCACAGCCGCCGGAGGCACCGCCACCCGGCTCTGACGAGGCAGTCGTTGCCGATGCGTTGTCTTCAGATTCGAAGGATCGGCTGCCACGCAGGTAGCATTGCGGCAGGCTGCCGGAGTCTCGCGAGCGCGTTAGACTTCGGCGTGCTTGCAGCCCTTCGACTAACACTGGCCCTACGACCTCAGGATCGCGCATGCTGACCGCGTTCTACCAGGCGTTCCGAACGCCCGACCTGCGCAAGAAGCTGTTGTTCACGCTGTTCATCATCGTGATCTTCAGGCTGGGCGCCTCGCTGCCGACCCCAGGGGTCAGCGAGGCGGCCGTGCATGGCTGTATCTCAAGCGCCTCAGGCAAGACCAGCATTGTCGACCTGGTCAACCTGCTGAGCGGTGGTGCGCTGCTCAAGCTGACCGTCTTCGCGCTCGGCATCATGCCTTACATCACGGCCAGCATCATCTTGCAGCTTCTCGCCGTCGTGATTCCGCGACTTGAGGCGCTAAGGAAGGAAGGCCCGTCCGGCACGGCGAAGATCACGCAGTACACGCGGTACCTGACCATTGGCCTGGCTATCTTGCAGTCGACCGCGATCGTCGCGCTCGCTGAGAACCCGAGCGAACTGTTCGGCACGACCAGTGCAAACTGCCCCTCCAGCCTGCTGGTGAACGAGAAGGTCTTCACTCTCGCCACGATGGTGATCTGCCTGACCGCGGGCACCGCGGTTATCATGTGGCTCGGCGAGCTGATCACCGACCGCGGTGTCGGCAACGGCATGTCACTGATGATCTTCACCCAGGTCATCGCCGTCGTCCCCGGCCAGCTCTACACGATCCTGCAGAACGAGCACGCGTTCATCTTCATCCTGGTACTCGGGGTAGGCGTGCTGATCGTCGCCGCTGTCGCTTTCATGGAACAGGCGCAGCGCCGGGTTCCCGTCCAGTACGCCAAGCGCATGGTCGGCAGAAAGATGTATGGCGGTTCATCGACGTACATCCCGCTCAAGGTGAACCAGGCCGGCGTCATCCCGGTGATCTTCGCCTCGTCGCTGCTGACCATTCCCGTGCTCGCGGCGAACCTGTTCGGACATCAAAGTTCCAGCGGAGCAGAATCGGGCTGGGCGGGCTGGATCGACAACAACCTGATTCGCGGCGATAACGCGATCTACATGCTCAGCTTCTTTGTGCTGATCATCTTGTTCACGTATTTCTACGTCTCGATCACGTTCAACCCAGATGAAGTCGCTGACAACATGAAGAAGTCAGGCGGCTTCATCCCCGGCATCAGGCCAGGCGGGCCCACGGCTGGCTACCTGCGTTACGTGCTTAACCGGCTGACCGCGCCTGGCTCCTTGTACCTGGGAGTCGTCGCCCTGATTCCCATGCTGGCGATCGCGCTGGTCAAGGCGGGCAACCAGTTCCCGCTCGGCGGTACCAGCATCATGATCGCGGTGGGGGTGGGACTCGATACTGTCAAGCAGATCGAGAGCCAGTTGCAGCAACGTAACTACGAGGGTTTCCTCAGGTAGTGCGAGTCGTCCTCGTAGGGCCGCCCGGAGCAGGCAAGGGGACGCAGGCCCAGTTCATAGCCTCACACCTGGCGATCCCTAAAGTGTCGACAGGGGACATCTTCCGGCACAACGTTAGCGCCGGCACCGAGCTTGGCCGCAAGGCCAAGGCGTTCATGGACCGTGGTGATCTCGTACCCGACGAGGTCACCATCGCCATGGTCAAGAGCCGCCTGGCCGAGGACGACGCTCAGTCGGGCTTCCTGCTCGACGGATTCCCGCGTAACGTCCCTCAGGCCGAGACGCTGAAGAAGATGCTGGCAGACTGGGGCCTTAGGCTTGAGCTCGTGCTCGAGCTCGTCGTCGACCACGACGAGGTCATCAGGCGGCTATCCGGGCGGCGCACTTGCCGGAAATGCGGCAGGAACTGGCATATCGCGTTCGACCCGCCCTCGGTGGCGGATAAGTGCGATGAGTGCGGTGGCGAGTTGTTTCAGCGCGACGACGATCGCGAGGAGACGATCAGGCACCGGCTTGAGGTTTACCAGCAGCAAACTCAGCCGCTGATCTCGTATTACGCCGATGAGGGAATCCTTCTCGGCATTGACGCCACAGGACCGGTCGATGACGTGACCGACCGGGCGCTGCTCGCCCTGCGGCGGTTCGTCCGCTGATAGTACCTGGCCTCGTGTAGCGGTACCTTGGAGTGGGAGGCGGCCAGACAATGCGGCTTAACCGGGCACCGGCGATCGAGATCAAGACCCCGGCCCAGCTCGCGCTCATGCGTGAGGCCGGGCTGGTCGTGGCGGAGATGCTGCGGGCAACCGCAGCGGCGGCTCTGCCAGGGGTCAGCACGGCAGAGCTTGACGTCATCGCGCGCCGCGTGCTTCGCGAGGCCGGAGCCAGGCCCTCCTTCCTCGGCTATCACGGTTACCCGGCGACGATCTGCACCTCGGTGAACTCGCAGATCGTGCACGGCATACCGGACAAGCAGGTCAAGCTGGCCGAGGGTGACGTGCTGTCGATTGACGCTGGCGCCATCGTCAGCGGGTGGCACGGTGACGCCGCGGTGACGGTTGCGGTCGGCGAGATCTCCGAGCCGGCGAGGGCACTGATGGACGCCTGCGAGCTGGCGCTCTGGCGCGGCATCGCCGCGGCCGCTATCGGCGCCCGGCTGACTGACGTCTCTTACGCCGTCGAGCACAGCGCGGAATCCAGCGGCGACTACGGCATCGTGCGGGAGTACACCGGTCATTTCATCGGCTCGGAGATGCACATGGACCCGCCCGTGCCAAACTACGGCCGCCCTGGCCGGGGTCCCGAACTCGCCTATGGCATGGCCCTCGCGATCGAGCCCATGCTGACACTGGGAGACCGGCACACCAGGCTGCTTGACGATGAGTGGACGGTCGAGACCGTCGATGGCAACCTGGCCGCTCACTTCGAGCACACGGTCGCGGTAACGCCAGACGGGCCTTGGGTACTGACGGCATCTGACGGGGGCGAGGCCGGGCTGGCCAGGCTCGCCGACCTCGAACGGGCGCCGGCCGCAAGGAGCGCGTGATGGCCTCTAATCCGAGCGTCAGGGCGTCCGACCAGGACCGCGACCGTACTGCCCAGTTGCTGAGCGCGCATCACGCCGCGGGGAGGCTCGACCCAGAGGAGTTCGCCGAGCGGCTCGACCGTGTGTATACCGCGAAAACCGTCGATGACCTGGACGAACTGACTGCCGACCTGCCCGCGATCGACTTGTACCCGTTGCCTTCTGCCTCACTGCCGAGGAACCGCGTCGTGTCAGGCGGGCTTCCGTCGGCGTCGGTGCTCGCCGGATCATCGTCATCCGGGCGGCGGGTCTGGCCGGGGCGGGCCCCGTCGGCCCGTACGGTGCTGTGGGGGTCCTGGTCGGCGGTCATGGTCATCTGCCTGACCTTGTGGGCAGTCAGCGGGAATCCGTGGCCGCTGCTCTGGGCCGCTGCTGTCGGGATAATCGTGGGAGGAGCGGGCGTCGCAAGGAGCGCACTCGGCTCGGGCGGCTCACGACCGCAGCTAGGTCAGGCGCCACCACCCGGCTCGATCGATGACCAACAAGATGAGAGATCCTGAAGCTTCCACGTCGTCCCAGCGCGGGGCCGGGGTTGGCAGAGGCACGGCACCGGGGCGGCGGCGCCGGGGCGGAAGGGGCACGGCGGCGGCGCGCCCGGGCACGGCCGGGCGGCAGGGCACGGTGCCGGGGGGCAGGAGCACGGTGCCGGGCGGCAGGGCCAGGGCGGCGGGGGCACGGTGCCGGGCGGCGGGGCGGACACCATCGATGGTCCTGCGTTGCTGCTGGCGGGGAGGATCTGACGACAACGGTGGTCATTTGATGCTGTCCGGGTGACGTCGCTGGGGCTCTGTTGCTGTAGCCGGGGCGGGGCGGACAGCATCGCTGGCTACTTGATGCTGCTGGCCGGGCTCAGGCGGCCAGGCGGCGGGACGGGCGGGTGCCCGGCGCGCACCCAGATGGGGTGTTGCGTGGTGACGGCCAGGGCTAGATGACGTTCATGAGAAACCAGCCCGGCCAGGTCCCGCGGGAACCAGCCCGGCACGTTGCACCTGCACCAGAAACACCTGCGCAGGAGCGACGTGCGGTTGGCCGGGCGCGGGGCAGCGGATTGGGGCCGAGTTGGCAGGCCGGTTCGCGTTGCGGGGCTCGGTGAAGTAGACTGTGTGCGGCCTTAGGAAGCCGCATGTTGTCATGGCTATTGCCTGGCACGGTCGGCTTTCCAGCAGGATCGTCCGGGTCAGGCGCGGAGGTGGCGCTGAGCCCGGAAAGCCATCCCACTGAAGCTCGCTCCACGCCGTTGCGGCTGGCGG
>Ga0335072_10010314_pt1 | contig 13462 bp, 8 predicted proteins | sample Lox_Sample_21_FD_206725 | JGI IMG/M metagenome (GOLD analysis project Ga0335072, IMG submission 206725) | Soil microbial communities from Loxahatchee National Wildlife Refuge, Florida, United States - Lox_Sample_2.1 | ecosystem: Environmental > Terrestrial > Soil > Wetlands | place: USA: Florida...
CGCGGCAGCATCAATGTTGCCGTCGAGCGTGACCGGCAGACGGCGGCCAAGGCTCACCACTGCACTGGCGTCGACATGCACGCCGCTGGGCAGCGTCTGCTCCAGCGAAGCAACCGCCTGGTGCGCCGCGCCGTTGCGAAATCCCGCGGCAAACTCGGCAACATTTGGTTTGACCAGTTGCGCAGGCTCGCCCGCGAAGACATAGGGAAACGGCGGCACCCCGCCCGCGCCCAGGCCGTCTGTCGGCCGAATGAAATAATTCAGATCGCCCTTCAGCGAACCGGTCTGCGTGAGCGCTGCTTCAAGTAACGCATTTGGCGTGCGGCCAAAGTACATGCCATAGCCAATACGCAGCACAGGCCAGTGGCCTCCGGCCTTGCCCCATGCCATGCTCGCGCGCGGGGCCCACTCGTCGCCCAGCGAGGGCAGCTTCTCCGTCAGCGGCAACTCCGGGTTGTCAAGCATCCACAGCGCCGGCGGCGTTTGCTCGCGCTCCCAGCGCAGTCCCAGCGAGACCGTCAGGTCCTTCTGCGGCCGCCACTGTACCGTAACGTAGCTCGCCCAATCGTTGGTGCCGAGCCACCACCGGTTCGGCCCCATCGTCTGCGTATACCACGAGTAGCATGGCAGATTGCCCAAGCCGTGCAGCTCGCCCGCGCTGTCGCGCCACGCCTTGCCCGTCTGGTCGCAGTTGTGCGGCGCCGTCGCATTCAGCAGGCCGTTGAGGCCGAACGATCCAAACGCCAGCGCGTCCGACGCAAAGCTCTCCACGCTCGCGTAGTGGAATGTTCCCGTCTGGTTGCGCAGAAATGTCGTTGTGTCGGTGTTGTGACTGAAATCTGCGCCGGCCCGCAGCGTGAAGTGCCCATGCAGCCACGTCATCTGCTCTTGTGCCTGGTACAGCCTCTCGTCGGGATAGCTGCCCGGGCCAAACCGGGCAGGCTTGCCGATCGTGAATCCATAGCGCGAGTCCACAACGATCTGTGGCAGCTGTCCCCACGCGTTCACGTTCAGCAACCGCTCATAGCTCGATGGCGTCTCCGCTGGATGCGACACAACGTGATGCCCGAACGCTCCCTGCGTAACAAGCAGCAGATTCGCTGTAGCCATCCGCTGCCAGCGGCCCAGCAACCACTGCTCGTCGATGTGACTGGAGCCAAAGCTGTGCGTGCCATACGACTCTGACGCACGACTCAGCCCGCCACCCGGTGCGTCCTGAGCGGTCTCCGTGCCCTCCAGCGTGAAGCGCTGGCGCTCACCCCGCGCCCAGTCCACGCGGCCAAATCCCGTCCGGCGCACCATCTGGCGCGGCGCCGGACCCAGCAGACCGCCCAGCGTCTGCAACAGCCCGGAATATGCCTGCACACCCTCCGTCAGCGGATCGATGCTGCTCAGCCCGAGGCGCGCCGCCAGCACCTGCATATCGTCGTTTGTGGGCTGCGCAAAGAAGTTGTCCGGATGTTTCACGGTGGCTACGGCCGGCGCATCGCGATGCAATCCATCCAGCGAGGCAAACCAGTACACCCCGCTGTGCCGCACGCGCCCGCCTGCACTCGCACTCCACGTCTCTTCCTGATCGCCCGGCGTGTAAGGCTCAGGCGTGAATACCGGAACCGCCACACCTGCCGCAGGCGCCGTCTGCTTCACCCACTGCGTGAAAGGATTCTGCGCACCCCACAGATTCTGCCGGCTGAAAAGGAATACCTGGCCATGCCATGCGTCAGTCCCGCGCTTCGTTTCCAGGGTTGCGTGCGCTCCTGCGCCCCGCACCATCCCCGCCTCATCGCCTGCCGCCGTCCGCACCTCGCGCAATACCGTATCGGTCGCGCCGGGACCAATCAGAGAAGCCGTGCGGCTCCTGCCGTTGCCCGCGCCAAAAGCCAGCCCCATGCTCGCGCCGTCCACCGTGACAGCCACCTGCGGCACGAGGTTCCCCTTACGCGAATCGTCGGCGCCGGCCTCGTGTGACGCTGGCGGCGGCACAGTCACCGCAGCGCTCTCCCAGTCGCGTCCCGCCAACGGCATCGCTTCGATCTCGTCCGATGTGAATGTTGTTGTCTCAACACCGTCCAGACTCGATGCAAGCGACCGCGCCACTTGCGCGCTCACCGCCGAACTGATTGCCACCCGCACCGCGAGCCCGACTGCATTCACTGCAAATGGTCCGCGCGTCCGGGGCACAGTCGGCGTCGCGGCAAGCGCAAGCACCGCATCCGGCCGCAGTCCCATCGCGTAAATCGACCACTGCGCCATCGGTGTCTCCGGAATCACGGCGTTGCCTGCCGCGATTGACTCCACTGGCGGCGCAACCGCAGGATGCACGGGCGCCAACTCACTCACAGCCGGTCGCGCCTCTGGAACAAAAACCGGCTTCGCCGTGCCCGGCCCACCCAACTCATCCGCAATGAACCGCGTTCGCGAAGGCGGCGCATCCGGCATGGCCACTCCACCCGCAGCCGCGGCTTTCTCCGGCCCCGACACCGTCCCTGGCTCCAGATCGATCGCCGCCTGCACGTGCGCTTCATGCCCGGCCGCCACAACGATCCCCCCCACCTGTCCCTGTCCCAGCGCAGGCTTCTCCGCGCGCAGTGTGTACGCGCCCGGATCGAGGTTGTTGAAACGATAGACTCCGCCGTGCCCGGTCCGCGCGCGCGTCTCGGCCCCGGTCGCCTCGTTGTGCAGAACAATCTCCACTCCCTCGAGCGGCCTGGATTGCAAATCTGTGAGTTTTCCTGACAGCCCGCCGGACGGGCTCTTAGTCCCCGGCTCCGCCTGTACACAAGCGCATGCCGCCACCAACCCCAGCAGCACTGCCCCGAGCGACTTCATCCCCGTCCATCCCGCCATCGAGCAGGCACTCCGGCGACCTCAGGGAAGATGCGCACTTCCCGGTTGGCCCGAACCGCAGGCCCGGCATCACGATGAACGCATCTTCCGCCGGAGTTATGAAATCCGGCGCCGGCCGCTGCGTGGCCCTGGAAGTGAAGTTTCCGGGATTCTATCCCGGCTGCCAAAGGGAATTGGGTGATCCCAAGCACATAGCCATGTGCCACTTTTGTGCCACTGCCCTTAACTCCGAATCCTGCCATTCCCCGTCCGGTAAACTAAAGAGACGGCCTTCCCGTCCGGCGCCTCCCCGTGAGCCTGCCCGGCACACTCAATTCCGCAGGCCCCTGGTTTTCTTATGTTTATCGATGAAGCAAAGATCCGCGTAAAGGCCGGCGACGGCGGCAACGGCTGCATGGCCTTCCGGCGCGAAAAGTTTGTGCCCCGCGGCGGCCCCTCCGGCGGCGACGGCGGCCGCGGCGGCGACGTCATCATGGAAGCGTCGCAGCGCCACAACACCCTGATCCACTTCCGCTACAACCCCGAACACAAGGCCAAGCGCGGCGAGCACGGCATGGGCTCCAACTGCACCGGCCAGGACGGCAACTCCATCGTTCTCCAGGTCCCCGTTGGCACCGCGCTCTACGACCTCGAAACCGGCGAACTGGTCCACGACTTCCAGACCCCCGACGAACGCATCATCGTCGCCAAGGGCGGACGCGGCGGACGCGGCAACCAGCACTTCGCCACCAGCACCCATCAGGCCCCGCGCGAACACGAGCTCGGCCGCCCCGGCGAAGAGCGCAGCTACCGCCTCGAGCTCAAACTGCTGGCCGACGTCGGCCTCGTCGGCTACCCCAACGCCGGAAAGTCCACGCTCATCTCGCGCATCTCCGCCGCCCGGCCCAAGATCGCCGACTACCCCTTCACCACGCTCGAGCCCAACCTGGGCGTCGTGAGCGTGGGCGAGGAGCCGCAGCGCCAGACCTACGTCGTCGCCGACGTCCCCGGCCTCATTGAAGGCGCGCACCTCGGCCAGGGCCTCGGCGTGCAGTTCCTGCGCCACATCGAGCGTACCCGCGTGCTCGCTCACCTCGTCGACGTGTCCGACTCGTCCGGCCGCCCCGATCCTGTCGAAGACTTCAAGGTCATCAATAAAGAGCTCGCCGGCTTCGGCCACGGCCTTGACGAGAAACCCATGATCGTCGTCGCCACCAAGATCGACGCCGCCAACCCCGACAAGCTCAAGAAACTCGCCGCGCATGCCAAGCGCCGCAAGCTCGAGTTCCACTCGATCTCCGCCGTCACCGGCCAGGGCATCGACGAGCTGAAGTGGGCCCTGGCGAAGCGCGTACTGCCGGCGTAGCCTCAAAATACAGCTCGCGTGCGCCAGCTTCACCTCGGCGGACTGGTCAACCAGTGGATGATCTCCGGCATCGCGACCATCCAAAGCGGACCCAATCTCTATGCGACAAATAACCCCGACTTTCCGCTGACAGGGCAACTCGATGTGCTCACCTCCGGCGGCCAGCCTGCGACGATTCCCGTCAGCAGTCAGGAGCTTCTTGGCGCCCCGGATGTGTATCTGATGCCGATGATGACCTGCAACCCCGGCATTTCCAACGGCTCGCATCACTGCGTGAACGGCAGCTGTTCCGCACTCCCGACCACCCTCGGGATCAACGGGCCTTATCGTGAACCGTACCTGCGCGGCCCTGCTTACACCGACTCCGATCTCGCGCTGCAAAAGAGCTTCGGCGTCGGGGAAGGAAGAAATATCCTGGTGCGCTACTCGGCGTTCAACTTCCTCAACCACGCCAACACCACGTTCAGCAGTTCCGTAGCGCCGAACAAGATCACGTTGAACTACACCAATCTCAGCCAGGGCGCCGCGCAGCCCGTGAGTGCGGCGCTCGCCGACGCAACCAACGCCAACGCCGGCGTCTTCTGAAGCGCCCACGGCAACATCGAGTGTTCCGAATCAACGTCTATTCTTCGCGGAGTGCATGCACCGGGTCGAGCTTCGACGCGCGCCTGGCGGGCAGCCAGACTGCGATCAGAGCCACGCTGGCAAGCACCAGGGGCACTGCGACAAATGTCGTCGGGTCCCATGTCTTGACGCCAAATAGAAAGCCGGCGATGAATCGTGTCAGCCCGAAGGCGGCTGCCACTCCTGCCAACACTCCGAAGAGAGTCAGTTTCATCCCCTGCCACACCACTAGGTTCCGGATCGCGGACGAATCCGCGCCCAGCGCCATGCGGATTCCCATCTCCTGCGTCCGCTGCGCCACTGAGTACGCCATCAGGCCGTAAATGCCGATGGCCGACAGGATCAGGGCCATCGCGCCAAAGATTGTCAGCAGAAGCATGTTGAAACTCTGCCGCGCGGTTGAGCGGCCGTCGACCTCTTCCATCGTGCGCACATTTCCCACGGCCAGGCCGCCGCTCGCCTCATGCATCTGTTCCGTCACCGCCGCGATTGCCGAGTGCGGGTTGCCCCGCGTGCGCACCACCCATCGCCCCGCTGCGGTCTTCATCGTAATTGCGGTCATGGCGTCTGCCACCTGCGCCACCGGCACAAAGATCATCGGACCCGGCGGGCGATTCAGCCCATTGCCATGCGTATCTGCCACAACGCCCACAATGACGCGCGCCGGATCGGGGATTCCGTCCTCTTTGCCGATCACGATCTGTTGACCCAGCGCATCCTGCTTCGGCCAGAACTCCCGCGCTGCCGCTTCGTTGATCATCGCCACCGGCGTGGCGCGGGCATCATCGTTGCGCGTGAATTGTCTGCCGCGCTGCAGCGGAATCCGGAATACACCGAAGTATCCGGGCGAGATATCCGTCCAGCCTGCGTTGGGCATATCCTTATCGTCCGGCTGTGGTCGTCCCACAATCGTGAAGGGCAGGCCAAACTCCGCCTCGATCGGCAGACAGCAGGTGAACGCCGAATCCTGCACCTCGGGCGTCGCATTCAGCCGGTCCCGCACCGCGCGCACCAGCTGCGCCACTCCAGCAGTTGTTTCAAAGCGGCTGCCGTTAAGCGACATCTCCATAGTCAGCACGTTGCGTGCATCAAAACCTGGATCAACGCCGCGAAGGACAATGAAACTACGAATCAGCAGCGCTGCGCCAATCAGCAGGACCACTGCAAGCGAGACCTCGCTCGCCACCAGCAGCGACCGCGCCTTTCCCTGCCGGAATCCCGTTCCCGAGCGGCTGCCGCTCTCCTTCAGCGCCAGGTTGAGATCCGCCCTGGATGCCGCCAGCGCCGGAACCAGCCCGAAGACGATTCCGGTCAGCAGCGAAACACCCAGAGTAAAGCCCAGCACCCGCCAATCCACTCCCACGCCGGCGCCGTTCTCGCCAACCCGGGGCAATCCCGCAGGGCTCATCGTCAGCAGCGCTCTCACGCCGGCAAACCCCAGCCCGAGACCCGCGACGCCGCCGGACAATGACAGCAGCACACTCTCGGTCAGCAACTGCCGCACAATTCGCGCGCGCTGCGCTCCCAACGCCGCGCGAATGGCAAACTCGCGTCTGCGCCCCGTGGCCCGCACCAACAAAAGGCTGGCCACATTCGCGCAGGCAATCAGCAGCACCAGCCCCACCGCGCCCAGCAGAACAAGCAGAGACCCGCGCACATCGCCTACCAACGTCTCGCGCAGCGGTTCCACCGCAAATCCCAGCTGCGTCCACGTCTGCGGGTACATGTGGTGGAACTCCGCGGCTGCCAGCTTCATCTGCGCATCTGCCTGCGCCAGCGTGACGCCCGGCTTCAGCACCCCGGCAACGCCAAAATAGTGGCCCTGGTCGGTGCTGTTGGGATTGAACTGAAAAGGTACCCACAGATCGGATTCCGGCTCAGAGGCAAAGCTCTTTCCCAGCACCCCGACAATCGTGTACGGCTCATTGCCCAGCGACAGGGTCCGGCCCACGATATCCCGATCGCCGCCGAACCGGCGCTGCCACAGTCCATAACTGAGGACCACAACGTTGCCCCCGTGCGGCGAGTCCTCCTGCTGCGTGAACGTGCGGCCCAGCAGCACCGGCGCGCCAAAAACGCGGAAGTATTCCGCCGTCACGTGCAGCCCGGGCACCTGCTCGGGCTGTTCGCCGGTCAGGTTGAATCCCGGCCCGCCGATGTCATACCCCGCCACGCTCTCAAAAACGTTGGTCTGCTGCCGATACAGTTGAAAATCGGGAACCGACGCATAAGGAACATCGCCATCCGGCGTGGTCAGCATCAACGCCACAAGCCGGTCCGCGTTCGGATAGCCCAGCGGTTTCAGCAGCACGGCATTCACAACCGAAAAGATCGCCGTGTTGGCGCCAATGCCCAGCGCCAGTGCAGACACAGCGGCAATTGTGAAACCGGGGCACTTTGCAAACAGATGCAGCGCGTGCTTTACGTCGCTCCAGAAATCGGACATTCGGCGCCTCCCTGCAACTCCCTGCTGCCGGCGATCCCCACGGCCACATTGCACTCCCGCCGCATCTCACGTGTTCCAGGCAGGCGCGGGCCAGACACAAGCTCCGTGCACAGGCACGATTCCCGTCCCGCAAAGCGCCATGGATCTTCAGGCTGAAGCATAACGAATCACCTGTCGCCTGAGCGCGCGCCAACCTGGCACTGTGGGCAAGTCCGGTATGCAGAAACACCAGGCGAGCTGCCGCTCCACCATCGCCCGTCTCTTCACTGTCAGCTACTGGCCCAGCACGGTCGGTATCGGCGCCTCGGGATTCAAATCCATCATCCGTGCGCCCCGCTCGTTGCCGCAACCCGCGCGCGGCTACTACTCCTTGCTCGCAACCAGCGAGAACATGGCTCCCTGCGGATCCTGGCCATTGATGATCCAGCCCCCGCCCGGCACCTGCATCGGGCCATTCAGAACGCTGCCCCCGCCCGCCTTAACGCGTTCCACGGCTGCACCGATCGAGTCGACGCAAAAATAAAAATTCCAGCACGAGACGGGAATATGCGGAGGCTTGGTCATCATGCCGCCGTCTCCCATCTGCTTGTGATCGCCTTCATCGAAGAGGCGATACACCCCCATCGGCCCCATATCCATATCGCTGAGCTTCGACCAGCCAAAGAGCTTGTTGTAGAAGTCGAATCCGCCTTCGAGGTCCGAGGTGTACAGCTCGTGCCAGCCGATCGTGCCCGGAGCCGGCGCTTCCGGGCGAACCGGCGAGGGCATATTCGGGTTGGGAGTGAAAACCACGATCCCAGCGCCCTGCGGATCAGACATCACGGCGAAGCGAAGCATGCCGGGCACATCCGTCGCCGGTTTCCAGAGCTTGCCGCCCGCCTCCACAATCTTTTCGATATGCGCATCCACGTCATCGACCGCAATGTAACCCACCCACGCAGTGTGTCCGGGGATCGTCAGCATGCCCGCGATCCCGACGTCGCCGATATTGAACGTGGTATAGGTTCCCTGATCGCCGCCCGGCATCTCCTGGGTGGTCCAGCCAACCACATCGGCATAAAACTTGCCGGCCGCTCTGGTGTCGGGGGTCATGAGTTCGTACCAGCCGAATTTTCCTTTGGGCGTAAACATGGAGAGAGTTCTCCTCTTTGATGAACCCGATTGGCGCTCCGTATCCCATCGAGTTGGCTTCGTTGATATCAATGTCACAGGAACAGTGTCAACCATCGATCGGTGAATTGTGACAAGCGGGCCGTTCCTTGTGGCGAGCAGGCGGTTGCGTCGAACAAAACTTCACTTGAATGGGCTCGATCCCACGGCGGTCTTATGATCGGATTCCGCGCTGGCTCTTTGAGTCCCCTGGCAGCCCGCACCCATCGGCAGTGCCCGCGCCTACACCATCGCCCTTTCCTTCACCGTCAGATACTGGTTCAGCACTGTTGACGTCAGCGCCTCGGGATTCAGGTCCATCGTCAGCGCGCCCTGCTCGTGCAGCCGCGCCAGCAGCACCTCGCGCCGCCCCGCCATCTCCTGCGCCGCCGCCGCGCGAAACATCTGCTCCACGGTCTTCGGCCGGCTCCCGGCAATCGCATCCACCTCGGGCTGCGCCATCGCCACAAACAGCAGCACATGCCGCCGCAGCAGTTGCACGGCGCCGTCGATCACCTCGGGCCGCATCGCCGACTCGGCCAGATCCGTAATCCATAAGATCAGCGACCGCCGCGGCTGCAGCCGGTTCAGCGTGGCGGTCGCGCGCAGATGATCAGCCTCGCTGCCCTCGGCGCGCACCTGGGCCAGCGCCTCGATCAGTTGCCGCAGATGCGCCCCGCCACGTCCCGGCAAAATGCGCTGCTGCATGCCCTGCCCGTAGGCCAGCAGCCCCACGCGGTCGCCCGAAAACAGCGCCAGTTGCGCCAGCGAAACTGCTGTCGTGCACGCAAAGTCGAGCTTCGCATGCACGCGTGTTCCAGCCGCGCTTGCCGGCAGCGCCGAACTCCCCGGCGCGACCGCCGTCACGCGCGAACGCATCAGCCGTCCGCAATCGAGCACGATCCACACCGGCTGGCTGCGCTCGGTCTGATACTGCCGCGTAATCGGCGTGCCGCGCCGCGCCGTCGCGGTCCAGCAGATGTCGCGCAGGTCGTCGCCCTCGCGGTACTCGCGCAGGCTTTCGAAGTCGCGCCCCAGCCCGCGCTGCCGCGCCTGGCGCAGTTGCAGGTCGATCTGCCGGCTGCGCGCCAGAAAAATCTGCTGCTCCTCGCCCATGCGCAGCGCCGGATACACCCGCACCCGCTGCAGCAGCGGCGCACGCGCCCAGCGATCGGCCAGCCCCATCGGCGAGCGATAGCGCAGGTACACGGCCTTTGCATCCCAGTCGCCGCGCTCCTGCGGTTCAATGCGGTAACGCACCTGCGCCGGCACACGCGGAAACGCCGTAGCCTTGTGCTCGCGCGGCTCAGCCACCAGCGCCGTCGGCAGATCGTCTTCCAGACGGCACTCCACGATTACGCGGCCGCCGTTCTCCACCGTCAGCTCGATCTCCGTCTCGCTGTCGAGCGCAGGCGCATTCGCCCACGCGCGGCTCACCGTCAGCGCCTCGGCGCGCGGCAGGCGCAGTCCATCCAGCAACGCCGCCGCCAGCACCACGCCGTCCCATACCAGCATTCCGTAGGCCAGCCGGCTGTCCCAGAATCCCGGTATCAGCCACAGAAACCCGGCGGCCAGCAGCAGCACCGACCGCGATGTGAGGCCAAAGCTCCACCGCCTGCGCTGCTCGCATGCCGCGCGCACCGTTCCGGGATGAAGCGACGGAAAGCTCATTGCCGCGGCACCGGCACCGCCGCCACCACATCCGTCAGCACGCGATCGGCATCAAATCCTTCCAGCTCCGCCTCCGGCTTCAGCAGCACGCGATGCCGCAACACCGGCGGAACCGCGCGCTTTACATCATCCGGCACCAGGTAGTCGCGCCCGTCAAACGCCGCAGCCGCCTGCGCCACCAGCATCAGACTCAGCGCGGCTCGCGGGCTTGCCCCCAGCAGCAGCGTCGGCCACTCGCGCGTCTGCCGCGCCACAGCGAGAATGTAGCCGTAAAGCTCTGGCTCAATACGAATGGCATGCACCTCGCTGCGAGCGGCCGCCAGCTGTCCCTCGCTGATCGGCGAAATGGCTGCGTCCGCCAGCAGGCCGGCAGTCGAGCTGGCATGATGACGCTCCAGAATCTGCAGTTCGTCGGCCTCCGACGGGTACGCCACGCGAATCTTCATCAGAAAGCGGTCGAGCTGTGCCTCGGGCAGTGGATACGTTCCCTCAAAGTCCACCGGGTTTTGCGTGGCGAAGACCGTAAACCACGCCGGCAAAGGCCGCCGCTGTCCGTCTGAAGTCACCTGCCGCTCTTCCATGCACTCCAGCAGCGCCGCCTGGGTGCGCGGAGGCATGCGGTTGATCTCATCCACCAGCAGCAGGTCGGTGAACACCGGCCCGGCGTGAAATGTGAACGAGTCTGTGCCCGGCCGCAGAAGCGTCGTGCCCAGAATGTCGGCAGGCATCAGGTCGGGCGTGGCCTGCACACGCTGAAAACCCAGCCCCAGCAGATTGCCGAGCGCCTTCACAATGAGCGTCTTCGCAATGCCGGGCACGCCTTCGAGCAGCGCATGCCCCTGGCACAGCACCGCCATCAGCACCTCTTCAATCACCTGGTTCTGGCCAGAGATCACCTTGCCCAGTTCGGCGCGGGCATGGGCAATCAGCTGGTGCGTGGCGCGCAGTGTCTGCGGCTCGGTGTTTGTACTCTGGTTGAACGTCTGCTCCTGTTCCTCGTTCATGAGGCCCTTTCCTGCGGCGTGGAGTGTGTGTCTTGTTTCGGCGTACGCCAGGCTCCTGGTCTGGCAGCTTCATCCAGTTTCTGTTGGTGCGCGTGCAGCTGCTGGATCAGCTTAAGCGCCTGCCGCGAATCGATTCCTTCGTTCCAGATCGCCTCTTCCGCTGCGGCAAGATCCGCTTCGAGGTTTGCATCGGCATGCGGAAACCGCCGCCGGATCACCGCGGCCAGCTCTGCGGCATCTGTCCGCGCCGGCCGCAGCCCGCACAGCCTCAACGCATGACGGCGAAAGCGCTCGAAGGCAACGGCCACCGCCGTCGACGACGCACCGGCACTGCGATACAACGAACCCAGCGCGTCAAGAAACTCAATCGGCGCAGCGCGCGCCGGCCGCGGCACGTCGCGCACCGGCCCGCTGCGGCGGCTGAAGCTGAACACAATCAGCACAGCCATCCCCAGCAGTCCCAGGCGCAAAAATGTCAGTGAAGGCCCGGCTGCATAGCTCCAGTTCGAACGCACATCCCCGTGCAGCGACTCGTCCCAGTAAAAGTGATGCCCCTCTTTCGGCCCCAGCGAGTTCAACAGCAGATCGAGATCGTTGCCGCGCGCCAGCGAAGCATTCTCCAGCGGTGTCGAGCTTGCCCACCACACCACCCGCCCCTTGCCGTAGCCGTACTCCACCACGGCCGGCTGCCCGGCGCAGCTGTACTGGATGCGCTGTGCGGGATTGCCTACCTGCCACGTCGCTTCCGGCACCATCCACACCTCGCCCGATCCGGCCAGCGCATCAAGTCCCTCGGGCTCCAGCTTGCACGCGGCAAAACCGAACTCCTTGGGCGGCATGGGCTGGCCCAGGGGCAAGATGAATCCGCCCCAGTACCCCGTTGAGACTACGCGCCCACCGCGCTCTGCAATCTCGCGCACCGCGCGGATATCGCGAATCTCGCGCGAAAACGGCTCCGCAAAGATCACCACGGTGTCCGGCCCGGCGATCGCCGCCAGCTCCGTCAAAGGCCGCTCCCAGCGCTCGATAGGATAGTTGGCCCGCAGCAGCGTCTCATATGCCGCGCGCGCCCCATGCTTGCCGGCGAGATAGGTTGAAGGCAGCCGATTGTCGTCGCCATTATTGTCGGGCAGCAAAAATCCGATCACGGCCGCCAGCGCAATCGCGATGCCAATCGTCCACAACACAAGGCGGCGGTCGCGCGGGTCGAGCGATGTGAGAAACTTCATCGCGCACCGCCCTTCGCCGTCGACACAACTGCATCCCCCGCACCATCAATCAGAGTCGTAGCCAGCGCTTCGGCGCTTCGATAATCGCCTTCCAGCGCGGCGCGGCCGCCATACCAGGTGCGCTCAAAGCTGCCCGTCAGCGTTGCGAGTCCGGTTCGCCGCGGATCTCCCGGCGCCACCAGCGCCAGATACTCGCGCGGCGTGCGCGCGCGATCGGCCGGCCACAGGCGGCGCGACTCCAGCCGCGAGATGGCCGCCCAATACACGCAATGGATCGCCTCGCGCCACTGCCCCGCCGCCGCCGCTTTGCGCGCGTCTTCAAGCCAAAGCTGCCAGTTACGTGCCGAAGCCGCTCCCGGAGCAGGCGTTCGCTCCTCCGGCACAAGCCGCACGCGCCACCGCCGTTCCAGTTGCAGCAAACGCCACACCAGCGCCACGCAGACTGCAAGCAGAAATCCGTAAACCAGCAATCGGCCAACCCATGCTGACCGCGCGCGCCAGCCAGCCGATCTCTCGAAAAACTTGTTGAGCCAGTTGCCCACCTTCTCCAGCAACGTGTCGGTCGCGCTGCTCTGCTGCAGGTTGCGGAACTCGCGTCCGCTGAGCACCTCTTGCATCGTGGCGCGTTCACTGCTGTGCGTCCCGGGCGGCGCCGCCGCGGTCTGCGCCTCTTGCAGGTCGCGCGCAAGACGCTCCTCTGCCAGTTCGAGCAGCTTGCTTGTCGAGGGGGGTAGCACGGTGAACGGCTGTGCGTCCTTTTTTCCGGCGGAGATCTTCGGCGCCGGAGCGTCGGGCTCCTCCGCGCGCGACAGCAGCACGCGCAGCCATCCATAGCGCACCAGCCTTCGCGGCGCGTTGCTGGCCGCCGTCAGTGGCACACGATCGTCCGGCCCCACCAGCATCGGATCGCAGGTCTTCAGGTCCCGTGCCTTCGCGCAGGCCTGCGCCACGCTGGCCAGGGTCTTCAAATGCGCTTCATAGGAATCGAGAGTCGCCTCCTGCCATCGCCCCGCGGACGCCGGGGTCGCTGCCGCCTGCTGCGCGGCAATCGCAGCTCCTCCCGCCGCCACACAGCCCATCGCAATGAGAACGCTTCGAAGAATGTGCGACAGCGACAAGTCCGGACCCGCAGTCATCGGCCTTCCGG
>Ga0335072_10010315_pt1 | contig 13462 bp, 10 predicted proteins | sample Lox_Sample_21_FD_206725 | JGI IMG/M metagenome (GOLD analysis project Ga0335072, IMG submission 206725) | Soil microbial communities from Loxahatchee National Wildlife Refuge, Florida, United States - Lox_Sample_2.1 | ecosystem: Environmental > Terrestrial > Soil > Wetlands | place: USA...
ACCCAGATCGTCGAGGCGTAGACGATCCGCTTGACGCCCGCGCGGCGGGCCGCCTCGAGCACCGCGACGGTACCGCGGGCGTTGACGCGCTCGGCGTCCTCGGGCTCGGCGTGGACGTCGTTGACGTCGGCCACGGCGGCCAGGTGGGCAACCGCATCGCACGAATGCAAGGCGCGCTCGAGCGCCTCGCGGTCGGTGATCGACCCGAGAACCGTGTCGACGCTGTGGCGTTCGTGCCAGGGGGACGGCCGCAGGTCGTAGATGACCGGCTCGTGCCCCGCCGCGCGTAGCTTGTCGACCACGTGCGACCCGATGAAGCCCGACCCACCTGTGACGAGGACTCTCATGTCTCCGGCCGGTAATACAGCGGGACGCACGAATGGTTGCGCGCGACCCAGTCGGAATTGGGGAGGTCGACCTGGTGGCCCATGATCCGGTGGCACGGCTCGTCGTAGACGCGACCGGTCGAGCGCTCGAGCCAGTCGAGCACGATGTACTTGTAGAGACCCGACGTCATCCCGTCGGGTAGCTCCAGGCGGCTCGGGTAGGCCGGGTCGAGCTCGCTGCGTGCGACGTCGTTCTTCCAGGCGACGATCTCAGGCAGACGCTCGGTCTGGATCAGGGCCAGCGCGGCGGTGAACTCGCTCATGCGGAAGTTGAGGCCCTGGACCTCGTAGGTCGGCTTCCCGTAGTTGCGGAACGCGCGCGCATGTTCGATGACCTCGGGGCGCCTGGAGACGAGCACCCCTCCCTCTCCGGTGGTGATCGTCTTGGTCGCGAAGAACGAGTAGATCCCTGCGTCTCCGTAAGTTCCCGCCCGGCGCCCATTCCATTCGGCGCCATGGGCATGGGCGCAGTCTTCGATCAGGAAGATCCCATTCTGAGCGCAATACTCCGCAATCTGCGGCGTGTCGAACGCGATGTGCCCGCCGATGTGGACGAGGAAAGCGGCCTTGGGTTTGTGCTTCTCCGCCTTGGCCTCGAAGTCTTCGAACGACATGCAGAGGTCCTCGCGGTTGCAGTCGACGAACTGGACGCTCGCGCCGGCGTTGATCGCCGCCAGCGGAGTGGCCATGAACGTGTTCGACGGGCACAGCACGGTTTCCCCCCGCACCTGGGCGAAGTTCAGGGCGGTCAGCGCGCCACCCGTCCAGCCGCCCATGGCCACCGCATCGGCCTCGTTGTGGGCCGTCCAGGCCGCCTCGAAGCGCTTGGTCATCTCGCCCTCGGTCCAGTGCCCCGAGTCGATCACCTCGTCGATCAGCGCGTGCAGCCGAGGGCGGTCGCGGGGGTCGAAACCGATGGCGAAGCGCGCATGGTCAGCGACAGTCTGTTGCGAGGAAACGGTGGTCATCGTCGGTGGTGGCCCCCCGGACTGCGGCGATCGTGTGCTGCTACGCCGGCCGGGGCATCACGATCCAGCCTGTCAGAGAGGTAGGACGGTACCGATTTTCTGGCGTTTGAGTTCTCTCACAATCAGTTCGAGAGCCGCCGCCGTCCGCTCGTACGAGCCTTTCGAGCTGTAGAAGTCCGCGTCGTGCAGGAGGATCACGTCTCCGGGCCGGAGGCCGGTCGTGACCCGGGTCGCGATGCGCTCCGGGGTGGTCAGCCGGCGCCAGTCCTTGCCCCACTTGGACCACAAGATGGGTTTCAGCTTGCGTTGGCGTGCGGCGGCCAGGCCGGCCGGGCTGTAGAGGCCGTAGGGCGGCCGATGCCAGACGGGTTCGATCCCGGTGGCCGTTTCGATCGCGTGCGCGCCCCGGTCGAGGTCGTCGTCGACCGCTCGGGCGGTCATCGTCGGCTGGGGGCGGTGGCGGTGGCAATGGAGTGCGACCACGTGGCCTCGGGCCACGATCTCGGCCGCGAGCGCCGGCCGGCGATCGACCTGCTCCCCGACCAGGAAGAACGTCGCCTTCAGTTGCTCGCGGTCGAGGATGGTCAGGATCGCCGGCGTGCCCTGCGGGTGCGGCCCGTCGTCGAAGGTGAGCGCCACGCCGGCCGCGGCCGGGAGGGTCCGCGGGACCTTGATCGCGGCCGCAGCGCGGGGGATGTGCGGGGCCAGGAGGTGGCGAATCACGCTGGGGATGATGATGGGGCCGCTGGCGCGGCCTTGGTTTCGGTGGCGGCGGGCGCGGGTGATCGCCATTGCCCGGACTCGGCGCCCCGGGGCGCAACACGCCCGGCGGACGATACGACTCCGGGACGCCCACCGGCCCAGTACACGCGGGCCGCGCGACCCCGCCACCGCGAACCCGCCACCGCGCGACCGCCGCGACCACACGACCGCCACGACCGCCACGACCGCCACGACCGCCACGACCGCCACGACCGCCACGACCGCCACGACCGCCACCCCGCCACCGCCGCGACAGCGCCACCGCGCCACCCCACGCCACCACGCCACCACGCCGCCACGACCGCCACGACCGCCGCCACCCCGCCACCGCCGCGACAGCGCCACCGCGCCACCCCACGCCACCACGCCACCACGCCGCCACGACCGCCGCGATCCCGCCACCGCGCCACCGCCGCGACCGCGCCAACCCACACCGCCATACCCGCGGCCATTGCACCACATTCCGGTTCCGGGAAACGGACCACTCGACGCGTTGGCCGGCGCGAGTGGTCAGTTGTCCGTGCAGGAGCCGGGTGAACCGGCATTCACCGCGGAGGGCGGGGTGAGTGAGCCGCTATCCGGCATCGCCGGGAAGCCGGAACCGGCGTTCGGCGTCATCACCCACGTAACGTGTCACGCACGACCCCCAACGCCCCACCGACCCCCGACCTGGACGGGTGGCTGCCCAACCCGTCAATCCGGGTCGCCCACCGCCGCGAGTCCGACGCTCCGCCCGACCGGCTGTGGGATGCGGCCCGGAGCATCCGCCTGAGCGACACGCGACTGCTCGGGCGGCTCGTACGGTGGCGCATTCCCGGCCTGGCACCCGACCTCGCGTTCGACGACCTGTTCCGCTCGCCACCGTTCCTCGTCCTGTCCGAGGACGACCACCGGGTGCTCGTGTCCGGCCTGGTCGGGCGCATCTGGACGCTACGCCGGGACTACCCGCAGCTAGGCAACCCCGAGGAGTTCAAGAACTGGTCCACCTCCGGAACCGCGCGCGTCGTGTTCGCCAACTGGATCGAGACGGCGTCACCCGACCGGCGGTCGGCCATCTGCGCCGAGGCGCGGGTGCAGCCGATAGGAGTCCAGGGACGACTCGGAGTAGCCGCGGTCAGGGGGCTTGTGAACGCGTTCGGGTCGCTCCTGGGCAGCGACGGGATCGAGATCGCGGCCCGCCGCGCCGAGAAGCCCTAACAAGGCGCCGCCGCGAGGCGCCGCGCCAAGCGCCGCCGACCAATGTCATCAACTTCGCAACAAACGGCCGTTTCCGGGCGGGCGGGTATCTAATCTCATCTAATGTCAGGCGGGTGACCGCGTTCGACTCGGAAGTCACCGTTCGGCGCATCCGCTTCGCCAACCCGGAGACCGGGTGGGCGGTCCTCGACGCAGCCGACTCCGACCGCGAACCGGTGGTGCTCGTCGGCCCAGTCGGCCACCTCGAGGAACGCGAACGCGCTCACATCACGGGCACCTGGGTCAACGACAGCCGCTACGGCCCTCAGGTGAAGGTCGCCCAAGCGCAGCCACTGCCGCCGTCGGACACGGACGCCGACGCGGTGATCGCTTATCTGCACAAGGTCAAGCACGTCGGGGCCAAGCGGGCCGCGCGACTCGTCGACCGGTTCGGGCCCGCCGGCGTGTTCGACGCGATCGACGACGACCCGTACGCCGCCTTCCGGGCGGCCGGGTTGCGCGGCGCCGCCGTCGCCGAAGCGACAAGATCCTGGGAGACGATCCGCGTCACCCGGCGACTGCATCTCCTGCTCGCGCCTCACGGCCTCGCGTACCTTGCCCCCCGGATTCGCGAGGCCTACGGCGACGGCGCGCACCGGATCGTCTGCGAGCAGCCCTACGACCTGACCAGCGTGTTCAGCGTCGGGTTCCTGATCGCCGATCGCATCGCCCGGGGACTCGGGATCGCGCCCGACAGCCCCCAACGGTCCCGCGCCGCCGTGCTGCACGTGCTGTCGGAAGCCGAGCGGGACGGCAGCACCTGCCTGCCGATCGAGCGGCTGGTGCCCGCCGTGAACGAGCTCCTGGGCGAAACCGCCCTGGGCGAGGGGCAGATCGACGAACTGGTCGACGCCGGCGATGTCGTGCGCGAGGACCAGCGCTGGATCTACCGCACCCAGACCGCAGAACTCGAGGCCGAGCTGACCGAACGCGTCCGCGACCTCCTGGCCGGAGCACCGGGAGAGCGGGTCGGCCGTACACCACCGACGAAAACTGAGGACCAGCTCACGACCGAGCAGCGAATCGGCGTCACCAACGCGTTCGCCCACCGCCTCTCGCTGATCACCGGCGGCCCGGGCACCGGAAAGACGGCCTCGATCCGCGCCATCGGAACCGCGGCAGCCGCCCAAGGCGTCCGAGTGCTGCTCGTCGCCCCCACCGGTCGTGCCGCGATCCGCATGCACGAGGCGAGCGGCATGCGCGCCACCACGGTCCACTCCGCGCTCGGCTGGGTGCCCGGCGACGGTCCCACTCACGACGAGCACGACCCACTTCCGTGCGACCTGCTGATCGTGGATGAGACCTCGATGGCCAACCTCGAGCTGCTCGTCACGCTGCTGCGCGCGGTCGGCCCCAACGCGCACGTGGTGCTCGTCGGCGACGCCGACCAGCTCGCGCCGGTGGGCGCCGGCAAGCCGTTCGCCGAGCTGATCGCCTCAGGCTCGGTCCCGACGACCCGGCTGACCCATATCTTCCGCCAGGCGGCCGGGAGCATGATCGTTCAGGCTGCCCACGCGATCCGTCGCGGCGAGAGGCCGAACTTCAGTCAGGCCGAGGACATGCGCCGCGATCTGTTCCTGATCGAGCGGCCCGACCCGCTCGTCGCGCGCGAGGAGATCGTCTCGCTGGTGGCGGAACGGCTTCCCGCCCACTACGAGGTCGATCCGATCAAGGACATCCAGGTGTTCGCGCCGGTCTACCGCGGCGAGCTCGGGATCGATGCGCTGAACGAGTCCCTGCGCGACCGGCTCAACCCGGATGGCCGGCCGGTCCGCGGCGGCCGTCTGCGGATCGGGGACAAGCTGATGATGACCGGCCGCAACCTGCACGAGCTCGGGCTGATGAACGGCACCGTGCTGCGTCTGCTGGATGAAATCGAGGGCGCCGGCGACGAAGAGCGCGACGAGGCCGCGCTGCTGCTCGCCGCCGACGACCAGGTGTTCCGCTTCCCGCCCGAGCAGTCCGAGCGCCTGCGCCTCGCCTACGCCTGCTCGGTCCATCGCGGTCAGGGGATCGAGCTGCCGGTGGCGGTGATCGTGGCCCATCCCGCCGCCGGCGCCTTCTTCCTGCGCCGCGAGATGCTCTACACGGCGATCACCCGCGCCAAGCTCGCCACCGTCATCGTGGGTAGTAGCGATGTCGTGGCCCGAGCGGCGCGAACGCCGGACACTGGCCGGCGTCACAGCCGTCTTGCCGAACGACTGGCCGCGCGCTCGGTCGCCACCACCTAGCGCCTTGGAAACCACCGCCCCTTCGGATCGCAAGCGCCACGCGCTCCACTTGTTCAGCGGCCTCCCGGCCCGCTACGACCGGATGGGCACCGTGCTCAGCTTCGGCCAGGATCCGCGGTGGCGCCGGGCCATGATCGACGCGGTCGACCCGCGCCCCGGCCAGCGCATCCTCGACGTCGCCACCGGGACCGGGCTCGTCGCGTCCGGCCTGGTCCGCCGCGGCGCGACCGTCGTCGCCCTCGACCAGAGCGAGCACATGCTGGCCCGGGCACGAAAGCGCGCCGGAGACGCCGCGATGACCTTCGTGCAGGGCGAGGCCGAACGGCTGCCGTTCCCCGATCGGAGCTTCGATGCGCTCACCTTCACCTACCTGCTCCGCTACGTCGACGACCCCGCGGCCACGATGCGCGAGCTGGCCCGGGTGGTCAAACCGGGCGGAAGGATCGGGATGGTCGAGTTCGGCGTGCCCCGCTCGCCGCCCCTCCGCGCGCTGTGGCGGGTCCACACACGCGCCGGCCTTCCCGCCCTGGGCCGGCTCGTGTCGCCGGCGTGGTACGAGGTCGGCCGGTTCCTCGGGCCGAACATCGAAGAGTTTTACGCGCGCGAGCCGGACCTGACCGCGTTGTGGCAACAGGCCGAGATCGGCCAAGTGCGAACCGAAGTCATGAGCTTTGGCGCGGGGATCGTGATGTACGGCGTCAAGGCCGACCCGAGGAATAAGTAATGGCCAGCGCCCCGCGCGAGCTGGATCGCCCCGCTTTCTACGCCCTGCGCAGCGGCAGCTGGCGCGATCTGGTCACGCTGCTTCACCCGCCCTACACCGCGTGGCACCTGAGCTACGTGGCGCTCGGCGCCGCCGCCGCGCCGCACATCTACGCCAACCGCCTGGGCGCCGCGCTCGGAGCGTTCTTCCTCGCCGTCGGCATCAGCGCCCACGCGCTCGACGAGCTCAACGGACGTCCCCTCCAGACCAGGCTGAGCCGCGCCACGCTGATCGGGCTCGCGGCGGCCGGGCTGATCGGCGCGGTCGCGATCGGCGTCGCCGGAGTCATCGTCGTCTCGCCGCTACTGATCCCGCTCGTCCTGGCGGGCGGCCTGCTCGTCCCCGCCTACAACCTCGAGCTGGGCTCCGGGCGCTTCCACAACGACGCCTGGTTCGCCCTGGCCTGGGGCGGGTTTCCCGCGTTCACCGGCTACTTCGCCAACGCGCTCACCATCCGCCCGGCCGGCCTGCTCGTCACCGCGGCCTGCTGTCTGTTGAGCGTCGCGCAACGGCAGCTGAGCACCCCGGTGCGCCGGCTGCGGCGCGCCACGACCGACGTCACCGGGCAGCAGCACCTGCGCGACGGCACGACCATCGAGCTCACGCGCACCGGCCTGGCGGAGCCCCTGGAACAGGCCCTCAGAGCGCTCTGGCTCGCGGTTGTGCTGCTCGCCATTGGATTGGTTGCCGTCCGCGTCTGAGGTGGAAACGAAGGGCTCGCCGCAGTTAAATAGCGCCAACATTGATTGATCGGGGGTCGGGCGTGCCGGGGCAGGCGCGACGAAGTGAGCAGTGATGGGGTGTCGAGGACGACACCTGGGTGATCGCACGCGGCGCGCTGGCGCGATGACAATCGCGCCATGTGGATCTCGAACCCGGACCTGAGCTTGGAGGGGATCGGGATCGCGGCCTCACCGACGTCGGCCCGGCGCCGGAGCTCCCGGGCCGGTGTGGCGCTGGGCTGGGTCCGCGAACGGCTGACCACCACCCCCGGCCGGCTGGTCCTGGCCTCGGTCCTCGTCGTCCTCGCCGCCGCGTCCTTCGGGGTCGTGGCCACCGGCGCCGAGCAGTCGCGCGCGCGAGCCGTGACCGCCGCCCGCACGGGCACCGAGCCGCTGCTGGTCCAGGCCGTGAACCTGTACACGTCGCTGTCCGACGCCAACGCGACCGTCGCCACGGGTTTGCTCGCCGGCGGGCTCGAGCCGGCGGCCAAGCGCGCCCGGTACACCCACGACCTGCTCGTCGCCAGCCAGTCCCTGACCGCCCTGACGAGCGAGGCCGGCACCTCGGCCCGTGCCCCGGCGGCGCTGGCGACCGTCGCCGACGAGCTTCCCGTCTACAGCGGCGTGGTCGAAACTGCGCGAGCGAACAACCGCCAGGGCTTTCCGGTCGGGGCGGCTTACCTGCGCCAGGCCGCCGCAGTGATGACGGGCACGATCCTGCCCGCGGCCGACCAGCTCTACCGCACGGAGGCCGAGCGCCTGCAGAGCGACTACCGGACCGGCACCGGGAGCGGATCGCTAATCGCCCTCGTCGCGGCGATCGCGGTCGCGCTCGCTCTGCTGCTCCTGACGCAGGTCTACCTCGCGCGGATCACCCGGCGGATTCTCAACCTCCCGATGGTGCTGGCTACCGTGGCTCTGGTCGCCGTTTCGGCTTGGGCGGTGATCGCGCTCGTCAGCGAGCAGAACGCGCTCGCGACCGCCCAGCGCGAGGGTTCGGATTCGGTCGAGCTGCTCTCAGCGGCCAACGTGCTCCTCTCCAGGGCTCAAGGCGACCTGAGCCTGGCGCTGGTCAACCGCGGCACGGACGTGACCGATCCGGAGGACTTCGCGACGGTGATGCGGGTGCTCCAGGCCAGCGGCCTGGCCGGCCGTCTCGGCCCGGGCTTCGTCTCCTACCGGGCCGCCGCCAGCCGGGTCCAGAGCCTCGAGAACGCCGGCGAGCTCATACCCGCGATCCAGGCCGCGCCGGCGGCGAGCACGATCTCCGACCGGCTGACCAGCCTGGCCAACGCGCGGATCGCCGCCGCACAGCATCGCTTCACGAGCTCGGCCGCCGATGCGAGCTCCGCGCTCAGCGGCCTCGCCCTGGCCATCCCGCTGATTACCACGCTGGCCGCCGCGCTGTCTCTGCTCGGGTTGCGCCAGCGGATCAACGAGTACCGATGAGCCGACCACGCGCACATCTCCTCGCCGTAACGATCCTGGCGCTCGCCCTCGCCGGCTGTGGCACCAGCTCGGACCATGCGCTCCGCGTCACGCTGGCGGCGCTCGACACGCCCGCGCCGACGTCGCCTGCGGCCGCGCCCCTCACGCCCGCGCCCACCTGCTCGGACCTGAAGGCGAGCCTGCGCCCGCCCGGCACGATGCCAAAACCCGGCGCGATGCCCGCCGGCAGCTATATGGAAACGATCAGGCGGCGCGGCTACCTGATCGCCGGCGTGAACTCCGTACAGCTCGACTTCGGCTACCTGAACCCGGCCACGGGACAGATCGAGGGCTTCGAGATCGACCTCGTCAAGCAGCTGGCCCGGGCGATCTTCGGCAACGACGACTCGAGCCACTACCGGCTCGTCGCGCTGACCGTGCCGCAGCGGCTCCCGTTCGTGCAGGAGGGCCGGGTCGACGTCGTCGTCGACGCGATCACGATCACCTGCCAGCGCAAGCAGGAGGTCGACTTCTCGACCGTGTACTACGACGCCAAGCAGCGCGTCCTCGTGCCGTCGACCTCTCACGCTACCGGCATCGGCGCGTTCGCCGGCAAGCCGGTGTGCGCCAGCGCCGAGTCGACCCCGATCCAGGTGATGCAAGCGCTGCCCCACCCTCCGCGCCCGGTCGGCGCCCCGCAGTCGATCGACTGCCTGGTGTATCTCCAGGAGGATCGCGTCGACGCGATCTCCACCGATGACTCGATCCTGCTCGGCTTCGAGGCCCAGGACCCCAACACCAAGATTGTCGGGCCAAGCCTGGCCGACGTCCCCTACGGGATGGCGATCAGCAAGGCGCACCCGGACTTCGTCCGCTTCGTCAACGGCGTGCTCGCCACTCTGCGCTCCCGGGCGACCCGGCAGCGGGAGTACGAGCGATGGCATCTGGTCCCGGATGACACTCTCCCCCCCGCCCAGTACGACGGCTGAGATGAAGCGCGACGACCTGGACAACCAGCTCGACCGCCTTCGACAGGCGAGCGACCACATCGCCGCCAACCTGGTCGAGCTCGAGATCGACTCGGGCCGGCGGCTGCTCGAGGCGAGCGTCCTGACCGGCGACTCCGCGACCCGTCGGGCGGCGGCCCGCGCGGCCCTCACCGACCTGTGGGCCTGGCGAGACGTGCTCGACGATCTGCTCGAGCGCGCCGAGCGGCTGCGCCACCGGCCGCGCCGCGCCGACGAGCTGAGGGCGCTGCTCGAAGGCCCCTCAATCGAGCTTGCCCGTTCCCCGGTCCCCCTGGCCGAGCGCGACCTGCTGGGCAGCCCCGAGACCACCACCCGATGCACGCCCAGCGAGCTCCTCACGCTGATGTCGAGCGCGTTCGACCTCGCTACCACGGTCGTGGCGGAGGTCGGCACCACGTGGAAAGTGCTCGACGCGCAGCTCGCCGACGCGCGCGCCCGGCTGGCCAGCCTGATGACGGTCATCCAGGAAGCCCGGGTCGCCCACGAGGAGGTCACGGTAAAGATCGCCGTGCCGGCCGCGCCACCGCCTCCGGAGCTCCCGCGCGATCCGCGCGTCGAGCTCGACGTGATCGACCGGCTGGCGCGGTCCGGAGACTGGCTTGGGGCGCGGCAACGCCTCGAAGACTGGACGTCACGCATCGCGATGCTCCTCGACGAGGCCCAGCGGATCCTCGATGCCAACCGCGCTCCGCTCGAGGCACGCAACCAGCTCCGGGCGCTGCTCGAGGCCTACCAGGTCAAGGCCGGCCGCGTGGGCGCGATCGAGGACCCCGAGCTCGAACGGATCCATGCGGAGGCCCACGAGGCGCTGTACACCGCGCCGACCGATCTGACCCACGTCGCGCAGCTCGTACGCCGCTACCAGGAGATCCTGCAAGGCGCCGCCGGCAGGCGCCGCCAAACCTCCCGGCCTGACCCAGAACCGACACGGGAGACGGTGCGATGAACTGCGCCCAGCCGGGCTGCACCGGTCAGGTCGTCGATGGCTACTGCGACCTCTGCGGGATGGCCCCCTCCAGGCAAGCCCCGAGCGCGCTCACCCTCACCTCGGCGTCGACCATCCAGCGCCCGACCACGGGCCGCACCCGCACGACCAATCGGGGGCGGCTCGGCGCCGGCCTGGTCGAGATCCCACCCGTGCCATATCGCGACCCGGCGGACGCGCTGCTCGGCGACGCCGCGGTCGTGCCCGAGAACCGCCGCTTCTGCGCTCACTGCGACGAGCCGGTCGGCCGCGGTCGCGACGGCGCGCCCGGCCGCACCGCGGGCTTCTGCCGCAAGTGCGGCACGCCGTTCTCGTTCGAGCCGAAGCTGGCGCCGGGCGAGCTCGTGGCCGGTCAGTACGAGGTCGCCGGGTGCATCGCCCACGGCGGCATGGGCTGGATCTACCTGGCCCGGGACCGCAACGTGTCGGACCGGTGGGTGGTGCTCAAGGGCCTGCTCAACGCGGGCGATGGCGACGCAATGACCGCCGCGCTGGCCGAGCGGCGATTCCTGGCCGAGGTCGAGCACCCGAACATCGTGAAGATCTTCAACTTCGTCCAGCACGAGAGCTCGGGCTACATCGTCATGGAGTACGTGGGTGGGCGCAGCCTCAAGCAGATCCTCGCCGCCCGCCGCGAGGCCCGCGGTGGCGAGCCCGACCCCTTGCCGCCCACCCAGGCGATCGCCTACATGCTCGAGATCCTGCCCGCCCTCGGCTACCTGCACCAGCTCGGGCTCCTGTTCTGCGACTTCAAGATCGACAACGTCATCCAGACCCAGCACGCGCTCAAGCTGATCGACCTGGGCGGCGTGTACCGGCTCGACGACCCCTCGTCGGCCGTGTTCGGCACGATCGGCTACCAGGCGCCCGAGATCGCGAGCACCGGCCCGTCGGTCGCCTCGGACCTGTTCACGGTGGCGCGCACCCTGGCCGTGCTGTGCCTGGACTTCCGCGGCTACCAGAGCACCTACCGCTTCACGCTGCCGCCGCGCGAGGACGTGCCGCTGCTCACCCGCTACGACTCCCTGTACCAGTTCCTGCTCACCGGGACGTCGGCCGACCCCGACGAGCGCTTCCAGTCGGCCGAGGAGATGGCCGACCAGCTCTACGGGGTGCTGCGCGAGATCGTCGCCGACCAGCAGGGGCACCCGGCGCCGGCGCCCTCGGGCCAGTTCGGAGGTCCCCTGCGGGGTGGACACGAGCGCCCCGAATGGCGGGCGCTTCCGCATCCTCAGGTCGACACCGACGATCCCGCCGCCGGCTACCTGGCCACGATCACGACCGCCGATCCCCAGCAGACGATCGCCCAGCTGAACATGGCGCCCGAGCGAACCGTTGAGGTGCAACTGCGCCACTGCGCTGCTCTGATCGAGCTCGGGGACTGGAGCGCCGCGGACGAGGCGCTGCGCGCGATCGAGGCGTCCGATCGGTGGGAGTGGCGCGCGCGGTGGTACCGGGGGCTCGCGGCGCTCGCGAGCGGGCGCGCCGCCGAGGCAAGGACGAGCTTCGTGGCGGTATATCGCCTGCTCCCGGGCGAGCTCGCTCCCAAGCTGGCCCTCGGCATGGCGTGTGAGAGCGAAGGGGAGTTTGCCCACGGCGCCCGGTGGTACGACATCGTTTCGCGCACCGACTCGGCGTTCACCGCGGCGACCTTCGGCCTCGCCCGGTGCCGCCTGGAGGATGGGGATCGCGCCGGCGCGCTGGCCGCCTATGACCGGGTGCCGGATTCTTCGAGCGCCTACCTCGAGGCGCAGACCGCGCGGATCCACCGCGTGGCCGCCCACCAAGAGAGCGGGAACGGCCGCTCGGACGAGCTGCTCGACGCCGGCGCGGTTCTCGCCTCGCTCCCGATCCGAGGCGGGGAGCGGGCCCGCCTGGAGGCCGAGCTCCTCGAGGCCGCGCTCGCGCTCGTCCGGCAGGGATCGATGTCCGGCAACGGACGCGACAGCCTGCTCGGCTACCGGTTGCAGGAACGCGACCTGCGCCACGGCGCCGAGCGCGCCTACCGCGAGCTGGCGCGGTGGGCGGCAAGCAGTGCGGAGCGCATCCAGCTGGTGGATCGTGCCAATCAAGTTCGACCCAGGACGTGGATATGAACACCGAGACTCGCCTGACCTGCCCTTCCTGCGGCGCTGCGCAGCACGCCGGAGACCTTTTCTGCGAGCAATGTGGCGCGCGGCTCGACCACGAGCCGCCGGCGGACGCCGCCCGGACCGAGCTCGATCTCGCGGTGGCCGCCGCGGTGAGCGATCAGGGACGCGTGCACCACCGCAACGAGGATGCGTTCCACCTCGAGGTGTTCGACGGCCGCCGCGTCGCGGTCGTCGTGTGCGATGGGATCTCCTCGGCGAGCGCGGGGAACGTCGCGGCTCGCGATGCGGCCCAGGCGGCGGGAACCGTCCTCTCCCGAGCTGCCGCCGATCCGGCGCTCGACGCCGTGCAGGCCACCGCCGACGCGATCGAGGCGGCGACAAACGCGGTGCTCCGGGTCGAGTGGACGACGCGCACCCAGCGAGTCGATCCCTCGTGCACGCTCGTCTCGGCCGTCTGTCGCGACGGCGAGGTCGTCGTCGGCTGGGTGGGCGACAGCCGCGCCTACTGGTTCGACGAGGTCGAGGCGCTCCAGCTCACGGTCGACGACTCGTTCGCGGAGGAGGGTGTGGCGAAGGGTCTGTTGACCCCGGAACAGGCGGCCAAGAGTCCGTTCCTGCACTCGATTACCCACTGGGTCGGGCCGGACGCGCCCGAGCGACCACCTCGTGTCGTGGAGCTCCGGCCGGAGCGACGGGGCCGGCTCGTGCTCTGCACCGACGGGCTGTGGAACTATGCGCCCGGGGCCGAGGAGCTCGGGCGGATCGTCGCCGAGCTCCCGGCCGGCGCCGCGCCCGCTGCGGTGGCGCGCGCCCTCACCGACATGGCGAACGAGCGCGGCGGCCACGACAACATCACCGTC
>Ga0335072_10010318_pt1 | contig 13460 bp, 9 predicted proteins | sample Lox_Sample_21_FD_206725 | JGI IMG/M metagenome (GOLD analysis project Ga0335072, IMG submission 206725) | Soil microbial communities from Loxahatchee National Wildlife Refuge, Florida, United States - Lox_Sample_2.1 | ecosystem: Environmental > Terrestrial > Soil > Wetlands | place: USA: Florida...
GGCGTCGAAGACGTGCACATCATCGAGATGGGCGGGGACGTGGGCGGGGTCTGGTATTGGAATCGGTTCCCGGGGATTCAGTGCGACAACGACTCCTACTGCTACATCCCGATGCTGGAAGAACTCAACTACATTCCTTCGAAGAAGTTCGCCGACGGTGCCGAGATCTACGAGCACTGCCGCCGTATCGCAAAGCATTTCGGGCTCTACGACGGCGCGATCTTCTCCACCCAGGTTCGCACGGCGCGCTGGGATGAGACGATCAAGCGCTGGCGGTTGAGCACCAATCGCGGTGACGACATCCGTGCCCGGTTCGTGGTGATGGCCCAGGGTTCGTTCAACCGGCCGAAGCTACCCGGCATCCCTGGGCTCAAGGACTTCAAGGGACACCTGTTCCATTCCGCTCGTTGGGATTACGACTACACGGGCGGGGATGCCAACGGCGGACTGCACAAGCTGCACGACAAGCGCGTGGCGCTGGTCGGAACCGGTGCGACCGGTGTGCAGCTGGTTTCGCACCTGGGCCGAGATGCCCAGCACCTCTTCGTGTTTCAGCGGACGCCGTCGTCGGTGGACGTGCGGGGCAACGAGCCGACCGACCCGCAATGGGCGGAGTCGCTGCAGACAGGCTGGCAGGAGGAACGCAAGCGCAACTTCCACCGCTGGTCACCGCTGGGGGAAGGTGCGGTGTTCGACGAGCCCGATATGGTGTGCGACTTCTGGACCGAACTCGGGCGCAACCTGACCGCGCGGATCGGTGCAGCCGACGATCCCACAGCGCTGACCATCGAGCAGATCATGGCCATGCGCGAAGAAGAGGATTACAAGGTCATGGAGCGGTTGCGGCGGCGCGTCGAGGAGCTCGTCGACGACCCGGCAACTGCCGAAGCGCTCAAACCGTACTACCGGTTCATGTGCAAGCGTCCCTGCAGCAATGACGAATACCTACCGACGTTCAACCGCCCGAACGTCACGCTGGTTGACGTGTCGGAATTCAAAGGCGTGGAACGGCTTACCGAGAAGGGGGTCGTCGCCAACGGTGTTGAGTACGAAGTCGACTGTGTCATCTTCGCCAGCGGTTTCGAGATAACCACGGATATCAGCCGTCGCTACGCGGTCGATGTGATCGAGGGACGCGGCGGCCTGTCGCTCTTTGATCACTGGCGGGACAGCTACAAATCGCTCCACGGGATGACCAGCCGGGGCTTCCCCAACCAGTTCTTCACCGGCTTCATCCAGGGCGGCGTGGCAGGCAACACCACCGCGATGCTCGAGCAGCAGGCCGAACACATCGCGTACATCATTTCGCAAGCGATCGCGCGCCGCGCGAGGACCGTCGAGCCGAGCCAGGAAGCTCAAGACAACTGGGTCAAGACGATTCGCGAAACCTCAATAGATAGTTCGGAATTCGCGGTCTCCTGCACGCCGGGCTATTACAACAATGAGGGCGGCGGTGGCGGCGAGGGCATCCGCTCGGCGATCGGCGACCCCTATATGCCGGGCTTCTATGTGTTCGACGACTTGCTGAAGGAATGGCGTGCAAAGGGCGATCTCGATGGTCTGGTCCTTGGAACATAGATGGCTGAATTGAGATTCGACGGCAGGGTGGCGGTCGTCACCGGCGGTGGCCGAGGCCTTGGCCGGTCCTACGCCATGCTGCTCGCATCTCAGGGGGCGAAGGTTCTCGTCAACGATCCAGGAGGCGGCCTCACCGGTGACGGCACCGATGCCGGTCCGGCCGACAACGTAGTCCGTGAGATCGCCGCTGCCGGTGGTCAAGCCGTCGCCAGCACCGACTCGGTGGCCACCGCGGCCGGCGGCAAGGCCATCATCGACGCGGCGCTCGACAGGTATGGCCGCATCGACATCCTCGTCCACAGCGCCGGGATTGTGCGCCGCGCATCGCTGAAAGAGATGAGCTACGAGGACTTCGACGCGGTGCTGGATGTCCACCTGCGCGGCGCATTCCATGTCGTGCGGGCGGCGTTCCCCGTGATGTGTGATGGGGGCTACGGCCGCATCGTGTTGACGTCGTCAATCGGCGGGCTCTACGGCAACCAAGGGGTGGCCAACTACGCGGTCGCCAAGGCCGGCGTGATCGGACTTTCCAACGTCGCGGCGTTGGAGGGTGCCGGCGACGGTGTGAAGAGCAACGTGATCGTTCCCGCAGCCGTCACGAGAATGGCCGAAGGCATCGACACGTCGGCGTATCCGCCGATGGGGCCCGAGTTGGTGGCGCCCGTGGTGGGCTGGCTGGCGCACGAGTCCTGTTCGGTCACGGGCGAAGTATTGATCGCGTTGGCCGGCCGGGTGGCCAGGGCCGTCGTCACAGAAACGCCGGGCGTGTATCGGCCGTCGTGGTCCATCGAGGAAGTAGGCGAACACATCGAGGCGATCCGCGATACGTCTGAACCCGTCGTCTTCCCCATCGTGCCGGACGGCCACGGCGAACACATCCGGTACAGCTTCGCCCAAGCCGCCCAAGCCGCCCAAGCCGCCCAAGCCGCCCAAGGCGCCCAAGGAGCACACCATGCCTAGCGGACCGCTGACGGGTGTGCGCGTCGTGGACCTCACCGCAATGGTGATGGGACCCTACTGCACGCAGATCATGGCCGACATGGGTGCTGACGTGATCAAAGTCGAACCACCACAGGGCGATAACACTCGCTACATCTCGGTCGGTCCGACGCTGGGGATGAGCGGCGTGTTTGTCAACGTCAACCGGGGTAAGCGCAGCGTTGTGCTGGATCTGCAAACCGAGGCCGGTACACGGGCCCTGTGCGCCCTTGTCGAGACCGCGGACGTGTTCATCCACTCGATGCGCGCCAAGGCGATCGCCAAGCTCGGTTTCGGCTACGACGACGTCGCCGCGATCAACCCGGCGATCATCTACACCAATTGCTACGGGTACGGACGCCGCGGCCCCGATCGTGACCGGCCCGCCTACGACGACACGATCCAGGCTGAATGCGGCCTGCCGGCGGTACAACAGCAACTGACCGGCGAGGCCGACTACGTCGGCACCATCATGGCCGACAAGGTCGCGGGACTGACGGCGCTGTATGCGACGACCATGGCGCTGTTTCACCGTGAACGCACCGGGGAGGGACAAGAAGTCGAAGTCGCCATGTTCGAAACCATGGCTTCATTCATCCTCGTTGAACATGCCAACGGTGCCCTGTTCGACCCTCCCCTGGGGCCGGCGGTGTATCCGCGCGCGGTGGCGCCCAACCGTCGTCCGTACCACACCAGCGACGGCTACATCGCCGCTTTGATCTATAACGACAAGCACTGGAACGCTTTCATGAACGCCGTGCGGCCACCGTGGGCCAGTGAGCTGTATTCGACGTTGGAACAGCGCGCACGCCAGATCGACACCATCTACGGTCTGATGGCCGAGACGATGAAAGAGCGCTCGACCCAGGAGTGGCTGACGCTGTTCTGCGAACTCGAGATACCTGCCGCGCCCCTGAATACGCCCGGCGCGCTGTTCGACGATCCCCATCTCAACGCCGTTGGCATGTTTCAGACCGTGGACACCCCACACGGACCGGTCCGCTTCCCGGGCGTACCCACCTGGTTCTCTCGGACACCGGGGCGCGTCGCGGGGCCGGCGCCCGAGCTCGGCGCCGACACCACAGAGATCCTCGACGAGCTGGGCCTGGCGGTCGACGGAAAACCCATGTCTGGTTCTAGCGACTCGCTGAAAGATATCTACCCCTAAGGAGTTTTCGAAACATGGCTGTGCCCGTTTACAAGCGCATTCTCGACTTGTTCGAGGCCGAGGGCGTGAATACGGTATTCGGCATCCCGGACCCGAACTTCGTGCACATGTTCCTTGAAGCGGAATCACGTGGCTGGACGGTGGTTTCGCCCCACCACGAAGAGAGCGCAGGTTTCATGGCCGAGGCGGTCTCGCGGATGACAGGCAAGCCGGGCCTGTGTATCGGCACCCTGGGTCCGGGTGTGGCCAACATTGCCGGGGCGATGATGTGCGCCAGGGTGGAGAACTCACCGGTTATCTTCCTCGGCGGCCAACGGGCGCGGATTACCGAACGGCGGGTCCGGCGCGGGCGCATCCAGTTCGTCCGCCAGGAAGCGCTTTTCGCGCCAACTGTAAAGTACAGCGCGTCGATCGAATATGCCGACCAGACCGACGAAATCGTTCGCGAGGCGATCCGGCGGGCGATGTCGACAACGCCCGGCCCGGCGTACATCGAGTACCCGTCGCATGTGATTCTGGAAGAGTTAGATGTCGCAGATCCGCTGCCTCCGAGCGCGTATCGCCTTGTCAATCACGGCGCGGGCGCGCGAGAGGTCGCCGAGGCCGCCAAGTTGGTCCGCGAGGCCAAGAACCCGATCCTGTTGGTCGGCCACGGCGTCCACACGTCGCGCACCGCAGCGGCAGTGCGGGAATTGGCCGAGCTGATAGCGTGCCCGGTGATCCAGACATCTGGCGGGACTTCCTTCATCCCTGGTCTGGAGGATCGCACCTTTCCGTACGGATTTTCGCCTGCGGCGGTCGAGGCCGTGGTCACCTCGGACCTGTGCGTCGCGCTCGGCACCGAGCTCGGCGAGCCGGTTCATTACGGTAAGACGCAGCACTGGGCGCAAAACAACGCCACACGCAAGTGGATCTACGTCGAGCAGGATCCAATGGCGATCGGCGTGAACCGGCCGGTAGACGTGCCGCTTGTTGGCGACCTGCGCGGCGTGGTGCCCCAGCTGGTCGACGCGCTGAAGGACAGCCCGCGTTCGCAGTCGGCCGACCTCGCACGCTGGATCAAACAGGATGCCGACCAGCTTGCCGAATTGGCCGAGAGCGCGCCCAGCGGCCGGACCCCGATCCACCCCGCCCGCTTTGTGGTGGAGGCGACCAAAGCCTTTCCGGCCGATGGCATCATGGTCCGCGACGGCGGCGCGACAGTCATCTTTCAATGGACCTATTCGCAGGCCAAGCCGCACGATGTCATGTGGAACCAGAACTTCGGCCACCTCGGCACGGGCTTGCCCTATGCCATCGGTGCCTCGGTCGCCGACCGCGGCAAGCGGCCTGTCATGTTGCTGACTAGTGACTCCTCGTTCATGTTCCACATCGCCGAGCTGGAGACCGCCGCACGTCAACAGCTGCCGCTTGTGTGCGTCGTGGGCGTCGACCACCAATGGGGTCTCGAAGTCGGCGTCTACAAGCGCACGTTCGCTCAGCCGTCTGCGCAGCCCGGTGTGCACTGGAGCAAGGACGTGCGTTTCGACAAGATCGCCGAGGGCTTCGGTTGTCACGGCGAATATGTCGAAAAAGAGGAGGAGATCGGTCCGGCGATCGAGCGCGCTTATTCCAGCGCCAGGACCGCGGTCGTGCACGTTTGCATCGACCCGAAGGCCAACTCCGAGGAGATGCCCAACTACGCCGAATTCCGTACCTGGTACGCCGAAGGCACCCAGTAAGAAAGGGACGATGTGATGCGCGAATACCTGAAGTTCTACATCGACGGCCGTTGGGTCGACCCGGTGCGGCCCAATACTTTTGACGTCGAGAATCCAGCGACCGAGCAGATATCAGGGAATATCGCGCTCGGCTCGGCCGCCGACGTCGACGTGGCCGTCAACGCCGCCCGACGCGCTTTCACGGGCTGGTCACAAAGCAGCCGCGAACAGCGCCTTGATCTGTTTCAGGCCATCCTCGCCGAATACCAGAAGCGTGCCGGCGATCTCGCCGACGCGGTCACCGAGGAAATGGGCGCGCCGCCGTCGCTGGCCGCGGGCCCCCATTCTCCGAACAGCACGGGGCAACGCTGATCGCCAAGGAGCCGATCGGCGTGTGCGGGCTGATCACGCCGTGGAACTGGCCGCTCAACCAGATCGCGGTCAAGGTTTACCCGGCGTTGGCGACTGGGTGCACCATGATTCTGAAACCGTCTGAGGTGGCGCCGTATTCGGCCTACATATTCACTGAGATTCTGGATGCCGCCGGTGTGCCGGCCGGTGTGTACAACCTGGTCAACGGCGATGGCCCCGGAGTGGGTGTGGCTCTGGCGAGCCACCCCGGCATCGACATGGTGTCGTTCACCGGATCCACCCGCGCCGGCGTCGAGGTGGCCAGGAATGCCGCTCCGACTGTGAAGCGGGTGACCCAGGAGCTCGGCGGTAAGAGCCCCAACATCGTCCTCGACGACGCGGGCTTCGCCGACAGCGTCCGCGCCGGCGTGGTCAACATGATGCCGAATTCCGGGCAGAGCTGTAATGCGCCGTCGCGCATGCTGGTCCCGAATTCGCGTATGGCCGAGGCCATCACCGTCGCACGTGAAGTCGCTGAGCAGGTGGCGGTGGGTAACCCCGAAGATCAGAGAGCGATCGGGCCGGTGGCGTCGAAGACGCAATTCGAAAAGGTCCAGCGGCTGATCCAGAAAGGGATCGACGAGGGCGCGACCGTCGTCGCCGGCGGGCCGGGTCGGCCGGCGGGGCTGGGCAAGGGTTACTTCGTCAAGCCGACCGTCTTCGCGAATGTCACCAACGGCATGACGATTGCCCGTGAGGAGATCTTCGGGCCGGTGCTGTGCATTCTCGGCTATGACGATCTCGATCAGGCCGTCGAGATCGCCAACGACACGGATTACGGCTTGGCCGGATACGTTTCGGGGGCCGACCTCGACAAGGCGAGGGAGGTCGCCCGCAAGATCCGGGCCGGCTGGGTGACGATCAATCACGCTTTCGATATGAACTCAGCGTTCGGCGGCTACAAACACAGCGGCAACGGTCGAGAGTGGAGCGAGTTCGGATTCCACGAGTATTTAGAGGTCAAGAGCACCTTGGGCTTTGCGCCCGGCGCCTGAAACCAGCCAGGCGTAGGCCGAAAAAGCACTGCCAAACATAGGAAAACCGTCGCGTGTCTTGGCTGGGATCGACCGGCATCGCCTCTAAGCTTGCTGAGATCAAGAGGAGGGGCAACGACGTATCGGCAGCAACTACGGCGCCGGGCGACAAGTTGGTCAGGGCGCGTTAAAAGCAAGTACTGAGCCGGGCGGGACGCACCCCGCACCGGCGCGTTCTGCTCGGCGGACCCGGTGGGTTGCTCCCGTGCGACGTGCTGGTCGGCTGGCGATTTGGGATCAACCGGAACGCCTAAGCGGCATTCCCGCGCTGGACGGGCTTCGTGCGATAGCGGTTGCGCTGGTGCTCGCCGGGCATGGGGGCATCCCGGGAGTGACTGGCGGATTCATCGGCGTCGACGTGTTCTTCGTCCTCAGCGGGTTCCTGATCACCTCGCTGTTGCTGGATGAGTTGCGGCGCGGCGGTCGAATTGAGCTGACCGGCTTCTGGATTCGCCGTGCGCGACGGCTGCTACCGGCACTGGTGCTGATGGTGCTCACCGTGGGCGCAGCCCGCGAGCTTCTTCCCTATCAAGCTCTTACCGGCCTGCGGAACGACGCGATCGCCGCCTTCCTGTGGATGGCGAACTGGCGGTTCGTGGCCCAGAAGACCGACTATTTCACGCAGGGCGCTCCGCCCTCGCCCCTGCAGCACACCTGGTCGCTCGGGGTAGAGGAACAGTACTACTTTGTCTGGCCGGTGCTGCTGATCGCGGTGACTCTACTGTTGGCGGCGCGGGCCAGGCGTTACTTCATGCGGGCCACCGTGGGCGGGGTCCGGTTCGCTATCTTCGTGATCGCCACGCTGGGGACGCTGGCATCTGGCGCGGCGGCGATCGTGTTTGTCTCCGACAGCACGCGTGACCGAATCTATTTCGGCACCGATACCCGTATGCAGGCGTTGCTGATCGGCTCGGCGGCGGCGGCTCTGCTGGTTCGGGATTGGCCCTCGCTGAACCGTGGCTGGTGCATGATCCGTACTCGATGGGGGCGGCGCGTCGCCCGTTTCCTGCCGTTGGTCGGTGTGGCGGGGCTGGCGGTCGCGACTCACTACGCAACCGGCAGTGTCGCCGAATTTCGGCACGGTCTGTTGATCGGGGTTGCGATCGCGGCCGTGTTTGTGGTCGCCCCGGTGGCATTGGAACAGCGCGGCCTGGTCGCCCGCATCCTGGCGATGCCGCCGTTGGTGTGGTTGGGCACCATTTCCTACGGCGTCTATCTGTGGCACTGGCCAATCTTTCTGGCGCTCAACGGCGAACGCACCGGGTGGGCCGGACCCCCGCTGTTCGCCGCACGGTGCGCCACCACCGTGGCAGTGGCCGCCGCATCATGGTGGCTGATCGAGCAACCGATCCGGCGCTGGCGACCCGCCCGGGTGCCGTTACTGCCGCTGGCGGCTGCCACCGTGGCCAGCGCCGCCGCGATCACGTTGTTGCTCGTTCCGGTGGGAACCGGACCCGGTCTGCGTGAGACCGGGTTGCCGCCCGGCGTATCGGCGGTCGCCGCGGTTTCGCCGTCGCCGCCGGGCGCAGCTCACCCACGACCTCGAGATCCCAACCGGCCGTTCACCGTTTCGGTGTTCGGAGATTCGATCGGCTGGACTTGGATGCATTACCTTCCGCCGACGCCCGGATTCACCTTCCTCGACCACACCGTCATCGGCTGCAGCCTGGTACGTGGCACGCCGTACCGGTACATCGGCCGAACACTGGAGCAAAGACCGGAATGCGACACCTGGCCGATCAGATGGTCGGCGCAGGTCAGCCAAGACCAGCCAGACGTCGCGTTGCTGGTCATTGGCCGCTGGGAGACCGTCGATCGGGTCAACGAGGGACAGTGGACCCATATCGGAGATCCGACCTTCGACGCGTACCTCAACGGCGAACTCGAGCGAGCACTGAATATCGTGAGCTCCACCGGGGTTCGAGTGGTTGTGGCGACCGTTCCCTACAGTCACGGCGGCGAAAAGCCGGACGGCCGCCTGTACCCGGAGGACCAGCCGGATCGGGTCAACCAGTGGAACACCATGCTGCGCAAGACGGTTGGCCACCATCCAAACGTCCAGATCCTCGACTTGAACAAGAAGCTGTGTCCCGACGGCGTTTACACCGCCAAGGTCGACGGCATCAAGGTGCGCAGCGACGGCGTCCACCTCACTCCGGAAGGGGTGAAGTGGCTGACACCCTGGCTCGAGGAATCCCTGCGTTAGACGTTAATCGTCTGTGCGGCAGCTGATTTCCATGCTATCGCCTTCCCGGACGAGGAAATTGAAGCTGGTGTAGCCGTTGTCGGGATTGCGCACGATGTCGAGGTAGGGCCCGGTGTCAGCCGCGCTGGTGTTATCGGCGACGATCAACGCACCCGTGGAAAGACGCGGTTCGAGCAGCTTGATCACCGGCAGATACAGATCTTTCCAACCGTCGAGCAGGACGAACTCGACCGGTCCGTCCAGGCCCTCGAGCGTGGCGAGCGCGTCTCCTTCGAGAATGGTGATGACGTCATCCAAACCTGTCTCGGCAAACGTCTTCTTCGCCGCCGCTATCTTGGTGGCACTGAGCTCGGTGGTCACCACTCGGCCCGCGCCGTTGTCGCGCACCGCGGCGGCCAGGTGAATGGCGGAGATGCCGAACGACATACCGAATTCGACCACCGTGGTCGGACGGATCGCACGCACCAGCGCATACAGCAGGCGGCCGGCTTCCGGGGTCACCGGGATGTAGAACTCGCTCATCGCCTCGGTGCGTTCCGCCGTGGTCATCGGGCGATCGAACTGGTCACGTCGCGCCCGCAACAGCGACATCTGGTTTTTCGATTCGGTGTACATCCGGTCGAGCACGGTCGCGACGTTGGGATCCTGCAAAGTTGTGGCCATGCCACCGAGGGTAGGCCCTGACGGCACGCAAACCGACAGCGCCCACAGCGGGGCGGATGTGAGGCAGCACACGCCAGTCGAAAGTTGTTGCGTAAGGAACGCGATAAGGAGTTTGACGACAGCGGGTCGCAGTGCCAGCATGGACGGGCAAGCACCTCGGTAGGTGAGGCGTCTGCGCGGATACAGGCCACTGACCCCGAACGTCGAGAGACGCCCCGGGTCAGGACAGCTCTTCTCGGACCCAAGGGTTGAGCCCAAGTGGCTTCTGGAGATTTTTCCGGATACGCCGTGCAGTGCCGAAGCTCCGACGAGAGGGGTGCGATCGGCGGCTTTTGTCGCCGGTCATTGCCTCTTCCGTTCAGGTGAAACTGATGACACCCGCGTGTGTCCTGGCCGTGAGGAGGTTAGGGCGAGGTGAGTCCAAGCGACAGTCCCCATCCGAAAACCGTCTTGTCCCGATCCGGTTCCGGCGATCTGTGTGCGGCGTGAACTTTTTCGAGAGCTCGACGCGCGGTTGAGATGCCGCCGAATGTCACGAGCTGATCGGGCCTGAAAGAGGAGACGATCATGGCTTTTGTTGTTGCACACCGGGTTTCCGGTGTTACCAGGTTGAGTGGGCGGTCGATGCTACGTGCCGGCCGGCTACTGATGGACAGGTTGTGCGCACGGCGCACGCTGACGCCACAGGAGCGGGCCAACCTGTATGTCTCGCGGATGCCGATTGCGGTAATCACGGCTGACTCCGCCACGACCTGACCGGCATCGGGCGATCACGGCGAACCATTCGGCAGCAGAACAATTTTGCCGTGGGTGTGCCGCTGCTCGAGTTCCTCGAAGGCGTCAGCGACCCGGTCGAGCGGATAGGTGCCGGCGATGTCGACTTCAAGGGCACCGGTAACGACCAGGTTGGCCAATTCGGCGAGCACTTCCGGTGTGGAAGCCTCCGCACTGCCCTCGGTCTTGGCGCCGACTTCGCCCGCCTTCTGAAACGAGATGATGGTGTCGACCCGCTCGGGCGCCACACCGAGATCAACGGCGAGTTGGACGTAGTCGGGGCCGAACAAGTCGATGAATGCATCGATTCCGTTCGGGGCCGCCTCGCGCAGCCGGTCGGCCAGCCCGTCCCCGTAGGGGATCGGGATGACGCCATGCGCGCGCAGCCAGTCGGCGTTGGGGGGCCCCGCGATGCCAAGCACCCGTGCCTTGTTCCGGACAAGCAGTTGCACCACAAGGCTGCCGACGCCACCCGCGGCCGCCGAAACGGCAACCGTTTCTCCCGGTTGGGGCTCGACCGCACGGACAGCGGCATACGCCGTCACGCCCGCCACGTACAGCGAACCTGCCACCTCCCAACTCAATTGGGGAGGCTTGCGGATCAATTGATTCACCGGGACGGCAGTGTGCGTGGCATGGCTGGACCGCCGGAAACTGAAACCCAGCACCTCGTCGCCGACCTCGAACTCGGTGACCGCGGGTGCTACCGCGGTGACGACCCCGGCAAGGTCGCTGCCCTCGCCGGACGGGAACGTGGCGGGGAATATCTCCTGCATCGCCCCGACTCGGATGCCGGCCTCGCCGGGATTGATACCGGCCGCGCGGACTTCGACCACCACCTCACCCGGTCCCGGCGACGGCATATCGATGTCCGCCACATACAACACATCACGGCCCCCGTAGCGGTCGAACCGCACGGCGCGCGCAGCCGTCATCTCGATCTCCTCTGTCCGCGAACCGAACCTGCTGCCTTGCCGCACGCCAGCATAGGCCGCCAACCTGGCAGCCCCACCCGGGAAATTTGCGCGTATGTTCGTATGCGCTGGTCTTGTCCCGTCAGAGGCGTGGATTGACAGGGAAGGAATATCCATGGAGCTTGCCCGGACCGCCGTCGCCGGCTTGGGGGTCGCCGCTCTCGTGGCCGGCACCGCGATCAGCGGTTGCAGCAACAACAAAACCTCGTCACCATCCTCATCGGCGACTTCCTCGGGCACTGCCAATTCATCGACCGGTTCCAGCACGGTGACGAACCCGTCGTCCGGACAACCCACCGATTACAGTGGGCTGCTGATCAAGCCGAGCGATATCGGCGGAGACCTCACGACGCCCCAACCACCCGTGCTGAATCCCGGTAATGAGCCCGGCGTTGCGCAGCTGTTCGCCAACGCCGACACGAGCCGCCGGATCTGGGACACCATCTTGATCGTCGCTGATCCTGCGGCGGCAGCGGCTCGCCTCGAGAGCACCAAAACGGATTACGAGGGCAAGGTCAGTGGTACGTGGCAGCCGGTCGACGTTGGATCCAACGGGACAATGATCTCCGGTACGTCGCCGGAGAATTCCCGGCCGGTGACGGTGCTGTTGTTCACCGAGGGCAGGGCACTCGTCAACCTGGAATTCGACAGCGCGCCCAACGATTCCGTCGTTCTCCCTGACGTGGCGATGCGTATCGGCCCCAAGCAAGACGCCGCGATCAAGAGCGGGTTGCCCGGCTGACCCGGCGAGCTAGATCAGACCGAGCAACTGCAGGTCCGAGACGTACTTGTCGATCAGTGCCGCCGAAAGGTGCGGAATGTCGTTATCCGGACCGATTTTGGCTGCTCGCACGGCATGGCGGAACACATCCGTCGGAGCCGGCGCCCCGCGCAGCGGTGTTTCGGGCTTCCGGTAGGCGTCGAGCAGGGGTAGTACCGACTGTTGACGCTGCTTATCCGGTAGGGCCCGAAGAGCGGTTTCGAAGCGTGCAAGCCATTCGTCATGATCATCGATGCGCTGGATGTCGTGACCTGCGACGATCAACCAGTCGACGAACACGTCGAGGGAAATGCCGTCGTCGTGCGGGTTCATCATGTCGAACGACCGATATCTTCCGGAATCCCCAGCGGCCATCGCTGTCTGCGCACCCAGTGTGGCGACCGACTCCGCCACGAAATCGGCGGGCAGACCGTCGTAATGCGCGATCGCCCGGTTTCCCTGGGCGTCGGTCTCGTAAAAGGAGAACGGCGCGATACCCGTGATCAGCAGGCTGAATATCAACCGAGTGAACATATCTGGCACATTCAGCTGGCCCGCATACTTGCTGTGGGCGAGGATCAAGTCCGACCGGAAGACCGCGACCGGAAGGCCGCACAAGTCGTGTGCCTCGCGCAGCAGCACCTCACCGGCCCACTTGCTGTTCCCGTATCCGTTGGCATAGCCGTCGTCGACGGGACGCACCGGGCTGACCCTGCGGATATCGCCGTCTTCAACGAACTTGGCGGGGTCGACGGACATCGCGACTGAGACGGTCGACAAAAAGGTGACCGGCTTGATGCGGGTGGTGATCGCCAGGCGGATCAGCTCGGCGGTGCCCACGACGTTCGGGCCGAACAACTGGTCGTAGGGCAGCACATGGTTGACCAGGGCAGCCGGGTGGACGATCAAGTCCACGCTCTGCGTCAGCCTCTCCCAAGTTGGTTGGTCCAGGCCCAGATTCGGCTCGCCGATATCACCGACGATGACCTCGAGGTGGTCTGCGGCCAAGGCGCGGAACCGCTCGAGCAGTTGCGAATCCCCGCTGTGGAAAACGTCTTCCAGCCGCTTGGCAGCCGCGGCAGCATCCGTACCTCGGACGACGGTGATGAGCTTCCCCCCGGTTTGTGAAAGCCGCTCCAGCCACTCCAGGGCGAGGAAGCGTCCCAGGTAGCCGTTGGCTCCGGTCAGCAGGACGGTTCGCGGTTCAGCGGTTG
>Ga0335072_10010319_pt1 | contig 13460 bp, 12 predicted proteins | sample Lox_Sample_21_FD_206725 | JGI IMG/M metagenome (GOLD analysis project Ga0335072, IMG submission 206725) | Soil microbial communities from Loxahatchee National Wildlife Refuge, Florida, United States - Lox_Sample_2.1 | ecosystem: Environmental > Terrestrial > Soil > Wetlands | place: USA...
CCATAATCGGGACTAACTCTGTTGCGTCACGTGAGAGAAATGAACTTCTGCCTGAGGACTAAAGACTCTGGCACGTGCCAACAGCTGCTAACAGCTGCTGATATCCACCTAATCGGCTGACCGATAGCATGATCTGGCTCCTTGATTTGTATCATCCACTTTTTGCTTTCACTGGAAACTTCGATTCAAGTCGGCTATTCTGGCTCCCTGAATTGTGTCATCCACTCTGTGCTTCCCTATATACTGCACTAAGGTAGTGTACTCGCTCTGGAATGTGAGCAGCCGCATTGTCCATGTTGCAATGTTGTCTGTGCGTTCTGTATATTCTCCATGGATTGACCTACAAAAGTACTAGGCATAAGGCCCCTACTAATAGACAGATTGAGTAACAAACATCACCCCGATACTCGGGGTTCTATTACCCCATCAGGCATCCTATTGCCCCGTACGGATAGTTAGTTACCCCGTACAGATAGTTAGTTGCCCCGTACGGATAGTTATTAGCAATAAAGGTTGCAACCTTCAGCAACTCAAAGAGGGGTCGCCGAAGCATCCTTATTTCTCAGGCGCTACCCTTATATCTCAGGCCACTGGAAATGTAACTTCGCAACAGTCCAGATGATGAAGGATGAATTCTAAAATCTATCGAGTGCTGCAATGCAGGTCTATTACACAGCGGAATTGGTCACTGGAAGACTCTACTAGTAGTATAATGATATTGAGAATGCACGTAATTATATTGCTATAGATATCCAGTCTGTAGATGATTCTGATGATGATATCTCTACAGTAATACCGATGCTGCAGATCACCATAAAAGTGGGCGATCTTTTCATATCAGTGGGGTGGAGAAAATATTCGTCCACATGACATGCTAGTTATCCATTCATTGGACAGCTATGCATTGCTATTCCAACCAATCGCTGCAACCAATCGTAGCACTGCTTACAGCATGCTTGTGGCAGTACAGCCTGGTGCATGTTCTGGAAACACTTGTGTTGCAATAGTTTCATTTTCTTTTGCCCGACTCACTGTTATTTATTAAATGAGAGACAGTAAGAGTAGCACACCATTGGTATCAGTCACTAAGTTTGACCCACATTCCTGTAGTCCTGCAATCCATTACAAGTCCTGGCAGTCTCAATCGATCAAATAATAACTTATGTTATGATTGTTATGATGCCTTATTGTGATAACAGCCTGGCCCTTTCAGCCAATCAGATATGTTGCATGGGACCCCTGCTTAGTGCAGCATGTCTCAGTGGTGGAAGAGATAAAATATGAAAACGCCACATTGATCTAATTTCCGCATAAAGGGGTAGCAAACTTTCAGCTGGGCATCCACAATAATACGCCTCCGAAGTTGATTTGACCTTATTTTTATCAACAAGTAGACTAGATTGGACACGACAGAGACATACCCCATTTTCCCTATCGCAAATATAATCAGGAAACAGCTCTGAGATACTTTTCTACAACTACGGTACAGTTTCCTCGTTCAATTAGACACCACTCTATCCACTATCCTAGAAAGCTCACTGTTATTATTATGAATAGCAGCAGTCTCGCCAGCTTCTGCATAGCTACTTCCTATATTGCATCTTTCAACATCTTCAATATCCCAGGCTTTGCGGAGTTGATCGCTTCTAATGGGCTCTCTGCAGTTTTAGGTGCGGTTTACGCTTCAGATCCTGCCTCTATACTTCATACCAATTTCACATATGCTGTGATAAACAACCTACCTCTGACTAAGCCACTTGCTGTCGAATGCCCTATTCCAGCATGCGTGTTTCCAATCAGCGGATACTTCGCCTTTTTGCAGAGGATTCTCTTCTATGCGAACATGATTGTCGCCGCCGTCGCGCTTCATGTCCCAGTTCTAAGAGGAATAGCGCAAATTTGGCTTACGACATTCTGGTGTAGTGCTATCATGCTACTCCTCATCACAGTTTCCACTACTGCCAGTCCACTAATATATAACCTTGATCTTCCACCAGCCCTCGTAGTTATTCACACCGGCTTCCTTCCTATACTGCTTTGGTTTGCGCTTCGAGCTGAGCCTAGCTCGCCAATGTCCTCAACAGAGAATCGCTTTGGAAGTTGCCTTTACCTCTATCCTGTTGCGCGTATTCTAGTTCCTCTATATACGCTCTCTGTTTTAGTGGATATAATTATTGGATTCGTTGTCCAAGATTCACCTACGCATGGTTTTTGGCCAAAGTCAATAGCTGTTGTTCTCGAGAGCGAAACGGAATACCTCCTAACAAGTCCATGCTTTCAAGATTCGTTAGGATCAGTTGGGTTGTGGACTCCATTGCCAGGACCATATAACGGAGTTCGAAAACTATCTGATATGACTATTTACTATCCACCACCTGGCACCATTACAGCAGACGCATTACAGATTGTTCCAAAGGTTAACCTACTTATCATCCATGTATTATCGATTCTGCTTGGTCTTGTGATAATAATATTGTCCTTTGTGCCTCTAACAGGGCTTCAAAATTGGCTAAGGTATATACACACTTGATGTCCATTATCTAATGTCTTAGGAATGCTGACATATTTTGCACAGATCATCTATCAATTCTCTCAATGAGAAGAATGCGCGGCGAATTTCCATTCTGCCGTTTGTGATTCCAATGATCCTGGCTCTGGCCGTTGCAATCTACCTTATTGTGGTCTATGAGTTGAGATCTCATCAAGCATCAATACCAGAGTCTGAGGCATATATCGAGATTGGGCAATGGGGCCCTTGGATTATGGCAGTACTAGTTTTCATCGCAACCGTAATTGCGAGATTTACCGGATTGAAATACGACGAAGCTAAAAGCAACGGATTCGAGTGGATGTTCTCCAAGGTCCACAATATTACTCTCCAGAATCTTGCCAGTACCAACATGTCTCCGGCAGTTCTACCAGTGACTCCTCCACCAGTTCTACTAAAGATACCAAAGATTGATTTCTCGACAGTCGAGCTGAATGATTTAGATTCGATATAGGTCTTCTAAGAAAGCTTGAGAGTTTTGGAAGTCTGGTTTCGACTAACCTTTAGTCCTAGGAATGACCTAATTGGACTGTTGTCCTCGATGTCGAATTCCTTTACAAGTTGGCGTTTGAACTAAATTATCAGTTCCCTTAATTAACTTATGAGTACTATGTTATCTATATGAACTAGAATGATATAAGGAGTTCTATTTGTCCAGTCTGGGGGGTTAAGGCAGCTAGCTGTAAGAGCTGTGTGTTGCGTCCTGTCTGAAACGTACAAGTTGGATTACCTGCGCATAACGCTCGACGGGCGAGGGTATTTCAACGCTCAATCGTTTGACCGGGTCCTTGAAAGTTTTACCTTACTCCGGAATGTTCGCGAAGTTGTCCTCGATGAAGTCCCACCGGTTTATGCGAAGTACTTGGAGAGCAAAATGACTGGCGATGACGTTTTAGTTCATTTGCCAAAGATGTACGAAGCATTGCAAGGCTATGCAGGCCCTTTCGATTGCTGTGAGGAGATCCTTCAGGAAGCATGTGATGCAATGGAAGAGGACAATGTCGATGGCAAATGTGAATAGGGCTGATGGCACGTGCTAGAATATTTCCTCCGATGTCCTTCTGATGTTTTGAATCCTTAGGCAGCATTCTGTATTTCACGTGCAATACCCCGGAGCAGGGGAGGTAAGCGAATACAGGGTCTAATATTCCGCTAGCCATAATAGTGCTAGTTTAACAGGTTATTTTAAAAACTGATTTTCAGACTGAAGCCGATTTCGCCTCTTACTGTAACAGAGTTTTTCTGTAGCTTAGCTTCTTCGGTTCTGCTCCAGCATGTCAGGGAATGCTTACGTAATTGGTGGTTAGCTAATAAATAGGGAGGCTGGGATAGCTGTACTTATAGGGGAGCATCTACAGTTCATGCAGTAATATATAATCAACGAATATATCACCAACATTACAGCCTGCGTATCACCCATTTAATCGTCATTACTTCCGCTAATACACATAATCCTGACACAGCATGCTAAAAATGGTGGTCACGTGCTCTAAGTATCTATGAAGTCCGGCGTCGTAGAAAGTACAATCATATGCTATAAGAGTCTCGCAAAGCCTAAATATTGTGTTTTGTAATCTAATGTTAGCTTTGTATAGCTTGCGCTAATTTAGGCTGCGATCGGTCCTTTGGCAAGCAGCAGGCTCTCGACCAGTATCTTTCTCAGCCATATGTCTTCGAATGCGACGAGCGCGATTGGTCGGTTTTGCAACCTACAAGCTCCGACCAGCAGCCTAACTCCCATCTTTGCATCTTCAAAATCTGATGAGTGCAACTGACCGTTTAGTAGTAAACAGTCTCTGCAGCCTCTCCAATAGAAAAAGTAGCCAAAGACAGCGGCGAGAAGATATAGACTAAAGAAGGCCCAAGTAGTGATAGTTAACACTACAGTATATAGGTTTATATTGTCTTGCTTTTAAGATTACATATAATCCAAATACCCAACTTGAAGATCTACTTAAACCAAATAATAGAGCCTAGTGAAAGCTTTAAAATGAGCCTTAGGTTGAGTCAATTGGGTTGCTAGAACCTAAGATACATGGATTGCAAGGTTGGAGGCTTCTGATACCCTCACCGGATAACCTCCGAGCCTGGCATGTAGGCACGTCCTGATTTCTAAGGCATCTGCAGTATTATCTGGGCATATGATCTGTTTTGGTGGCTATTGGATTTGCTATTGGCTTGGTTTAGCTATTGGGCCTGGAATGGTGGCTTGGTTTGGCTACCCTGAGTTTGGCTTGGTTGGCTAAGCAATTCGGAGCCATGATTCTGGCAGTCCCAGTAGACCCAAAAACTGTAATCCTCAGGCTCATCATTGGATTTTATTTCCTCGTCGTTCCAACATACGGTAATCTCTTCGTCGCAATTTATCAGAAGGCCATGGACGAGCATTTGGCAGGTGATCATTAAGACTCTTCCGCGAAGCTCTCCTAAAATATCGTGTCTTAGAGGAACTACATGAGGTTGCAGAATAGAAATCTTTACGTTTTGGTGGTTGGTTTTGCAGCCCCTAAAATCAACTTCACCATCTATCGCTTCCCGTCTATGATAAAACCGTTGTTGAGAAGTCGTTGAGCGTTGAAGCTGATTGGCTTCTACAAAAACATACCATACTGCGCGGAGAAATCAGAGTCCTTGCCGGATTCGCTCATCTCGGATTTGCTAGAAGATACCGTCAGATAAATAAACTAGAAATGGCCAAAACAGCCTTTAGTTCTTTCAAGAGAAGAAAGGAGCGGGTGATAAGGCACTCAGCCACGTCCGTTCGCAGGTAACGTAGACTGTTCCGTTCATGCCGCACGTGAGGTATACGAACCAATAGAACAGGAAAGAGTACTTCCATTTGGTCTTGAGAGTAATGATCGGCAGTGCGTCGTGAATACAATACGTTGCGGTGCTGTGGAAGTGCGTTAGGTTACAAGGCTGTGTGAATATATAACGCCTAAGGCAAAAAGGCCGAGTGGTCGTCGTAGAAATGCCCGGAAATCTCTCAAAATGGCCTAGCGTTTACTAGTGCCACGATTGATTGGCTGCATCGCGAGGCGAGCTACCTCAGGTTCCTCACAGGCACTTCACATAAAACAGCCCAGATTCGAAGTAAAAACGAGTATCAAAAACCAAAAAGACACAAGGACTAGTTAAGGACATCTGTCTAGGAAATCCGTCCGTAATTGGGCTTTGCTTTCGTGCTAATCCTGGCTCGTGTGGAATGTGTTTTCAAGTGATTTTGCCACTCTGCCACTCTGCTGAAAAGTGCTTATTTTTAAATCAATTTAACGAAAATGGCGTAACGTAGTGGTGAGGTGTGGCAAAGTTATTGGGTAATGATTTACTAGAATAAGGCTTGAAATTATCGACTGGCACCACACACAGCGAGTTAAGCATCCGCTCTTATTTGAACTTGTATAGGTGTCACATTAACTAGTAGCAGTGGCCCACTTGCCAGTATAGCTCCTCTTAAATGAAGCACCTAATCTAAGTTCTCACAGCCACGAGGGGCGCCCAATGTTTGCTCAGCTGTATAACATTGTGTCTCATTTGCTCTGAACTTTTCATTCCGCACTGCGCCGTGCCTATCATCCCAGATAGCCACAAAGTACCTGCCCATATTGCCGCAAATGTGATATGCCTCGATGCACCATGTTTGATTGCTCGCTGTCCCGAACCATCAACTCCAGCAAATGCCAAGCCCATATGAATGAATCGTCGCCGAAAATGTCGTTAATGAGATCTACATCGTCTCAAACTCATCTAATGACTCCCCAGTCGGCGAGCCTGCCTCCGCCGCCCTCTCCATCCTCTCCTCGAGTGCCAGGTTTTCGTCCGAACACATTCCAGAAGCGTAGTGTCTCATCACCGGCTCCAGTGACGATCGTCCGTCCGTCGGGGCTCATGGCTAGGTAAAGCACACGGTAGGTATGGCCTGTTAGGCTTACGACTTGGGACATGGAAGGGTACTTCCAGACCACGATTTGATTCTGACTGTAGCCGTGCGTGCTAACAATTTCATTTGAGTTCTTTGACCACGCGAGGTTACAGACCTGCGATCCGGTGTCGATCTCATTGATCGCTTGTCCCGTCAATGTATTATGGAAGATAATCCTCCGGTCTGCTGTACCACCTCCGGATGCCAGAAGACCATGCTGATGAGGCGACCAAGCAATCGCTTTTACGGCCGCCGTGTGCTCCGAGAATTTCCATAAAGGTGTCTCTGCGAGCTTATCCCAGACGAGTAGTTTGTTGTCATTACCGCCGCTCGCGAGTTGGCCGTCTTCACAGTTCCAGCGCAAACCACAGACTTCTTGTTTGTGTCCTACAAGCTTGCGGAGCCACTGATCAGGAGCTCGGACATCTCTGTGGTAGATAAGACGATCACGGGAGCCAGAGGTGAGGATATGATCATTCCAGGCAAGAGCGCCTACTCGTGCTGTGTGACCAGTCATTGTCCTCAAACGCCGGGTTCGCTCTGCATCCCAGATTTGGACGAATCCTTTACCCGTTCCAATAGCGACATGAGATCCACGCTGTAGCCAGCTCACACTCGTGACGGTGTCATCCTCGAGATCACAAAGCTTATTCACACGACCAGACTTAGAGTTCCACATATATACACAACTGCCGAGTCCCACTCCGAGGATATCAGTACTTCCCCAATCTACCAGATTCAAGTAGAAATCATCCGCTAAATCAGGAGCATCAAGTACTTTATAAGGTACTTTGCTAACGGCCCGAGGTTGCTTCCTAGGACTGAGAAGCATCTGTTGGCTACCTAATCGTACAGGAGATAGGCTGTATATCTCTGATCGGGCATTGAGATTGGGTCCATGCCTACTTTGAGGAGTTCTTGAAGGCGTCGGATGCCCAGCTATTGCAGTGTGATGGCGCGGCGACATATATGTGAAAAGGTTTTTGTGAGGAGTAGAAGGGGTGAGGGAAGTCGGTAACAACGATGTACTGGAGTTGCTGGGCGGAGTATGAGAGCGCGTAGGGTCATTAATTGTAGTTGAATGTGACGAATGAAGTAATGTATTGTCAGGCGAGAGATTTGGAGGTGTAGGTTGAGGAATCGTAGTGTCAAAAATCTCGGCACGAAGAAGTGTAGAGAAAGTCCGATTTGCTTCTTCCGCTATATACTTCTTAGCTTGAGCCCAGAGACGTGTTTAAGAGGTGACTTACTCTTCTGGAAATGGATCTCACCATGTGGAGTTCGCTTCTTCGTCCTCGAGGGAGTTGCAGGTGAGCCATCATCATGAAGCAGACTAAAGCTTGCTTGCAAATCTTGACCTTCTCGATTAGGTATGAATCTAGCGCAAGGTCAGTCAATGCTACCATTATTGCTTGAATTCGTACGTCCAGAAGTCGCAGCTGTAGTGCGCCAGATATGGGCATTGGCATGATTCGTTACAAACAAGATCTCAGAATTTACCCAAATCCGCATCGAGGCCTCTTTGTTCCTCGATCTCAAAAAGACCTAGATGTAAAGAAATGTCAATTCTTACCTATCACCATATATTCTTTGCCTCTTCCTACTTGGGCTTCCTCCGGGGGTGATATCACTCGATCGTCCACTATCCCCAAACTCCCTCATCAGCGCTTTGCTGAGAGCGTTTGGGTCCACTGCCGCCTCCATTGTTTTCGAGCGTTCACTCCTTGCGCCACTATCCACCGTAGTACTTCTCTCCATTCGGCGTTTCTCTGTTGCCGGCGGAGGTGTCATTGCTCGAGGTGGGGTGTTGACTGGTGGGGTGTTCAGAGCATTGTTGCTCTTCGAGATGTGTGCGTTGACCAATGCGGTATTTGAAGTGTCCTCAGCGGCACCCATTTTGACGTAGGTCTCGTCTGAACTTTTGACGCAGACAGAGACAATTATGATGAGAAGGCTCACTAAAGGAAGCGCTGAGAGCAATTAGGCGCCTACTCCTCCGCCGCTGCGAGCAAAGGTGCGTCCAAGGCCGTCCCCACGTATATTTCACGGTTCGATCCGATGCGCCTGGATCCAAGTGCTGACGCCCGCTGTCGTTGGAATGTGGAAAGGGGATCCGCTGTTGCTCGGTGGACTATCGCTTGCGTGAATTCCGTTTGTTTGCAGAATGTCCAGAATGTGGAAATTATAGATTATCGAATACACCCGACCTCACAACCGCAATAATAACCCGCTCAGGTGCGTTCACCTGCCCAGATACCCGGTAAGTCGTCAACCGACTCGAAGCTGGTGGTTGTTTGTGTTTCCTGAGGAAAGCTGGAGAATCACATCCAGTCCCCAAAGGGGATCTTCCGCCAGCCGAAGCTAAGCCTATCCGAGCCTGTCCAAGCTTTTAGCGCGAATGTGGATTGCGATGCCGCAGGTCTGTTATTCAGGCACAAAGACAGGTCCAGTCAGGAGAAAGTTCCATTACTTCGACGAGCAGCAGGACGTACGAAGCAGATGAGATTGTTAAAGATGTTTTCAAGTAGCCATGGCTTAAGAAATGGCAAGATGCGGATATAACCCCACTGGACACAAATGCCCATAACAGAGCAATCTCCAGCGAAGCACGTCGCGTCTTCGATATTGCTTTGAAGGGGCTAACCCAGATGCGTCTCAAATCAAAACAATTGCCCAAAGCAGGAATAACCGTTGCGTCGATTGCCGATTGTTATGAAAGAGAACGGGTGCCGCGACGCGAAAGGCCTTTCTCCGACTGGCTACCTCCTTTGTTACGTTTCGGCAGTTGGCTTCATTGGCTATGGCGCGTAGATTTTCATGCCTTGTGCACTAGGGGTTAGCAGCCGGCTATCAGACGACCATTCTCTATTGAGATCAAAACAATCTTTATTACTTTCATCTTAGGCACTTCATGTCCAGTCACACTATTATTTGTATACTCGCCCCGGCTTTCTTTCCTGAAGAGCTATTGCAATAATCCCAAAGTCCAAAGAATTATCCAGCCATCCACGCGCTTTCACGTCCCAAGCATATAAAGGGACAATCCACATCCTGCATTAGCAATTTGGCCTAGGTGAGCTTTCCGAATTTATGCTTGATATTTGCCATCTTCGAATTCCTCCGCTTAAGTCGGCCTCAATCACCACATCCTCTCTGCCTTCCCGATGAATAATGATTGAGATACCGCTTATTCAATATCAACTACCTCCTTGTTCTCAGCCTTTGTGGTTCCCTATACCCCAGATAAGCTTTACTTCTGAGCAATTCCATTTCTGTCTCTCATAACTATCCGCCTGCATCATACTCCACGCCTTGGTTCACATCCCTAAGCTCGGACGACAGGTCCTGCGTTCCTTCTTGCCAAGCCGTCCCAAAGACTTTTTGCGTTTTCAGCCCTTCCCCTGAGCTGCAGTGGTGAGTTCGCAGAACTATGCTTACGATTCCTTTTTGAATTGCACTCCGTAAATTCCTGCTTCACTTTGCTCCTCTGCCCATTCACTTCGTGAACTTGCTCCTGATCTAATTGCAGCTTTTGGACTGCGACACTGGGCTTGTCATTAGACATACCCTCAATCCGCTTCAGCTTGTCCTGATGCTGTTGTAGTCTTTTATTAAGTAAAGAGACAATATTCTGCTCTTGTGGCTTGAAGAATGCTGATAAACGGCGCGACGCCGGCTTGAATTTGCGAGGTGAGAGATCCCTAGGCGCCTAGATAGATATTGGTTGTACTGGTCTGGGATAAGGTCGGCGTATAAACTGGCACAATGTTCGGGTGGTCATCTTCTGCAGCGGTGCTGAGTGCAGCTGTCATAATGTCCTGGGAATCTTGACGGGCCGCTTCAGTACGTATGTCATTAGAATGCCCCAGCTGTGGTTGATATAAATTTTGAGTAGACTGCGAAGGTAAATCCATAAGACTTCCCAAATTTTCTTGCCTGGCCTCGCAGCTCCACATTTTGCAGGCGTCTGGTCTGGAATGGTTGTTTTGCACTATCGATATTTTTGTTTAGCTACATTGAGCGAGGGTACAGCTGTGTCATCAGCCAGTCAGGGCTTTTCATCTCCAAGTGAAGTTTTGGGACAGATGCCTTAGTCATCGATTGCTCAACCCGATAAGACGAGGCCAGTGCTGAAAGTATCTTAGGAGGAGGCTTGGGATTTATTGGTATTGATCTAAAGCTTACAACGACCGCAGTCGCGTTCCCAGGTACGACCTTGGCTGTGAGCCTGTCCGTATCCAGCTCCACACCCTTGAATCCGATACTGTTTATACACCGCTTACATTCGCAAGAATTGTAAGGGTGTTTAGGTTACTCTGGTGGTCATTCTCTTTTCCTGGTGGGTTGTAGGACTGGAAATTTTCTAGAAGTGATGCTGCAGTCTTGGTGGACGAAATTTCTCCGTGCTCTTTTAGGTAGAACTGTCCCTGGTTATGCTGGAGGCCTTCTGGACGGTTGGCCTTCCCTGAAACGAAGCTTCATGTCTCTCGTACGAATTTTGATGAGTCGACCGAACCTTTATAGACACAAACTCTACCTCGGGGAGGTTCCTCTCGATTGAATTCGAGGCAGGCGCTGTTTTCTGGGCATATGACAACCGTATACCCTGCTTCCAGATCTCGGGTTCGAACTAGCCTTCTGCTCGGACGCTTCGAGCTCTTCGATATGGCTAGCTCCTGCTCTGTACCCACTACGTGTCTCTTCAGGGTATCTGCGTCTCCTCCTCGTGCGTGTAATGCTATGGCGATGGGGCCGAAAACCCTGGTGTGTGGAGTGGCAGCCAGAACTATCACAGCTATCATTGCCACTTCCTCGGTCATACTTGGATGATTTCGACTGTGAGCTTTCACAGTGACAGCCTTTTGGTCGGCGATGATGGCTATGATAGACGTCTTGAGTCTCAGATTGGTTCACCAGCGCCATTATAGATGGTATATCTGAAGTGTCTATTAGTGAAAAAGAGCATCAGCCACGGAGAACGTAGAAGGTTCTCCGACGGATATTTGCGCTTCCGATGCTATAATAGTCTGCTGACAGACTGTGGAAGAATAGAATTAGGGAGTTCAGCATTGCTTGGCGGTGTCTCCCGGGATCCATAACAAGGCAGTTCTTCCTCTAGACGTAAGACGGGGAACTGTCATGGATGCCGTCTGGTTCCTCTTTGGAATAAAATTTGTGCTTCTTCGATATCTCCTGATGGGGAGGTTCCACTTGTATAGAGTGTCGCTTTAGCTGCTGATTTACTATTTGCTGTTCCAGATAAGGCGGCTTTGGCATATCAGAGCCCGGAAGTTCACCTCTATATTTATCCTCCTTCAAATGCTCGCCATCATGCTTAGGCACATTGTCAATGCAAATCCTCATTCCCGTCACTTGTCGTGATAGCTCCATGTAAGGAACTGTCACATTCTCTGCTAAAAGAATTGCCACATCTGCATTTATAGTATCAAGTGCACTAGCCAAGGAGCATACGTGGCAAAGTATATATTTCACCAACGGTAGTGGCGTCTCTTCTGAGGGAAAGGCAATATTTTCTGACGAAATAAGTCTAGCTGGTCTCCGTATGTTGTAATAGTAATAGAGGTCTTTCACACTTTGTCAGCGGATTGCGAAGGTTGTTTCCACTGATAGCCACTTAGAAGATGTGCGCGCCTTCCGCTGATCTGTAGCTGTAGCTGTAGCTGTAGCTGTGTCGTCTTTGACTTTTGATGACTGTTTGTGTTTGATGCTTATCCGTCGTGTGCCATGATGTGATGAGTTTGTTAATTGGGATATCGGGGCAATGTCGCTGAGTTGACTCTTGGTACTGCTGTTTACGCGCATAACCATATCCTGATTGTCGTAACCTCGCTGCGCATTTCTTCGACACCCATCCTTAGGCAAGATACCCCATAGACTCGTGGCTTCGTACTGGATCCTTGCTCCCAAACCGCTCGGTTGAAGCTGCCCATGCAATACAGCTGTTCGGTTCCATTTCGCCCTTCCATCTACTAACGCGTGCTTTTCCATATGATTACCACGATTAGTGTTCAGACCCAAAAATGAAATGTTTGGGATTGATATGTAATTTCTCGTCAGGTTTCGAGGACGTTGAAGCCGGCTGACCAAATCTAGGCTCAATACGTCACCCAAATCCGGTCCGACCGTTTTCTCGAGGACGAGTAACTGGTGAGCGAGACTTATTGGATGGTGAAGGTTTAGCTAGTTTTGTAGCTCAAAGATGCAAGACGCGACTGATCCCACGGAAACTGCATCCCGACCCCCTGGTGACATAGGAAAAGAATTTGATGCTAGATCATATTAGAAGTCCTGGTCGGTGTGGACTAGTCATGGCGGTGCGCGAGGTGCGCGAGGTGCGCGAGACATGGAGACTTGTCCATGGAATAATAAGTAGTATTGGAAGGGTTGAAACCTTGAGAAACAAGAAAAGAATGAACGAATGAATGAGTGAGACAGGCCGCAGATAAAGGTCTTTTTTAAAGCTTTAATAGAGTATGGAAATGAATTTGCGAGAACCTGCGCAACAGTTCAAGTATCAAGGGTTACCGGGGAAGGCATGACCAGAGCTTATTCGCTAGATAATCTTTTTCACACAGTACAGGGCTAACGACGTCTATTGTACAGGTGATTCTTCTCCTCCCAGCCAGAACGGCTCTCACGAAATGTCTACTTCAGTGCAGCCTGCAAGCTTTCCAGAACCTGAAAAGTTGTTAATGTTATAAAATATCAAAATTGCTAATTACTTACCTCTAACTCGATCTTAGCCTCAGCAATGTCCTGTTCGCTTCCACTGCCACTAGCGATCTTTTGTGCTTCTGATATCTGTGATCGTACTGCCTCCGCGCTGAAGTCTTCGAGAGGGAAACCCTCCACGGCATTAATGCTAAGCACGGAGTTGGGTTGGACGATAGCGAAACCTCCCGACACTATTTCCAAAATTCATGATCAGCCACTGCCGCTTCATTAGCAGCATTTTAGGTAAACGTACAG
>Ga0335072_10010320_pt1 | contig 13458 bp, 13 predicted proteins | sample Lox_Sample_21_FD_206725 | JGI IMG/M metagenome (GOLD analysis project Ga0335072, IMG submission 206725) | Soil microbial communities from Loxahatchee National Wildlife Refuge, Florida, United States - Lox_Sample_2.1 | ecosystem: Environmental > Terrestrial > Soil > Wetlands | place: USA...
ATCCGCTGGCGCGCTGGAGCGTTGGTCGGGTCACTCTGCTCGGCGATGCCGCGCACGCGATGCGCCCGGTGGGCTCGCAGGCGGGCAGCCAGGCGGTGGTCGATGCGCGCGTCCTCGCCCGCGCGCTCGCGACCGAGGCGACGCCGCAAAAGGCGCTCGCCGCTTACGAGGCCGCGCGGCTTCCCGTGATGAACGAGATCATCCGCCGTAACCGCGAGTACGGGCCCGAGATCGTGATGCAGATGGCGGAGGAACGCGCGCCCGATGGCTTCGAGCGGATCGAGGACGTGATCCCGCGCCACGAGCTTGAAGAGATCGCCCGCTCGTTCAAGATTGCCGCCGGCTTCGATCCGGAGGCGCTCAATCGCCGATCCTCGCTCAGCGTCTAAGGCCGCGTGAGCTCGCCGATCTGGCCCGCGTCGAACTCGCTGAAGAAGATGCGGCCATCGTCATGCAGCTTCATCGCGCGCAGGCCGGATTTCTCGGTCGGAACCGGAACCTCGTCCAGCATTTGGCCGGCGAGACTCATTTTGCCGATAAGGTTGGCGCCGGCGTCGGTGAACCAGATCTCGCCATCGGCATCGATGATGCTGCGCGGGCTCGACTCGGCGCGTGGCAGCGGAAACTCGACGACGTCGCCGCCGCGCCGGTTCATGCGGCCGATCGCGTGGCTTTCCGCCAGCACGTACCACACATTCCCGTCGGATGCCGCCAGCATCGCACGCGGCCCGCCGCCGGGCCGGCACTGCGTCAGGCCCGTGATCTTGCCGTCGAAGCTCATGCGGAAGATGCGGCTGCCCGGCGGGTCGCTCCACCAGATCTCGTCACCGATGAAGGCGGGTGCGAGCGGCCGTGCGTCGGATGGGAAGCCGCCGAACTCGGTCACCGCGCCCGTTGGCGTGATCCGCCCGACCTGACCCGCATCGCGCTCGGCGAACCAGACATTGCCGTCGCGCCCAAGCCCCAGCCCATCGGGTCCGGCACCGCGGGTCGGCAGCGCGAACTCGGTGATCGCGCCCGTTGGCGTGATACGGCCGATCTTGTGGCCGCCATTCTCGGTGAACCAAAGATTGCCGTCGGCGCCGGCCGTGATGCCGATCGGGCGGCTCTCGGGTGTCGGCGTCGCGAACTCGGCGAAGGTTCCATCGCGAAGCGACAAGCGGCCGATCCGTGCCGCGCCGCTCTCGCAGACCCAGAGATGGCCGTCAGGGCCGAAGGTGAGGATATAAGGCCGGCTCCCCGGGCTCGGGATCTTGTGTTCGCGGATGGTCGCCATGTCAGGCGAACCATACCCTCCAACACAGGGACATAGAAGAGAGGTCGTTTGCCGCCTAAGATCGCGGCATGAGCGACGCTGACGTTCCCGTCCTGATCGCCGGTGGCGGCCCGGTTGGGCTCGGCCTGGCGGTCGAGCTTGGCTTGCGCGGGATCCGGACCCTTCTTGTGGAGCAGCGCGATGGCGTGATCCGTGTGCCCAAAATGTCCAACGTGCATGTCCGGAGCATGGAATTCTGCCGCCGCTGGGGCATCGCCGATCGGGTGCGCGCCGCTGGTTGGCCGAAGCAGCATCCGCTCGACCTTATCTATGTGACCAACATGGTCGGTTACGAGCTTGGTCGCAATCGCATCTCTTCTTACGAGAAGGAGCCGCTGCATCCCTATTCGCCGGTCCGCGATCAGCATTGCCCGCAGCTCTATTTCGATCCGATCCTGCGCGACTTCGCGAGCGGCCTCGACGCGGTGAGCTTGCGCTATTTCACGCAGCTCGAGTCGTTCACGCAGTCCGATGACCGGGTCGTCGCCACGGTGCGCGATACGCGGACCGGCGAGGCATCGTCGATCGCGGCGCGCTATCTGGTCGGGTGCGATGGCGCGCAAAGCTTGGTGCGTGGGCGCCTCGGCATCGGCCAGACCGGCGCGGGTCAGCTCGATCTCAGCGTCACCATCTTCATCCGCTCGGAAGAGCTGGGGCTGATGCACGACAAAGGGTGGGGCAGAATCTATCGATTCATCGACGAGGCCGGCTGCTGGTCGGAGCTCATTGCCATCGACGGCAAGGAGCTGTGGCGTCTCACCGTGCTCACGGGTCTCGACCCGGATCATTTCGATCCGGACGCGTGCGTTCGCCGCGCGGCCGGCGCGCCTTTCAAGTATGAGATACTCTCGGTCCTGCGCTGGGACCGGCTCGAGTTCGTGGCCGAGGCCTATCGCGACGGAAGGGTTTTTCTGGCGGGCGATTCCGCTCATCAGAACTCGCCGACGGGCGGCCTCGGCATGAATACGGGCCTTGCCGACGCGGTCGATCTCGGCTGGAAACTCGCCGCTGTGATGCAAGGCTGGGGCGGGGAGGGACTGCTCAGTTCCTATGAGGTCGAACGGCGGCCGGTTGCGGTGCGCAACACGATGTTCTGCTCCCAGCTTTTCTATAACGCGATCGGCCTGCCGGCGGAGTCGGCCTTGCACGAGAATTCTCCGGAGGGCGAGCGAGCGCGCAAGGTCGCGAGCGATGCGATCAAAGGCGTCTCACGGAACGAGCAGTTCGCCGTGAGCCTGACGATCCGGCTTGGCTTCTGCTACGAAGGATCGCCGGTGATCTGCGAAGACCCATCGCTCCCACCGGTCGATTACCGCATGACCTATCGGCAGACGACGCGCCCCGGCAGCCGCGCGCCCCATGCTTGGCTCGCCGATGGACGCTCGACACTCGATCTGTTCGGTCCGGGCCTCACCTTATTGCGGCTTGGCGCCAATCCGCCCGATGGCGCGGCGTTCCTGGCGGCGGCGCGTTCGCGCGGGCTGCCACTGACCGTTATCCGGCTCGACGATCCGGAGGTGGCGGCGCTCTATGAATGGCCGCTGGTTCTGGTGCGGCCTGATGGGCATGTCGCCTGGCGCGGTGAAACGGTTCCCGACGACACACCTGCGCTCGTCGATCGCGTGCGCGGCGCCTGAGAATCAAGCATCGATCCAGCGGCTCGCCGCGACGGCGAGCACGCCATAGCCTGCAATGACGAGCGCCATCGGCACCACTGTCGCGCTGCCAATCGCGCCGACGATGATCGCGGTGAGGGACGCGAGCGCCGATTGGATCGCGCCGAGCGTTGCCGAGGCCGATCCGGCGCGATGGCGGAATGCCGACATCGCCATGGCCATCGCATTGGGAAACACGAAGCCGATGGTGGCGAGATAGCACCAGAGCGGCACGGCGATCACCGCGGCTCGGGTCGGCCCGGAAAGCGCCGCGCCGAGGAGGATCAGCGCCACTCCCAACTGCACCATCAGCGCGCGGCGCAGCAGGGTCTCCGCGCGATAGCGGCGCAGCAGGAAGCGGTTGACTTGCGCGCCGCAGATGATCCCGCATGAATTGAGCCCGAACAGCAGGCCATAGCCCGTGGCGGTAAAGTGGTAATGGCCGATGAAGACGAACGCGGAACCGGCGATATAGGCGAACATGCCGCCCATCCCGAACGCGCCGGGAAGGCAATAGCCGAGGAACCGCCTGTCGGTCGCGATCTCGACATAGCGCTTCAGCGCATCGCCCAAGGCGAGCGGCGCCACGTGGTCGGCGTTCAGTGTTTCCGGCAGCTTCAGCCACGACAGGACAAGACAGGCGACGCCGAACGCGGCCAGCGCCCAGAAGATCGCTTCCCAGCCGAACCAGGCGAGGAGGTAGGCACCCGCGCTGGGCGCGACGATCGGCGCCACGCCCATCACCATGGTCAGCATCGCGAAGACCCGCGCGGCCTGCTGCGCCTCGAACAAATCCGCGACGACGGCGCGCGCGATCACCGAGCCTGCGCAGGCGCCGATCGCCTGGATGAAACGCGCCCCGGCGATCCAGCCAACCGTGGGCGCCAGGCCGCACGCGACGGACGCGACGATGAAAAGCGCCATCCCCACATAGAGCGGCGGCTTGCGGCCGAAATGATCGGCGACCGGACCATAGAAAAGCTGCCCCAACGCGTAGCCCACGAAATAGGTCGAGAGCGTGAGCTGCACCGCCGCGGCGGACGTCGCGAACGCTTGCTGCATCGCCGGCATGGCGGGGACATAGATGTCCGTCGTCAGCGGCGCGAACCCCGTCAGCGCCGCCAGCAGAAAGAACAGCGGCTCGAAGCGGGCCGGCGCTAGAGGGCGTTGCGCTGCGCTCGGGCGGTCCACATCTGCCATACACGATCCTCGCCGCCGGTCAGGTTGGCGCTCGCCCCGACATGCGAGGTGGTCTGGACTTCGCCCGGGGTCAGATATTGCACCCTGGTGCCAAGCGCCATCGCCTGCATCTGAAGCCGCGCGCTTACTTCGGTGTTGATGGCGTTCGCGGTCGCGGACCGGACGCTCGCGCCCACGACCGTGTCGCCGTGCGCGCGCATCAGTACGACGGTCTGCTTGCCAAGCGCCTTGGCGAGCGATTTGCCGAGTGCCGGCGTGTTGATGAGGAATCCGAATTTGCCGCCGGCCTTGATCGCATCGAAGACGGGAACGCCCTGGCCCAGGAACGCGCCCGACTGCACCATGGCCCGGAGCTTGGCGCGGCTCACGCCGAATGGCAGCACGCCGGGAGAATGACTATGTACGACCGACATCACGTCGGTGCGCGCGCGATAGATTTCCGCGTGAATGAAGCGCTCGACATAAAGGCGCCTGCCGCGTTGATCGACCGCGTTGCCGTCGAGATCGAACTCCATGAGGTCGCCTGCCGTGACGAGCCCCGGCGCCAGCGCGCGCGACATGTAGAAGCGGTTCGGGTCACGCGGACTGCGGCCGCTGATATGGCCGAACCCGTCGACCACGGCCTGGTCGTAAAGGATGTGGTTGGCGGCGACGAGGTCGGCGAAGAGAGCATCAAGTGCATTGCCGGCGGAAGCCTGCCGCCGCTTTGGAGTCCTCATCCCGATCCCCCCTTGTTGGTCTTGCGCGCCGCTGCACCGTCAGCACGGTTCTAACCGCAATCTCGCCGTCCCGATAGCGACTTGGCTGCAGGCCGGCTATGCTGTCGCCGCCATGACGGTTCCATCCACTCCCGATCGCGACGTTCTGGTTGTGCACAGCTCCGACGTCCATGTCGACAGCCTGGCCGAGGACGGCGTCCATAATCTTCGTTTGGTCCTCGATACGGCGCGCGAACTTGCCGCCGACGTGGTGATCCTCGCGGGCGATACGTTCGATCATAATCGTCTTCCGCTCGGACTGCTGGGCGAGGCGGGGCGGCTTCTAGGCGCGGCAGGACGCCCGGTCGTGATCCTGCCAGGCAACCACGATCCCGTGATCCCGGAATCGGCGTTTCATCGCGGCGCGCTTGGCGACATCCCGAATGTCGCGGTGATCGGCATCACGCATGACGAGGCGGTCGATTTCCCGGAATTCGACCTCGAGATCTGGGGCCGGGCGCACCGCGACTACGGCAATATGGGGCCGCTCGAATTTCCGCGAGCGCGCCGCACGCGCTGGCAGATCGCGATGGCGCATGGACACTACGAGCCGGCACCGGATCCGGCGCAGAAACTGTGCCCGTCCTGGCTCATCAGCGACGCGGAGATCGCCGCGACCGGCGCGGATTATGTCGCGCTTGGCCATTGGAACCGCGCGATCAGGGTTGGCCCCGCGGCGATCGAGGCCTATTACTCGGGCTCGCCCGACCTTGCCGCCACGGTCAATCTCGTGCGCCTTGCACGCGACGGCACTGTCCGCGTCAGCCGGGAGAAGCTGATCGCTCGAGCGGAGCCGGCTTAGAACGCGGCGCAGGCGTCGGTCGTGATGAGTCCGACCGATATCTGGTTGAAGCGCTCGCGATAGGCGCTCATCACGCGGTCGAGCCGGCGCGCCAGATCAGGCGATCGCGGTGCCGCCACCAGCAGGATCTTGGTCCGCTCGTGCGATGTGTGGCCCGTCGCCGGGTTGCGCCACTGCCCATCGCCGTCGAAGGTCGTGAATCCGTCCGGGAACGAGGCGGCGATGATTGTCGCGGAGAAATCCGACCATTCCGCGTCGCTGACAGGTGCGCGGTTCGGGACGTCGCGGCCGAAGAACAGCTCGGCCACCACCCCATCATGCTGCGTCGGCAGGATGCAGGCAGCCTCTTCCCGGCGCGCGCAACCTGCGAGCCCCGCCAGGATCAGCGCCACGAGCGCCCGTCGCATGAAACCGTCCCCCTTGCGCACCCGCGCGCGAGCCTATACCGGTAGCGCATCACGCGCGCGACGATGGAGCAAGGCAATGATCGACTTTTATGCGCTGACCAGCCCCAACGTGCAGAAGATCTTCATCATGCTCGAGGAATGCGGGCTGCCCTACAACCCCATCTATGTCGATGTGTGGAAGGGCGACCAGTTCCAACCGGCGTTCAAGAAGCTCAATCCCAACGGCAAGATCCCGGTCATCGTCGATCACGAAGGGCCGGGCGGCAAGCCTTATACCTGCTTTGAATCGGGCGCCATCCTGATGTATCTCGCCGAGAAGACCGGCCGGTTCATGCCCAAGGACATGGCTGCCCGCTTCGACGTCATTCAATGGCTCATGATCCAGATGACGGGCGTCGGCCCCATGTTCGGACAGTTCGTCCATTTCAAGCGCTTCGCGCCTGCCGGCAACGATTACAGCGTCAGCCGCTATCAGACCGAAGTGAAGCGCCTCTTCGACGTGTTGGAATACCGGCTCGGCCAGGCGGCCTATCTCGGCGGCGCCGACTACACGATCGCCGACATCGCGACCTTCCCCTGGACGCGCCAGCATGACTTCATGGGCGCCAAGTGGGACGACCACCCGAATTGCCAGCGCTGGTTCGACGCGATCGCGGCAAGGCCGGCCGTGAAGAGCGCGCTGGCGAAGGTCGAAAAGATCACGTCGGTCCGCGACAACGCCAAGCCCGAGGATATGGACCGCTTCTTCGGCCGCGGCCGCTATGCGCGGGCCTGAGGCGGTCGCGGCAATCGAGTGAGGAGGGAAGAGATGACGGCGCACGATTTCTCCTTCCAATCGATCGACGGTGCGCCGCTGCCGCTTGGCGCCTGGGCCGGACGGCCGGTGCTGGTCGTCAACACCGCCTCTTATTGCGGCTATACGCCCCAATATACCGGCATGGAGAAGCTGTCGCAGACCTATCGCGATCGCGGCTTCGTTCTCCTCGGTGTGCCATCCAATGATTTCGGCGCGCAGGAGCCGGGAAGCGAAGCGGAGATCAAGGCATTTTGCGCGACCTATTCCGTATCGTTCCCGTTGACGCGGAAAGAGGTCGTGGTCGGGCCTGAGGCGCATCCTTTCTATCGCTGGGTCGCGGCCGAACCCGGCGCCGGCGCGCCGCGCTGGAATTTTCACAAATATCTGATCGCCGGGGACGGACGGCTCGCAGGCGCCTGGCCGTCTTCGGTGACGCCCCTCGGCAAGGAGTTGATCGCTGCGATCGAGGCGGCGCTGCCGCCTGCGCGGGCTTAACGGGGCGTCGCCAATTCTTGCAAGATGCGGTCGAGGACAAGCCTCAACTCGGCCCGCTGCGGTTCCGCCAATAGTTTGGCGAGCCCTGCCTCGTATTCCGCCGTCCGCGCCTCGTGAAGGCGCTCCAGCAATGTCCGGCCGGCGCGGGTCAAAGCGATGCGCTTTTTCCGCCGGTCCTCGCTCATCTCGGCGCGCGTCACGAGCTTGAGCTGATGGAGCCGGTCGATCATCTGGCTGATCGAGGGGAGGGACATGTTCAGCGTTTCGGCGAGTTCCGACGAGGTGCTGCCGTCTTGTTCCCTCAGGCGATTCAGTAACAGCACTTGCTGCAACGTGACCGACGCATCGTTCATCATGGCGAGCGTCTTGCCGCCACGGTGGGACACTCGGTTGACGAGGTCCTGCAGCAGGTCGCCGAGCCGCCGTTCGGGCTCTGGTCCGTCCCTCACAGAGCGGTTCCCGCCGACCAGGTAAGGCGGGTCATCGCCGGAGCGCGGACCGGGATCGGGTCGGTGAAGCCCATGCACGTGACTTCGAGATGATTGCCGAACGGGTCGTTGAAATAGAGCGATGCCTGGCCCGGCGGGCCGAGCTGCATAGGGCCATCGCACGGAACGCCGTTCTCTTCGAGGATGCGCTGCCATTTCCTCAAATCGCGGGGTGATACCTTGAAGGCGTAGTGAGGATGGCCGGCGTTTGCCGGCGGCTGACCGGCGCTTTGCAGGAACAAGTCAAGCCGCGTCACCCCGCCCATATATACGGAGACGTGGTGCGAGCCTTCGCCGTTGTTCTCGGCCGGCGGCCGGCCGAAGCGGCGGAACGTTTCGTCGTCGATGGTCATGAAATAGCTCGCGCCCAGCACCTCGCAATAGAATTTGCGCGCGAGCGTCAGGTCCTTGACCGGGATCGTGACGTGCTCAAGGGCGCCGAGGCGCGGCCGTCCCAGCCGCGCGAAGCGTCCCCGCAGGCGAACCGTCCATGCCCATGCCGAGAAACCCCAACCGATGAAGCGGTTGCGGCACATGATCCCCAACGTTGCCAGCATGACGACGATCCCCATGATCCATTCACCTAAGTGAACAGTTCATATATATGAACTATGGGGCGCTTGTCAACTAGACCCGACCGCCGATCACGGCCCCTGCCGGTTCTTCGGGCATCTCCGTCTCGACCATCGGGAGATAGATCGAGAAGCGCGTGCCGTGCCCCGGCCGGCTTTCCACCTCGTAGGAGCCGCCGACCGCGAGGACGGTGCCATGCACCACGGCGAGACCGAGGCCGGTTCCTTTGCCGGTCGGCTTGGTCGTGTAGAACGGTTCGAACACGTGCTTCAAGGTTGCGGGGTCGATACCGACGCCGGTGTCGTCGACGGTCACTTTCGCATAGGTTCGGTCGGGATTGACCGAACCTGCGCGGTGACGCGCGATCTCGGGGTCCGCTTGCGGTCGCGGCGCGTGCGAGGGGTGATCGGCGTCGAGCGGGCGGACACGGGCGAGCTTCATCTGCACCAGCCCCTCGCCGTTGGCGATGGCATCGCGGGCGTTGACGCACAGATTGACGAAGATCTGCGTCAATTGCGCCTCGCTTGCCGTGACCGGCATGGGGCCTTTGCCCAGCTCGAGCCGCAAGGTGATCGGAGACGGCAGCGACGAGCGCACCAGCGCTCCCACCTCTGCCAGCACGCCGATGAGATCGGTGCTGCCGCGGTCGGCGTTCGCCGGCCGCGCATGTTCCAGAAGCTGCGCGACCATCTGCTTGCCGCGCTCGCACGCGCCGAGGATCCGGCCCACATAGGCTTGCTCGACCCGGTTCGCGCCCACCGCGCGCTCGAGCACCTCGCCGAACCCGGCGATGCTGGCGAGCAGGTTGTTGAAGTCATGCGCGATGCCGCTGGCCAGAAGGCCGACGGCCTCCATCTTCTGCGCCTGACCCAGTTGCTGCTCGAGCCGTCGCCGGTCGGTCACGTCGGCGCCAGAGGCGACGATGCGGTTCGTCTCGCCGGCGGGATCGCGGATCGCCTGGACCGTCATGTCGACGGTCATGATCGTCTGGGCGCTGATTTGCACCGTGAAGTCGCTGCGCACGGTCTCGCCCGTGGCCGCGCGGATGACGGCGATGCGGATGCGGTTCCGCATCTCTCCCGAATGGCCGAACCAGGCCGTGTCCCACAATGCGCGAGCGGCGACATCCTCGTGCCGAAGGCCGGCGGCCGCGAGCAGCGCGCGGTTGGCGACGATCACCTTGCCGTCGAGGTCAAGCAGGACGACATAGGTCGCCATGCCGTCGACGATGTCCTGCACCTCCTGTGCCATCGCCATCTGCTCGCGGCGGCTCTCGCCCTTGCGCACCAGCAGCGCGCACGCGCCGGTGGCGATCAGAAAGGCCGCGCCAAGCACGCCGTAGAACGCGACGAGACGCCGCCACGGCGCGAATACGGTGTCGGCGTCGAAGGCGACGTCGATGACGAAAGGCGTGTGTTCGACCGTACGGTACGACATGAGCAGCATGCGGCCATAAAGCAGGCCGCGATATTCGACCGAGCCTTCGGGAGCCGCGTGGATGTAATTCTGGAACAAGGGGCCGTTGGCGATCGATCGGCCGACGAACTCTTCCTGGTTCGGCGTGCGCGCGACGACGATGCCGTCGCGCTGGGCAAGCGTGACGGTGCCGGATTCGCCAAGGCCCAGGGCCGTGAACAGGCTCACGAAGGTCGAGGGATCGATGGTCGCCACCGCCACGCCGATCAGCTTTCCGGAATCGTCATAGATCGGCAGCCGCAGCGGGATGAACCAGAGCCCCGACTTGCGCCCGTGCATCAATCGATAGATCGATGGAATGGAGTCGGTCCATTGGCTGGATGCCAGGAGACGGAGATAGTCCGGATCGGCGAACGCGAACTGGCCCGTCAGGATGGGGTTGGTGGAGAAGATGATATGCCCGGTGGCGTCGCCAAGGAAAAGCCCGCCGATCTGCGGCATGCCTTCCATCAGCAGCGCCGCCGCTTGCGCAAGCTTGGCCGTGTCCACCTCGCCGCTGGCCAATCCCGGTTTCGCGTTGTTGGCGAAAGCGCGCAGGATATCGTTCGCCGAATCGATCGAGCGCTCGACATGCGCGTCGATCAGGAGGGCGAGGTTCCGCGTCTCGCGGAAGGCCTGCGTCTGAAACTGGCCATATTCATGCCATAATTCGATGGCGATGAGGGCGATCGTCGAGGCCGCCACGAACAGGGCCATGCCGATGACCGACCATCCTCGCACCGGTCGGGCAATGCGTGAACCCCGCCCGGCTCGGGCGTTCATGGAAGGCCCCGTTTGCCAAACGGCAAAGCGATCACGTGGCGCTGGGCCGGCATGATATCGACCGCTAGGAGCACTGACGGTCTTTATCCCGCCGCGCCCCTCATCGCAAGCGCGGTTCAGCGCGTGGCGGCCGCGATCGCGCCGGCGAGTCCCGATGTCGTGGACTCGTGATACCACCACCCCGAGCGGTTGATGGAATAATACGGCACATAGCGCGTGACGCTGCGCGACGGCAGGACATCCGGCGTCTCATTGTCGAGCACGAACGGCTCACCCTCGACAAAGGCGACCGTCACCGCGTGAAAGATCGATGACAGTGCGTCTCGCACGACGACAAAGCGCAAGGCGGCGTCAGGCACGCCCGAATCCGCGAGCGCCATGAACTTGGCGATTGCGTAATCTTGGCATTGCCCGCCATGGGTCAGGAACTGTAGCGGCGTCTCCCAGTGATCGGGATCGCGCCAATTGGCTTCCGACGGCACATAGCGGACGTGGTTCATCACCCGGTTGACCCGCAGCACGCGTGCCTCGAGCGGCAGGCTCTTGAGCTTTGCGATGAAGGACTGCCACCAGCCGGCGACGCAGGACGAATCGGCGGCGCAAGGAGGGCGCGTCATGTCGCGCTCGGCGTCGATCCGCGCCATGACCGCGTCCCACTTCGTCAGGGGCGCAAGGTCGGACGTGAAGACCTCCTGGCTCCCGAAGAGCCCCGTCGACCCGGCCCGGGCGACCCCATGGCCTCCCGCCAGCAACATCATCGCCACAGCAAAAGCGGGTGGATGGCGCACGCTCGATCCCCCTTTGCGCGAATCAAAGCATGCCGCTGTTAACATCCGCTTAACCCGGCGCATGGCACGCCATGGTGCGATGGCGACACGGTTAACAACTGTCTATAAACGCCCCGCATTCGCGGTTGGGGACGCGCCGGTGGGGGAAGCGGTCAGACCGAACGGCCGCTCCGCGCGAGGGGTTGTTGGCGGTGCCTGTCTCGCCCTGTTCGCGCATTGGGCGCAAATGGCGCATGCGCAGGCGCCGCCTGCGGCGCTGCCGCCTTCGGTCGAGCCGGGCCGCCTGCAGCAGCAGTTTCAGCCCGGTGAAACGGCGCCCAACGCGGCACCCCAGATCGACATTCCGCAAATGCCGGGGAACGCCGTGCCGGAAGGCGCCGACAATGTCCACCTCGCGCTCGCCTCGATAACGATCGACGGCGCGACGGTCTACGACGCGGCGACGCTCTCGGCGATGACCGCAGCCTATATCGGCAAGCCGATCGTGCTTGGCGATCTGTTTCAGCTCGCCGACCGCATCACGGAACGCTATCGCAGCGACGGCTATGTGCTGTCGCGTGCCGTTGTGCCGGCGCAGCACATCACCAACGCCGCGCGCATCGTGGTGGTCGAGGGCTTCGTCAGCGGTGTCCATGTCGATGGCTACGACACGAAGCGGATCGAGGCCTATGGCCGGCGCATCAAGGCGTCGCGTCCGCTTCGCGCCGCAATCCTCGAGCGCTATATGCTGCTCATCAACGACTTGCCGGGCGTGAGCGCGCGCGCCGTCCTGTCGCCTTCGGCCGATGTCGCGGGCGGAGCGACGCTGACGATCGTGTCGAGACACGCGGCAGCGGACGGCAACGTCTCGGTGGATAATCGCGGGACGCGCTATATCGGCCCGGTCCAGCTTTATTCGGGTGCGGGCGCCAACATTCCCGGCGATCAATCCGGCATCCCGCTCGCCGATGGTCGGGTTTCCTTCCGCGCCATTACGACGCCAAGCATCCGCGAACTTCGCTATGGCGAATTCTCGATCACCGAACCGATCGGCACCGACGGATTGCGGCTGGTGCTCTTCGGCAGCCAAAGCTGGTCCAATCCTGGATACAAACTGAGCCCTGCTTTCACCGGTCTCGCGAACGGAACCGACAGCTATGGCTCGACATACATGGCGACGCTTTCATACCCCGTGATCCGCAGCCGCGATGAGAATCTCGAGTTGCGCGCGGCGGCGAGCGCGCTTGATTCACAAAGCGTCACCAACGGCGATCCGGCGCTGCCTCCTTCATCGGATGATCATTTGCGCGTCGTGCAACTCGGGATGACCTATGATCGGGCCGATCGTTGGAACGGCGTCAATCTTCTCACGCTTCAGGAAAGCGATGGTCTGCCGATCCTCGGCGCGTCCGCCTTCGATCATGCCACGCCGACGCGATTGTTCGAGCGCAGCGATTTCAGGAAGGTCCTGGGCGAAGCATCGCGTCAGCAAGATCTCTCCGCGTTCGCCGCCGGATGGGGAGCTCTCGCCGCCATAGCGGCGCAGCGTTCCCTGGGCGGTGCCTTGCCGAGCTCGCAGCAATTCGGCGTCGGTGGGCCGATCTATGGCCGCGCCTATGATCCATCCGACATCATCGGCGATAACGGCCTCGCCGGAAGGACCGAGCTTCAATACACGCGAGCCGCGCCGGGATACGGGCTCGATTCCGTTCAGCCCTACGGCTTCTTCGACACGGCCCATGTCTATCACAATGTTGCGTCCGCCGGCCCGCAGCATTTGTCATCAGCCGGAGGCGGCGTGCGGGCGACCGTCGAGGAGCGGTTCAGCGCCGATCTTCAGATCGCGAAGCCGCTGACCCGCGACTTGTCGATCGAGCTCGATCAGCCGAATGCGCGGCCATGGCGGTTCTTCTTCGCGCTATCCGCGCAATTTTAGACTATGAGCATTAAAAGCTGGAAATCTC
>Ga0335072_10010321_pt1 | contig 13457 bp, 14 predicted proteins | sample Lox_Sample_21_FD_206725 | JGI IMG/M metagenome (GOLD analysis project Ga0335072, IMG submission 206725) | Soil microbial communities from Loxahatchee National Wildlife Refuge, Florida, United States - Lox_Sample_2.1 | ecosystem: Environmental > Terrestrial > Soil > Wetlands | place: USA...
GGTAACTTTACCTAGGGATATATTAAGAGGCGACTTTGGTTTGTTACTGGGAACGCGGAAGCATAGGGAGCCAAAGCCTTGTCGTTATGATACTGGGCCTACGGCCCAGTATTTATGCACTAATATGCCCCATCTGCTGCCTAAATGAGTCACTGTTCAGTGACTCCTATAGGCACCTAAATAGGTGCCTACGCTAAAGCTAGGCACGAACGAGACCCTGACTAACAGTTTTGGCACATAAACATTCCTACATATATAGATCAAACAATCTCAAGGATTGTTGGACTAAGAGATATTGGGATGTAGAATAGGGGAAAAGCTGTCAAGTTTTATAGGCGGAGCACATGAACATGAGGATTATTGAATGTATTGATACTAGGTTATCTCATAGAAGAGGGACCAGTCCATAGACTTATAGTGGTGCTCCACCCTCTCGGCAAGGATCAGGGGTAAGCCAGCTATCAAACAACCCCTTGACAGGGTTATATCGTGACAAAAGCTTAATAGACTATAGAAGAGGAGGTCTAATTCATTCAACTATGTTAAGGTGATATTCTGTTTTACCCTTTGAATCCAGTTCGTCGACTGTAAACATCGCCTCTTGCAGCACCCACTTTAAGTGCTTGTAAAGCTATTCTAAAGGTCCAATCTGTTCTCTCAATATTTCCTTAGCCTAACTTAGTATGAAAGGTTGTTATCTTTGCTGCATGTTTCTAATTCGTATATGAAGATATTGCGCATAGATTTTGAGTTGGAGGGCCAACGAATGCCTCCTATCTGCCCAGTGGTCAGCCTTGTTGTCAGCCTTGTCAACTGCTAGATAATCTGCCTCGTTTTCGCTAAGCTGCGATCCCCTCGTACCTGGACTGAAAGCCCCTTTCTTTACTTGCACGACCATTTCTCCCCTCCAGGCTTTGCAATTGTGCGTAGTTCAGATGGATCCAGTGACGGCCGCCGGTCTTGCCATTAGCGTAGCGTCTCTCGGGTTACAGGTCTTCTCGGGATGTATTCAAGGAAAGTATCAATCTCGCAGCTTATAGATGCCTGTGGCTTATATGCACTTCGCGTTCAGGAATCCAATTTATCATTACGGCAAAAGACCTGCCGAGAGATTGCGAATATTTAAACCTGAGACTGCGAATGGAGCAGCACCGCTTATTTGCATGGAGTGAAACCTCTGGATTGCTCGACCTTGATGCCGAAGATGACGCCAAAATTCGAAAGTCCTATGGATTTGCACTCCATAGAGCTACCATCCTCGATCTTTTGGTGCAAATTAAATGTCTTTTCAAGGGATTTATAGAACATCAAAAGACGTACAAGAACCTTCAAAATGCAAGCGACGAGACTGTTTCGACGGACGACGAGTTCGTCAACGATCCAGCTGAAGATGCCTCCACTGCTCATATGCCATTGCCAGAAGGCAGGAGAAAGTTCATCAAGAAGGCCATGCAGGCATTGAAATCTAGTACAAGAGAGAGCCAGCGACGTCTACGCTGGGCAGCCTTCGACAAAAAGGCATTTGAAGACCTACTTCAGAAGTTCTCTGGCCTTAACGACAGTATCACCAGTATTCTCGATATTAAACTACAGACTGAGATCCACCATTCAATACTGGATACCAATCGAGGAGTGTTGCAACTGCATCACGACATAGCAAGCTTACATCAGCTGGTGAGAGCATTAGATTTCAAGACGCAAAATCATGGCTACCCAATTATAGCTGCCTCCCGATTCACATATCTAGAGAATCTAGACAGTAATGGCTTTCAACTATTGGCTGAACTGGCAAAGTTTAAAGCTTTCAGTCAGTCTCTTCAACCAGAAGGTTCTGAGCACCCATGGGATGAATCCACAAGTATGTACTTGGAGTTGGACACACCAAATACTGAGAAGAGAAATACTAAAATCGAGAGATCTCGGATCAGGCTAGAGCGTCAATTATTGATGGAAGATGCCGAGCCGATTCGTTGTGAAGCCATCTATAAGCGGCCAGATGGCGTAGAGCAGAAGGTCTGGATAGAATGGAAAGAACAAGACTGGCAAATGCCTGGAAACTCATCTCTTTCCCCTGTCATTGAAAGCCGAGTACAAAAGCTGATAGCACTGCTTCATCACACACCTAAGCCTCAAGCGTTTCGAGTTCCTCATTGTCTAGGCTATTTCGACGATGCGCTAAATTCTACGGATATTCCAAAGCCCAATTATACCAACGAAGATGACTTAAGCCCTCGCATCGGCTTCGTATTTGAGAAGCCCGAGGATGAGAATATCGATCCAGATATGCCACCCATCCCTCTTGGAGCTTCTCCGGGGTGAATATGGCCTCAAACCCCGAATCAATGATCGTATTAGGCTTGCCCACGCGGTCGCGAGCTGCCTTCTCTACCTACACTCTGTTAACTGGCTTCACAAAGGGCTACGTAGCCAAAATATAGTTTTCTTCAGGACTAAGGAAGGTAAGATTGACATTGGCAATCCCTATCTATCGGGTTTTGAGTTCGCACGCCCAGCACGTCCAGAAGAGCAGACTGAGGTTCCGAGAGATAATGTCGAGCACGACATCTATCGGCATCCTAGTACCCAAGGCACTAGATTAGCTTTTAGAGAGAACTTCCGCAAGTCGTTTGATATCTACAGCTTTGGTGTTGTGCTAGTTGAATTGGCTCATTGGATGACAATTGACAAAGTGTTGAACATCGATCTCAAAGCTGGAAAAGGCACAGCAAGAGTCGCAGCAAATGTTAGGGCGAACCTGCTAGAGAGAAGCCGAATCCTCGAACTCGGCATGAATATGGGAGAGATTTATGAAGGGGCTGTAGAGAGATGCCTCGCTGGTGGTAAGGGCCTGGGAATAGAAAATTCAGACGATGAGTCGTGCGACCATGTTGCAGCAAAACTATCCCGAACTTTCTTTGAAGATGTGGTGAAGAAACTTGGGGATATTCATATTTGAGATGATTTAGTTAGGGTTATCTAGGGTTAAAGTATGCTCCTGCTTTGTCGATACTCTATGTAACGCTTCGTAAACCACGATGCATCTCTGCAGTGAGTTGTCAACTATGCATGCACCAGCATTCTGCTCCGGGCTCATACTTATAACCCTTGACTAAAATCTTATATGGTTTCACGGGTGAGTCTACCCTGAGATGTGCGTCTACTTAACCTCTTTCGAAGCTTGTCGACTCTGAGGTCAGGGACGTCTCTTTTGAGAGATATGCGTTGGAGAAGAATCACTCTTTCATGCCGGCTTTAGACGGTGCTTCTTCCAAGAAATCTAATAATATAGTATGGCATGCCGGTTGGCAGAAAATCAAACCACAACCAGTCGCTAAAACGATATTAACAAGGTCACGACAACCTCACGTTCAAATGGTCTTGGCCTCATCAGCCTGCATGAATTGGAACGCTACCTATTTGATACCGAGAGTAATGGAATGACATCAACCAGATCTGAAGCTAGTCAGCATTCTTGCAGACCCTGACAGCTCACTTCTGTTTATCGTTACATCATGACAGAAACGATGATACTTCGCTGGCATGTGAGCTCCTACATAGTATTTCTTTATTATTTCATTTTCATTTCATTTCTTCTCAACTATCTATACTATAGTTAGAACTTAAATCTTCTATTTCTGTATTCCATGCTTGACCTTCAATAAAAACTTTTGGTAAAGTACATTCTCACTTCTCTTTGATACCGAAATCATCATGAAATACGTTAAGTCTACAATCGCTCAAAATTTTGGCGGGCCAGCTCGCACCTTGCCCCAGAAGATCAGCAATTTGAGCTCGAACAAGTCCCAGGTCTCGCTGGCAAAGGAGCGCGTGCTGGAGAAGAGGACGTGGAGTGAGGATGCAGAGAAGGCGATTTGGGGTGAGGGAGGGAGGCGTTGTTTTTGAAGGGTCCTCAGGCCCGTCGCTAGAAGAAAGTGGAGATCGATCATTTTGTAGGGGAGTCTTTTGATCGGTGGATGGGCGGGCGTACGCAAGGGGGTTGGGATTGGCGGGGACGGGAAGCCGGTGTCTGCTTGGCCTAATAAGCCTGCGGTCCCTTTATAAGATGAGAGTTCATATCGTTTGTTATTGGGGTGGTATTTGTTATGGCTTTACTGAGGTGTCGCTTTACGTTGCTTTTAGAGGTTGTTAGTGTTTTCCCCGTAGGTTTGCTTTCTTGGGTACTAGTTAGGCTTCAGGACAATCTGTATCTGCAATTTCATTCTCGTCCATATCATCGTTAAAATTATGCAAAAACATAAAAAAGCCGATCCTAAATAGCCAAGAAGAAGCTCTTCTCCCCCTCCTTTTGTGCCACGTACGCTCTCTTCACAATCGGATCCGCACAAGCCAGTCTGATCCTCTCTGGTGTTGCTGGACTTTCCAAAGACAACAATCCATCCTCAGTATTTCCTAATACACCATATTGTGCCCTAGCTGCCTTCAATGCATCTCTTATGGCAAAGAACACGGCAGAGCCCATAAACAGCGGCGGTTCTCCCACTCCTCGACTTCGTTGAATGGTACGCAGATTTTCCCACTCCACGCCCTTCAGCATACTGACATTAAATTCTTGTGGTATGTCCCTAAAGCCTGGAATCTTGTACGCCCCTGGACCACGCGTTGCTAGTTGACCTGCCATCGGGCCTCCATGGAACCAAAGAGATTCCTCAATTGTGAAAAGACCCATGCCTTGAATGAAGGCGCCTTCAATCTGTCCATAGTCAATCGAGGGATTGATCGACCTTCCAACATCCATCTTGATATCCGCTCGGAGACAGGTCCAATCGCCTGTCAAGGTGTCCACCTCCACTTCTGCCGCAGTCACACCTTGAGTGAAATAGAAGAACATCATCCCAGTATTGAGTCCCCAAGTATAGCCAATATCTGGAGTCTTGTAGAATCCATTTGCGGAGAGATTCACGCGGTCAAAGTATGCCGCCGATGCAAGCTTATGCATGGATGCGTCTTTGCCGAATTTCTGACGATATGGTTCAAGACGTTCATTGAGCTGCTTGCATGCGTTCCAAACTGCGTAACCATTCAAATCGGATGACGCAGACGCCGCTGTACTGGAAGTATTGGCAACAGTGTTAGTAGCCGTTTCCGAAATGAAGACGTCGGATAGAGGAACACCAAGAGCCTCTGCCGCAATCATAGTCATCTTCGTGTGTAGTCCTTGACCCATTTCAGTGCCACCATGCGCTACAAGAACCGATCCATCATGGTAGATATGGACCAGTGCACCGGCTTGGTTAAAGAATAGAGCTGTAAAAGATATACCGAATTTGGTAGGAATAAGTGCTAGGCCCCGTTTCTTCCATTTGTGTTCTGCATTATACTTAGTAACAGCCTCACGACGAGTTGCATAAGACGATTCGTCCTGGACTTGCTGATACATCAATGGTACATGCCAGTCTGTCAAGGTCTGATTGAAATGGGTTACCTCATTTGGCTTGTAGAAATTGATTTCTCTGAGTTTCTCGACTGGAATATCAAGGCGGTCTGCGATCTCCTCCATGTATGACTCAGAAATAAACATGCCCTGGGGGCCACCAAATCCACGGAACGCAGTGTTTGACATTGTGTTCGTCCTGCAAAGCCGCCCTCGTACGTTCACGTTCGGAATAAGATAGCAACCATCAATGTGAGAAAGCGAACGGTCACATACGGCACCACTAAGATCTTGTGTCCAGCCCGCATTGCAGAACACGTCTGCATCAAGTGCTTGTAACTTGCCATCTGAGTTGACACCTACTTTCCAATAAGCCAGGAATGGATGCCTTTGGCCAGTCGTCATCATATCCTCGTCACGATTCAACATACAGCGGACTGGTCGGCCGGTTGTTTTGGCCGCAAGTGCGCAAATGCCTGAAAGCTGGATGGAACGGGTCTCTTTCCCTCCGAAGCCACCACCAAGGCGCTTCACCTTAGAGACGACTTTGTTGGCTGCAACATTACAGACTTGGGCAACGTACGATTGCCTGTTGAGTGTTAGACACTATTTCAAATTCAACCTAAAAGTACTTACGTCTCTGTTGGATTCTGGGTACTAGCCCAGATCTCCATCTCCCCATCTTCCGGCTTCGGTATAGCTACGCAGGCGTTGGTTTCCAGATAAAATTGTTCTTGCCCACCCATCCGGGTGACCCCAGTAAATACGTGGTCACAGTTCTCGAAGGCACTTTCAGTGTCACCCTTTTCGATGTATCGATAGTGCTCGAAAAAGCTTTTCTTTTCGACAGCCTCTTCGATGGTGAAGATTGCAGGCAATTCTTCGTAATCGACTCTCACAGCTCTTGCACCTGCCGCTGCGTGCCCTGGAGAATCCGCCAAGATCATACCAATAGGTTGCCCAGTGGTAAAGACTTCATTTACAGCAAGAAAAACTTCATCGCAGACCGGAGCTCCCCACATATTAGCCTCTGGACTTGGCATATCAGTATGGTCTATCCAACGCACTACACCTGGTAGGTCCATTGCTGGAGAGTAATCAACCGAAGTAAGCTTCGCTCGTGCCTTGGTTGACAGTACAAGGCACCCAAAAAGCTCATTCTTCAGTGCTGGGATATCGTCAGTATACTGTGCCTCGCCGGTACATTGCTTGAGAGCTGCAACGTGTGGATTTGCCTTTCCCAAAATCTTTTGCTGGTAAGCCTGCGTTGCCTCTTTGTCTTCTCTTCCGTGTGATATCATCCTCTCAATCTCAGGAACTACCTCCTGATCTACCTCTTGAGCATGTTCCGAGAGTTTACCTAACACTTCATGATAGAACCGGTAGAAAAATCCAAATGCAAGAGACTTCCGATATGTAGCCATACCCCCAGGAACACTAAAACGGAGGTCAAAGTCTTGTTCTAAAGCATTCATTGTGCCTTCTAGTGTTGCTGGATCGGTCCAGTTCTTGCCGGCTAAGTATGCCATGGCTTTCTTCGCAGCAATTGTGACAGGTGCCATACCACCATAGACAAGATTTGTACTCTTCACGACGTGTGATTCATCGAGTTTAACACGCAACGCAGCATTGACGATGGCGATATCGTCATCTTTCCTCTTAGCTTGCTTGTATGCAATGAAATGCTCGTTTTCGGCCGTGACTGGTATCCGTAGCCCGGCAATGATAGCATCGGGTGGTAAAGCTGTCGTACGGTATCCTTTGAAGAACTCTGACATTGGTATTTCTATTTCCTTGTCCAATGATTTAGCAATGAGGATGGCATTTGAAGCGACGAAAACCGGGTTCAGATCACTGATAGGACTCGCAGTTGCCAAATTACCAGCTGGCGTGCCAACATTCCTGATCTGGCGACCGGCGAAATATTTCAGCTGCTTGTAAATCCCAGCGAATACTTGTCCTTTTTCCGGGCCATAATGTTGGATCGCTTCTTTCGAAATTGACTCCAGATCCGTCAATGTAACATTTCCACCAATCTCAAGATGGTCATCTTCGAATGAGTACTGACGCAGCTCCGCAATATCCCCTACAAAGACTGAGACTGCATACTGCATTGCTTTAAATTTGATCTCAATTTGGGTTTCCGTGCTGCCACCAATAACCTTTGCGGATGGATAGACACTCTTTATTTCAAGGAGTTGTTGTAGGGTGACTGGGCGATACCATCTCTTCTTCTTGTTGCCGAAAGCCAATGGTTTGAATTCATGTTTCCTGAGAAGAGGTGGAAAAATCAGCTCCGTATCCGGTTTATATTCGATGAAGCCAGGAGGCGTGAATCTCTTAATGGGTTGCGAGTCGTCCACGCCATTTCCATTACTCTTACAGCACCCATTGGAATCGCCGTTCCCATTTTCCATGCAGCATCCACTACCGCCGTTTGCTTTGGACATTCCACATGACTTCTCAGCACTGAAAGTTTGAGCAGCGTCCAGAATAGGTCGATACCCTGTACATCTGCATAGGTTGCCATCGAATGCCTCCTCGATGTCATGTTCGGAAGGGCTGCTATTGTTTCGTAGAAGAGCATATAAACTCATTACTATCCCTGGAGTACAGAACTGTCACCTTCATTAGCATGCTAAGAAGCCCGGCTTATGGTAATAACTTACACCACACTGACTTCCATTCCCCTTTGCAATCCTCTCCTGCACACTATGCGGCCTCTTTACATTGCCAATACCCTCTACAGTAATGACATGTTTCCCATCAACACTAACCAATGGCGCCAAACACGCATTGACACTTGCATGGTATATCTTCTTCGTGGTGGGGTTATACTGCGATACGACGACAGTGCAGGCTCCGCAGCCACCTTCTGCACATCCTAGCTTCGTACCTGTCAGGCCAATACCACGAAGGTATTCAAGGAGAGTTATTTCAGGGTCAATTGAATCGAGGACGACCCGGGTGCCGTTGAGGTAGAAGCGCAAGGTATCATCATAGGTTGTGGTAATTGAAGAGAGAGAATGCGTAGCAGAGGAAGAGACAACTGGTTCTGGTGGTACTGCGATTGGGGCCATCTTTGAAGAGCTCAAGTGGAGTAATGGAGTGCAATTTCAAAGCATACCATCGACGTATAAAACACAGGTGGCCAAAATCACTAGAGAGAAGGAGTGGACGGGAAGGAAATCAGAGCCATAATATGCTATAGAGAACAAAAAGCAATGATAGGAAGCAGAAGACATCCCGTGCAGAAGGACAGCTCGAAAGCAAAAGCGCCCTTATCTGGATGTGTGGAGAGCTAGTTGGTATGAGTCGCTGAGCTCCGGTAGGTTACGCCGCAGTCCGATATGAAAATGGCGCTAGTGGCGGGGTATTTTGCTGCGAGATGATATCCCCTGCCAATGACATGAATGGAAATTAGGTAGTGGCTTGCTTGTTGTGATGCGACTTACCTCTGTCCAATTACGAGATCGCAATGAGATGTACATTTAATAACTATACGCTAATTGGTAGTGATGAGCGTTGGTTTGCCATGCCGTGCCCACCATCGGCCACCTCCGGCCTTCATAGAGCAACTGGGGAAGTCGAGCACGTGAGCGCATATATCGTTTCTGGTTATGAAACGGAATCTAGAACATGCCCACTCTATAGCCATTAAAACTCTATCGTATTCTAATGCTCAATGTACTTCTTCAAACTCCTTAACCTCTCTTTCGCCGTCTCTAAAATTTCATCATTCTTGCAAACTGCAAACCTTAAATAGTCCTGAGCTATCCACGCGTTTTTATCCGTGTAAAACTCCGTGGGTGGAATGGCTGCTACACCCACCTCTTGTATCAAGAACCAGCTAAGCTTAAAGTCCCGCGGCCTATCGGCAACCTGAGGAGGGAATGGGTAATTGTCAGGCAGCTTCACTTTTTTCATGTTTACTAGGACGAAGTAGCCTCCTTCGGGATCGGAATAGGGAAGGCCGAGCTCGTCCCATACCGCATTGAAGCGAGTCATTTTCCCTTTCATTTCTTTCTTGGACTCTTGCCAGAAACCGTTGCTGTCTGCTTGCTCGAAGCCGATGGCGCAAGCTTCTTGAAGAGGAGAGACGCTACTGTAGCAAATTCGGGTGTGGGCAGCCGCAACATATTGAATGAGATGGGGTGGGCCAATTAGCCAGCCAACTCGCCAGCCAGTTGCGTAAAAGTTCTTGCCTGCAGAGCCAACTGTCAAGGTAAGACGCTCGATCTCCGGAGAGAGAGTTGCCACTCGGGTGAAAGGTACATAGTAAAGGCGGTCGTAGACTTCGTCCGATAAAATAATGATATCATTCTTTACGCATAGCTCGCCAATCTTGAGCAATTCTTCTTTTGAAAAGACTTTACCAATAGGATTGTGAGGTGAGTTGATAACAATCATCTTTGTACGGGGTGTAATGGCAGCAGAGAGCTCATCAAAGTCAATGGTCCACTCTGCGGCCGAAGAAGTCTCCGTAGCACCCTTAGGAGGAGGGTGTAGTGGTACATAGATAATCTTGCCGCCAGGCATTTGAATATTGCTCAAGTATCTACGATCATTGTCAAAATTTTAACCCTCTGACAGTGATGGAAACTCACTGATCAAAGAATGGCTCGAAAATGATAACCTCATCCCCCTCCTCGATGAAGCCCATGAAGGCACTTAACATGCCTGTTCACAGGATCAGCGAGTGTTCTGTCTCCTGCCATTTGGTGCGATTGTACCCTCATTTGCGCCAGTTGTGATTGTAACCTCAGTCTCTGGATTTAGTTGTCTGCCCCAAAGTGGAGAGTATGCATCTGCAATAGCTTTTTTTAGTCTTGGTCGGCCCTTGGTCGGGGAGTATTGATTGCAATCAACTTTGTCGAGAGCTTGTTTCGCAGCGTCTATTATGAAAGGTGGAGGGTTGTAACTAAAGAATCCTTGGCCCATATTGACAATTGGCTGTTTGGGAGATGCAGCAGCCGCCTCATTGACGATGGACCTGAACTCTGATTAGCATAAGTCACTTCGGCGTGGTATGTGATTTTGAAGAATATTTAACAATATAGGATACTTCTTTGCACTCAAATTGGGGATTATTGAGAGTCTCATGCATACCAGACATCTTGCTTCTGGCCAGCAACTCGAGCTGCAGGCTGTAGCTTCGCCTTTCTTCCCATGGTGGAGGTGAAGCCTCGCGCAATGTTGGAAAGATACTGACCCTGGTGAACTTGTGGATGTAGCAAAGTATATAGAAAGTTTGAAGGAAATATGAAAGGCTTCATGAAGAGGGAAAGGTAGAGGGAGGAGACAACTGGGAGGTGGTCTCCAGTGAAGAAATCTTACTCATCAGTTGAATGAAAATCAAATGCTGTCTTCAATATCGCGCAATCGGAGGAGGATGACGCCAATGTTCAACGCTAGCGGCCGCATTTGATGTATGCGAATGGTGAACGCCGTGGCATTTTCATCTTTCTTCAATTTCGAGTATGTTGTCTAAATGAGGACTTGTACTGCTTTCGGCATTGGGCTTTGCTGTTCTGACAGCAGGAACCCAACAGGAATGGGATGGCGCGGCATTGATCGCCTTCACAACTGACCAGTCCTGTTGACTCGTACCTGGATTCTTTTTCCTACTATGGCTACTTCAAGACCATCTACGCCAATGATGGCGCTGAGTACTCTACACATAACCGTCAGGTTTACTGCTTCGATTCCTGACCTGCCTCTCGATGTCTCGCAACCGTCCAAGACGACTGTAGTGTCTCTTAAACATCTCATCCGGAGCAAGCTAGCTCCTCCGACCTCGTCACGGCGCTTGCGCCTCATCTACAGTGGGAAAATCCTCCCTGATACAGCCTTACTTCCCACAGTCCTCAAGATACCCGCCCCACCCCCACGACCTCCTCCGGATCCCAAGGGAAAGGGGAAGGCCGTTGACCTTGACCCACCGACGCTCATCTTCATCAACTGCTCCATCGGCGACACCCTCAGCGCCGAAGAGCTTGCTGCTGAAGCTTCCGCAGCCGCATCCTTTACTCCTCCACGTTTACAAAGCAGCACACCCGATGACACGGCATCACAACAATCTACAACGATAAATCCTATCCCGCGCGGCTTTGACCGCCTTCTCAGCACGGGTTTCTCTCCACAAGAGGTGGGGCAACTGCGCCTCCAATTCATGGCTGTTCAAGCTTCCATCCATACACCGGATACTATGCCGTCACCCACCACACTTCGCCGCCTGGAAGATGCATGGATAGATGACAACGGCGCTGCGGGCGCGGGCGGAAACGAGGCTGATGCCGAGATGACTGGTGGGGCTTTGGATGATCTGCTCTGGGGTCACATCATAGGCTTTCTGTGGCCATTAGGTGCTATGGCGTGGCTCAGCAGGGAAGAGGGTGTGTGGAGTGGGAGAAGGCAAACTGCTGTATGGAGTGGGTTCATGCTATGCTTGGCGTTTGGGATTATGAATTTATTGGCATGAGACTTCGGGGTATTGGGCATCCTGGGCATTGCACGGCGTTTAGGAAGATGACACGGCATATCTGTATGAGTAGGATACCCTTAGTCATCAAGCCTCCAACTTGGATGTGTGCATAATGGTCGTTGATGGATTAGAGTAATGAGAGAAGAATTTAACTCTAGCCGGGGCTTCAGCCTTGGTGTCCTTTAAAATGTATAGGTCTGTGTGCTCAATTCGGCTTCCTTTCCCGATGTGTTCCTTCATGACAGATGGCTTTTCAGGAACATGTTCTAAAGAAGCCATGCACATACCAGCATTGTGACAAGGTTGAGGAGGAGTGCGTTGCTCGTCATATAACTGCTTCTTGTATCTGTGTTGCGAAGTATAGTTGGCGGCAGTTTGTTTTCTTAGCGTCGATCTAGTTCTTGACATTGTATTGTTTCTTGTTGTTCAAACTCTTGTCGTTAATATAATTTCCATGAGTTCCCTTTCCTCGGAAGTATCATATCTCACTCAGCGAGCACGTCTATGAAGGTCGAGAAGTTATATCCACTACCTGGTTTCTTAGATGCTGGTTTCAGAAAGACATCGATGATGTCTTTGTGCTCTTGGCCATCATCAAACCGCTTGATTAATACGGATACGTATATTAGGGTTTTGAATGGCTTAGGATGAACCTATATGACTATAATTCCGGACGTAAAAGAATCTGTCGTCTTCTTACTTGTCCTTTGTCATCTCCCGTATCGCGCCATTTGTTTCTGCTTGGAAAGTTGGCTCTCAGCAGCTCACGGGAGTCGTTTCCTAGACGTTGTGGTGGTGCTTGAAAAGTAGCTTCTCACTCACTGAAATACTCCTTTGCAACGCTAGCATTGTATGCTTGTTATTGCACCCAAAAGCGTACATTCTGGAAAAGATGTGGAGGCAGCCACTGGCTTAATCTTGATTGCGGCCATGATAGTCTTTGGATTATGTATCAAATGTTCTCCTTTTGTTATTTATTCCTAGTTCTGCAGATAGCGTAAGGGAGTTACGCTCCTATAAATTCTTATGCTTCTCTTAATTAGTTCATGGAAAAGTGTTATTGTACTACCCCAAGAGAATGTAGGTAGAACTATCGATAAAGGGATGGATGTCTTATGAAGGAAGGCAGATATATGAAAACTATGAACAAGAGGAATGATGATATGAGAAAGGGGTTGACAACGAGACCAAAAATGACAGGGATCGACATGACACCAGAGAGTTATATGTTACACAATATATTGAAACATAATCTTCTCTTAATGCATGCATTTGTAAAGCTCCTTATTGGGTCCACCCTCCTTCTGGGATTTCCAGGAAGCATTTCGAGGCTCCCCAACGGCTCAACCCTTGATCCCGTAGAAGGAGAGGACTAGGAATGGGAAGCTCTGTTTCTATCATGCTTGGTACATAATCTGCTGTATAACATAAAACTGTTGCCTTCGGTTATTCAATTCTCGTTGTTGACTTAGTTGTGGTCGTCAATTTAACTCTCTTCGTTTAAGCTCTCGTCTTCACTACCTTTCTTACGATCAATCTTTTCCCACATAACCCTAAGCCCATATCATGTGGCCTATTGAG
>Ga0335072_10010322_pt1 | contig 13456 bp, 10 predicted proteins | sample Lox_Sample_21_FD_206725 | JGI IMG/M metagenome (GOLD analysis project Ga0335072, IMG submission 206725) | Soil microbial communities from Loxahatchee National Wildlife Refuge, Florida, United States - Lox_Sample_2.1 | ecosystem: Environmental > Terrestrial > Soil > Wetlands | place: USA...
ACCGGCTAGGAGTTTGCTGAATTAGCGACGCTCGGGCGAGAGGTCTCGCGGCTGACCAGGCACTACCCAGGGTGCAGTGCTCAAGAAACGGTCTGATTCAGCGGACTCCTAGTTCTCCAAGGAGGCTCACATGTCCACTACCGATATCACCGGCACCACCGCGCTGGTGACCGGCGCGAGCCGCGGGTTCGGCCGCGGGATCGCCGCATCGCTCAGCCAGGCCGGCGCGCGGGTCGTGGGGGTCGCCCGCGATCGCGACGAGCTGGCGCGGCTGCGCACCGAGCTCGGCGGCTCGTTCATCCCGGTGACAGCGGACGCGGCCGGGCCGGTGACGGCCGGGCAGTTGATCGACGCCTACCGGCCTGCGATTCTTGTCCTCAACGCCGGCGCGACCCCGCTGACCCGTCCGCTCCACTACCAGACCTGGCAGACCTTCAGCCAGAACTGGGACGTCGACGTCCAGCACGCGTTCCGCTGGATCCGGGAAGCGCTGCTAACCCCGCTCGCCCCCGGCAGCACCGTCATCACGGTTTCCAGCGGCGCCGCTCTGCGCGGATCGCCGTTGTCCGGCGGATACGCGGGCGCCAAGGCCGCCATCAGGTTTATGACCGCCTACGCCGCGGACGAGTCGTCGCGAGCGGGCCTGGGCATCGCGTTCCGCTGCGTGCTCCCGATGCTCACCCCGGCGACCAGGCTGGGATCGGCCGCCGTCGCCGCTTACGCCGCCCGGCAGGGCGTGGATGTCGCCAGCTACCTGGAGGCAGCCGGGCCGGCCCTGACGACCGGGCAGGCCGGGGCGGCGGTCACCAGCCTGATCACCGACCCTGCGTATGACCAGGACGCTTACCTGCTCACCGCGGGCGGGCTGGCTCCCGCGCCGTAACAGCCCACCAGCGCTCCCGCCCAGTGCCGTTACGGCTCACGCACTACACCACGCGAGGGCGGGCCGAATCCGCCGGCGTCGGCACCGGCCTGATACTCGCCAGACACCACGGCATGCGGTGTTGACGGCGGCCGGCCGGGCGGCAGCCCGAGCCGTCTGAGGCCGTTCGGGTCCCAGCCCTGGCCGTGGTCACGGTGTCGTACAGCGTGCGCGGAGGCTCATCGGCAGCCTCCTCGGTGAGTCGGTGGTGGTTGATCACTAGTGGGACTGCCGCGGTTGGGCATAATCGTCGCTCGTGCGCGAGGTCTTTCTGGGCAGTTCGCGGAGGCGCCAGCAGACGGCGCCGAGCAGGCGTGAACGCGGCCGCGGCGGAAGCGCGGGCAGGGTCGTAGGGGCGTGGACGTACGGCGCTTTGCTCGTCGGCGCGGGACTCGGCGCCAGCTACGGCGGGTTGAGCGGCTTGGTGCTCGCCGTCTATGTGGCTGGCCGATTCCTAGCTGCCCCGCTCGGCCTGGTGTATGGCTCTTTCGCGGGCGGGGTGATCGGCATGGTAGCGGGAATCCCCGTTGGCCTCTTTGCCGGACTGCTGGCGGCCTTCGTCGGTCCCGCCAGCGGGTCCGCCCGCGTCACCGCTGCGGCTGCCACAGAACTGGTCCTACTGCCAGCCCAGATCTGGCTGTATGCCGAAAGCCGCTCGGACGCCTCCTTCTACTTCTTTTACTACCAGGTTTTCGTCATTGTGCCCTCAGCCCTCGGCATCTGCGCGGCAGCCTTGTTCGGCGGCCGGCTGTCTCCCGGTGTCCCGCGGCCCTGACCTTCGACGGCGCCTGCTGCCATGGCATTTCCTCCGAGGGCGATGGTTGGCAGGAAGGCCTGTGCGGTCAACGCTAGGGAGGGGACCTGCCCGCAACATGGAGTCCTGCTGGTCAGGGCGTGCCGCGAGCATTTCGCAGGCAAAGGCCGGCACACGGGCCGCTCACGAGTGTCTCGCTCGCACGTGACGAGCGCTCCGGCCGAGCCAACAAGCGGTCGGCCGGAGCGTGGGACACGAATCCGTTTCTGGTGCTCCGGGGTTAGGCGCTCCGGACGGGGGCGAGCAGCGACTGCGCGAGGATGCCGTAGCGGCGCAGCAGCCACGGGGCGGTCAGCAGGCCCAGAGCGATGAACGTGATGCCGAGGGCTACCGAGAGCCAGGCGGTGCTGGCGGTGGTCACGTGGATGAAGGCGTACCAGTTGTTGCCGTGTGCGGTGACGATCGGGTGCCAGACGGCGGGCATGACCATGCCGAACACGCCCCAGGCGATCAGGCCGGCCGGGGCGAGGGTCAGCAGCCAGCCCACCAGGCTGTCCACCGTGATCCACGCCAGGTCCCGCCAGGTAGCCGGGTCGGCGACCAGGAAGCCGAACCGTGCCCAGAAGCTCGGTGGCTGTCCTTCGCGAAGGGCTGGCTCAGGCTGGTACGGGTCACCGATGGCGACACCGCACCAGTCGCCGGACAGCCGCCGGACCCTGGTCTCCAGCCGGCGGATGGCCCGCACCGTGACGGGGATGGCCGGCAGCCCGATGCCGAGCGGGGCAAGCGTGACCGCCGTCGCGAACGCTGCCCACAGCACGACGCCGGTCAGGGTTAGCCCGACCAGGGCGATGCCCCGCCCGGCGGCGACGGTGCCCCGGGTCGCCCAGTTCCCGCTGCGTTCGGGGCTGGCTGCCGACGCGGCCGGCCTGCTTTTCGTCGTGCCGGGGTCGGCGCTGGTGCGGCCGGGGAGCCAGGACAGCCAGCCGGGCAGGTACCAGCAGCGGTCGCCGAGCAGGGTCATGGCCGCGGGGAGGAGGACGCCGCGGACAATCGTGGCGTCCAGCAGGATGGCGGCGGCCAGGCCGACGCCGAGCATCTTCAACTCCATCTGGCCCATGCCGATGAAGATGGAGAAGACGGCGACCATGACGAGCGCCGCGCTGGAGACGACCCCGGCGCTGCTTGCGATGCCGTCCGTGACGGCGCCGGCCGTGGTCTCGCCGCGCCGGCGCAATTCCCGGATCCTGCTCAAGATGAAGACGTGGTAGTCCATCGAGATGCCGAACAGGAACGTGAACAGGAAGAGCGGTACCCAGGGGGTGATCGCGCCGGAACTGGCGTAGCCGAGCAGCCCCTGCAGCCTGCCGTCCTGGAAGATCACCGTGATCAGCCCGTAGGCGGCGGCGACGGACAGGAAGTTGAGCGCGATCGAGACCAGGGGCAGGACCAACGACCTGAAAGAGAGCAGCAGCAGGCAGAAGGCCACCGCGGCGACGACGCCGAGCACCAGCGGCGTACGCGCGCTCAGCTGGCTGGTGTTGTCATGATTGGCGGCGGTGTCTCCCGCCACCGCGTAACTAACCCCAGTTCCGCCGAACGTTTGCGGCAGAATGTGATCCCGCAGCGCCTCCAGCGCGGTGTAGGAGGCGCTGTCCCCGCCGTTGCCCGCTAGCGGGACGCTGACGATCAGCGCCCGGCCGTCCGCGACGGAGTTAGCGGTGACCGGCTCCCGGATCGGGCCGCCCTTCGCGGCCAGCGACTCCAGCTTGCTGATCGCGCTGGAGACCGCGGGGCCGGCGAGGTGCTGTCCGGTGACGACCACCTCGGCCGGCGCGGGGCTCTGCGGGAAGGCCGCCTGGATGGCCTCGATAGCGGACACCACGGGCAGGTCCGCCGGGGCGTCGATCGCCGGATAGGCGAGGCGGATGCCCAGCGCGGGCGCGGCGATCGCCAGCATCACGACCGTGGCCGCGCCGCCCCACAGCAGCGGGCGGCGGACCACCCGGCGCACCAGGGCGGACCACACCTTGGACGGGCGCGCCGCGGCGCGCCGGCGGCCGAGGAACGGGACGCGGCCCTTGTCGATCCGGTCCCCGAGCCAGGACAGCAGCGCGGGCAGCACGGTCAGCGACCCGGCGACCGCGATGCCGACCACCGCGATCGCCCCGATCGCCATCCCGGTGAACAGCGCGTACCCGGTCAGGAACAGCCCGGCAAGCGCCGTCATGACGGTCAGTCCGGACACCACGATCGCCCGGCCGGACGTGCGTGCCGCGCTGGCGATCGCCTGGTACGGCTCCGCACCGCGCGCCCGTTCTTCGCGCTGGCGGCGCAGGAAGAACAGCGAGTAGTCGATGCCGACCGCCATGCCGACGAGCAGCACCACGGTGGAGGTCTCCGAGCCGACCGGCAGCCAGCGGCCGGGGATGGCCAGCAGCCAGGTCGCGGTGAGCGCGGAGGTGAGGGCGAGCAGCACCGGGATGCCCGCGGCGACCAGCGTGCCGAACACGCCGGCCAGCAGGATCAGGGTGAGCGGCAGTGACGTCTCCGTTGCCTTGCCCAGGTCGCTGCTGATCTGGTTGTTTACCGCCTGCCCGAGGCTAGCGTCGCCGCCTTCTGTCACCAGCAGGTTAGGGTGGTCAGCCTGCACCTTGGCCACTGCGTCAAGTGCAGGCGTCACGGCGGTGTTCACGTCCGCGGCCGGCCCAGGGACCGTGAAGGTGACGAGCGCGCTGCGGCCGTTCGCCGAAACCAGCGCCTGGCCGCCGGGGCTCAGCGGCGACCTGATTCCGGTCGCCGCGCCCGGCCCGGCGCATCGCGGGATCGGTCGCGAACGTCTGCCCTGGAGCGCGTTCCTGGACGAGTACGGCCTCGGTCGTCGGGGTTGTCACGCCGAGGTGCTGCAGGGTCTGCTCGGCCTGCCCTGCCTGGCCGAGATCGTTCTGCGGCAGGACGGGGGAACCGAGCAGCTGCCCGATGAGGTAAGCCACGGCGACCAGCGCGAGCCAGCCGAAGACCGCGGTCTTGCGGTGCCGGGCGCTCCAGCCGGCAATGGATTCCACGGCCGGCGGGCGCACCCGGCGCGACGGCGGACTGACGTATGTTGGCGGCGCCTCGTACGGCGCCGTGCTCTGCGGCCAGCTCATGACGGACCTCCTCGGTGCGCTGCGGGGACTCCCGTGCCCCGCATGCGGTTCGAGTTTCCGTTGGCAGCAGCCGCGGGCGGCAGTGTCGCGGGCACCGGACCTGCGTGGGCCGCCCACCAGGTGAATGTGCAGAATGCACGTCAAAATCGTTCGCTTCGCAGGGGACTTCGGGCGGGGCCGCTAGTAACCTGACGGCGTGGTACGGCGGGCGACGGCGCTGGTCATCGTGATCATCTGCCTGGTCGCGGTCTCCGAAACGGGTTACGGCGCCACCAACGGCGGATTCGGCGAGGTGCCGCTGGTCGCGGCGCTCGCCGTGCTGCCGCTGCTGTACGTGATTCCGGTGACCAGGCCGCTGTGGCTGCGGCACCGCTACCTGCTGCTTGCCGTGCAGGCGGCGCTGACCTACGTGCCGTTCGCCTTGTTCGGCGCGAACTGGGCCCCCTCGGGGTGGCTGGCGGGGCTGGTTTTGCTGACGGTTCCGTCGCCGGCGTCGTGGTTCGCGGCGGCGATCCTGGCCGCGCTCGAGGAGGCGTTGTGGGCGGGCGTGCTCGGGCTGCCTTACCAGCCCGGGGCGCTGTGGGCCATGTTCGCTTTCGTCTTTGACGCGCTGGTCCTGTTCGGGCTGGCCCGACTCGCCGACCTGGTCACGGCGGTGCACGCGGCCAGGGACGAACTCGCCGAGAGGGCGGTTGCCGCCGAGCGGGTCAGGGCAGCCGACAGCCTGCGGGCGGCGATCGGCGACCGGCTGGCCGAGGCCGCCGGCCGGGTGGCGGCCGCGCTGCAGGTGATCGCCGGGAGCCCGGTGCTGGCCCGCGAGCACATTGCGGCGACGGAGGTAACCGCCCGCAGGGCACTCGGCGAGGTGCGGGAAGTGGCCGCCCGGTTCCGGGTCGCGCCATGGCCGGAGGTGGCCCGAGCCGAGTCGGGCGAACCAGCGGCTCCGCGGCTCGCGCTGGGCGTCCTCGTGGTGACCCTGTCCGGCCTTGCGGTCATGTACCCGCTCTTCGTCGCGGAGAACAACCTTGGTGTGCCGGGCGGTTACCGCACCCCGGTCGTTGCCTTGGCCGCCGCGGACGCGGTCGCTGTCGTCGTCCTGCAGCTGCGCCACTCGTGGCCGTCGCGTGGCACTGGTACTTACAGCACCAGCCGGCCGCGCGTGTGGCCTGCCACCCTCCTCCTGCAGGCCGTCCTCACGTACGCGCTGTTCCCGGCGACCGGCTGGCACCCGCTGATCATGTGCGGGTTCCTCGCCGGGTCGGCGCTCCTGCTCGTCCCCGCCGTGTTCGGCTGGGTCGCGTTCGCGGCCGTGATCGCCAGCATTCCCGTGCTGTGGGCGGTGAAGCCGGTGCCAGTGCTGACCACGACTGAGCGGCTGGGCGGGATGCTGTTCCTTACCCTGGAGAGCGCAGCGCTCGGCCTGCTGGTCTTCGGGCTGACCCGGCTGGCGCAGCTCGCCGTGCAACTGCAGAACCTTCGCGGTGAACTGGCCCGCCAGGCCGTGGCGGGCGAGCGGCTGCGCGTGGCGCGGGACACCCACGATCTCCTCGGCCTCGGCCTGTCCGCCATCGCGATGAAGGCCGACCTCATCGGCAAGCTCATCGGTCGCGACGATGCCCGGGCGGGTGCGGAGATCGCCGAGCTGGCGCGGATCTGCGCCACTGCCAGGGCCGACATTCGCCTGATCACTGGCGAGGCCCGCGACCTGCCGCTGGATGCCGAGCTCGCGGCCGCCCGCGACGTCCTGAGGGCGGCCGGTATCGACGTCCGCGCCCGCGTCAGCGCGGACCTGTCGCCCTCGTCCGAGGCGGCCGCGGTCTTGGTTCCCGTGGTCCGTGAGGCGGTCACGAACATCCTCAAGCACAGCAGCGCCAGCTATTGCATGCTCGAGATGACCGCCGACGACCGCCTGGTTCAGCTGCTGATCAGCAACGACGGCAGCGGCGACGGGGAACGCGCGCCGCTCGCCACGGCCGGCCGCACCGGCAACGGCCTGCGCAACCTCACGGACCGGCTCGAAGCCGCGGGCGGCCGCCTGGTCGCCCGCCGGGAAGACGGGACGTTTAGCCTCGCCGTCGAGGTCCCGCTTGAGCCAAGCGGCTTTAGAGCCGGCCGGCTTTAGAGCCAGCCGGCCTTCGCGGCGAGCTGCACCGCGTCCATCCGGTTACGGCCGCCGAGCTTGGTCACCGCTGCGGCCAGGTAGTTACGTACGGTCCCGTAGGAGAGGAACAGCTCCGCCGCGATCTCCGGCAGGTCCGCGCCCGCCGCGAACCGCCGCAGGACCTCGGTCTCGCGCTCCGTCAGCGGGCTTTCCTTCATCTCAAGCGCAGCCAGGGCCAGCTTTTGATCGATCACCCGCTCGCCCGCCGCGACCCTGCGCAGCACGTCGATCAGCTGGTCCGACGGTGCGTCCTTGACCATGAAGCCAGAAACGTGAGCATCGAGGGCCTCGCGCAGCTGCCCGGGATGCCCGAGGACGGTCAAGATCACGACCCGGCACGCGGGCAGCCGCTCGTGCAGCTGCGCCGCGGCGCTGAGCCCGTCGAGCCCGGGCAGGTCAATGTCGAGCACCGCGAGGTCGGGACGCTCCGCCAGCGCCGCCGGCACGATGTCGGTGCCGGCCGCCACCTGGGCGACAACCTTGATGTCATCCTCCAGGTTCAGCACGGAGACCAGCGTGTCCCGCAGTATCCGCATGTCCTCCGCGACAAGGACCCGGATCATCACCCCTCCAGCCGTGCGAACTACCGCATATCCCAGAGCCTAGCCAGAACACCTCGCCGTCCTCCACTACCGGGCGATTCGTCCGGTTAAGCCCGGGGTGCCGGTCAGCCCGTCCAGCCAGGGGCGGACGAGGCGGGACTCGTAAGCGGTGAGCGACGACGGCGAACGGAGCCATCCGGTGGACGACCCCGGGGGCCGCGTTGCCGGGGGGCGGGCTCAGTATTCACCTTTGATCACGAAGAAGGAGCCGCGGATGACGCCGGCCAGCTTTGACTTCTGGCGCGCGAACTTGAAGCCTGCCGCGGCCAGCTCCCCGGGAACCTCCATGCCTTCCGACAGCTTGAACCCGACCGCGCGCTTGCCCTGGTCCTGGATGGTGTACATCACGTTGACGGACAAACCGGATTCGTAGAACACGTAAGCCATCCGGATACCGTCCACCTCGAAGGAAGTCACCTCGAGCGGGCGGGCGGAGATGACGAGGTGGCGCTCGTCGGCGAGTACGCGGTTCACCCAGTCGAGCGTCTCCGGTGCCTCGCTGGCGGGGGTGACGGTGAAGACGTGATCGTACTTGTTCTTGTAGTAGCGAGCCTCGTTGGCCCGCAGTCCAGCGAGAGCCTCCGCGACCGGGGACGATTCCAAACCGACCGTGGACACGTTCTCGAAGTCGACGACGTACGGCATGCGGCCTCCCGATAACGAGCTATCAAGGCAACGGTAGCGGCGGGTCTAAATCAGCTCTTGAGCGGTCCGGGAACGAAGACGGACGGGAGCGGCTGCTCGGGGAGGTTGCCCGAAGAGCATGGAGGGGCGCGCTTGAGGTGCGGGGCCCGGTAATCGCTCGACGCCGGCGTATACGATCGCCGCCTCAAGCTCGGCTTCCGTCTCCGCCTGCGCAGCCATAGACGCGGCCCGCTCAAGGCGGTGCCGCATGGCTGCCTGCGCCAAGTGGTACGCGCACACGGACGTGAGCGAGTCCGGGCAGGCGGCGCAGTCGTGGGTGGTGATAAGGGTGGTGAGCGCGGCGAGGTCGAGCAGGAGGCGGGTAACGCAGTCTTTCAGGTCCGCGAGCGCGGGGTGCTCGGCAACCGTGGCGGTCATGCCGCCCTCCTGGCTGCCGTGCTATGCCGCTCGGCGGTGGACAACTGCTCATGCCACTTGAAGAACTGCGCACCGCGTCTGCGTCCGCGCCCGGAATTGGCCGCGGCCTCGCCTGTCGTCCGTTCTTTTCCGAACGGATGCGACGGAGAGTAATTCATTGATCTCATAGCGCGACTATCGCACGGGTCGCGATGCTGGTCCGGCAGACGGCGAATCACCCTACGTCGCGCGGATTTATCGCGGAAAAGTGCCCCGTGTCATCCCATTCCCGGGCATCTGTTCCCGCAGGACGGCCAGCGCGCCCGGCCGAGCAAGCAGATCAAGAGGTCTTGCGAGAGCTGGCGGGGAAACTCGGCGTGGCGTCTGCCGCTCTGCGCCGGGCCTGCGGGCAGAAGCGCGCTCCCACCTGGACATCCGGTAATCGGGTCCCGCAGGGTCCGAGCCCGGCGCGCGGCGAGCGGCGGCACGACCATAGTATTATCCAACCATTGGATGTTTGGATGGTCGAGAGCGGCCGGAGGAGCAACGGTGCCACTTGCCGGAGTTGCCAAGTCCACCCTCGTCGAGGGCGTCATATCCCGCCTGGAGGAGCTCGTCACCTCGGGTGAGTGGCCAGTCGGGTTCCGGATTCCGCCGGAGCCGGAGCTGGTCAAGGCTCTGGGCGTGAGCAGGAACACTGTCCGCGAGGCCGTCCGGGCCCTGGTGCATGCCGGGCTTCTCGATCCGCGCCCGGGGGACGGGACCTACGTGCGCGCGGACACGGGCCTGGACGCCGCGCTGGAGCGGGCGGCGCGCCGGTGGGGGGCGATCGACGCCCTTGAGGTCCGGAACATGCTGGAGCGCGACGCGGCCCGCCTCGCGGCGCTCCGGCGCGACGACGCCGACATGGACGCCATCGAAGCGGCGCTGGCGCCGAGGCGCGCTGCGCAAGCCGAGGATGACCGCGCGTTCGTCGAGGCGGACGCGGCCTTCCACGAGGCGGTGGTGGCCGCGACCCATAACCAGGTGCTGATCGGGTTGTACGCTCACCTGGCCGCCCCCTTGCGCGAGTCGGTGGCCGAGGTGCTCCGGGTCGACAGCAACGCTCATGACTACGCCAGCCACCGGGCCCTGGCCCGGGCGATACGACGGGGTGACGCCGCCGCAGCCGAGCGCGCCGCGACAACTGTCCTGGCAGGCGCTCTGGCGACATTGGGCGGCGGCTCGCAAGCCGCCGCGGAGGAGTCCCGGTGACATCTGCGAAGGCAGCCCCGGCGCCGGCGATCTCAGCCGCCAATGCGCGCTCCGTGGGAGGTGCGGGCCTGGCGATCGCCCTGCTCGTCGCGGCTTTGAACCTGCGTATCGCCGTGGCCGCGCTGTCTCCCGTCCTCGACGACATCGAGCGGGACACGGGGGTATCGGCGACCATGGCCGGCCTGCTCAACACCGTGCCGGTGGTGTGTTACGGCCTTTTCGCGCTCGCGGCACCGCGACTGATCCGCCGGTTCGGCATGCGGCGCTTGCTGATGCTGACGATGACCGTGATTACCGCGGGCATCGCGTTGCGGCTCTTGCCGCCGCTGGTGGCGCTGTTCGCGGGAACAGCCGTCATCGGCTCGGGCATCGCGGTCGGCAACGTGGTGATACCCAGCCTCATCAAGCAGGATTTCTCCCGGCGAGCCGGGCTGATGACCGGACTGTACTCCGTGTCGCTGTTCCTGGGGGCCGCCATCTCCGCCGGCCTCACCGTTCCCCTTGAACACGCCACGGGTCTCAGCTGGCGTCCGGATATCGCCCTGTGGGGCGCCCCGGCGATCCTTGCCGTCGCCATGCTGGCTCCTTACGCGGCAGACAGGCCGGCCGCCGTCCGGACCGGTCCGCCCCCTTCCCGGCCCCGAGGCCTGTGGTGCGATCGGCTGGCCTGGATGGTGACCGGCTTTATGGGGCTGCAATCGCTCGGCTACTACTCGATGCTCGCGTGGATTCCCGCGCTGCTCGAGGCTCATCACATGTCCGCGGGCCAGGCCGGCTGGATGCTGTCGTACTCGAGCTTCCCAGCCCTGGCGGCAGCGCTTGGCACCCCGATCCTCATCCGCGGCCGCGTGCGCAGGGCGAGAATCCTGGTCGTCGCGGCTGTCGTGCTCTGCGCCTGCGGCTACCTCGGACTGGCCACGGCACCCGTCTCCCTTCCCTACTTGTGGCTGACCGCTTTCGGCCTCGGCCAGGGGATGTGCCTCGGCCTGGCACTGAGCTTCATCGTCGCCAGGGCCCGGAACGTCCACCACACCGCCTACCTGTCCACGATGGCGCAGAGCGCCGGTTACCTGATCGCCAGCGTGGGGCCGTTCGGTCTGGGCATCCTCCATGACCTGACCGGAGGGTGGACAGTTCCCATGCTGGCGCTCACCGCCGTGCTGGTACCGCTGCTCATGGCCGGGCTGGGCGCCAGTCGTGACCGCCACATCCTGTCCTCGGTGGCACCCAGTTCGCCGGACGCGGAGGATAGCGATATCCCGGACAGCCTGTCGGGCGAGGAACGCGTGTACCGCTCCAAACTGTCGCGAAGGCTCTGACCTGCTGTTTCAGGTAAGCCGTTTACGCGGCGCGGTAGTAGTTGCTGATCACCATCATGCAAGACCAGGGCCTGGCCGCTGGCCCTTTCGAGGCGCGGTCATAACCGGGCCCCGAGTGCGGTTCCCCGTGCGCCGAAACCCGCAAACGCGGCGAACTCCGCGAGTGCGCGGCCGGTTTCCGGCAGGAAGCCGAACAGGATGAAGGAATGTACGCTGTCGGCGACCGGGCGGAACGTGACCGGGACGCCGGCGTCGCGCGCCCGGTCCGCGAGCCGCTGCGCGCTGGGGAAGAGCGCCTCGGGCTCGGCTGCCTGGATGAGCAGCGGCGGCAGGCCGGACAGGTCGGCCCGCAGCGGTGACACCAGCGCCTGGCCGGGGTCGGTGGCGTGGATGTAGCAGGCGGCCAGCTGGGTCAGCGTGATGCGGTTGAACCACGGGTCCGTGGCCGCCGCTCGACTCAGCTGCTCCGCCGGGAGCTCCAGGTCGCAGAAGGGCGAGACGACATGGATCCCGGCGGGCATCCGGCCGGCCGGCCCGCCGGAGTCACGCAGTGCCAGGGCAAGGCTGAGGGCGAGGCCGCCGCCCGCGCACTCGCCGCTGACCAGGATCGGGGCCTGGGGGTACTCGCGGGCCAGCCAGCGGTAGGCGGCCAGGACGTCGTCCAGCGCCGCGGGGAACGGGTGCTCGGGCGCGAGCCGGTAGTCGGGGACGAGCGCCCAGCCGCCGGCCGCCGCCGCCAGCCGTGCGGCGAGCGGTACCGACAACTCCGCCGAACCCATCACATAGCCGCCGCCGTGCAGGTGCAGCACTACCGGGGCGTCGTCCGGGGATGGTTGCCCGACCCGCAGGGCAGGCGTCCCGTCACAGGAAAGCCCGTCACCGGAAAGCACCGGGGCCGGCCGGCTCCCGTCAGCCGGGTGCAGCTTGCCCCGGACGAACTCGGCGTAGCCCTCGCGCTCGCCAAGCCAGCCCGCTGCCCGGTGCTCGCCCGTCAGCGCCGTGCGCCACAGGTCGAAAGCCTGCCGCGACTCCGGTCGGCGCATGGGGTTGCCCGGCACGACCAGTTCCTGCTCGAACTCCGCTGCGGAGCGCCGGGCGGCGGCGACCGGGTCGTGCCCGAGCAGCCATTCCTGCATGGGCGGGCCGGCCGGGCTGAGCCGTCGCAGGCCGCGGACGTAGCCGTTGCGCGCCTGGACCTGGACCGGGTCGCTGGTCTGGCTGTTGCGCAGGTTAACCCGAGACGATTCGAGCATCCGCGTGGTCCGCGCCTGACGGCGGAACGTGTATTCCCGCAGGGCCGCCTGTTCGTTCCCGGCCCCGGCCCGCTCCAGGCAGGCCGCGAGCATGACGGCGTCTTCCAGCGCCATGCCGGCGCCCTGCCCCGCACTGGGCGGCGCGGGGTGCGCGGCGTCGCCCAGCAGGATGACGCGGTCCGACCCCCAGGTTTCCAAGGGGTCGCGGAAGTAGATCCCGGTGATCAGCGACGAGTCCATCAGAGCGAGAAGCTCGTGCATGGCCGGGCACGAGTCCGCCAGGGACGCGTGCAGGTCTGCCAGGTCGCCGGAAGCCGTCCACGACTCGCGGCGCACCTCGGTTGCGGGCACGAACGCGCTCAGGCTGTAGACGCTCTCCGGGTGCCGGCCGTGCCGGAGCGCGTACAGCAGGACGTGCCGGCGCGGCCCGTACCAGGACATGATCTTCCCGTCGTAGCGCTTGGGCACCTTCTCCCTGGGGATCAGCCCCCGCCAGACGACGACCCCGGTGAACCGGGCCTCCCGTTCGCCCACGAGCTGCTTGCGTGTCTGCGAGCGCAGCCCGTCGGCGCCGACGAGCAGGTCACCGCGGACCTCCTCGCCGTTGCCGAGCTCCACGCGCACGTCGTGCGGGGTCTCCTCGAAGGCGACGACGCGGCTGCCGGTGCGCACGCACTCCGGCGGCAGCGCCGCCAGCAGGCTGCTCAGCAGGTCCGCACGGTGCCCGCAGTAGTAGTGCTCACCGTACTTCGCTGCCTGGGGGTCAAGGGACGACGTAGAGATGAGCTCGTCGTCACCCAGGCCGCGCTGCTCGGCGACGTCGATGCGCGCCACGTTTTCCCGCCAGTAGGCGTCGGCCCCGAGGTAGGTGAGCGCCTTCATGGCGTTCGCGTAGAGCCCGAGGCCCGCTCCGATGGCGGTGAACGCGGGCGCCTGTTCCAGCACCAGCGGCTCGATGCCCGCCTTCCTGAGCGCGATTGCGGCAGCAAGCCCGCCGGTGC
>Ga0335072_10010323_pt1 | contig 13456 bp, 8 predicted proteins | sample Lox_Sample_21_FD_206725 | JGI IMG/M metagenome (GOLD analysis project Ga0335072, IMG submission 206725) | Soil microbial communities from Loxahatchee National Wildlife Refuge, Florida, United States - Lox_Sample_2.1 | ecosystem: Environmental > Terrestrial > Soil > Wetlands | place: USA: Florida...
AGCAGACCTGCAGCAAATTTGGAACCGCTCACGCCGGACAAGGTCAGGTCAAAACTCCGCTGCGGATGTCCCGTTCCGCTTGCATCACGTTCTCCGGCTTGCCGAGATCACGCCAATAAGAACCATCAGCGCGAAACCCAGAGATCCTTTCACCCTCCGCAACAAGACGCAAATAAGCCGCAATGATAGAAAAGGTGCCTTCTTCTCTGATCCTCGCGAACAAACGGGGAGAAACGGCGTGAATCCCGCAAAAGGCAAGCGCCTGCAAAGTTGACGCAGGTCGAGCCAATTCGACTTGCCCGCAACCGGAATCCGCAGTGTGTCGAATTCGGCGGCCACAGAGTTGGCCTTGTCCGTCAAAAAGCAAGAGTCGCGAGGTCTCACGGTCCTGAACGGCAAGTGTGGCGAGGGCGTCCTGCTCGACATTAATACGCAACATGTGCTTCAGATCGATCGTGCTCAGAACATCAACGTTGTGCACGATGAATGGCTCCTCGGAACTCCCACCGTTTTCAACGAAGAACCATGCGGCCTTCTTCAATCCGCCTCCCGTGTCGAGCAGATCCTCCTCGCGGGAAACTTCAATCCTCATGCCGAAGTTGCCGTTGTCCTGGAGATACTTGACCATCATCTCCGCGTAGTGATGCGCGTTGACAATCACTTCGGTCACGCCAAAGGCACGCAGGCGGCTGAGAACGATCTCCAGCATCGTGCGGCCGGCGACCTCAACCAGAGCCTTCGGACGGTCGTCGGTCAGAGGACGCAAACGCGTTCCCAGACCTGCGGCCAGAATCATTGCCTTCACTTGCCTGTCTTCTCCAGCTCGATATGCCGAACCACCGCTTCTACTCCATCCAGGCCGCGCAGATGTTCCGCCAACTGGTCGGCCAGATACACAGAGCGGTGCCGCCCCCCCGTACAGCCAAACGACACCATGAGACTGTTGAAGCCCCGGCTCCGATAACTGGTCACGCTGGCGTCCACAAGCGCCACCGCGTTCACAAAAAAATGACGCACGCTCTCCTGACGGTCGAGATACTCCATGACCTCCGCGTCCTTGCCGGTCAACTGGCGAAAACGGTCTTCTCGCCCCGGGTTTGGCAGGCTGCGGGCGTCAAAAACAAATCCGCCGCCATTGCCAGTCTCGTCGGCAGGAACCTCCCGATGGAATGAGAAACTGAAGATCCGCACCACCAGGCCGCCCACTGAGGAAGTCAAACTGCGCAATTTTTCCGCCCCCAGCATGCCTTCAAAGGCGCTCATGAGTGCCGGCAGGGCGACCGGCAACTCCACGTGATGTGCCAGCCACCGTAAATTCTTCAACGCGTACGGCACACTTTGCAAAAAATGCGTTTTGCGCTCATAGAAACCCCGGAATCCATAAGCGCCCAACGCCTGCATAATGCGTACATATACATATGCGTAAAAGTGCTCCATAAACGCTTCGCGCCGGATCTCGACATAACTCTCGAGGCGTTCGAGATAATAGTCAAGTAACTGCCGGCGTAACTCCGGCGGCAGGTCGGCCTTGCCGTCATATAGGAGAGATGCGATGTCATACTGCAATGCACCTTTACGGCCACCTTGGTAGTCCAAAAAGAACGGCTGATCGTCGCGAAGCATTACATTGCGCGACTGGAAATCTCGATAAAGAAAATAATCATGTTCGGCCCCCAGCAGAAACTTCGTCAAGCGGCCAAAGTCATGCTCCAGAGCCTGTTCGTTGAACGGGATGCCTGCGAGCCGTAGAAAATAGTATTTGAAATAATTCAGATCCCAGGCGATCGACTGACGGTCGAAGCTGGTGCGCGGATAACATACCTTGTAGTTCAAATCGTGGCCGGCCTCCACTTGAAACTTGGGCAACACCGCAACCACCTTGCGATAAGCCTCAGTTACCTGCGGAGCGATCGCGTCGCCGTTGCGATTCTTGCTGAGAAACTCGAAGAGCGTTGTGTCGCCGAGGTCCTCTTCGAGATAGGCTCCCTGGCTCAAGTCCTCCGCATAGATCGTGGGAACCGGCAGTTCGTGCCGTCGAAAGTGCCTGGAAAACTCGAGGAAGGCGATATTCTCTTCCCGGACGGGATGCAGAATGCCGATCGCACTGGCTCCACCCCCGGTTAGCCGGAAGATGGCTCGCCCGGAGGCGCCGAGCTGGCCCTGAAGCGGCTGCACGTTTTCTGCCTGGAATCGGAAATGCTGCTCAAAGAGTCGTTTCAGAACGTCCATGAAAGTCTTTCTCGAATCGCATAAGCTGCTTCCCAAAGATACCTAGCCCGGCGATTGGGCCGCAAGGCTTCCGCTAAAATCGTCCTGTCGCGGTACGCCGCGCGGAGCCCGACCGATGCGAGTGCGTCTGAAAGACATCGCCGCAGATCTGAACCTTTCGAAGATGACCATTTCGAAGGTGCTGCGAGGGCAAACGGACATCAGCGACGCGACCAAGGCCCGGGTCCTGAAACGGGTTAAGGAATTAAACTATATTCCCAACATCAGTGCCAGCAGTCTGCGAACCGGTCAGACCAAAACCATGGGATTGATCCTACCGTCCATCGGCAGACCCCACCTGGCGGAAGTGGCCGGCGGCATCCATCAATCCGTGAGCGTTGAGGGATACAGTCTGATTGTCTGCTCTTCAGAAGACGACGTCGAGTGCGAGCAGCGGCAATTCGAGATCTTTGTTTCTCTCCAGGTGGATGCACTTTTCATCCTGTCGATCCAGGAGACAGCCGCGTTTTTCGAGCAAGTACCAAGATCGATGAAAATGCCGGTAGTTTTCTTGGGCAACAAGCCGGCTGGAGTGACGGAGAGTTTTGTGAGCGTTCACGAAGAGGAAGTGGGCAGAATCCCCTGCGAGCATCTTTTGAAAACAGGCTGCAAGCGCATCGCCTATCTTCGCGGTCCGCGCACCGCGGCAGGCGATATGCGTGCAAGCGGGTATCGTCGGGCGCTGGGCGAACAGGGGATTGCAGTACAGCCGGACCTGGTTATCGAGAGCATGAACGGCGAGGAGAGCGAATACAAGCGCGGCCATGAGGCTGTGGAGCGGCTTTTGCGCAGGCGAGTGCGTCCTGATGGCGTGATGGCATACACAGACATGATGGCCGTGGGCGCGATGGACGCGGCCACCGGTAGAGGAGTCAGAATCCCCGAGGAGATGCGGTTTGCGGGATGCGGCGACGATCCGCTGCTGTGCGCGATGCGCATACCACTCACCAGCGTCGATACTGGCGAGCGTGAAGTTGGCCTGCGGGCCGGACGGATCGCACTGCGCGCTATTGGCAATGCCAGAAGACCGCAGAAAGTTCTGATCAAGCCTTCGCTCATCAAAAGAATGTCGTCTGAAATACTGCGCTGAATGGTGCAAAGACCGCGTAAAAACCATCCGAAGGGAAATGAGAATGGGAAAGAGTCCGGTTTACAGGGCAACCAAGTTCGATCTCGTGGTGTTCGGCGAATTCTTCTCCGACATGATCTTTTACCACCTTCGCCGGCGTCCCCGCTTCGGGGAGGAGTCGAAGACCGACTCATTTCTGGTTGCGCCCGGAGGCGGACTTTCAACCACGGCCATCGCCGCCAGCAGGCTGGGCACCATAACCGGAGTGATCACGCGCGTTGGCGCCGATGCTGGCAGTCTGCCCACCTGGAATCAGATCGCGCAGGAAAGGCTGGACATAGCCGCATGCGAGTATCGCAAGGATATGCCCACCGCGCTGACCGTTTGTGTTGCGTACAAGGCCGATCGCATGATGGTGACGCACGAGCCCATCAACCGGCGGCTTGAAGATCTGCTCGACAACGAAGGAGTTCGAACTAAGCTCGCGCAGAGCCGTCACGTGCATGTTGCCTGCGCACTGCGTCGGCCGGCCAAGTGGCTACCTGTCCTCCGGAGCCTGAGGGATCACGGCGTCACTATTTCGGCGGACTTTGGATGGAATCCCGATATTTCGGTCACTCAGTTGATCTCGATCATCCGGCATTGCGACTTTGTTTTTCCCAACGAGCACGAGGCGCGTGCTATCACAGGCACAAAAACCGCGCTAAGCGCCCTTGAAAAGCTGCACGACTGGGTGCGCGTTCCGGTGGTGAAACTGGGGACGCGCGGCTCGCTGTTGATCGCGGAAGGCAAGATATACCGTCAACCCGCCCTGCCACTGCCTTTGGTGGATGCTACAGGAGTGGGCGACGCCTTCAACGGCGGGTTTCTCCATGCTTTTTTGCATGGATCGGGATGGGAGGATTGCCTTCGCGCGGGCAATATCTGCGGTAGCATGGCGGGCACGCAGCCAGGGGGTTCGCAGGGACTCCCCGGACCGCAGGAGTACAAGCGGCAACTCATGAGAATGCGCAAGGCGTGAACGCGACGAATCAACCTGGATAAGGACCTGATAACCCCTCCGGTATTTTCTTATTGACAACTTCGATGGCTCCATGTACATTCCGTAACAATTGCTTTACCGGTAAAGTACAGGGCAACATGACTCACTCGGCCCGCAGCGGTGAGCAATTCAGCAGGTTAGGCTTTTGATTGCCAACCGGCGTTGAGATTTGAAAGAACAACTTTCATCCCCATGAGAATTTGGGGGCACGATTGTTCTGTGTGTGTCTTCTTCCCTATCCGTACAGGCGGTGTCGTGACCGATTCAGACTTTAGCGAATCGCCGCTCTTACGCGAGAACACACCTGAGACATCGCCCTCGACAAAGCGCACCTGAATTACACACCTGGAACGCGCAGGTGGGACGATACCATTGCACTCAAATCTCGATTCTAAGGAGGTTCGCCCGATGCATTGTGTCGGATTTTCCCCATCAAGAAAGAGGATCGGACTTATTCGGCAGGTTTGCTTTGGTTTGACCGTGCTGCTGATCGCGGCGATTTCGGTCTATGGGCAAACCGACACGGGCGCGATCGTCGGAATTGTTCAGGACAAGAGCAATGCCCGCGTTCCAGGAGCTACAGTTGAAGTCACCAACACGGCCACCGAAGTTACCCGCTCATACACAACCAATAGCGACGGAGCCTATCAAGCGCTCCAACTCATTCCAGGCCAATACAGCGTCACCGTGCGGCAGTCTGGATTCGGAACGCAGGTACGCCAAAACGTCACCGTGAGCGTTCAGAGTCGTGTCCAGATTGATTTTACCTTGGGCGTCTCCTCGGTGCGGCAGCAAGTAGTCGTGAACGAAAACACCGCGCAGTTGCAGACACAGTCGGCGGAAGTGACAGCCGTACTGACGAGTCACACCATCAACGAATTACCCCTCAATGGCCGCGATTACGATCAACTTGCTCTATTGGAGCCGGGCGTGTATCACGACCCGAGCAACGAAGTGGCGAATTCAGCTGAGGGTCGTTTCAGCTCAAATGGGAATCTCGAACTGCAAAATTACTTCTCGCTCGACGGTATCGACAACAATACAGGATCGGAGAATCTGCAGGAACAGTCCGTACAGGCCGTGACTCCACCGCCCGACGCGCTGCAGGAATTCGCCCTTCAAACCAGAACCTACTCCGCTGAGTTCGGTACTTCAGCCGGCGCCGTGGTTAATGTATCAACCAAGTCGGGAACGAATCACTTCCATGGGGACCTCTGGGATTATGTTGAGAACAGCGCCTTAGATGCAAATACTTGGTTTAACAACTACGGTGACCTTCCCAAAGGCCATTTTGATCAGAACCAGTTCGGTACAACGATCGGTGGACCGATTGTTCGCGATCACGCTTTTTTCTTCGCGTCTTACGAGACGCTGCTTAGCCGAGATGCTCAAACGGTGACTTCCACTGTGCCCACGGCGGCTATGAAAACCGGTGACTTTAGCAGCGTCTTGACCAGTCATCCAATGACGGCGGTTGCTAATGGGCAGACGGGGTGTATTTCCAACAACATCATCGCACCGGACTGTATCGACAAGGTCGGCCAGGCCATCCTCGACCTGTATCCCAATCCGAGCCCGCAACTGGGCGATGTGAATGCTTTCACGGGCGCGCCGAATTACCAATTTGTCACCAGCGTACCAAATGACACGCGGACTCTCGACGTGCGCATTGATGACACGCTGAACACAAAGAATCAGCTCTTCGCCCGCTATGCCAACGATATCTCCGACTACGAGACCCCCCTGTGGACCGCAAACCCGATCGCCGGCAACGGCGATTTCTCGACTGAATACATCTTGCACGACCAATCCCTCGCGCTGGGTTGGACTCTTACGCCTTCCTCATCTCTGCTCAACACCGCTCACTTCGGTTATTTGCGAGATTACTCGCATAGCGACCCCGTCGGATTGCCGATCGGCGTCTCCGATGCTTCGCAGTTTGGGCTTACCGGCATTCCAGTTTCTCCGGAATCGGCCGGAATTCCCGCCAATTATGTTTTTGGCCTTACTACGATCGGTACGGCTATTTATCGACCGCAGTTCCAAGTGGCGCAGGTGTTTCAGGCTATCGATGACATATACAAGCTCATCGGCAGGCACAGCCTTCAATTCGGCTATGAGTACCACGAAAACTCCCTTAACTTCTTTGACCTTGAGGCGCCTCAGGGGGCGATTCTTGCGGAAGGTCTCTATACTGACACGCCGGGATTTGGAATTGGGGATTATCTCCTTGGCGATGTGTCCGAGGCTATCCTCGAAAATGCACTAGAGGTCAATAATTTTATCCGCGGTAACTCTTTTTACGGTCAGGACACGTGGCGGATCAACCCCAACATGACACTTAATTACGGGTTGCGGTATGAACTATATCCTCCATTCTGGATAAACCGGAATAACAAAACCGCGAACTTCAGCCCGGACAATGGCGGAGAGATCGTTACGGCAAGCTCTGGAAACGGGCTCTATGGGCGTACGCTCATTCATCCGGACGATACGGACTTCGCACCGCGGGTCGGCTTCTCCTATCACGTGTTGAAGCCGCTTGTGCTGCGTGGCGGCTACGGCGTCTTTCATCAGTTCATCAACAGGATCGGGTCGGAGTCCATGCTGCAGCTGAATCCGCCTTTTCTGTTGAACGACTCTCTATCTCAACCTTTCGGAAGTACAACCCCTGTATTTCAGCTGAAGAACGGATTTCCTTCCGCCCAACTGCAAGCTCTTGGCGTGTCGCTGCCGTCTCTGCAGTTGCGGGCGCAGGATCCGGATGAACGCACTACCTATGTGGAACAAGCCAGCTTTGGGCCCCAGATTCAGCTCAGCGGAAATACTCTGTTGAACATAACTTGGATTGGCAATTGGGGCCGCAAAGAGAATCGCTTGCGAAATGCCAACCAGGGTGCTGTTACTAGCTTTAGTGGGACAACTCCAATCGTGACCTTTCCGTACGAAAATCTCAACACACAGCTCCAGGCCACGGGCGGCGCCGGACAACACGCGTTTCTGGAACTGGCGACCAACGATGGCAACACAGATTACAACGCGCTGGAGCTTAACCTCAAGCGTAATTTCAGCCACGGGCTGATGTACCAGGTCAGTTATACGTGGTCGCATAATATGGCCGATTTCGTTGACAATCTCACCGGCGCGTCGACTCCACAAAATGCCTATGATTATGCGCATGAGATGAGCAACTCGCCCCAGGATGTTCGGCACCGCTTTGTAGCCAGCGGTTCCTGGGTACTGCCTGTCGGGCAGGGGGGGATGCTGATGAACAATAGCAGCACTGCGGCCAAGTTGCTGGGGGGGTGGCAGGCAAACGCAATCGTCAGCCTGCAAACCGGCATACCATTCGACGTAACTGCGCCGGACGTGAGCGATACCGGCTCCAATCATGCCGCGTATCCAAATTGCGTGGGCGATGCTTTCACCGGAGCTTCGAAAGATCCTCACGAATACGCGGGTAGCAAGGCTCCGGGCACGTACATCAATATCAACGCCTTTGCCCAGCCTGCCCTGGGGACTTTTGGGACCTGCCGTCCACGCGCCTGGCATGGCCCCGGCATTAACGATACAGATTTGAGCCTATTCAAAAGTTTTCCACTCGGCGAAGAGCGCAGGCTCGAATTTCGCGGCGAGTTTTTCAATGCATTTAATCACCCTAGTTTTGCGAATCCAGCTGCCAACATTTCGGCGCCAGGAGCTTTCGGCAAGAGCACAGCCACAACATCCAACCCGCGCCAGATTCAGTTGGTTGGTAAGTTCTTTTTTTAACGAGATCGCCGACGAGCCAGTGTCGGTAGTCCTGCAACCGCATGTTTCCGTTGCGGTTACCACGCTGCCTGCCGGTTCATCTGCGTTGATGGAGCGGTTGCGACGCTCCAGAAGGATGGGCTCACAATGAAAACCGGTAAAGCGCCGCATTACGCATTAGCTTGCGCGGCGATTTTGGCATTGTTTTTCTTTTCGGCTGCGAATTCAACTGCTCAATCTCCTTGTATGGCACAGGGCCCGGCGCGCCAGAACGCAATGCCGATTCCGGAGAACCGTGGAGCCGCCGCGCTCGATGTCGCTCTGCGCCAGCTTCATACGCGGGCTAGCGTCTTGATGATTACGGCCCATCCGGACGACGAGGACGGAGGCACCTTGGCCTACCTTTCGCGCACTGTGGGCGCGCGGGTCGGACTGCTGACCCTCAATCGCGGCGAGGGAGGTGCGAATGTGATGTCTTCCGACTTATGGGACTCCCTGGGACTTGTGCGTACCGAAGAGCTTCTGCAGGCCGACCGCTACTACTGCACTTCGCAATACTTTTCTATCGCCGCAGATTACGGATTCTCGAAAAGCCTAAAAGAGGCATTGGAAAAATGGGGCACTGACCGGGTCTTTTACGATGTGGTGCGCGTTGTGCGGCTCACTCGGCCACTTATCATCACCTCGGTTTTTGTGGGCGGCCCGTCCGATGGCCATGGACATCATGCGGCGGCAGGAATGTGGGCACAAAAGGTCTTCCTTGCCGCAGGCGACCCGAACGTCTTTCCCGACCAAATCAAGGCAGGGTTGCGTCCTTGGAATCCCCTTAAGGAATACGCGCGCGTTCCATTTTCTCTTGAAGAGGGACACGTATCGCCGAAGGGTCTGTACGACTACGCGACCCATAACTGGGATCCAGCCGGCGTCCAGAACTACATCTCCGGTAAATTTGAAGCGGGCGCCGTAAAGGCGAATGTGGAGATACCCGTCGGAACTTATAACACCATCAATGGCTTGAACGATGAGCAAATTTCTCGTATCGGTCTTGGGTTCCAGAAATCTCAGAACGGCGGCGAGAGGATTCCTGCAGCAGGCCCCGAAGATTCCGGATACCACCGTTTCGGTTCGCGCATCGCGGCAGCAGATAAAGAGAATTCGTTCTTCGACGGTATTGATATCTCCCTGTTGGGGATTGCCGACCTCGCCGGAAATGAGGAACACGCCTTCCTGACTGAAGGGCTAACGAAAATCAACGCACTGGTTGACCAGGCTACACGGAGTTATGCTGCCGGAGATCCCAGTGCCATATCGCCGACCCTGGCGCAAGGCCTTGCTGCCACGAACAGCCTCGTCGATCAGGTAACTGCCAGCTCACTCTCCCAGGATGCGAAATTCAACGTTCTGCACGAACTGAGGGTGAAGCAGGCACAATTTAATAATGCTCTTGCTCTGGCTCTGGGATTAACCATGAACGCCCATGTTACCCAGGAGCACCCACCGACAGGCCTCTTTGCGCGCTTTATGGGAGTACAGCCGACTTTTCAGATGGCGATTCCTGGTCAGCAATTTCCGGTGCTTGTCCACCTGGCCGAAGCCAGTTCCGTTCCCGTCACCATCGACAAGATTGCATTGCAGCTTGATGGAGACAGTGGCTCGGCTGTGCGCGCCGAAGGAGACAGCGCAGGGCCCCTGCAAGGCAGCGGTGTATTTGACGCCCGCTTTGACGTTCACGTCCCCCAGGACGCGCAATTTACGCGTCCTTATTTTGACCGCCCTGGACTTGAGCAAGCGTACTACGACCTCCGGGAGCCGAAGTACCGCGATGTGCCTCTTGCTCCCTACCCCTTGGAAGCGCTGGTAACCGCGACATACAGCAACGTGCAAATCCACCTCGCCGAGGTCGTGCAGACACTCAAGTTCGAGGTAGGCCGTGGAGATGTATATAATCCTTTGGCGATTGGTCCGGCGATTTCGGTCACGATGCAACAGAGCGCGGGGGTCGTTCCCCTGGGCACCACCTCCTTTGCCGTGGGTGTGCGCATTCACAGCAATGTAAAAGGACCGGCGCAGGGAATCCTGCGGCTGTACATGCCGCCCGACTGGCAATCCAATCCGGCATCCGTAAATTTTTCCTTGACTGACGACGGTCAGGAGCAATTTGTCAACTTCCAGGTCCATCCGGCTCATCTTGTCGAACGACCCTATAAGTTGACCGCCGTGGCGACTTATGACGGCCGCGAATATAAAGAAGGATATGTTGAGACAGGTTATCCGGGTCTGCGTCCGTACTTCCTTTATAGCAATGCGGATTACAGCACGACCGGAACCGACGTGAAGGTCGGATCGAATCTTCAGATAGCCTATATCGACGGCAGCGGCGACGATGTTCCGGCTTCCCTTGAGAACCTGGGAATTCACGTTCACTTCCTCGCCTCGGAAGACCTGGCCAGCGGAGATTTATCAAAATACAACGTTATTCTAGTTGGCGTGCGAGCCTATGCCGTGCGCCCCGATCTGCGGACTTACAACCAACGACTTCTTAACTATGTGAAAAACGGTGGCCTCGTGGTGGTTCAGTATCAGACGCCGGAGTACGATCATAACTTCGGCCCTTATCCGTATAGCATGACATCGGACCCGGAAGAAGTTACCGATGAAACCTCTCCAATGACATTTCTCGATCCCTCGAACCCGGTCTTCAACTGGCCGAATAAGGTCACCGGCAAAGACTTCGACGGTTGGATCGAAGAGCGCGGATCCAAATTTATGCATACCTGGGATTCGCACTATCAGGCGCCGCTTGAGACCCACGACCCCGGACAGCTTCCCCAGAAAGGCGGCCTGCTCATCGCCCGTTACGGGTCGGGCGTCTATGTTTACACGGCCTATGCGTTCTACCGGCAGTTGCCGCTGGGCGTTCCTGGTGCTTATCGGCTGTTTGCCAACCTGTTGAGTCTCACGAAAAACCCACTTTTGCGCGCGAAAGCTGCGGATTAGCGCCGTTCGTTGTGCTTGATGGTCATTCTGTGCGTTCCGACCTGATCAAAGAAGCTGTGCGGGAATCGCAAAATTCGCAGCAACTTGAGCGGGGCATGGGCCCACTCGGTGCAATCTCCGCCAATGTGCTGAACATGGTGGGCGTCGGTCCGTTCCTGACGATTCCCTTGGCCATTTCCGCCATGGGCGGGCCTCAGGCAATGCTCGGCTGGGTACTGGGTGCATTCCTCTGCCTCTGTGACGGCATGGTGTGGGCCGAACTTGGATCTGCCATGCCGAACTCCGGGGGATCTTACTATTACCTCCTGGAGGCTTATGGCAAAAACAGCGTCGGCAGGCCAATGAGCTTTCTTTTTCTTTGGCAGACGTTGCTCACAGGGCCGCTTTCAATTGCTGCGGGCGCTGTCGGATTTTCGCAGTACATGAGCTTCGTCGATCCCACGCTTTCCCATCCTGCACTGGTGGCGATATCGGTTGGTGTCTGCCTGATCAATGCATGTCTGCTCTACAGGAATATCCGGTCGATCGATCGTATTGCCGTTGCCATTTCTGCATTCGTAATAGCAACCTGCTGCTGGGTCATTGTTAGTGGCGCGCTCCACTTTCACGCCTCGACGGCCTTCAATTTTCCCGCCGGTGCGTTTCGCCTCTCGCGCGGATTCTGGTCGGGATTGGGGGCCGCAACGCTCATCGCGGTTTACGACTACGGCGGCTACAACAACGTGTGCCTTCTGGGCGGGGAGATCGAGCGGCCACGCACTAATATACCGCGGGCAGTCATTCTGTCCATTCTGCTCGTGGCATTGGTGTATCTATTGATGAACCTGTCTATCATCGGATCGCTCGACTGGCGCGCAGCACAGCATTCGCAGGCCATTGCGGCCGAATTCATGCAGGCTGTCTATGGACACTGGGCAGCTCTGTTGGTCTCCGTTCTGATTCTGGTGGTCAGTTTTGGTGCGGTCTTCGCCAACATGCTCGGGTATTCCCGCATCCCTTACGCGGCGGCGACAGATGGGCACTTCTTCGCGCCCTTCGCCCGCCTGCACAAGACCGGCGGATTTCCCACGATATCGCTTTGGTTCATGGGATTGGTCTCTGCCATAGCCTGCAGCTTTTCTCTGGAAGACTTGATCAAGGTTCTGATTGTCGTGCAAGCGATTAGCCAGTTTGCTGCGCAATGCGTGGCCGTAGAACTGATGCGCCGCATAAATCCGAACCCGGGCGAAAACTATCGCATGCCTCTCTACCCGTTCCCCGCGGCGATCGCGCTGCTAGGGTGGATTTACATTGCGGCAAGCAGCGGCTTGCGCTATTTGGCTATCGGGCTCGGCATGGTGGCCGCAGGCGCCTGCATTTATCTGGTCAAAGCGAGGCAACGGCGGGAGTGGCCCTTCGTGGCGCTATGAAGAAATACGACTTGGCGGTGATTGGGGAAATCTACATTGACCATGTCATGACCGGCTTCACCAAGTGGCCGCAGCCAGGTGAGGAGGCGTTTGCGCACAACTATGTGCGGGAGATCGGCGGCGGAGCGGCAATCACTGCCTCTGCGCTAGCTCGGATAGGCCGGCGAGTCACTCTGATTGGCGCGGTCGGTGAAAACGAGATGCCCTGGATCGCACAACGGCTCTCGGATTTTGGGGTATCCATCGCGGGGCTGCGAGGCGGCGATGGATGTACAGGAGTCACGGTGAGCATATCAAGCCATATTGACCGGTCCTTTTTCACCTATTTGGGCGAAAACGCGAACCTTGAAGACCTTCTGGATGACAATGGACTGCTTGAGCGCATCACGGCGGCCCGTCATGTCCATTTCGCCATGCCTATCTCGGCGCCACTAGCAGGAAGGCTGCTGGGTGCACTGCGCGCTGCCACCTGCACAACTTCGCTCGACGTCGGGCATCAGGCCGTCTGGCTCAAGGATGAGGCCAACCTGAAGACCTGTTCGAGAATGGATTACCTGCTTCCGAACGAACGGGAAGCAAAGCTGATTTGCGATGGAAGCGCCAACGACTATCTCGAATTTACCCGTGCGAACGATTGGCCCAGCGGAGTGGTCAAGATGGGAGCTGGTGGCGCCATGATGCGGTGTTCCAACGGGGCCCTGCATGTCAACTCGCCTAACGTGCGCACGGTGGATACAACGGGCGCGGGCGATGCGTTTAATGCGGGATTCATTGACGGCCTGTTAGATGGAAGATCGGGCGAGGAGTGCCTGCGGCGGGGATGTGTTTGCGGTAGTTTGTCGACCTGCGCGGTCGGCGCTCTGGGCGCGCTGCCTTCGCGGGGCGAGTTCGAGGAATGTTACGAGGAGACCTATGGGTAAG
>Ga0335072_10010324_pt1 | contig 13455 bp, 9 predicted proteins | sample Lox_Sample_21_FD_206725 | JGI IMG/M metagenome (GOLD analysis project Ga0335072, IMG submission 206725) | Soil microbial communities from Loxahatchee National Wildlife Refuge, Florida, United States - Lox_Sample_2.1 | ecosystem: Environmental > Terrestrial > Soil > Wetlands | place: USA: Florida...
CCAGGGCCACCGCCAGCGGCTGGGCGGAGCTAAAGGAGGTCGAGGCGACGGGCCCGGGCGATGGCGGCCCGGCGTGAGTCCACGCCGAGCTTGCGGTAGGCCGAGCGCAGGTGCGTCTTGACCGTGTTGATCGACAGGAACAGCGCCTCGGCGATCTCCTGGTTGGTCAGGTGCGACGGCAGGAACCGCAGCACCGCGAGCTCGCTGTCGGTCAGCAGCACCTCCGCCTGCTCGTGTCCCCCCTCGGCGTGCGGAAGCTGGGTGTCGAACCGCTCCAGGATGCGGCCGGCGAAACCGGCGCAGCGGCTGGTCGGCGGTACCAGCACGGTGATCGCCGACCGGACCGGCTGGCCGGCGTCGAGGAACACCCGGCAGGCGTCGTCCGGCTCGGCCAGGGCCAGCGCCTGCTCCAGCAGCTCGGCGGAGGTCCCGGTCAGCCCCATGCGCCGGTTCGCGACCGCGGCCGCGAGCAGCGCCGCGAGCTTGACCTGCAGCGTGACCTCGTCTGCCGTCCCGTCGAGCACCGGGGCGACGGCCTCGAGAGCACCCTTGAAGTCCCCTTCGGACAGCCGCACCTTGCCCATCGTGAGCAGGTTCTCGGCCCGCCCGGCCTGCGGCCCGTCGTCGGCGGCCGCGTCGATCGTCAGCCTGGCCCGCTCGGTGTCGCCGGCCCGCAGCGCGATCTCGCAGTCCAGCATCGTCAGCAGCCAGTCAAGCTGGGGGTCGCCGGACGTGCTGGTGTCGCGCAGCCGCAGCACCAGCGCGCGGGCACCCGTCGCGTCGCCGTCGGCCATCGCCGTGCGGGTGCGCAGCAGCCCGGCCACGACGCTGAGCTGAGGTTCCCCCGGAAGCTGATGTCTGCCCGCCGCGTACTCGTCGGCGTCGTCGAGCAGCTTGCGGGCCCCCGCCAGGTCGTCGCGGGCCAGGCCGAGCTGGGCCGTGGCGAGCACCACCAGGCACGCAGAACCGGGGTCGCGCACGGTGCCGGCGCCCACGGGTTCGGCGAGGGCCTTCTCCGCGGCGGTCAGGTCGCCGTGCCAGGCCTCGGCCAGCGCCTGCCAGCCGCGTGCCCGGGCGCACAGCTCGCCGAGGCCGCCGGCGGTGAGCTGGCGTGCGGCGTGGTTCAGCGCATACCGCGCCTCGAGGATCTCCCAGCGGCGCAGCCGCGCGGCTCCGAGCGCGAACCAGAGCAGCCCGAGGGCGCGGTGCTCGGGCTGGGTGCCGGCGGTGGCCTGGGCCTGCTCGGCCATGGACCAGCCCTGCGCGAGCAGCCCGGGATCCGCCGCCGACAGGCTCGCCGCCCGCATCACCCGCACCGCCGCCAGCCAGGGCTCGACGCTACGGCGCTCCCCCTGACTGCACCTGCCCAGTGCGCGCTGCGCGGCTTCCAGGTGATGGCCGGCGCCGTCCGGGTCGCCGGACCACAGCCGGGCCGCGGCCAGGGCCGCCGCCACGGCAGCGTCGTCGGCGCGGTGCTCCGCCGGGAACAGCGCGAGCACCTGTTCCAGCGTCGCCGGCCCGCTGCGCACCAGAGCCGCGATGCCGGCTTCGGCCAGCATGTGCGCCGCGTAGTCCCAGTCCCCCGCCTCGGCGGCGCTGCGCAGCGCGTCGATGGCCTGGTCGTGCGCTGCATGCCAGCGTGCGGCGCGGCGCAGCAGGATCGGGACCTCGTGCGGGATCTCCCTGGCCCGCTCGGCGGCGAGCACGTCGCGCAGCAGCGGGTGGTAGCGGTACCCGGCGTGGTCGCTGCCGATCGCCTCGACGAAGCTGTTTTCCCTGCTGAGCCGCTCCAGCGTGCGACCGCCGCCCGGCTCGCCGGTCAGCGCGTCGGCGAGGTCGCCCGACATCTGCTCGGTGACGCTGGTGCGCAGCATGAACAGCCGGATCTCCGCAGGCTGCCTGCCGAGCACCTCGTCCCAGAGGTAGTCGGTGACCAGCGGCTCGTCCCCGGCGATGTCGGTGATCCGGCCGCTCTCCCGCATCTGGCTGCGGGCTCCCATGGCCGCCAGCCGCAGCCCGGCCATCCAGCCCTCGGTCCGCCGGAGCAGCTCGTCGCGCGCGAACGCGTCCACGTCCAGGCCGAGCATCGCGAAGTAGGCGTCCGCCTCGTCGGCCGTGCAGGCGAGGTCGGCCGCGGTCACGTCGGCCAGGTCACCGGACACTCGCAGCCTGGCCAGCTGGAGCCGGGGCGGGCAGCGCCCGCTCAGGATCACCCGCAGCGTCGGCGGGGCGTGCCGGATCAGCAGGTCGAGACCGGCCAGCACCGGACCGTCCGCGAGCTCGTGCACGTCGTCGAGCACCAGCGTGGCCGGCTCGGTCAGCTGCTGCGCCGCTTCGGCCACCCGCACCGGGAGGCCGTCGGTCGCGGCATCCCGCAGCGCCTGCGCCGCGTCGCCGGGAACGGCGCCGGCGCCCGCAAGCGCGGCCTGGACATATCCCCAGAACCGCGCCGGATCCTGGTCATCCGCGTCGAGCGTCAGCCAGGCGACCCGGCGGCTCGCCGGGGCCGCCGACGCCCACGATCCGCAGGCGACGGTCTTTCCCGCCCCGGCCGGCCCGGACACCACGGTCACCCGGTGGCTCACCGCGCGCTCGACCAGGTCGATCACGCGGCCGCGGCGCAAGATGGCCAGGCTCAGCTGCGGTATCTGCAGCTTGTCAGCCAGAAGCTCCGGCCCGCCGTCGGCCGGCTTCGCCCGGCGCGCAGCAGCGGGCCCGCTGGTCGTTGTCGACATGCCCTTCCCCCGTCGGGCAATCGGCCTGCAGAAACAAGCGAACGGTCGAGATCCTGCCTGCAGGCCGTATGTGCGGTTCGCAACCCTCTGACCCGCCGTACCCGGACTTGACCGCCGCCAACCGCCGGGCAGCCGGATCGCTTCACCCGGCCAGGGTGACGCTTACCAGCCCAAATGCCTCTAGCGTGGCGCCCTGAGGCCAGGACGCCCCCGCGGGCAGCGGGACGGCGCGGCCCGTGCCGCGGGAAGGCGCAGATCGCGGGTTACCCAGCCAGCCACGCGGGCGCTGCGCGCCAGCGGCCCTGCTTACCCCCCGCAATAGCCCGGCAATCGTGATCACCCCGTCCGGATGATGCCGGGCGTCGCCCGCTCTCCGTAGCGTCACATGCAGTAGGACACCGGGCACATCCGGTTACGCACTGGGACAGCAGGCAACCCGCACGCCGCCCGGGGAACGGCACACGGCGCACGCGGGGCCGGAGCCGCGACTTGCGGCCGGCGAGAAAGGGGGCTGCTCATGAGCAGTGCACAGGAGCGACCAACCGGGACGGCCGGCACCGACACAACGGGCCAGACCGAGCAGACCGGCAGCGGCGTGCCTGGCCAGCGTGCCGGGGCGCACCGGAGTACCGGCTACCAGGAGGGATACCGGGAGTCGGCCGAATACGACCGGCACGATGGCGGGGCGGCGGCGTCGTTCGGCGGCGCAACCCTGGCCGCGGTACTGATGATCTTCTCCGGCCTGGTCGGCTTCTTCCAGGGAATCGTGGGGCTCATCCACGGCGCCTTCTACACCGCGCATCCGAGCTACGTGTTCGTCGTCGGCCCCTGGGGCCGGGGGCTCGCGCAGCTGATCCTCGGGGCACTGATCTTCGCGGCAGGAGCATGCCTGCTCCTCGGCATGACGTGGGCCAGGGTGGTGGGCATCGTGCTCGCCGTCTTCTACGGCATCACGAGCTTCATCTTCCTGCCGTGGTACCCGATCTGGGGGATCATCCTCATCGCCCTGAACGTGTTCATCATCTGGGCGCTGGCGACGATGGGCAGGCACAGGGTCGCCTAACCGGCGACGCCAGCGATGCCCAGGCGAAGCTCCGGCCAGCTGCGGCCGGAGCTTCGTCGTGTGTAACCGGACCAGGCCTCGCTCGCGGCCTGCCGGCTGCCTGGCCGTCAGGGCGTCAAGCGCGGCGGCGGCCTCGGCCAGCGCGAGGTGGCTGGCGGTCAGCGGGTAGTTGCCGGCCAGCCGGGTGCGCAGCGGGTCGTACTCCTCGGCCAGCAGGCCGACGTCGTTGCGCAGCTCGAGCAGGCGGGTGAACACCTGGCGCGCCCGTTCGCCGCGCCCCATCATCGCGGCGCACTGCGCCAGCCAGAACGTCGCGGGCAGGTAGCCGCCGTCCGGCGGCGGCATCCCGTCCACGCTGTCCCCCGGGTCCCGCTCGTACCGCAGCAGCACCCCGCCACGGTCCAGCGCGTGCTCGATGGCGGAGACCGTGCCTCGCAGCCGCTCGTCGCTGGGCGGCAGGAATCCCAGCGGGCCCAGGCGGAGCAAGCTGGCGTCCGCCCCAGGGTGTTCATAGGCCTGAACGAACGTCGAGGCGCTGGTGTCGTAGCCACGCTCGAGCACGTCGGCTCTGACCGCGGCACGCAGCGCACGCCACCGGTCGGCCCGCCCGGGGTCGCCGAACCGCTCGATCATCTTGACGGCGGCGTCGGCGGCCGCCCAGACCATGACCTTGGAGTGCACAAACTGCCGCGCGGGCCCGCGCACCTCCCAGATCCCCGCGTCCGGCTGGCGCCACGTGGCTTCCAGGTGGGCCAGCAGCTCGTCGGCGTCCCAGGGCTCGTGCGAGCCGTTCAGGCCGGCCATCCGGATCGCCAGCCGGGCGGCGAGCACCTCGGCGAAGACGTCGGGCGGTGGCATCGCGGTCGCCGCGTTGCCGATACGGACCGGCTGCGCCCCCTCGTAGCCGGGCAGCCATTCGAGCTCGATCTCCGGCAGCCGGCGCTCCCCGGCCAGGCCGTAGAGTTCCTGCACGAAGGACGGCTTGCCGGCCACCGCGTGGCTCATCCAGTCGAGCAGGCCGACGGCCTCGCCGAGCGCCCCGGCGCGGAGCAGCACCCGGATCGCCGCCGCGGCGTCACGCAGCCAGCAGTACCGGTAGTCCCAGTTCCGGGAGCCGGACGCCTGCTGCGGCAGCGAGGTGGTCGGCGCGGCCACGACCCCGCCGGTCGGCGCGTACGCGAGGGCCTTGACCGTGATCAGGGACCGGATCACCGCCTCGCGCCACTCGCCCTCGTACGTCAGGCCCGCCACCCAGTCCCGCCACCAGCGCTCGGTCTGGTCGATCAGCGCCGGGACCAGCGGCGGGTCCGGCGGGTCGTCGCGGGAGCTGCGCCAGATCACGGCGAACGGCACCTTGTCGCCCTGGCTGACCGTGAGCTCCGCGGTCGCGGTGCCGCGGGCCCGGCGCACGTGCGCCGGCCCGAACAGCCACAGGGTCTCCGACCCGGCGACGATCCGGTGAGCCCCGGCGTGGCGGTGCACCCGTGCTTCCGCAGAACCGTATTCAAACGCAGCGGCGAGGGTCATCCGCAGGTCCACGGTGCCGCTGACGCCCTCGATCATCCGGACCAGCACCGGGTCGGACTCGCGCGGCGGCATGCAGTCGACCAGGCGGGCGGTGCCCGAGCCCACGGTGAACTCGGTCTCGAGCACCAGCGTGTCGGGGCGGTAGCGGCGCTCCACGCGGCTGGCGCCGCCGGGCGGCCCGATCCGCCAGTGCCCGTGCCGGTCCTGCCCAAGCAGGCCGGCGAAGCAGGCCTCGGAGTCGAACCTGGGCAGGCAGAGCCAGTCGATCGATCCGTCCCTGCCGACCAGCGCCGCCGTGTGCAGGTCGCCGATCAGCCCGTAGTCCTGGATCGGTAGCGACATCCGTGCTGCCCTCCGCTGGCAGCAGGTGCGCCCGGCGGCCGGTCAGCCCGCTACTGCTGCCACCGCGGCAGTCTGCTGGGCCCGCCGGACGATGTCGTCATCCCTGGGAGGTGAGTACCCAGCCTGGCCCCGCGGATGGCGGTGCCGCTAGGCCTGGGCACGCAGCAGGCGATAGGGGCCATCCGCCGCAGCGAGCTCGCGGTGGGTGCCGCGCTGCACGACCCTCCCCCGGTCCAGTACGACGATCTCGTCGACCTGCTCGAGGCCGGTCAGGTCGTGGGTGATCAGCAGGGTGGACCGGCCCGCGGTGACGGCCAGCAGGTCGGCGGTCAGCGCCGCGGCTGCCTCCGGGTCGAGATGGGCGGTCGGCTCGTCCAGGATCAGCAGGTCCGGGTCGGCCAGCAGCGCCCTGGCCAGGGCGAGCCGCTGCCGCTCGCCCCCGGACATCGCGGCGCCGCGGGCGCCGACCCGGGTGTCGAGGCCCCGGGGCAGCGACGCGATCCAGGGCAGCAGCCGGGCGCTGGCCGCCGCGGCCTGGAGCTCCTCGTCGCTCGCACCCGGCCGGGCCAGGCGCAAGTTGTCCCGGATTGTCGTGTCGAAGATGTGCGGGTCCTGGACGCAGCCGCCGATCACCGTCCGGACGTCGTCCGCGGCGAACAGGGCGAGGTCCCGGCCCGGCTCGCCGGGGGCTCCGAGCGTGACCCGGCCGACGGCCGGGTCACGCAGCCGCAGCAGCACCGCGGCGACGGTGGACTTCCCGGCGCCGTTCGGGCCGATCAGTGCGATCCGCCGGCCCGGCGGCAGGTCAAGATCGAACCCGTCCAGAGCGGGCAGCGCGTCCGGCTGGTAGCGGACCCGGACGCCAACCATGCGTACCCGCAGCGGGCGCGCTGGCAGCGGGAGCGGCGCCTCGGGCTCGATCACCGGATCGGGCGCGTCCAGCACCGCGCCGATCCTGGCGGCCGCGCCGGAGGCGGCCCCGAGCTGCAGCGCGGCCGCTGGCAGCGCGTTGACGGCCTCGAACGAGGCGAGCGCGGTCAGCGCGAGCACCGCAAGCGGCACCCGGGTCAGCGTTCCTCCGGCCACCGCGTGCACGCCGAGCAGCAGGACGCACCACAGCGTGAGCCCGGCGGCGGCTGCCATCAGCCCGTCGCCCAGGCCCGACGCCGCGGCCGAGCGCCTGGCCAGGGCGGTCAGCCGGCGGTCCGCGGCGTCGGTTGCCGCGAGCGCGGCGTCCTGGGCGCCGAACGCGTGCAGCTCGGCGGCCCCCGCGAGCAGGTCGGTCATTGTCGCGCCGAGCTCACCGCGGGCCGCGGCCGTGACCCTCGCCGCGCGGCGCGACGCCGCGACGGCCAGCGCGGGCACCGCCACTGCGGCCACGAGCAGGCCGGCCGCCAGCACGCCGGCCGCCGGCGCGAAGATCAGCGCTGCCGCGGTCGCCGCGCCCGCGCCGACTGCCGCGGCGGCCAGCGGCGGCGCGATGCCCCGGATGAACAGGTCCTGGGTGGCGTCCACGTCACTGATCAGCCGGGCCAGCAGGTCGCCGGAGCGGAACGCGGCCAGGCCGGCCGGGGCGAGCCGTTCCAGGCGCCGGTAGATCGCCACCCGTACGTCGGCGAGGACCCGGAACGCGACGTCGTGGGAGGACAGCCGCTCCACATAGCGCGATACGGCGCGGCCCACCGACAGCCCGCGCACCGCGACCACGGCCACCGAGATCGCCACGATGCTCGGGTGCTCGGACGCGCGCGCCAGCATGAACCCGCTCGTGGCGAGCAGCGCCACGCCGCAGCCGATCGCGGCGGCTCCCGCGAGCACCGCGACGAGCAGCTGGAGGCGCATCGGCCGGGCCAGCCACAGCAGCCGCAGCAGCGGCCAGCGGCCGGCCGGCTCCCCCGCCGACCTGACGGTGGTCACCTCGCCCAGCACCCGCGCGCCCGTGCTCACCGGGTCACGTCGGAGCGCGGGGCGTCCCGGCGGAGGGCGGCGGCGGTCCACGCGTGCGCGGCAATCGCAGGCTGCTGGAGCCGCCCGTGATCCAGGGCGATCTCCCGGGTGGCCAGGCCTTCCCAGCCGCGGCCGTGGCTCACCAGGACGACGGTGCGGCCGGCCGTCACCCTGTCGATCGTTTCCCAGAGCAGGCCGGCGCTGGCGGGATCCAGGTGAGCGGCGGGCTCGTCGAGCAGCAGCAGCCGCGCGTCCCGCAGGAACGCGCGGGCCAGCGCGATCTTCTGCCGCTGGCCCGCCGAAAGCCGCAGCGCGCGCTCGCCGAGTTCCTCGGCGTAGCCGCGGGGCAGCGCCTCGATGAACTCGGCGGCACCGGCCAGCTCGGCCGCCCGGGCGATCGCGTCCATGCTGGCGCCGGGGTTCCCGAGCGCGATGTTGCCGCCGGCGGTGCCCGCGAACAGGTGCGGCTGCTGCGGCACCCAGGCGATCTGGGCGCGCCAGCGGCACGGGTCGATCGCGGCCAGATCAACGCCGCTGGCCTGGATGGTTCCGTCGGCGGGCTGGACGAACCCGAGCAACAGGGCCAGCAGCGTGCTCTTGCCGGCGCCGCTCGGCCCGGTCACCGCGATCCGGTCGCCCGGCCGGATCGCCAGGCTCAGCCCTTGCAAGGCAGGCCGGTCGCGGCCCGGGTAAGCGGCGGTCACCGCGTTCACGGCAATCTCGCCGGTGGACAGGTCCGCCGACCGGATCCTCGGTGCGGGGCTTGGCCGGGCGGGCGGCTCTGTCTCCAAGATCTCCAGCACCCGCCCGGCGGCGGCGGCGCCCTCCATGCTCGCGTGGAACTGGGCGGCGACCGCGCGCAGCGGCAGGAACGCTTCGGGCGTCAGCAGCAGCACGAGCAGCGCGGTCTCGTACCCCATGTGGCCGTAGAGCAGCCGCAGCCCGACCTCGACCGCGACCAGGGCGGTCGCGACGGCGGCGGCGAGCTCGAGCACCAGCGCGGAGGCGAACGCGACCCGCAGCGCGGACATCGTCGCCGACCGGTATTCGCCGGTGACCTCGCCGATCACCTTCTCCTGGTGCTTTGCCCTGCCGAACACCTTGAGCGTGGGCAGGCCCTCGACCACGTCGAGGAAGTGCCCGGCGAGCGTGGCCAGCAGCCGCCACTGCCGGCGTGTCCGCGCCTTGGTGTGCCAGCCGACCAGCACCGCGAACAGAGGGATCAGCGGCAGCGTCGTCGCGATGAGGACGGCGGAGATCCAGTCGGCAGCGGCCACCCGCGCCAGCACCGCGAGCGGGACCGCGACCGCGAGCACGAGCTGCGGAAGGTAGCGGGCGAAATAGGGATCGAGCCCGTCGAGGCCCCTGGTGGCCAGCGCGGCGACCTCCGCACCCTGACCGCGCTGCCCGCCGGACCAGGCCGGGCCGAGCCCGATCGTGCGGGCGGCGAGCGCGCGCCGCAGCTGAGACTTGACGGCAGCGGCCGCGCGCAGCGCGCAGACCTCGCCGCCGTAGGTCACCGCGACCCGCACGGCCACAACGGCGAGCAAGGCCAGCAGCGTGCCCCACAGGACGGCCGAGTGACCGCGGGTCGCGGACGCGAGCGCGTGGGCCAGCAGGCCGGCCTGGGCGAGGATCGCCGCCGTGGCCACGATCCCGAGGGCGACGGTGGTGATCAGCTGGCGGCGGGCGGCCCGGGCGTAACGCAGCAGCCGCGGGTCAACCGGGCGCACGGCCAGTCAGCAGCATGATCCAGACCACCAGGTGCTGCTACCCCGGCAGCGGCCGCAGCATTTCACCCTTGGCGGGTGAGCTAGAGCGGCGCCCCCCGGGGATCGCAGCACACATGCGGTACCCCCAGTGATCGCACAAGCGGCCGGCCTCGCTCTGCTGGCCGGGCTGTCTCCCACGGCGCTGCTGGCGGCCGCCGTGTATCTCGGCTCGGCCAGGCCAAGGCAGACGACGCTGTTCTACCTCGCCGGCGCGGTGCTGATGAGCACGATCATCGCCGTGGCCGTCGTCGTGCTGCTGCGCAACGCCGGCCTGAGCCACCCCCATGAGCGCACGCCCCGTTACGGCCTGCGGCTCGGCCTCGGCGTGCTGCTGCTCGCCGTCGGCGTCGCGCTCATACTCCGCCGCAGGAGGCGGCCGCCGAAGGAGGCGGCGAAGAAAAAGAAGCCCGGGCTGGTGTCGAGGATGATCGCCAACCCGTCGCCGGCCAGCGCGTTCGTTGTCGGCATGCTGCTCTTCGCCCCGGCCGTCGCGTTCCTTGCCGCGCTGCAGGTCATCGCCACCGCGCGGGCCGGCGTCGAGGAGACGACGCTGGCGGTGGCGGTCTCCGTGCTGATCTACGTGGTGCTGGTCTGGCTGCCCCTGGTGCTCTTCCTCGTCGCGCCGGGGCTCACCGGGCAGCGCCTGAAGGCCTTCAACGCATGGCTCCGCGCGCACGGGAGCGCGCTGGCCGTGGCGGCGATCGTCGTCGTCGGCGTGCTGATGGTCTTCGACGGGAGCCACGGGCTGATCTCCGCCAAGTAACCAGTCGTGACCCGACGTGACCGGGCGTGATCCGACCACCCGCTGAGGGTGACGCGACCGAGCCGGTGAGGCGCGACTGTTACCGCACGTGGAATCGAGGCTGACCGAAAGGACCGCGGACATGACGGTGCCCGTACAGGCTGATGTCGACGACGCGACCAGGGACGCCCTGGTCGGCATGTCCAAGGGGGACCAGCGCGTGCTGGACGAGCTGGTGGAAGTCCGCGCGGCCGAGCAGGAGAGCAGCGGCCTGGACGCCCGCACGTTCTCCCTCGTCAAGATCGCCGCGCTGATCGCGGTCGACGCTCCCCCGGTCTCGTACCTCTGGCAGGTGGCCAACGCGCTGGACTCCGGCGCCACGCCGCAGGACCTGGTCGGCGTGCTGCGCGCCGTCGCCCCGCAGGTCGGCGGGCCGCGGGCGATGGCTGCGGCGCCGGAGATCATGGTCGCGCTCGGTCTCGAGCTGCCCGACGGTGCGTGACGGGCGTCGCCGGCGAGGAGGAAGACATGTTCATGCGACGACGCCCGTTGCTGCGCGCGGCCGTGATCGGCGGCGGCGCGTACGTGGCGGGGAAGAAGTCCGCTCAGCGATCCGCCGAGCAGGCGCAGGAGCAGCAGCAGGCACAGCACAGCGAGGACGAGCAGAACGAGCGCATCGCGAGCCTGGAGCAGCAGGCTCAGCGCAAGCCCGGCGGCCAGGATGCCCAGGGAGGCCAGGCGCGCCAGGCGCCGGCCGCGGTGCCCAAGCCGTCCATGCTCGATCAGCTCAACCAGCTGAACCAGCTGCACAAGCAGGGCGCCCTGTCCGACTCCGAGTTCACCGCCGCCAAAGCGAAGCTGCTCGGCAGCGCCTGAGAGGGACATGACCGCCAACCAGACGGTGGACGCCGACGAAGTGCAGGTCGCCAGTCCGCTGAAGACGCCGGGCGCCGCTGCGGTGGCGGGGATCGTGTTCTCGGTGCTGGGAATCGTGTCGCTGCTGCTGATACGGCTGTCGACGCCGGCCAGTGCCGGCCAGGCGGGAGCGTGGCTGAACGACTCCACGCGGCGGACGACCGTGGCGATCGGGATGAACCTCGTCCCGTTCGCGGGGATCGCTTTCCTGTGGTTCATCGGGGTGATCAGGGACCGGGTCGGCAGGCACGAGGACCGGTTCTTCGCCACGATCTTCATCGGCAGCGGCCTGCTGTTCGTCGGCATGCTATTCGTGGCCACGGCCATCGAGGGCGGGATCGTCTCGGGGGTATCGGCCAGGTCGTTCGGCTCGTCCGCGTCGAGCACACTGGTGCTCGGCCGCGACGTAACAGCGGCCCTGGTGAACACCTATGCGGTGCGGATGGCGGCGGTGTTCACGCTCACCACGGTGACGATCGCGCGGAAAACCAAGATCATCTCCCGCTGGCTCACGTACGCGGGGGTGCCGGTCGCGCTCGTGCTGCTGATCGGCACCGGCATCTCGGTCTGGGTGGAGCTGCTGTTCCCGGCGTGGATCCTCGCGCTGAGCGTCGACATCCTGCTCGCGCGCGGCCGCGAGCCGATCACCCCGACTGGGTGACGCACCCGGCACCGCGCCCGGGCATCGTGACTGACGCGGCGACCGCAGCCACGGGGGAGCGCAGCCGGCTCGCGGCCGCGTTCCGGCGGGGCCCGGCGGGGACCGGGCAACATCCAGAGGGGAGCCAATAATGAGCGTCACCACGGCAGCGAGGCCTACCCGGCCCGTGCATCGGTATCAGCTCGATACGGGGCTCGTGCATATGACCCCGGCCGAGCGCGCGGCTCGCGGCAAGTCGGCGCGGGCCGAGGTGCCGCTGGAAAGCCACGCGGAGTTCGACCCGGCCGACCGGCCCGACCCGATCGCACTGCTCGAGGAGCAGGGCGCCACCCGGGTGCCCAATCTGGTCCCGGTCCGTTACGGCCGGATGATGGCGTCGCCATTCAGCTATTACCGCGGCGCCGCGCTGCCGATGGCCGCCGACCTGGCCACGACGCCGGTCTCCGGCCTGGCCGTGCAGGCCTGCGGCGACGCCCACCTGTCCAACTTCGGCGTGTTCGGCTCCGCCGAGCGCCGCCTGGTTTTCGACGTGAACGACTTCGACGAGACCCTGCCGGGCCCGTGGGAGTGGGACGTCAAGCGGCTGGCCGCGAGCCTCGAAGTCGCGGCTCGCGACAACGGCTTCCCGGGCAAGAAGCGCCGGGCGATCGTCGCGGCCGCCGTCGGGATGTACCGGGAGGCGATGCGCGGCTTCGCCGACATGACCAACCTGGAGGTCTGGTACGCCAGCGCCGACATAGAACAGCTGCGGAAGCAGAACCCGGGGCAGCTGAAGGCGCGCCAGCGCAAAGCCGTCGACAAGGGGATGGCCAAGGCGCGGACCAAGGACAGCATGCAGGCGGTGGACAAACTTACCCATATGGTCGATGGCAAGCCGCGGATCATCGCCGACCCGCCGCTGATCGTCCCGGTCAACCAGCTGATCCCGGATGACGTCGACCGCAAGAGCTTTGAGGCGCTCATCAGCGATCTGATCGCCGGATACCGCCGGACGCTGGAGACCGACCGCCGGTACCTGCTCGAGCAGTATGAGTTCTGCGACATGGCGCACAAGGTGGTCGGCGTCGGCAGCGTCGGCACCCGCTGCTGGATCGTGCTGATGCTCGGCCGCGACACCAGCGACCCGCTGTTCCTTCAGGTCAAGGAGGCCCAGGACTCGGTGCTGTGCCGGTACGTCGGCTCCAGCAAGTACGCCAACCAGGGCCAGCGCGTGGTCGCCGGCCAGCGGCTGATGCAGGCCGCCAGCGACATCTTCCTCGGCTGGCACCGCGTTACGAACACGCCGGACGGCAAGAACCGCGACTTCTACGTCCGCCAGCTGCGGGACTGGAAGTTCTCGCTCGACATCGAGGCCATGGTGCCGCGCGGCATGCGCATCTACGCCCAGCTGTGCGGCTGGACCCTGGCCCGGGCACACGCCCGGTCCGGCGACCGGATCGCGATCGCCTCCTACCTCGGCGGCTCGGACACGTTCGACAAGGCGATCACTGAGTTCGCGGGCGCCTACGCCAACCAGAACGAAAAGGACCACCAGGCGCTCCTGGACGCCGTCAAGTCGGGCCGGATCATGGCCGAAAGCGGCGTGTGACGGCCGGCGGGGACGGAACCCGCCGGACCCGGCTGCCGCGGTGACCACGCCGTCCGATCCGCTCGCGGCGCTGCGATCCCGCAGCTACCTTGCGCTGCTGGCGCTCGCCGCGATCATCGGCGTGCCCGTGTCGGCGGCGGCGTTCGGCTTCCTGGCGCTGGTC
>Ga0335072_10010325_pt1 | contig 13455 bp, 10 predicted proteins | sample Lox_Sample_21_FD_206725 | JGI IMG/M metagenome (GOLD analysis project Ga0335072, IMG submission 206725) | Soil microbial communities from Loxahatchee National Wildlife Refuge, Florida, United States - Lox_Sample_2.1 | ecosystem: Environmental > Terrestrial > Soil > Wetlands | place: USA...
CTGGACGATATCCCCCGACAGCAGCGCGCCCTTCCCGCCGCCGCCTTGCCGCCAATGCAGTACCGTACCGCCAGCGAAATGGCCGCCACAGCGGATCAGCGTGACCCCCTCCGCCAGCCGCTTGGTCTCGCCATCCCAGAACGCAACCGCGGGATCGGGACGCACCACCCAGCGCCGGTCCGCCGCATGCAGCCAGATCGGCGCACCATCGAACGCCTTGCTCCATTCCACCATCGAGGAATAGTAATGCGGGTGCGAGATCGCAATCCCCGCGATACCGCCCAGCGCGCGCACAATCTCCACCGTCGCATCGTCGATGAAGCTGATGCAGTCCCAAAGAATGTTGCCGATGTCGCATCGCAGCAGCAGCGCGCGCTGCGCTATGGCGAAATTGGGCGTGGTGCCGATGCCGGTCAGGCCACGCTCGTGCTGGCGGAACGCGTTGAAATGCGTGCGCCGCATCGCCGCGAGCGTCGTCCAGCTTTGGCCAAGCGGATTGACGTATTGCCGCTCCTCCTGACAGATCGTGCATCCGCCCGGAGGCTGATCTCTGTCGGGATATTGCGTCCCGCACGTGGTACAGATGAAAGCGGGCATGGGCGCCTCCTTCGCTGGGCCGGCAGCCTGCGCCGTTGCCCTGGCGGCGAAAAGATACCGCCCCGGCAGGCACCGTGCCGCAAGCCAGTGAACCCCCGCCGCCTATCCCACCCCCCGCAACGCCGAAGCCGTCACGGCGCGCCCACCGGAATGGTGGTCGTGAGCGGACCGGACGGCGCCACCGTCAGCACATCCTCGATCAGCGCCAGCAAGGCGAAATTCTTCTGCGAAATATAATCCTTCTCCCCGATATAGTAGTAGTACCCGTCGCGGAATATCATTTTGAACGGGTTGGTCGGCATGTTCGGAGAAAACTGCACGAGAATAAGCCGCCGCTTGTGATTCAGATTTTCCTGTTTGTCCCAGCATTCTCCGTCATCAAGCTCCAGTTGCGTGCATTCCGCGGTGTAGATTGCGTCGTTGATCGGCGGGTAATTGACCGCCTTTTCCGGGTATTGGGCACCCGGTTTCGCCAGCAATACAGTGCATGCGTTCGGGATCGATGCGCGCCGATCCGTGACATCGCCCCGATTGAGGTTCCGGCAGATCTGCCCGTCGACAGCATTGTTGATCGCTGCATCCTGATCTTCATAACTGCGAACTTGCTCCTGCTCATTCGTAGTGCCCGCGCCGGAAACGCTGGCCTCCGGCGCATTTTCCGGGTTGATAAGAAACTGGCAATGCGAGCCATGATCGAAGGTCTTCCCCCCGTACTCGGGACTGCATATGTCGCTGGTAAGAAAAGTGTAGAATTGCTTGCCGCGATTCCATGGCTCCGCCTGGATTCGATCGTAGAATTCCGCGGGCACGACGTCGATCACCTCGGTAGGCGTATAATCGGATATCTCCGCGGTTTTCAAAATGCCGTAGGCGGACAGCGTCGTCATGATGCGTCCCTTCCAATCGACCCCCGTCGCCGCCGCGTCCTGCGCAAGCGGCTTGGTCCGAAGCTCGATACGGTCCATATCATGCACGCCAGCCACAATGGCCGCCTGGCATTTTTCCGCACTGATGTCGTCACCGCTCTGCGGCTTGCCCGTCTGGCCTATCGAATGCGCGACTTGCTCCACCGAAAGCCCCGGCTGGGTCCCTGCATATTCCCTGACCAGGGTACACCACAGGGCGGCGGCCCTCCCGCGATCGGCGTCGTCTCTCGGCAGAGCGAAATACAGCGTGATGCTGTCGGCACCCTTGTCCGGCTTCATCGCCGCGGCAATCTTCTCGACCGATTGAGAAAGTAGCTTCGCCACGGCCGGCCACGACTGGTCGGTTGCGCCTCGCCCGGTATCGCCGGTCGGCTTCGCCGCGCGCCGCGTTTGCGGATTTGCCGCCGCATTGTCCGCCACGTCCGCCGCGTTTCCCCCCGCCTTGGACGCCGCAGTCGGCACGACGTCCATCCACCCCTTGTCCGCCAGTTCCGACATTGGATTGAGCACTGACCCGAACGAACGTTGCACCGGTGTCAGACTGCCCGTGGTCATTTCCAATACCGTCAGCAACGGCCACCCGGAATCAAACAGATCGCCAATCAATGAGACGCTGACCGGGGTCGTCAGTTGCGTTACCAGCGCCGATCCGCCGACCGGCTGGTACTGCACCGATGTCCCTTCCGCATAGGACGCGCCGATGCTCAACCCCCCCGACGTTATGCTGCCCTGCCGGAACGCCCCACCTTTCTTGCCGATGCCCAGCCCCGTCACGCTGCCGCCAACCGAGGCCGCCGGCGTCACTCCGGCAATAATCTCCGTCACCAGCACCGAAAACGGCAGCTCGTTTTTTTGAATCCGCACGATGTTGGTGAGCAATTGCTCCGCCCCGGTATCGTGCACCGCCTCGTTGTACTTCAGTCGGCCTTCCTGAATCGAACCGGCCCCAATACTCTCGCAGCCGGCAAGCAATATCGGGAGTCCAAGCGAAGCAGCCAGAAGCCGATCCCGTAAGGATCCCATCGGCGCAGCCCCCCATGAATGCCGCAAAAGCAGCAAACGATAGGGGCGATCCTGCTGGATACGCAATCAAAAGATTGGCGAAACACAACGACGCCGCACTCCGCCGCGCCCGTCTCCCGCGGCGAACTATCAGAACATTGCCGCGATCGCCGCCGGATCGACATCCTCGATCCGCGCCGGCTGCCACCGCGGACGGCGGTCCTTGTCCACCACCATCGCCCGTACGCCCTCGGCGAAATCCGGATGCGCCATCGCCGTGCGCGTCAACGCGAATTCCGCATCCAACGCCCGCGGCAACGTCAGATCCGCACCCCGCTGCAACGCCATCAACGTCCAGCACAGCGCCGACGGCGATACGCCGCGCAGCATCTCCAGCGTGCGCCTCGCCCAGTCGCTGTCCTCGGCCACCAGCCGCTGCCCGATCTCGGGCACCGTTTTCGCCCCAAAACAATAATCCAGCGCCGCTCGATCCCCCGCCAGCGAAAACGCCGGCGGGGGCACCGCGAACGCCGCCAGCGCGCCCGCCCCATCCGCCGCCAGCGCCTCCGCCAGCGCGCCAAGCTGCGCGCGCGGACAGAAATGCGTGGCCAGCCCCGCATGCACCGCATCCGCGCCCTGCATGCGCGCGCCGCTCAGCCCCAGATAAAACCCGATCTGTCCCGGCAAACGCGGCAGAAAAAACGTCGCACCGATATCGGGAAAGAACCCGATCGCCGTCTCCGGCATCGCAAACATCGCATGCTCTGTCGCCACGCGATACGGAGCATGCACGGAAACGCCGATGCCGCCGCCCATGCAGATGCCGTCGATCAGCGCGACATACGGCTTCGCATATCCCGCGATCATTTTATTCAGAGCATACTCCTCCGCGAAGAATGCGTCCGCCGCCGGCCGATCGCCGCCAAGCTGCGCATCGCGCAATGCCCGTATGTCGCCGCCCGCACAGAACGCACGCTCGCCGGCACCTTCGATGACGACCAGGTGAATATGCGGATCGTCCTGCCATTCCGTCAGCACGCGCGTCAGCGTCCGGATCATCTCCAGGTCCAACGCGTTCAGCGCCTTCGGACGGTTCAGCAAAATCCGTCCCGCGCGCCCGTCCCGGTGCGCCACCACACTGTCTTCTTGTTCCGGCATCGATAAGTCTCCGCAAACCCGCGTGATCTAGACGTGCCAGCGCCATGCCGCAACGCCGTTTCGCGATTGATTTACTGGCCGTAACGGCAACCCGCCGCCATCCTGCCGCCGCCGCGTGCGGAGACTTCACACATGGGAGAATTGGCAGTCCGGCAGCCCCATCTTGGGCGCGACACCATTGGCATGCTCTGCCGGATCGTCGACGCGGGCGGCCACGGCCTGCCGCAGGACGACATCGAACCCTACTTGCTCGTCCGCTTGCTCCGCTGCGGCTACGTCCGCCGCAAAGAGGACGCATCGCCGCTCTTCATCGCCACGCCCACCGGCATCGCGCGCGCGCAGTTCGAAACCATCCAGGCAAAGCGGCGACAGGACGAAAGCGAACGCCGCGAGATCATACGCGGCCGCATCCAGGCGATGGCCGGACGCCTCGCGATCGATGCCGCGCCGGCGCCGTTGCCGCCAAGCCTGCGCGATCTGCCCGGCTATCGCGAACGCATCCTGCCGCCGTTCCAGGCCCTGCGTCCCCCCGCGCCACGCGCTCGTGCTCTGCTTCCCGCCCCCGCAAGCCGCGCTAACGATGCGCCGCGCGCCACCCCGGAGGACGCATTGCAGGTGATCCGCGACGCGGAACTGCGGGCGCGGCGCGACAGCGAACTGCCGACACCCGAGACCGGCGAGCTGCTGATCCCGCAACATGACGGCGCGCAGGCCGTGCACGTCGGCCGCCTGCCGCAACCACGCGCGCGGCAACCGCGGGAAATCGAGGCGGTGCCTCTGCCGGAGGAAAAACTGCCGGCGATCGTGGTGACCGAGGTGGCGGATCGCTACCGCACCAGCGCGGCAGCCTACGATTCCGCGTTCGACAGTGACGATGACACGCATTGCGGCGGCGCATGGAGCCGCGCCGCGTTAACCGCCACCGTCGCCGCAGCGGCCTTGCTGGTCGCCCATCCGCTCGCGCATCAGGACAGCCTGATAAAAGCGCCGCCCGTCGGGACCCACCAACAAGTTCAGGCAGCGGCGCTGCGCCTGGGGCGAACACCCCCTAGAGATCCGGCGAACCCGCCAATCTCGAACCCCGCCCATCCAGCGCAATCGATCGCCGCGACAAACACCGCATCGGCCACCGCCGCAAAGCACGCCGATGCCGTGACCGCCGCCGCGCCCGCGCCGCGCGTCGCCAAACTCGTACAAGCCGCGACGCCTGCCGCGCCGGCCCCAACGATCGAAACCCCGGCAGAGCCGCACCCACGCACGTCGGAGATTCTTGCCCGGCAAAGCTCGTCACCGAGGCCGCACGCGGCAAGCCATCAGCCGGTGCCGGCCACGCAGGCGGAGGCAGCGAGTACAACGACGCCCCGCCCGCCAATGGCGAACCGATCCGGCGACGCGACCGAGGCGCCGGCGAAGCCAGAGTCGCCGTTACTGGCGCTGGTCGCCACTCCCGCGGCGGCTGCGTCCATCTCGGCCACCCCACCGCCCGCCGTCACGTCCCCGGCCATCGCACATCCCGCCGTCATGTCCCCTGCCGTCACGAAAGCGGCCATCGCGTCCTCGGCCGTCACGCCGCCCGCCGTCACGCGCCCCGCCGTCACAACAGCGGTCTTCGCGTCCCCGGTCGTCACGTCCCCAGCCATCGCGTCCCCAGCCATCGCGTCCCCAACCGTCACGTCCCCAGCCGTCACGTCCCCGGTCATCGCGTCCAGCGTCATCGCGCCCCCGATCGTCGCGCCCCCGATCGTCTCACCCCCGATCGTCGCCCCTCCGATCGTCGCGGCCCCGCTCATCACGTCCCCTCAGCCGGCCGACGCAATTCCCGCCAGCCTCCCGCCAAAACCGCCGCCCGTCGCCGCGCCGATCGCAACGCCCGCCGTGGCATTGCTGATGACGCCGGCGCCCGAGATCGCACCAGAGCATCGGACGCAATTGCCGCCGCCGGCCTCGCCAGAGCCGCGGCCCCAGGCCGCCACCCGGGCGACGCGGTCGCCCACCTCGCCGCCTCGCGTGCTGTCCCCGCCCCTGCCGACTGTCGTGCCGGTGCCTCCCGCCGCGCCCCGAGAGCATGCGTACGTCGTGCCGGCGGTGGCGACGGTCATGCCGATGCCGCCGCCCGACCCGGAGCTATCGAGCGCCAGACTACCGCCCCAGGACAGGTTCGCCGCTCACCGGCCGGATCATCCGGCCACCGCCGCCCGGCCCAGGCACCCCGAGGTCGCCGTCGCCGCCCACGCCGCGCCGGGCGTCGCTCCGCCGGGCGTGGCGCAGTCGGACATCGCGGCCTCACCCGACCACGACGACCTCTCGCAGGTCATGGCGAGGCTCCGCCAGGGCACGGAAACCGGCGACCCCATGGTCGATCGGCTGAACACCCTCAGCCTGGAGGCAGCCCTTCACGGCAGGCGCTTCGTGCCTCCCGGCGCCCGGGAACGCGCCCTTACCCAGCCAACGCCGCCGCCGGAGATCGAGATGCCTTGAACGCCGGCATCACCTCTTCGGAGAAGCGCTGCAATTGCTCCAGCGCGACCGCCAGCGGCACACCGATCGCCATGCTGCAGGTCACGCGGTCCAGTCCCGGATAGCGCTTCTCCACCGCCTTCAATTGCTCCACGATGTCGTCCGCGGTGCCGGTGAGGAAGCCGCCCGCCTTCACCGCATCCTCGATCCGCGGCAGCTTCGTCACCACCGCACGCTTCGGATCGCGCATGGCCTCGATTTGCTCCTCCGACAGCGCCCGCACCAGGCGCAATTCGCCGAACATCTTCATGTTCTCTTCATAATACTTGGCCGCCTCGCGCATGCCCGCCTCGCGGCTTTCGGCAATCAGGAACTGATAGCCAAGCGACAGCCGCTCGCCGAGTTCGATCTCCCTGCCGACGCGCGCATAGGCGTCGCGGAACGCCACCATGTGGCGATCCACCGCACCGCCCTCCGCCGAACCGCCGCCGATCACGCCGCAAATCCCATGCTTCGCCATGAAGTCGAACGCACGCTGCGAGCCGCTCTGAATCGGCTGCCAGCATTCCACCGGACGGCGGAACGGACGCGGCACCAGCGTCAGCTCCTTCAGCGTATAGCCGCGATACGGCACTTCCGGCGGCAGCGTATAGTACTTGCCCTGGTGACTGAACGACTCCTCGTTGAACGCCTTGAAAATGATATCGACTTGCTCTTCGAACAATTCGCGGTTGGCGTTCTGGTCGAGCAATGGCGCACCGAAGGTTTCGACCTCGCGGGTGTGATAGCCGCGGCCGACGCCAAAGATCACGCGCCCCTCGCTGAGGATGTCCGCCATCGCGTAGTCCTCCGCCAGCCGCAGCGGATGCCACATCGGGGTGATGTTGAAACCGCAGCCGATCTTCAGCCGCTTCGTGACGTGCACCAGATGCATCGCCATCATCACCACGTTGGGAATGCCCTCGTAGCCTTCAGGCTGAAAATGATGCTCTGCCATCCAGAAGGCGTTGAAGCCGCTACGATCCATCAGCTTCGCCATCTCCACCGCCTTGGTCAGCGTGCTGGCCAGCCTCTCGTTGGAGAAACGCCGCTCGTTCACCGGAGTGCCGCCGTAACCGAGGTTCTCCATGTCGATATGGCCGGCATAGGAGCTGTCGAATTTGGTGATCATCTGTTTCTCTCCCTGTGCTCCCGCTGACGCGCGTCATGGTTGCCCGAACGGTCTGCGCGAACGCCCCGCCGCATTTGTAGCGGCGGCTGCCGCGTGCGTCGATGTTCGCCCCCCGCCCGCCCATCGCCGGCGGGGGGCACTCTGCTGCTCGCGCGATCGCCGCGCGCCACGCAATCGCTGAGATCGCGATCATTGCTCTGCGTCATCGCTCCGCCTCCGCCATCGGCTGCTGGCCGGGGATATGCTCCAGCCGCCGGTCATGCCCCAGCGCCAGCACGATCGACGCCGACATGATCGGCCCAAGCGCGAGCACGATCAGCCCATAGGTAAAATTCCCGCCCGTCGCATCCTTGATCAGCCCAAACACGTAGGGTCCGAAGAAGCCGCCCAGGTTGCCCAGCGCATTGATCAGCGCGATGCCGCCCGCCGCGGCAGTGCCCGACAGCATCGCCGTCGGCAGGCTCCAGAACGTGGGACCCGTCGAAGACTGGCCGATCGAGGCAATCACCAGCGTCGTCATCGTCAGCACCGGATCGGTCATCAGTCCGGTCGCGATCAGCCCCGCCGCACCCACCGAATACGCGATCGCGACATGGCGCGGGCGCTCGCCGGTGCGGTCGGAATGGCGCCCCCACAGCACCATCGCACAGGCGCCGAACAAGTAGGGAATGGCGTTGATCAGGCCGGTCGCGCCGAACCCCGCCGCCAGCCGGTGCACGATCTGCGGCTGGAACAATACGATGCCGTAGCCCGAGAACGTGCCGCCGAAATACACCAGCGACAGCAGCAGCACGCGCCGGTCGAGCAATGCCTGCCTCAGGCTGTAGCTGCGGATCGCTTCGCGCTGCGCTTGCTCCGACTCCAGCCGTTGGATCAGCCAGTTCCGTTGCTCCGGCGCGAGCCAGTGCGCATCCGAAGGCCAGTCAGTCATGTAGGCCCAGAACGCGATGCCAAGCACGACGGCAGGGATGGCCTCCAGAATGAACAACCATTGCCAGCCGGCGATGCCCAGCCAGCCGTCGAGATCGAGCAAGAACCCGGACACGATGGAGCCGAGAATGTTGGACAGCGGAATCGCCGCCATGAACATTCCGGTGATGCGTGAGCGGTAGTACGACGGGAACCACCAGGTCAGGTACAGAATGATGCCGGGAAAGAATCCGGCCTCGGCCAGCCCGAGCAGGAAGCGGATGGAATAGAACGACGCCGCGCCCGAGGTCAGCGCGGTGCAGCCGGAGATGATGCCCCAGGTGATCAGGATGCGCGCGATCCAGATGCGCGCGCCGACCTTCGACAGCATGATGTTGCTGGGAACTTCGAATATGAAGTAGCCGATGAAGAAGATGCCGCCGCCAAATCCATACACCGCGGAGCTGAAATGCAGCGCCTTGTTCATGGTCAGCGAGGCGAAGCCGACATTCACGCGGTCGAGATAGGCGACGAAATAGCAGCCGATCAGCATCGGCAGCAGGCGCCGCGCGACGCGCGCCATGGTCTGGCGTTCCAGATCGGTGATGACGTGACTGAGGCCGCCAACCGGCGCGGCTGCTTGCATGGTCGTTCTCCCCTGGTCGGGCCACGCATCCGTGCGGATGCCGGCCGCCGACAGCTTCGCACGGAGTTTCCCGCGCCGGTCAAGCACGCGGCATCGTCCGGAAAACCCCGGGGGCCGAACACGCTGATGCGTTTGCCCGCGCTGTCAGCCCGCCCGCGCGTTGGCGGCGATGCGCCGCATTGCGAGCCGCACGCGGTCCATGGCACGTGGGCCTTGCGCTCCCACCCTGGAAAATCCCGCCGTTTGGCGCCATTCTGCTGTCGAAGGGACGCCTCCCATGCACATCGAGACCGACGCCACCCAGCATTTGCAACGCGCCGCGCAAGCCGCGCGGGACGCGTCGCACACGCTCGCGCGCAGCACCGCGGCACAACGCAACGCGGCTTTGCACGCCATGGCCGCCGCGTTGCGTGCCAACGCGCCGGCCATCCTCGCGGCCAACGCCGCCGACCTCGACGCCACCACCGGCACCGCCGCGTTCCGCGACCGCCTCGCGCTGACCGCGGCACGGGTCGATGCCATGGCGAAGGGCCTGCAAGACGTCGCCGCGTTGCCCGATCCGCTTGATCGCGTGCTTGCCGACTGGACGCGGCCGAACGGCTTGCGCATCCAGCGCATCGCCACGCCGATCGGCGTGATCGGCATGATCTACGAAAGCCGCCCGAATGTCGGCGCCGATGCCGCCGCGCTCTGCCTCAAATCCGGCAATGCCGTGATCCTGCGCGGCGGTTCGGAAAGCCAGCGCAGCGCGCAGGCGATCAACGCGGCGCTGGCGCAAGGGCTGCGTGCCGCCGGACTGCCGGAAGCGAGCGTGCAGATCGCCCCCACCGCCGATCGCGCGTATGTCGCGGCAATGCTGGCGGGCGCCGGCTTGCTCGACCTCATCATTCCGCGCGGCGGCAAGTCGCTGGTCGAGCGCGTGCAGCGCGAGGCCCGCGTGCCAGTGCTCGCGCACGCCGAGGGGCTGTGCCACACCTACGTCCACGCCGCCGCCGACCACGACATGGCCCGCCGCATCGTCGCCAACGCCAAGATGCGCCGCACCGGCATCTGCGGCGCCACGGAGACATTGCTCATCGACCGTGCCATCGCCCCCGCCTTGCTGCCGGCGATCGTCGCCGATCTCCGCGCGCTGGGCTGCGAGTTTCGCGCCGACGCCGCCGCGCGTGACATCGAGCCCAGCCTGGCCCCCGCCATCGAAGCCGATTTCGACACCGAGTGGCTGGATGCCACCCTCTCGGTCGCCGTGGTGGACGGCGTCGATGCGGCACTGGCGCACATCGCCCGCCATGGCAGCGAGCATACCGACGCCATCGTCACCGGCGATGCCGTGGCAGCAGAGCGATTCCTCGCCGGCCTCGATTCGGCGGTGGCCCTGTGGAACGCCTCGACGCAGTTCTGCGACGGCGGCGAATTCGGCTTCGGCGCCGAGATCGGCATCGCCACCGGCCGTATCCACGCGCGCGGCCCGGTCGGGCTGGAGCAACTCACGGCGTATCGCTACGTCGTGCGCGGCACGGGACAGGTGCGCCCCTGAACGCTCCCCCGGTCGATCCGCTGCCGAAATACGGCGACCGGCGGCACATGCGGATCGGCTTGCTCGGCGGTTCATTCAATCCGGCGCATGCCGGACATTGCCATGTCGCGGAGCAAGCGCTGCGGCGTCTGCGGCTCGACCAGGTGTGGTTGCTCGTCTCGCCCGGCAATCCGCTGAAGCCCGCCGCCGGCATGGCCACGCTCGCCCAGCGTCTTGCCGGCGCGCGCGCCATCGCGAACCGACGCCGCGTCATCGCCACCGCGCTCGAGGCCGCCTGGGGCACGCGCTACACCATCGACACGCTGCGTCTGTTATTGCTCCGCTTCCCGCGAGCGAAATTCGTCTGGCTGACCGGGGCGGACATCCTGACCCAACTGCCACACTGGCTGCACTGGCGGACGTTGCTGCGGCTTGTCCCCGTCGCGGTCGTGCCGCGTCCCGGCTATACACGGCGTGCGCTGGCGGGCCAGGCGGCGCGATGGATGCGGCACGCGCGCAGGCCGGAGCGAGCGGCTTCCCTCTTGCCCGGGGCGGCCCCGGGATGGGTATTGTTGACTGCCCCGCAGACCGCGGTCTCCGCCACCGCGATTCGCGCCGGTGCCTTGCAAGGAGCAATGCCATAGCCAAGCCGTCACCGCCCGCCTCGCCCGCACGCCACAAGCCCGCGCCTCGCAAGCGGGTGAAGCCGCCGTTGCCGGCCGCGGACAAGACCCCCGGCACGCCGCGCAAGAAAACCATCGCCGCGGGACCCAAACCCGTGCCGCGCGAGCGCCGCAAGCTGGCGGAACGCAGCGCGCTGGAGAAGCTGCAATCGGTCATCGTCGGCAGCCTCGACGACGACAAGGCGGAAAACGTCGTGACGCTGGATCTCGCCGGCAAGGCCATGTTCTGCGACCGCATGGTGATCGCCACCGGCCTCGCCGACCGCCAGATCACCGCCATGGCAGAGCACTTGAGCGAGAAGCTGCACAAGGCCGGGTTTCCCCGCGTGCAGGTCGAAGGCAAGGGCGGCTCCGACTGGGTCCTGATCGACGCCGGCGACATCGTCGTGCATTTGTTCAAGCCCGAAGCCCGTTCGATGTATGCGCTGGAAAAGATGTGGGGCGCCGATCTCGACGATTGAACAACCTTTCACCTCTCCCGCTTCGCGGGAGAGGTCGAGATGCGAAGCATCGAGGGTGAGGGGCCCCGGCGAAGGCCCGGGGGTAATCGGGTCGGCACAATCCCTATCTCGCAACACCGCGAAAGGCCGCGTGATGCCCGCCCCGCTGCGCCGTTCCCTCGTCGCCCTCTACCGCGCGCTGGCGGACCGCGGCATGAACACCGGCAGTTCCGGCAACGTCAGCGCGCGCACGCGCGGCGGCATGCTGATCACGCCTTCCGGTTGCTCTGCCGCGACATTGCGCGAGCCCGGCCTCGTGGCGATGTCGCTCGACGGCACCACGGCGCGCGCCAACGCCAACCCGTCTTCGGAATGGTCGATGCATGCCGCGGTCTATGCCGCGCACCCGGCCGCCGCGTGGATCGTGCACACCCACGCCGATGCCTGCACCGCGCTGTCCTGCCTCAATGAAGGCCTGCCCGGCTTTCACTACATGGTCACCCGGTTCGGCGGCGACGACGTACGCTGCGCTGCCTATGTGACCTTCGGCACGCCGGAACTGGCACGCGCCGCGGCGCTGGCAATGGAGGGCCGCACCGCCTGCTTGCTCTCTAACCACGGCATGATCGTTCACGGCCGCAGCGACGCCGAAGCGCTCACCGGTGCGATATTGCTGGAGACGCTGTGCCGGCAGTATTTGCTCGCCCGCGCGGCCGGCGCGGTCCGGCTGCTGACGCCCGACGAAATGCAGGCGGCGCACGAGCGGTTCAAGACCTACGGCGCCAGGCCGCGATAATCGCCGCGCGCGGCACGACATTGCGAAAGGCAAGCTCAGAATGCCACGACCGACCGATCTGGCTGGACGCGTCTCCCTGGTCACCGGCGGCTCGCGCGGTATCGGCCGCGCCATCGCCCTTGCCCTTGCCGAAGCCGGTGCCGACGTCGCGGTGAACTATCGCGAACGCGCCGAAGACGCCCAAGCCGTCGCCGCCGCCGTCCGCGCCACCGGGCGGCGTGCCATCGCGATCGGCGCCGACGTCTCCGACAGCGCCGCCGTCGCGCACATGATCCAGACCGTCGCCGACGGCCTCGGCCCGGTGGACGTCCTGGTCAACAACGCCGGCATCGCCTTGCTTCGTTCGGTCGACGACCTGACCGAGGCGGATTTCGACACCACGATCGCGGTGAACCTGAAATCCGCGTTCCTTTGCACGCAAGCGGTGCTGGCGCATATGCGCGCCCAGCGCTGGGGGCGGATCGTCAACATCTCCTCCGGCGCGGCGCGCGGCGCAGGCGGGATCGGCGTGCACTACAACGCCTCGAAGGCCGGTATGGAGGGCCTGACGCGCTACGCCGCCCGCCTCGTCACCCAGGGCATCACCGTGAACGCGGTCGCACCGTCGCTGATCGATACCGACATGATGGCCGCGCGGCGCGAGGAATATGAAAAGCGCATCCCACTAGGCCGCATGGGAACGCCGGAGGAGGTGGCGCAGGCGGTCTTGCTGGTGATGGGCAATCCCTACATGACCGGCCAGACGGTGCAGCTCAACGGCGGCACCAACTTCATCTGACTTCATCTGACCGCGCGCAACGCTTTCTCGCGCGCCGCGCCGCGCGGGGACAGGGCAATCAACGGGAGGGACGTGATGACGCTGAAGATCGAACGGTTCCAGCCGGAAGGCATGAATGTGCGGCTCTCCGCCGGCAAGCCGTCCTATTCGCACGTCGTGACGGTGAGCGGCACCGGCAAGCTCGTCTATATCGCCGGCCAGCTCGCGCGCGACATCGACGGCAATTGCGTCGGCGTCGGCGACATGCGCGCGCAGATGGAGCAAACGTTTGCGAATCTGGACCGCTGCCTGCGCTCTGCGGGCGCCACCTGGGCGGACGTGGTCAAGACCAACACCTACGTCACCGATTTCGACGAATTCCAGAAATGTGCCGACG
>Ga0335072_10010327_pt1 | contig 13454 bp, 9 predicted proteins | sample Lox_Sample_21_FD_206725 | JGI IMG/M metagenome (GOLD analysis project Ga0335072, IMG submission 206725) | Soil microbial communities from Loxahatchee National Wildlife Refuge, Florida, United States - Lox_Sample_2.1 | ecosystem: Environmental > Terrestrial > Soil > Wetlands | place: USA: Florida...
AATGGCAACTCTGACGTCTCAATCATCACTACAACAGTTTGCCTCCAGTCAATCGCATCAACTCCTTTGCCCGTCATCCCTCTCGCCGAAATCCAATTTGATCCCTTCACACTCAGCGCTGAATTCGTCACATTTGACGCACCTGAACTGTCATCTGAAGCCAATCTCATTCGCATAGGCGTCTGCGATACGGCAACTCAAGCCTGGAAGTCCTCAACCTCTGTTACATCAGTAGATAGCTTTAGCAAGAGCTACGCGCCGATCATCATACTATCACTCGACACGCATGGAAATGTCATTGGAGTCACTTGTAAGAGTGTTAAGATAGACGCGGGGCAGACGAGAGATTTCGGACCAAAGGTCAAGGTTGTAAAGATGACGAAGGGCAAGAGACCAGAACTCAATCGACCAATTGTGATATCGAAGGAGGGTACAGAGGAAGGAGAATTACCAGAGAAAACTATGTTTCAGAAGTGTGTCATCCCTAATTCCAAGCTCTGTTTTTACTAACCCTATTCTCGCAGATACTGGTGGGTTGCTGCCGGCGTGATGGTGCTTTTGTTAGCTTCAGGAGGCGGAGACAAATAGATACCCCAAAATCACCGTTGAGCAATCTTGACATAGTCTTATATCGAATCCTTTACATTTTACCCCGTTCCTGCATTGGCTTTCTGGCGTGCCTGGGACAATAGTCACGCATTTACTCTATGTTCATACAGTTCGGCCCAACAAGAGAGAATCTTGCATGCACTCGTTCATCCTGTCTTCTACTCTAGGGCAATTCCAACAGTATCAGACCTCTATTATATTCTTTGAGTTGTTCACCGTGGTTCTAAGGCGGTTAAAGGTCAGAGTTAATCCTAAGTCGGTGGTCCAAGTTTCACTGGCAGTAGACTTGAGCATCATAATAGTAGGTTGCTCAAGCAGGCCGTAAGCTTTTTAAATAATTATTGACACCTGGTTAAATGTTCGAAAGCTGGGTGTCAAACGATTTTCCGTTCAATCTTGAGATGATTTCTTCTTGGTGTACATATTGTTTGTGATGTTCCGTGATGTTGCAATTTGTGTCATTAAAGAGCATAATAGCTAGCTCCCTTATTTCCTTATCGTGAGGAATTCAATATACCGATCTTGATTCCACTTTTCAATTAAGGAAGCGCTTTATAGCATTTGATATTCAGTGTATAAAGTCACGTGATATGTAAATTTGAAGCCTCAGGCATAGTACAGAAGCGCAGGCGCGTCGCGTTTCCTCATCTGTCGCTTCCTCTTCACTTGCAGTTGCTCTCAACGCAACGCTGGTCCAGATCCACTGCCTGAGTCACACCAGCACCCCAAAACTTTCTTACCGCCAGCTTAATCAAGAGTCCTCGAGATGTCTGCACCAAATGGTTCCGCTGCTCCAACAGCGCACGAGCACTCCAACACGGACGCGCCCGTCTTTGACAAAGGCAAGGGCAAGGGCAAAGCCACCGCTGACCATGCAGCCCAAGATGTGAGCATGGGCGAAACAGATGACAGTTCTAGTGAGGAAGAAATTGATGAGGTAGGTACTAGAGCATATTTCACATCACGGAATATAGGCTAATGATTGTCGCTTCAGACTACGGAAGTTGGTGAGATCACTATACATAGTAATACTATACTTTTCAGGTCATTGCTCATTGTTCTTGTAGCCGACGAACCTGATGATGACAACATGGAGGAGATTGATACCAGCAACATCCTCAGCGATGGTAGACGGACTAGAGGTCGCCAGATCGACTTTGCGAAGGCTGCTGAAGAGCTCCCTGAGGACGAAGAGGATGAGGATGATGATGATGACTTTGAAGAACCTGAGGACGAGGATAAGATGGAAGAATAAGCTTGAGCCTACTATAGCTTCTCGGATTGGTCATCAACATGCGGATGAATCGCCAATTGATATTTGCAGTGTCTCGACTTCGAACTGCCCGTAATCATGTCATATCAAAGCTTGGACAATCATCCTTCTTTCGAAAGCAACTCACAGCAGAGAGCACTTGCAAATACTTTTCGACAAAAAGTTTTTCCAGCCCAATACTTCTCTAGCTAAATGCATAACATGAGGTGATGGCCATACGATTTTACGATTTGATTCGCTGCAAGGCAATTATTCAAACCAGCTCGACATGATTCTGTACTTCGTAGATTCCATGGGAAAGGCGTCCAGACTACAAAACCCAACTCAATCAGACGGCCTGCCCTTTCAAATTGAACACTTCACGTGATATACCGTGCCAAATACCTGTAGCTTAATTGTCATGAAGTCTCACTAATTATCGACTGGTTCTTGCCCCCTCTCTGCCCCTGTCGAAATGATTTCCTCCAAGTCGTGTGTAGCCAAGTTTGAAACAAGCGAACACAGTTCCCCAACCTTTGCCTCACGTGCAGTCGCTCTCCGCCAACATATCAAGCATGGCATCAAGGTACGAACCAATCTACCCTTCTCCCTGTGTCATGATCGGCCAACGAGCTGGACATAGGATTCACATATCATCATTATACCAGTCTGCGATGTAGCCAGATCATGCGTGCCATACGACCTTGGGCTGTTGTCTTCTGGCAACTTGTGTCCTTTTCTTCTTGACTACATATTCTATCGTTGTCTCTCATATCTGTCATATAGCTGACGGGCTTACCGTATCTTAGATTTGGTCCCTCATCACTCCACCAACGCGATCCACGTAGTGCACTTTTCGAGGGTTACGACAGTGGTGCAGGAGACAGAACAAGAAACGGAAGCTCGAGCCCCAGCCGACCGGGCTACGGTGGTCCTTATGGATACCTAGGCTCTGGGAATGGGTCGGCTGGATTGGGGCTAGGTTCAGAGAAGCCAGCATATAGGCCCGCGACGCCGAATTCAAGGTATGTGGTAATGAGTGGCAAAGCACTACAGCGTTTGGGCATCAGAAAAGGCTTACGGATGAATTTGCAGGGGTCAATACAGTGATGCGGTATTGAATGAACTTGAGAGTCAAAATGATGGCCAAGTTGAAGGTATTATGGGCAAAGTGAGGCAGTTGAAAGACGTGCGTTGCATCATCCTCTTAGTTTTAAAGGCTGGATATCGGAAAATGCTGACATCCAAGCTCCTATAGATGACCATAGCCATCGGCGACGAAATCCGCGACTCATCGGCCTTTGCAGAAAAAATTAACGACTCCTTCGACAACACTAGGGTACGGTTACGTGGTACCATGAACAGGATGCTCATAATGGCTGAAAGTACCGGGGTGGGCTGGAAAGTTTGGCTGGCATTCTTTGCAGCTATTGGATTCTTATTCTTCTATGTCTGGGTATTTTGAGGGTCATACATCCTAACCGTACTGCATCTGGTGTTCTTCCTGTAATTCCGGTATTTTAACGCCGCAGTAGCATCGGCCATGGGGCAGGCATAGATAAAGGCATGGGCGTTTTTTATGGTCTTTCCAAATGGCAAGCATCTTTCCGAAGCGCATGGTCATTTTGCTCAGCAGGCTCAAAACTTCAAATGAAATAATCAAACCACTGTTGGTATGATGCTGTCTTAAGCTAAATCATCAGGGAGGTTCATATTAATTCAATGTTGTCTCCTTTGATATCTCCCGGAGCCAGCTCTTGGTCTGGGACTACTCCCAACTTCACCGGTTAGGTCGATATTGCTCAGATCCAGACTATTCTGTGTACCATCACTTCTGACCATACTTGTATTCAGCGCCCGTCCCTGAGGCCAACGTTGCAGGTCTATGCTTTCATCGTCGCTTGTGCTCAGCTCTGCCTCAGTATCTGTATGTTCATACTCGCCATGCTCAGCATCAGGAACATCATCGTCAAGATCTGCTTCCATGTCCATGTCCATCCCCATTTCAACCGCTGGTCTAGGTCCAGTCTCGTGGACCAAGTCTTCCTCTTGTAGCATTTGTGACTGATTGTCTGCATCGGTATCAGAACCACCATCGCCAGCAAAACGTCTGCCCAGTACTTCCTCGCCCTGCACGAGTGCTTCACGATATGCCTCATCTGGCATACGCTGTGTCAAAACTCCCCGTGGTGCTGCTGCAATATCATTCTCAACCTCTTCATTTTCTGAGTCATCTTCACCTAAGCCGGTAGTCTCCGCTTCAGGGATGTCATCGTCTAGGTCTCTCGCCGCTTCCATTTCTCCATCCACGCCGTCGCCTTGCAGCAATTCGCCAGCTGCTTCTGCCTCTGCCAATTCTTGAGCTAGTTGTTCACGACGGAGAGCTTCCTGATGTTCTTCCATTTCGCGTCTCTCTTCGCGAAGCTGATGGAGACTTTTAAAGATACCCGGCGGCTTGATCCACGAGCTCCCATAATTTTGTACGTTTTGTTTTCGGCGTTCCATATATAACTCGTCGGCACGCAGGCGTGCTAGGGGAGATCTGCTACTACCGGCGACCTGCTGGGAGCGCCTTTGGGAATATATTCCTGCATTTTGGACAGAGCCTGGAGGAGGGGCAAGAAGATCGGAGGTATGGTTAACCGGCTCTTGGTGGTGGTTGTTGGATGAATTGTTTGATTGATGGGTTGAGGTGTACCAAAGCGCGTGTGACTAGCAATGATAATCAGCCAAAAATGAGCAATCCATCATAGGCAGAAAGGTCTCACATCGCGAGGAGCAAGGCTCGGCAGTGAGGACAGCATTTGACAGAAGTGTTGTTGTTTGTGGTCACCGACAAAAGTAAATATATTTTGTACGCAATACGTAAGCCAAGGCATACAAACTGGGCAAACAAGAAGGCAGGGACCGGGTCACGGCAGAAGTGACGTTTCTCCACACGCTTCCGGGAGGGTTTCATGTGCTTTGCGCGGTTATTCCACTCACGAATTTTGGCGTGGGTTGCCGGGTGGAAGGTGGAGTAGAGGGGCCAGCCCACGTAAACACGCACATGCAGAATTATGAGATTAGATGCAGATGCAGGGGTAGCTGCAAGACTAAAAACACGACAAGGGCGCCAGGACACGCGGGGGCGCAAAAGCCGTCGTGATAATGTAATGGTCGGCAGTCGATAGGCCGGACACTTCTGATTGGGAATTGAATGCTGTCAAGTAACGACCAACGCTTGCAGACGAGGAGTCGAGACGAAGATCATACCTGAGCAAAAAAGACGAGCTCGGCCGCCCATTCGGCCACTCGAGAGCTTTTTGTCTAGTCTTCTAAGATCGACTAAGGCAATCCTCTTATACAGACTACCTTTTTCTGCCGAATCATAGTCCTTTGATTGCCATAAGGTTGATCCGAGAACGGCGTAAGTGAGATGCGCTACGCCTCCGACACAGCTTTGGCCTCTTGTGTTGTGTACTGCCGTGTGACGAGGGGCAGATTCGGAGCGATGATGTACGTTGCATGTGGCGTTATTCTTTAAATTTTCCAGGCGGGCGGACAAGAGGAGGGAATAATGGCTGTATCAGCCTGAGAAGTCCTGCATATGGAACGAGGTACGAGGTCCGAGGCGTACGAAGATCTTCACTGTCACCGTGTCAAGATAGAGGACGATGGTGCGTGGTGAACAACTCGACTTGGAAAAAAATATTGGTGGGGGGCACGCAGAAAACATTTGAAGCCACCAAAGGCCACATCTACAATATGTATATGTATGTACGTACCAAGGCGGGTAGGCCTAATATTTCTTTGTTCATCCCACGGGAGGTCGGAATATAAGATGAGAGGTCTTAAGCGTGACAGACCCCTCCCTTCACTACGGTCTCCTCCGATATGGGTTCCAGCCCCGCCGACTATCCACCTTGTTAGCGGCTCAATTCTGTAGATATTACTACTGTATACCTTGCCTGTCCTCTTTCACTTCCCCACTACTCCTCCTACCGCCTTCTGTGCCTTAATTTTTGCCTGCCTGCCATCGTGTCATAAAAGAAAAGTCGTTCTCCCTCTTCCCTCTCCCTTCTTCCGCTCCGCACCACACACCCTTCGTCGTGGAAAAAGTTTGTCTTCTTGGAATTGGCCATACTCTACCTCCTTTTTTTATCATTGTTAAATTCATCTCGAAGCTTGTGTAAGTGCCTTTTAGGTTAAGCTTTCCCATTCCTACCAATTTCGCGGACGTGCAGCTCTAGTCACTCATTTATCTTTATCCGATGGAGACCCGCCACTATCGCGTACCGCAACAAAAGTACATCATTTGTGCATGACAGGCCTGCATTTTCTCTGCTTGTGTCATTCGCCAACCCTTACCAAAGTTGCTTCGCGGCCGAATCAGCCGTGATCCAACCATTCATACCTGTTCAGAGCGAGTTGCAGCTCAGAAAGCCTTCCATTGGCGAATTACTCATTCATCCCCCAAATCAACTCGTTCACGCGGTACAATGAAAAGGCACTTGAGCTGTCGCGAATGCTTTCCCTCTTTATCTGCGCATATTTGAACTTTCTTCCCGGTCTTCTATCCCTCAATTTCACCTCTTTATGATGGGTCATTAGAGCTGACTTGATTGATACATGATTAGACATAATTTGCACACGCTGCTCGAGCTCACTAAGTTGAGAGCCTTGTTCGATTGGCTGCGATACATACATCCACCCCGAATTCGCCGACCCTCTTGACTAATATGGGCGGAGTCGACGACTTCAATGACAGACACATCCAGATCGAAGCTGAGAACGAGCCGTACCATCAATATGAGTATCAACTCGAGAATAATGCATCTTGGGCGGGCGCTCTGCCCGTGAAACAGTGTGTTATCTCCGAACCTAATTCTTTCTAGCCAATTCAAGCTGACACTGCGTGCCAGGGGATTATATGATCCAAGTTTGGAGAAAGATGCTTGCGGTGTCGGATTCGCATGGTAAGCACTCGGCCTCCAAGAACGTCGAAGGAGGGATCAAGAGTAACAATAAACGCAGTCATATTAAGGGCAAGGCGAGCCACAAAATCGTAAGCGATGGTATGTGAATGACGAAATATTCAAGGCGACTTCGCTGAACTTCCTGTTTAGCGCGAAATTTGCTGTGTAACATGACCCATCGCGGGGCAGTAGGCTCAGATGCGCGAGACGGAGATGGTGCGGGTGTCATGACCTCGATTCCTCACAAATTCTTCATCAAGAACTTCGAAAGAGAGACTGAGTTCAAGCTACCGCCGCAGGGACAGTATGCCGTAGGCAATCTTTTTTTCAAGCCTGATCAGGAGACTTTGCATGAGTCCAAGAGACAGTTGGAAGAGATTGCAGAATCCTTAGGCTTGCGTGTGTTGGGTTGGCGTGAGCCCCCAAAAGACTCCACACTTTTGGGTCCTGCTGCTTCTTCTCGTGAGCCAATCATATTGCAACCATTCGTTGTGCTTGCTTCTGCATACGGCTACGGAAATGCACCAGAAACCACGGATCCAGATCATTTTGATGAGAAACATTTCGAGAAACAACTCTATGTGCTCCGGAAGCGTGCCACCCATACTATTGGTCTCCACAACTGGTTCTACTTGTGCTCCCTATCAAACAAAAATATAGTTTACAAGGGCCAGCTTGCTCCTGTACAAGTCTATCAGTACTATTATGATTTAGTGAACGCTGATTACGAAGCCCATTTTGCTCTCGTACATTCGCGTTTCTCCACAAACACCTTCCCGTCATGGGACCGCGCTCAACCTCTGCGATGGGCCGCTCACAATGGTAAACACACTTTGCTTGAAACATGTCAACTGATGTTTGTTTACTAATAGCATTATAGGCGAAATTAATACTTTACGGGGGAATAAAAATTGGATGCGTGCACGAGAAGGCGTAATGCAATCCGACATCTTTGGTGATGAACTAGAGTTTCTTTATCCAATCGTCGAGGATGGCGGCTCCGACTCAGCAGCTTTTGATAATGTGCTTGAGCTTCTGACCATTAATGGTGTCCTCTCTCTCCCAGAAGCTGTTATGCTTATGGTCCCTGAGGCGTGGCAAGACAATTCTGCGATGGACCCGGCCAAAGCAGCTTTCTACGAGTGGGCAGCTTGCCAGATGGAGCCTTGGGATGGGCCAGCTCTCTTCACTTTCGCTGACGGTCGCTACTGTGGTGCCAACCTGGATAGAAACGGTCTACGTCCGTGCAGATACTACGTATTAGACGATGATAGAATAATTTGCGCATCCGAGGTTGGGACTATTCTTGTGGATCCAGAACGTGTTGTACAGAAGGGCCGGTTGCAGCCGGGGAAGATGCTGCTCGTGGACACGCTTGCAGGCCGGATCATTGACGATACAGAGCTAAAGGCAACTGTTGCGAATCGACATGATTTCCGCTTGTGGCTACAGAAAGAGTTGATCAGCCTGCCGGAAATCCACAAGGAACTCATGAAGGATGGAGAGATAGAGCTCGCGGCCAAGCTTGATCAATCATCTATCCAAGAGGATCCCATGCTTAGGGCCTTTGGCTACTCCTTCGAGCAAGTTAGCCTCCTCCTTGGCCCCATGGCTTCTGATGAGAAGGAAGCTTTGGGCTCCATGGGAAACGATGCGCCTCTAGCTTGCCTTGCTCAAGCCCCTCGTCTGTTATATGAGTATTTCCGCCAGCTCTTCGCACAGGTAACGAACCCGCCAATTGACCCTATCAGAGAAGCCATCGTCATGTCACTCGAGTGCTACGTTGGGCCTCAAGGCAACCTGCTCGAGATGGATTCGTCTCAATGTGGCCGATTATTGCTCCCTACTCCCGTGCTGTCGATTCCAGAGTTCAATGCATTGAAGAACATCACTAAGCTACACCCAGATTGGACTGTCAGGATCATTGATCTGACTTTCCCAAAGTCAGAAGGGACTCGAGGTTATCTCAAGCACCTCGACTACATATGCGCTGAGGCGACAGCTGCCATAGAGAACAAGGACCGTATTATCATTCTTTCGGATCGTGCAACATCCGCGGAACGTGTTCCTGTCTCGACACTTCTGGCATCTGGCATGGTTCATCACCACTTAGTGAATAATAAGTGGCGTTCACTCGCAGCGCTTATAGTCGAGACCGCCGAAGCACGTGAGGTGCATCACATGTGTGTACTGGTTGGATATGGTGCTGATGCTATCAATCCTTACCTTGCCATGGAATGTATCCTCAAGCTCAACCGTGAAGGGCTCATCCGGAAAAAGCTCAGTGATGATATGCTAATACGCAACTATAAGTACTCGGCTGATGGAGGGATACTCAAGGTCATGAGTAAGATGGGCATTTCTACGCTGGCTAGTTACAAAGGTGCTCAGATATTTGAAGCACTTGGGGTAGATGACACGGTGGTCGATAGATGTTTCAAGGGAACGGCAACCAGAATCAGAGGTGTTACTTTCGAATTAATTGCTGAGGATGCTTTCAGGTTTCATGAGAAAGGTTTCCCTTCACGATACACAGTGAGCGTTCCAGGCCTTGTGGAGTCAGGAGAGTACCATTGGCGGGATGGTGGTGAACCGCACATTAACGACCCAACTTCGATTGCCAATATCCAAGATGCCGTGAGAACCAAGAATGACAAATCTTATGAGGCTTATTCGATATCTGAGTATGAACAGATCAAATCTTGTACTCTCAGAGGCCTTCTCGACTTCAAGTTCGACGAATGCACACCGGTGCCAATCGATCAAGTTGAGCCATGGACAGAGATTGTGCGTAGATTCTGCACAGGAGCCATGTCTTACGGATCCATCTCCATGGAATCTCACTCCACGCTTGCCGTGGCTATGAACCGTCTTGGCGGTAAGTCCAACACCGGCGAAGGTGGGGAGGATCCAGAGCGCTCTGAAAGATTGCCGAACGGCGACACCATGAGATCAGCTATCAAACAAGTTGCGTCTGGACGTTTCGGAGTGACTTCCCACTATTTGGCGGACTCGGACGAGCTACAAATCAAAATGGCCCAAGGAGCTAAGCCTGGCGAAGGTGGTGAGCTTCCTGGCCACAAGGTCTCCAAGTCTATTGCTCGTACCCGTCACTCCACTCCCGGCGTGGGCCTTATTTCTCCCCCACCCCATCATGACATCTATTCAATTGAGGATCTCAAGCAATTAATATATGATTTGAAATGCTCTAATCCTCGCTCCCGGGTGTCTGTGAAGCTTGTCTCCGAGACTGGTGTTGGTATTGTTGCTTCAGGCGTTGCAAAAGCAAAGGCAGATCATATCTTGATTTCGGGACACGATGGGGGAACTGGTGCATCTCGATGGACTGGTATCAAGTATGCCGGTTTGCCCTGGGAGTTGGGTCTTGCCGAGACCCACCAAACTCTAGTTCTAAACGATTTAAGAGGCCGTGTTGTCGTCCAGACTGATGGTCAGTTGCGAACAGGCCGTGACGTGGCTATCGCCTGTCTACTCGGAGCCGAGGAATGGGGATTTGCTACAACTCCCCTCATTGCCATGGGCTGCATTATGATGCGCAAGTGCCATAGTTTGTCAACACTTTGAGCTCTTTGTGTTATTTTCATGCTAATTTTTAATAGTGAATACTTGTCCTGTGGGAATTGCCACCCAGGATCCGGAATTACGAAAGAAATTCCAGGGTACACCTGAACATGTTATTAATTTCTTCTATTACATTGCGAATGAGCTGCGTGCCATTATGGCCAGGCTTGGCTTTCGAACTATTAATGAAATGGTTGGCCATGCTGAAGCCCTTCGTGTGCGGGAGGATTTACGGACTAATAAAACCGCCAACATTGATCTTTCCCTGATTCTTACACCAGCCCACAAACTTCGACCTGGTGTTGCCACCTTCAATGTCCGCAAGCAAGACCATCGACTTTACGTCAGGCTTGATAACAAATTGATCTCCGAAGCCGAGTTGACCCTCGACAAGGGTTTACCCTCCCGAATTGAATGCGACATCGTCAACACCGACCGCGCAATGGGGACATCTCTATCATACCAATTCTCCAAGCGCTATGGCGAGGCCGGCCTCCCTATAGATACCGTACATGTCAACATTAAGGGATCTGCTGGGCAGTCATTCGGCGCTTTTCTAGCGCCAGGTATCACTTTGGAGCTTGAGGGAGATGCCAATGACTATGTTGGGAAAGGCCTTTCAGGGGGTCGACTGATTATCTATCCACCTCGTGCTGCAGTTTTCAAAGCAGAAGAGAATATCCTTGTGGGCAATGTTTGCTTGTATGGTGCGACCAGTGGCACCGTGTTCTTCCGTGGCATCGCTGCAGAGCGCTTTGCTGTACGGAACTCCGGAGCTACGGCTGTTGTCGAGGGCGTCGGTGATCACGGATGTGAGTACATGACTGGAGGTCGCGTCCTCATCCTCGGCGGCACTGGTCGCAACTTCGCTGCGGGTATGTCTGGTGGCATTGCTTATGTTTTGGATATCCAACAAGACTTCATGTCCAAACTCAACCCTGAGATGGTAGAAGTATCTGGTATTGATGATCCAGCTGAGATTGCATTCGTTCGTGGTTTGATCGAGGATCACCACCACTATACAGGATCTGAACTGGCTGCTCGTATATTGCTTGACTTCAACAGAGCTTTGCCACGCTTCGTGAAAATCCTTCCGATTGACTATAAACGAGTCTTACAAGAGGAGGCTGCCAAGGCCGCTGAAACAAAGCGCAATGAATATCAATTACCTTTGCTGCCGGGTTCAGCAGTTCGGGAATTTCAGGAGAATCAGAAAGGGGCAAAGGAAAAGCATGCTCATGGGAAGAAATCTGATCTGCAGGACATTGAAGAAACTGTCGGGGATGGAGCTGCTGAGAAGAAGCGTTCCCTTGTCCTAGACAAAACCAGAGGGTTCATGAAGTATCAGCGTCGATCCGAGAAATATCGGTCGGCCAAGACGCGGATTCGTGATTGGGCCGAGCTCTCCAAACGACTTGATGAGGATGAACTAAAATATCAATCTGCCCGCTGTATGGATTGCGGCGTACCGTTTTGCCAGTCTGATTCTGGCTGTCCGATCTCCAACATTATTCCCAAATGGAATGAACTCGTCTTCCAGAATCAATGGAAAGACGCTCTCAACCGTCTTTTGATGACGAACAACTTCCCTGAATTCACTGGTCGTGTCTGTCCTGCTCCCTGTGAAGGCGCGTGTGTGCTTGGAATAAATGAAGATCCTGTGGGCATCAAATCTATCGAGTGTGCCATCATCGATCGAGGCTTTGAAATGGGCTGGATGATACCAACACCCCCAAAGGTGCGCACAGGCAAACGCGTTGCAATCATTGGATCTGGGCCAGCAGGGCTTGCTTGCGCAGATCAACTCAACAAGGCCGGCCACCACGTGACGGTCTATGAGCGTGCCGATCGTTTGGGTGGTCTGCTCATGTACGGTATCCCAAATATGAAGCTTGACAAAAAGATCGTCAAGCGACGAACCGACTTCATGGCTGCGGAAGGTGTTGTCTTCAAGACTGGAGTTGCTGTGGGCCAGGACATCAAACTCATGGATCTGAAAGCTGAGAATGATGCTGTTGTCATTGCAACTGGCGCTACTGTTGCACGCGATCTTCCAATCAAGAATCGTAATCTTGAAGGGGTCCATTTTGCTATGGAGTTCCTGCGCAGGAATACAAAGTCGCTACTTGATTCTGGGCTCAGCGATGGAGAGTACATCTCGGCAAAGGATAAGAACGTCGTTGTCATTGGTGGTGGTGATACTGGGAATGACTGTATTGGTACCTCCGTCCGTCATGGTGCGAAGTCAGTCACGAATTTTGAGCTTCTACCCCAGCCGCCTCCCGAGCGAGCTCGCGACAATCCGTGGCCACAGTGGCCAAGAATTTACCGCGTCGATTACGGTCATACAGAAGTCAGGCAGCATATGGGAAGGGATCCTCGAGAATTCTGTGTCATGTCGGAGGAATTTGTCGATGACGGTTCCGGCAAAGTGAAGGGTATAAACACTATTCGTGTCGAATGGACTAAGTCCGCCACCGGCGGTTGGGACATGAAGAAAATTGATGGCTCGCAGCAATACTTTCCAGCCGAGCTTGTCCTTTTATCCATGGGCTTTCTTGGTCCAGAGGACCGCGTCTTGGGGGACGATATTGAAAAGGATGCACGTAAGAATGTCAAGACACCGCCAGGAAAGTATCACACAAACGTGGAAGGTATCTTTGCTGCCGGAGATTGTCGCCGTGGACAATCTCTAATCGTTTGGTAGGTCGATTTCCTACATCTACATGATCTAAATATCTAATGCGTGTTTTAGGGGTATCAGTGAAGGGAGAGCATGTGCACGGGAATGTGATATTTTCTTGGAGCATTCTAGCTATCTTCCAGTAATTGGCGGCATCGTCAAGAGCCAGTACCTACAACCCAGGTCCGCTTGAGACATTCAAAGCCTTTCCAAACTATTCCCTGTAGCAATAGCAATAGCGGTATGAAGAATACTTTCTCAATATGTCGGACCTGGCCATGTTCGCTCGGCCATCCAGCATCTACAAGTAGTTAGGGAGATTGTCAAATGACCATCTGTGAAAGGGATAGTATCAGGAGGCAATCAGAGA
>Ga0335072_10010328_pt1 | contig 13454 bp, 5 predicted proteins | sample Lox_Sample_21_FD_206725 | JGI IMG/M metagenome (GOLD analysis project Ga0335072, IMG submission 206725) | Soil microbial communities from Loxahatchee National Wildlife Refuge, Florida, United States - Lox_Sample_2.1 | ecosystem: Environmental > Terrestrial > Soil > Wetlands | place: USA: Florida...
GTTTCCACCTGGCGCTGTGGAATCTTCCAATATTTTTCGAGCAGCCTGCTCTTGTCCGCGACGCTCACCAGGCGAAAGCCGTGACTCTCATAAAAGCGGATGGCCCAAATTGCGTCTGCCCATGTGCCGATCAGCACCGGCTCGCTCGTGAGCTGTCGCAGATGGAACAGTAACTTCGACCCTATGCCCTGCTTTTGGTTTTCGGTGCGTACGTAGGCGTGCCGTATCAGGGTGACATCGTCGACATGTTGTAGACCCATCACCCCTGTCAAGGCCGCATCATCCTGATATCCCCAAAACATGACGCCGTCCGCGATTTCGTGGCGCAGTTTTTCTTTGGACATGTATGGCGTCGTAAAGCGATCTTCCGGGATCGTTCCCCGGTAAGCTTCCGCTCCATCGTTGATGATGTTCCAGATGGGCTCGAAGTCCTGCTCGCTACAGCGGCGGATCATAGGTGTCCAGAATATATCTTCGCTGGGCAGGATCCTCGCGGAAGCTCCGGCACATCATCGATCAATCTATCTTGCTGACTTTGGCTGCTCGTGGCATTTAGTATTTTCGTTGCGCATCTTTCGCTGGAGATAGCCGTTGAAGCGCCTCAAACCCACGGATATTGTCGTCATTGGTAGCGGTTGGGCCGGCATGGTGGTGGCAAAAGAAGTCGTCACGCGCACCGCTTTGAACGTAGTCATGTTGGAGCGTGGCCCGGCCCGCAATATTTCTCAATATGCCAGCGGCATGGACGAAATCAATACACGTCGCATTGGCCTTTTGCAGAACCCCGCTGAACAGACCATCACTCATCGCCACTCCCTCAAAGATCGAGCTGCGCCCATACGCCAATATGGATCCTTCACGCCGGGGACGGGGACGGGCGGCACCTCGGAACATTGGGGAGGGATCTCTGATCGTTATCTGCCGGACTTTTTTGTGTTGGCCACGCATTTGCGCGAAAAATTCGGCGCTTCTCGCTTGTCGCCGGAGTGGACCATCCAGGATTGGGGCTTCACCTACGACGAGTTTGAGAATGACTATTGGCGCGCTGAACAGTTGATGGGAATCAGCGGCAAGGCTGGTAACTTGCAGGGCAAGCTTATTGAGGGCGGCAACATCTTCGAGGGTCCGCGACAGCACGAGTACCCCACGCCGCCCCTGACGCCCACCTACACCATGGGATTCTTTCATCAGGCGGCGGTCAAGTTAGGCTATCATCCGTTCCCGCTGCCGGCGGCTAATCTAAGTCAGGGCTATACAAATCCCGACAAAGTATCACGCCCGGGCTGCGCGTTTTGTGGCTATTGCCCAGGACATGGCTGCATGATTGGCGCCAAGGCACAGCCGAGCAATACGATTCTGCCGCTACTCAGCACCAGGGCCAACTTTGTCTTGCGCAACAACTGCTGGGTGCGGAAGATCGTCCATCGCGACGGTAAGGCCGAGGGTGTGGTGTACATGGACGAAAATGGCGAGGAGACCCTGCAGCCCGCCGATGTAGTTGTGCTTTCGGCATGGACCCCAAATAGCGTGCGCCTTCTGCTCCTCTCCGGCATCGGAGAACGCTATGATCCCGTGGCAGGTAAGGGGACATTGGGCAAGAACCTGACTCATCAGGTCACCAGCGGAGGAGCAGGGATGCTGGTGTTCAAAGAGCGCCTGAACCTGTTTATGGGATCGGGTGCAGTCGGGTATGGCATCTCGGATTTTGAGGGCGATCTCAAGCAGGAGGTACCGGAGAAAATCCTGCGTGGTGGAGCTTTCCTGCGCGGCGCCGCAACTGGCGAAGCTCCCGCCGGCTCCTTTGGCCGAATCCCGCGGGGCACGGTCTCACGCAATTGGGGTTCGGCCTGGAAGAAGGCCGCGATCGAGCATTGGGACAGGGTTGGCCCCGGAGTGGAGATGCGCGGAGAGCATTTTGCCTACCGGCAGAACTTCATGGACTTGGATCCTACTTATACCGATAAGTGGGGCGATCCACTCTTGCGCATGACACTGGACTGGACCGACTATGAAATGCGCCAGATGGCGTTTGGCGCGCGCATTGGAACCGAGCTTCTGGAGGAGATTGCGCAGGTTTCCGGCGCCACGCTGATCCGGATAGATCGCCCCGCAGGTTTCCGTCACTACAATGCTTCGCAATACATCACCACGCACATCCAGGGCGGAGCCATCATGGGCACATCACCCGAAAGAGGCGTGGTCAACCCCTGGCTTCAGCATTGGAAGATGCCAAACCTTTTTGTCGTGGGATCTTCTTCCTTCCCGCAAAATTCGTCCGCGAATCCGACTCTGACGATTGTGGCCGTCAGCCACCGGGCGGCCGATGGTTTGATCGACCACTATCTAAAAAGGCCGGGACTCATTGTTTAGCAGCTTGCGGAGGGGCGGATCTTGGATCAGGGCACGACTTTAGTCGTTCGCACATGCTTGAAAATAGTTTGGGCTTTCGCCCCTGGGTTTTCCGTAGTCGGCTAGGAGGTATATGAAACGGCGCGAATTCATAATGGTTCCGGCCAAGGCACTGAGCGGCCTCTTGTTGTCTTCACTCGTGGGTGAGCTAATCCCCGCGGTTGCTCAGGATGCCGTCAAGCTACCGCTGCGTTTCTTTACAGCCCAGGAGGCAAAAACCGTCCAGGCCGCCGCACAACGTATCTTTCCTAGTGACGAAAGCGGTCCTGGGGCAACGGAGGCAGGGGTAGTCATTTATATTGACCGTCAGCTCGCAGGTCCATACGGAAAAGACAAATATCGTTACACTAAGGGACCCTGGATTGAATCGGTCCCTGAACACGGCTACCAGGGTAAGGAAAATCCTCAGCAGACCTACCGCGCCGGCATCCCATTGCTCGGAGACGATTTTTCAAGCGTTTTGGCCGACCAGCAGGACATGCGCCTGGAGAAGATTCAGGACAGCCGGTTCTTCCAGCTCTTGCGCTCCCACACCATCGAAGGCATGTTTTGTGACCCGCTTCACGGCGGCAATATCGAGATGGTTGGCTGGAAGTTGATCGGCTTTCCGGGGCCGCGCATGAGTTACCGATACGAGATCGACAAGTACCACGGCAAAGCCTTCACCGCTGCTCCCAGGAGCCTGGAGCAAATTCTCCGCCACCCCGTAAAGGGCGTTGAAGACGAAGAGTAACCGTCACTGAACACGTGTTTTGTATCAGGGCACGACTCTTAGTCGTGCCCTGATACGTCAAATTGGTTTGGGCTTAGCCCCTGAGGCACCGCCGCTGTGACAATTAGTGAACTCTCACCCAGCCACTTAGGCCCGAGCCTGCCCGATCCTCATTTTCATCGCAGGCGTTCGGCCCCCTGAGGAATGGGCATCCTCAGAAAGAGAAGCGAGCAACAAACTGCAGTTGCCGCATGCCGCCAAATGTGCCCCCGAGAATATCCGTGACCTGGCCATTGCCCGCACAATCGACGCAAGTCGTGCTCGGAACCGCAAGATTGGGATGATTGAAAGCATTTTGTGCCTGCACCTCGAGCTTCATGCTCAGGCTTTCATACAGATTGAAGACCTTGCTGAGGGCGAGATCGGTAGAGAAGTACCCTGGACCCGTGAAGCCGTTATAAGGAACATCACCAAAATGCTCGACCTGGGGGCGGGAATACGGACCACTGACTACCCCATTGGTGGTCATAGGTGCGACCGGCACAAGGTAGGTTGCGGAATGAGTCGCGGTATTCAGCGAACCCGCGTTTTGCGAAATTTGATGGACGAGATTCGGCCGGCACGGTCCGTTGTCTACGTCCGAACCGCACTCACCGTAGCTGGGACTATAGGGAAGCCCACTCGCCAGGTGCAGATTTGCGTTCAGCGCTAAACCGCCTACGACCCCATTGGCCCACCCAGGTAGGTTGGAAGCAAATTGTTGCCCATGCCCGAAGGGCAAGACATAGTTTCCGTAGAGCTTGAAATCGTTCGTACGATTGAAATCGAAGCGGCCCCACTCGGCGTGAGGATCAATCATGAAGTAGGTGCCTGAGCCGGTGCCGATAGCGGCCGACCAGACATAGCTGGAACCAAACTGCAGGCCGTGTGAGAGACGCTTTTCGAGCGTTGCCTGCAGTGAGTTGTAATGAGCATTCGCCTCGTTTACGTAATAGCCGATGTAGCTTGGGCCACAGTAACCCCATTTCGCGAAGAAGATGGAGCGTTGGCACTGGCTGAGCCCTTCAGCGAAACCGACTACCGTGTAATCGTTCCAATTCACGCCGCCCCAGGTTGAATTGGGAATCGAGTGAGTCGATTTATTTCCAACATAGGCCAGGCTGAAACTCGTTGTCGCACCGACTTGCTGTTGCAGCGTGAGGTTCCAACCGTCTACATACGGAATTCTCATCTGGTCCGGGCGGGAAGTGGGAGAAATTCCCGGAGGCAATGGAAGTTGCCCATTGGCTGGGATGTTGTATTGGTTCACCGGAGCCGAAGGCCCGGTAGCGATGTTATAGACGCTACCATCGAGGTTGCGGGCGGCGTCATAGAGTTCACCATCGAGTTGGTTCAACTGCTGGTTTTGCAAAACAGGGATGGTCTGGGTTACCAACTGACCGAAGATGTCCCCAAAGAATCCGGGATCGAAGGCGCGGCCATACCCGCCGCGGATGACTGTCGAAGGCCTTGCCTGATAAGCGAATCCCACCCGTGGTGCAAGGAATTTGTAATTGTTTTGGATGTTCAGGTTCATCCCGATATTTCCATAACCCGCCACGCGAATCGTGTTCGTGTTCAGGTCATAGAAGCCGCCCATACCCTTTCCATTCACCGCTTCGGGGAAATAGATCTCCCAACGCAGTCCCAGGTTGAGCGTCAACCTGGGCGAAAATTTCCAATTGTCCTGTACATAAAAGAATGTACGGTACTGGTGTTCCTCGGCGGTTGTCGACGTGCTGAAGTACCGAGAGATTTGGGAAACATCTCCAAAAAGAAGTGAGGCGATGCCCAAACCTCCTGGAGTAGAGCCAGAGGAGGTAGCAGTGCGTTCGTCCGCAAACTGCAGTTGGCCGGTGCGATTCACGTCGCTGGGAATCCGCAGTTCCTGAAGGCGGCGAACCTCAGCACCGAATTTGACAGAGTGGCGGCCGATGTCGCGCGTCCAGTCATTCACAAACGCGTACTCCTGTTCGGTCATATTGAGGGGGCAGTTGCAGTGGTTGGCCCCATTGTTGCCGGAGCCGAGGTAAGCCATCTCCCCGATTTTGCTGCCGCCGTCGCCAATCTCGATTTGCGATGCTCCGCCGGATCCCGGGGCATCGGTATTCAGGCCTACCCAGCCCAGGTTGGTCATGAGTGGAGTCGTCCCGTCATACTTGGCTTCTACGAAGGCATAGCGAAAATAAGAGAATCGAAAATCCGTTACCAGCTTGGGCGAGACAACAAGGTCGCCGCCGGTTACCAGGCTGTGATTGCCGCCCGTTTCGCTCCCGGCCCAACCGCCTACACCAAATCCATTACCCCCCACGGCGCCCAGCGCAGCGGGTGAATTTTGATTGGAGCCGAGATAGCCATACCGGCCAAAGATGTGGAGGTTGGCTTTCAACTGGTAGTCGATGCGTGCGTCAGCCTGGTTGAAGTTGTACACGCCAAAGCCACTGGCGACGTAATTGTTCTGCACACCCGGCAGGCTGGGAGCCGCAATCAACTTCAGCAGATTGATCGCGGCGGGCGACAAGCGGGAGTTGGGAATCTGATTATTGACGAAAGGTACGCGGCCAGCGCCGGTATTCGCGCCATTCGCGTTCAAAGCACCGGTCGCCGGATCGTAAGCCTGTCCCTGGCCACCCTGAAGATATTCACTTAAATCGCAGTTGCCTGGGCCTGTGCCCGTACAGGTGGAATGAACCTCAGCGGTAGGAACCGTAAGCTTGAAGGAGTTTCCGGCCTTCTGCCGGGTTCCCTGATAGTCGGCGAAAAAGAAGAGCTTGTCCCGCTTGATAGGGCCGCCGATGGTGCCACCGAAAACATTGGACAGGGTACTCGGAATATCAGGTCCGACCGGGTTGTTTCCTGGATACTGCGTGAATGGGTCGCGTGCCTGCTGGGCGTCGCTATGCCGGTAATCGTAAACCGAGCCGTGGAAATTGTTTGTCCCGGATTTGGTTTGCATCACCGTCACGCCCGCGACCGCGGCCCCGAACTCGGCGTCGTAATTCTGGTTGATGAACTTCATTTCCTGGATCGAATCAAGCGGCGGATTGACCACGATCTCTCCGATGAACCCATCTTTATCGTTTGCTCCATCGAGGATGAAGCCCGCGGAGAACGGCGATTGACCGTTGGAAGAGATCGGAATCGAGCGTTGAGGGTCTTCAGCATTGGCGTTGGAAAAGGTCGAGGCTGTGGTTGCCGGTGCAAGTAAGACCAGGCTCGTGGTGTTGCGTATCAGATTCGGTGTCTCTTCGACAGTCAGTGTATTGAGTGTTGTGGAGACGTCTGCGCGGTCGGTCTTGAGCGCGGGCGCCTCGGCGGATACTTCAACTGTCTGCGAGGCGGTCCCCGTCTTCAGTTGGAAATTCAACTGTGCCGAACTATCGGCCGAGACCGTGAGGATCGGCGACTCCTCGGCGGCGAATCCTGGCGCTTCAATTTTGAGTTTGTAGTGGTCCGGAATCAGATCGTGCACCAGGTACTCACCGCTGCCGGACGTCTTGACAATACGGCTGGTGCCTTTATCTGTATCGGTGATGGTGATCGAAGCATTTGGTATAACAGCGCCGCTTTGATCGGTGACCACGCCGTTGATGGAGCCAAAGATGGCCTGGGCGCTGGCCGAAGGAACCAGCGACAATATGAGGCACAGCAGCAGGATCAATATGGCTAGGTGGTGTTTTCTGGCGAATGAAACCTGGGAAACGCTCGCTTGCGTCATACACGGCTCCTCAGAATCCGTGATCGCAGCACCCTTTCCTTTGGGTGTCGATTTCACGGGGATAGATGATAGTTCGGGTCAGTTACAAAACGCCCGCGCATCTGGGTTGTAGCCGGGTAGAACTCTAGGCACTCACACACAGCACGCGAATCCGCCTAAAGTATGACTCTGCAGAAAAAAGTTACCGATGGCCAAGCTAGGTAAAGAGAGCCACAGTCGCTGCGCACGGGTGGTACACTCCTTCCTCAAGCCTCCCCGGTCTGGTTCAGGGCGATCAGTAATGTCCGGTTTTGCGCGCAATAACGGAACTTCTTCGCGCTTCCAGCGTCTTGCTGGTTGGATACAGCCGGTGCTTCTTGTTGTTCTTCTGTCCGTAGCTCCAGGACATGCGAGCGACTCCGCAGCTACCGTCCGCAGCCCGGCGGATGCGGCTCCCGGCGAACAATATATGCGTCGCGTCTGGCGGATTCAGGATGGCCTCCCTGAGGACACGGTGCAGGCGATCGAGCAATCCGACGACGGTTATCTGTGGATCGGCACTACCGGTGGGCTGGTGCAGTTCGACGGATCCCGTTTCAGGCTATACGACCATGCGACCACACCAGCCCTGGCTGAGAACAGCGTCTTTTGCGTCCTCTCCACGCGCGATTCCAGCCTGTGGATCGGCACTGACGGTGGCGGGGCTTTCCATTTTCACAATGGACGCTTCCGTGCCTATAACGGGAGCAACGGACTAAGCAACGGGTTTGTTCGCGGTCTGCTCGAGGACGACCAGGGCCGAGTCTGGATCGGCACCGATAACGGTCTCTTTCAGGTCGTCCAGGGCCGAATACGCCATGTCGATACCTCTCCCTACACGGACAGTCTTGCCGTGCATTCAATCATCGAGGATCGCGAGCATCGCATATGGGTAGGTGGCTCCGCGCTTTTAGTGTTCGATCACGGCATCGCCACTGTGAAGCAACTGCCAGGCATCGACAGTGAGAATCGAGTGAAATCGATCGTAGAGACCCAGGATGGCACCGTGTGGGTGGGAACGGTCGGTGGCCTGAACCGGCTGGTGCAGGGAAAGTTTCAGCCAGTCAGGGAAATCAAAGGCACGGTGCGCGCACTCCGCCAGACGAGCGATGGTACTTTGTGGATCGGCACCATCGGGCACGGTTTGTACCGTTATGCCAATGGCACCTTCACCCACTGGACGAGAAACGATCTGCTGCCGAGTAATACGGTTCTAAGCATCTTTGAGGACGGCGAGCAGCAAGTTTGGATCGGCACCCAGGAGGGGATGGTGCGACTGAGCAAGACCCCGGTCAGTGTGCTGCCACTTCCTGGAGATTCCGACCCGGATGTTGGAACCATCTCCGCGGATCCGAATGGGACAATCTGGGCCGTGTCATCCGGCGTCTTCGCGATTCGCGATGGAGTTGCGCGGCCATATAAATTCCCCAACTTGCCGGATGTTCCAGTTCGCAATGTATTCCGCGACCGGACTGGGGACCTCTGGATCGGGACCGACGGCAGCGGCGTTTACCGGATTACCCATGCAGGCGTGATTCACTACACGGCTCCTGGAAAGTTGACCAACAACTTCATCCGTGCGTTTTTGCAGAGTCGAGATGGCGCGGTTTGGGTCGCCACCGATGAAGGGGTCAGCCGTATCGACGGAGAGGATTCGCGGCAATATGGGGAGCGGAATGGCCTCGCCTACTTCAGCACCCGGGCCCTGCTTGAGGACAGTAACGGAGACATTTGGATCGGAACCGACCACGGCCTGAGCCATATGCGCGCAGGCGTCTTTGTACACGATGCTGTCACTGCGGCACTCGGGGAAGAGAAAGTCTGGTCTATCGTCGAAGACAACGACGGGGCTCTCTGGTTTGGAACGCGGAATCATGGGCTCGTCCGCTATCTCGACGGAAAGATGACGACCTACACCACGGCTCAGGGATTGGCCAGTGACAGCATCTACCAGCTTCTTGCCGACCAGCGAGGCTTGATATGGGTGAGCGGACCCTCAAGCATCTCCTCATTCGCGCCGCCCACAGCGGAGCAAAATGGCGACGGGCGGCTGCGAGTGAATGTTTATGACCTTCCTTACGACTCCATTCCCGCCCAGATGTACGGAGGGCGCCAGCCCGCCGGATGTGTGGCGATAGATGGCGCGATCTGGTTTGCGAGCAGCCGCGGTGCGGTGCGCGTGTTGCCTCAGCCACGCCCACGCGTTGCGTTGCCCCGAGTGCTGTTAACCGGGATCAATGCGGATGGCCGCGACATGCCGGTCTTGCCATCTGCCGTTTTTCCAGCATCGTTGTCGCGCCTGGAGATCAATTTCGCGCCGCTACTGTTGCGCTCCCAGGAGAATGTCCGTTTCCGCTACCGCCTCGAGAACTTCGATCCGGATTGGACCTACGCGGGAACGAGCCGTGTCGCCACCTATACCAACCTTCCCTCAGGCAAATACCAGTTTCGTGTAGAGGCTTTCGAAGTAAGCAATCCCGCGGCGGTGTCGGAGGCTTCCTTTGAGCTGGAAAAGAGACCCTATTTTTACGCGACCTGGTGGTTCGTTACGCTTTGCCTGCTGACGGCGGCACTGCTGATTTTCGCAATTTATCAGTCGCGGATCCGTTCCCTCAGGCTTCGCTTCAAGGCTGTTCTTGAGGAACGGAACCGCCTGGCGCGCGAGATGCACGACACCGTAATCCAGGGTTGCACCAGCATCTCGGCCTTGCTGGAAGCCATCTCCAGCTTGCGCCGCGAGAATCTCGCTTTGCAGGAGAATCTTCTTGATCATGCGCGCATGCAGGTGCGCTCCACCATTGACGAAGCGCGCCAGGCGGTGTGGAACCTCCGCCACAAAGAGGACTCGGTATCGGACCTGGGGGCTTCGGCGGCCGCCATTGCTGCTCGCACCAGCGAGGAATTCGGCATCGCCGTGCATTGCACCGAAGAAGGGCGGCCTTTCAGTGTAAGGGGTCCCCTGGCTCGCGAGTTACTGATGGTAATACGAGAAGCTGTCTACAATGCGGCTTTGCACGGGCGGCCTCGCTCGATTCAGATCAATCTCGTGTACACGAAGGAGGAGCTAGACAGCAGCGTTTCCGATGATGGTTGTGGTTTCGACGCCAATGCCCGCAGAGCTGACGGCGGGCAACACTACGGAATCGAAGGCATGCGCGAGCGTGTGGAGCGGATGGGTGGGCAACTCAACATCGTGAGCGTCCGCGAACGCGGAACGACCGTCTCCTTCAGCATTCGTCGTATGCATTTGCAGTCCCCGCTGGCCGAGGACGGCATGCGGCTATGAACGAGTCTCCAAAAATCAGGATCCTGATCTGCGACGATCATCCCATCATGCGCTTTGGCATTGCGGCCATCATCCAGTCGCAGCCGAACATGGTAGTCGCCGGTCAGGCCGGAAATGCTGAGGAGGCTGTCAGCCTGTTTTGGGATCTTCGCCCGGACATTACTCTCATGGATCTGCGCCTTCCCGACAAGAGCGGGGTCGAAGTCATTCGTGCAGTGCGCCGGAACGCTCCCCAGGCGCGCTTCATTGTGCTTACCACCTATGAAGGCGACGAAGATATCCATCAAGCGCTGGAAGCTGGGGCTATGGGATATCTCATCAAGGGTATGCCTCACGAAGTTCTGGTGGAGGCCCTGCGCAAGGTCTATGCCGGGCGGAATTTCCTGCCCCCGCCGGTTACCCGTGCCCTGGCCTCACGCTTGCCTGACGGCGAGTTGAGCACCCGGGAAAGGGAGGTGCTTGCCCTGTTGGTGCGCGGGAAAAGCAATCGCGAAATTGCCGACGAACTATCCATCAAGGAAGCCACGGTTAAATCGCATGTGAGTGTCATCCTGATGCGGCTGAACGTAACCGACCGTACTCAGGCGGTCGTTGTGGCCCTGCAACGGGGTTTAGCTCACCTCTAGCCGCAGCTTTCGCGAACACCATCCTACTGAGCACCTGACTTGCCCGCTAGCGGGCAAGTCAAGGGAGCAATCAACAAGCAGCAACAGAATTGTCATCCAATCAACCGAAGCGCAGCCTAGCGGAGGGACCTGCTGTTTGCTGATCCCCAAAGAATTTGTTCAGTAGGAGCCCGAACCCGACCCGGCCCAACATCAAGGACCGGTAAACAGCCCTGAATCCGCAGAAATCAAACGAAACGACACTTTTCATTGCCAGAAAGCGGCTGCCCGGTACAATCGGAGACCTGCGGAATACGGAGAAAATGGAGACGCAAGATACACCACCAAGCCCCACAAATTCGTTTTGGGGTCCTTATCTCAGCGAGCGACAGTGGGGAACCGTCCGCGAAGACTACTCCGCTGACGGCGACGCCTGGAACTACTTTCCTCATGACCATGCCCGAAGCCGCGCCTACCGCTGGGGAGAAGATGGCTTGGCAGGCATCAGCGATGAGGAGCAGCGCCTGTGCTTCGCCCTCGCTTTATGGAACGGAAAAGATCCGATCCTGAAAGAGCGCCTGTTTGGCCTGACCAACGGCGAGGGCAACCATGGTGAAGACGTCAAGGAATATTACTTTTACCTCGACGCTGCCCCCGACCACTCCTATCTCAAGATGCTCTATAAATACCCGCAGGCGGCCTATCCCTACGAGCAGCTCGTGAACGAGAATCACAACCGCGGTCTGCATGACAACGAGTTCGAGCTGATCGATACGGGATTGCTGGACGGCAATCGCTATTGGGACGTCTTCGTCGAGTATTTCAAGGCCGCCCCCAATGACATATTGGTGCAGATCACTGTCCATAATCGTGGTCCCGAGCTGGCTGAGCTGCACGTACTGCCGCAACTGTGGTTTCGTAATTGCTGGTCGTGGGGTTCCGTCGTCATCAAGCCGGAAATCCGCGCCAAGGGTTCGGTCCTGGAGGCGGAACATCACGAGCTTGGCAGCTACTTTCTCTATGCAGAGGACCATGCCGGTCTGCTCTTCTGCGAAAACGACACAAATGGAGCGCGGCTCTACGGAAGCCCACCCCAGGGATTTTACAAAGACGCATTTCACGAATACCTGGTGCACGGAAACCACGCAGCCGTAAACCCATTGCTGCGTGGGACGAAGGCTTGCGCGCATCTCACTGCGAGAATAGAAGCTGGACGGTCGAAACGTTTTCGCCTGCGGCTTTCGCATATAGAAAATGCAATGCCCTTTGACGGCTTTGACCAGATCGTGAGTGCCCGCATTCAGGAGTGCGATAGGTTTTATGCCGAGATTCAAAAGGGGATTGACGATGAGGATGCCCGCCTCGTACAACGGCAGGCCTTCGCCGGCATGATCTGGAGCAAGCAATATTATGAGTACGATGTCCGGCGATGGTTGTCGGGTGATCCAAACGCGCCGCCGCCACCCGCCCAGCGGCAAACGGGCCGCAACTCCAGATGGTCCCACGTCGACTGCGGGACAATTTTCTCCATGCCTGATAAGTGGGAGTATCCCTGGTTTGCTTCTTGGGATCTGGCCTTCCATGCCGTCACGCTCTCGTTGATCGATCCAGAGTTTGCCAAGGCCCAATTGGTAGAACTGCTGCACGTCTGGAATCTCCACCCGAACGGCCAACTGCCGGCGTATGAGTGGAACTTTTCAGACGCCAATCCCCCGGTGCATGCATGGGCGTCCGTGCGTGTCTTCGAGATTGACAGAAAGCATCGGCGGAAACGGAATCCGGACGATCCGGGGGACCTTGTCTTCCTGGAGAAAGTCTTCCAAAAGCTGTTGTTGAACTTTACCTGGTGGGTCAACCGAAAAGATCTGCACGGCCGCGATCTGTTTCAGGGGGGCTTCCTCGGCCTTGACAACATCGGAATCTTCAATCGCGATCAGGCGCTTCCCAATGGCGCCTATCTGAGCCAGTCGGACGGAACGAGCTGGATGGCGATGTATACGTTGAACCTGATGCGGATCGCTCTCGAACTGGCCCAGCACGATCGTGCCTACGACGATATGGCGACCAAGTTCTTCGAGCACTTTCTTTACATCGCCGGTGCCATGACGGACATGGGTGGCAAGGGCCTGGGCCTGTGGAACGAGGAGGACAGTTTTTATTACGACGTACTCAACCTTTCGAGCGGTCAGACGATTCCGCTCAAAGTTCGTTCCATGGTGGGGCTGATCCCTCTGTTTGCGGTGGAAGTATTGGATCCGGAACTGCTGGACAAGGTGCCCGGGTTCAAGGACCACATGGAATGGTTTCTGACCTACCGGCCTGATCTCGCAAAGCTGGTCTCCCGTTGGGCAGTGCCAGGGGAAGGCAAGCGCACGCTGCTCTCCTTGCTCCGTGGTCATCGCATGAAGGCCCTGTTGCGCAGAATGCTCGATCCCAACGAATTTCTTTCAGATTACGGGGTACGCTCTGTGTCGCGGTATCACCTGGAGCACCCGTATGTTCGCAATGTGCGCGGCCAAAATCTGAGTGTGGATTATGAACCTGCGGAGTCTCGCTCACGACTGTTCGGCGGAAATTCGAACTGGCGCGGCCCCATCTGGTTTCCGGTGAATTTTCTGATCATCGAATCGCTGCAGAAGTTTCATTACTACTATGGCGACGACTTCA
>Ga0335072_10010329_pt1 | contig 13453 bp, 8 predicted proteins | sample Lox_Sample_21_FD_206725 | JGI IMG/M metagenome (GOLD analysis project Ga0335072, IMG submission 206725) | Soil microbial communities from Loxahatchee National Wildlife Refuge, Florida, United States - Lox_Sample_2.1 | ecosystem: Environmental > Terrestrial > Soil > Wetlands | place: USA: Florida...
CCACCGGGCGCTTCACAGGCTCCGTCCACCGGGCCGTCGTCCGCGTGCCCGCCGCGTCCCACGCCAAATCCACGGCGATCCTGCCGGCGTCGGCCACATCGGCGCTGGACCAGGCGATGGCGAAGGAGAGCGTGCCGGCCTCCTGGCAACCCAGCCTCGCCTTCATCATGGCGCAGGAATCCGGCGGCAAGGTCGGCGCGCAAAGTCCCATCCATTCGGCGCGCGGCCTGTACCAACTCACTGCCGCCAACTACCACTATAATCCGAACGGCTCCGCCTCCTTCGGCAACGCGGTGGAGGAGGCCCAGGGTGGCATCCGCTATATCCGCGCGCGCTACGGCACCGCCGACAACGCGGCCAGCTTCTGGCGCCGAAATCACTGGTACTGAACGAATTTTTCGGGCTGTCGGCGGGGTCAGCGAGTGCCCCGGAACCACTCCAGCGAGGACGCGGTGAGGTTGGCCTCGAGCGCGCCAAGCGCGCCGACCGGGACAGGATAGCCCTGCGCGCGGAAATGGTTCAGCAAGCCATGCGCGACCGCCGCCGCGTCATGCCGGCGGGCAAAAGACCCGGCAAAACCCGACACCTTGGCCAGGGTGAAGGTCGTGGCAAAACGCGGACGCACACTGCCCGGCTTCGGTCCGGCCGCCGCACGTTCCGTGGTGGCGCCAAGCAAACTGTTGGCGCGGCGATCCACGGCCATGACACGTACCAGCGCGAAGCCCAGCCGGGCCGCGGCCGTTTCCGGGTAGAGGTGGTCGATTGCGAGCTTCTGCCCATTCACCTCGGCAGCCGGGGACGTGTGTGCCACCGTTTGCACGAAGACACGCCATGCGCGGGCGTAGAGACCGGTGCCTTCGTCCGCCTTCTCCTCCGGCATCACCCACAATTCGGCACGGTTCTTGGCGTCGCGCCAGATCACGCCTTCAGTCGCGGGGAAGCCGGGCAGCGCGGTGACCTGCCCGCCGTCCATGCCCTGGCGCCTGGCCAGCCAACCCATGTCGGGCACAGCGATCCAGGCAATGTTTTCGGCGGCGAAGAATTGCTCCACGAGTGCTTCGGCCTGCGCGTGAAGGAAGGCGGCGTAGTCCATGACTTGCTCCCCGGGTCGCGCCGGCCGTCGCTGGCAACCGGCGAAAGGCAACCGCGCGTAACGACCGAGGTTGGCGGGTCCATCACCCTCGGGGCAAATGATTTTCGTGCGGCGCCCGCAGGGAGCGCCGACCGGCAGGCGATCAGAAGCGCATCAACACCCCGCCGGTAAACGCGTTCTCCGATTGGTTGGCGGAGAACTGGCCCTGGTAGCGCACGAAAAAGTCCAGCGCGTCGCTTGCCATCGCACTCACGCCCAGGCCGACCACGCCTGCTGTCGGCGCCGGTGAAACTCCTGCCACGCCGGCACTGAATGCGCCGTCCGTCGCCAGCACGCCACGCGACAGGCCAGAGAAGGTCTGCTGCACGCCGCCCTCGACCCATGGCGCCACGCCCCAGCTTCCGGCGGCAAACCGCCGCATCGCCCGCACCGTCAGCCGGCCCTCCACCGTGTCCGCATTGGTGTCGGGATAGCTCAGGTCGAGCATGCCCGCGCCGGTTTCGGCGAAGGCGTCCTGGCCGGCGTGGATGTACGCCAGGGTGGCACGCGGCTCGACGGTCACCGGACCGACAGCCATGTCGTAGGCGGCGCGCCCCTGGACCACCGCGAAGTCGCCTCCCCGGTCGCCCGCCGCCGTCAGGCCGGTGCCAGGCAGCGCGCGGTCACCGTCCACCCGGCCACCGCCATACGCAGCCATCGCCGCGAACCACATCGGCCCCTGCGCGTACCGCCCATACACGAAGCCCAGGCCATTGTTCTGCGACGCCCGGCTGCCATCGGAGAAATTCAGCCCGGTCGCCAGGTAGCCGCCGCCGGCGCCCACCGTGAACCCGCCGCGGCTGATCCCGGCGCCCAGCAGCACGCCGCCATAGTCATCGCTGAAGGAGAAGCGCGACCCGCTGCCGGTCAGGCTGCCGACGCCGCCCAGGCCGCGCACCCACATTTCAAGCTGGTAGCCGGACGCCAGCGGCCGCACGTCGCAGCCCTCCCCGGGTTTGGCCAGGCGCCGCGCCTCAGCGCCGCAGACATCGCTCAGCACGGTGTCCGCCACGCCTTCGGCCGCGCTGATCATCGCCGTCAGCGCATCCGGCACCTCCTGCCCGCCGAGGAACAATGGCGCCGCCACCGCGGGCGTCGAACTCGGCGTCGGATCGAGCGTCAAGTACACGTCGTTGGCGTCGTAGCTGATCGCTGGCGAGATGTAGGCGGCGAACATCGGATTGTAGGAGACGGTCGCGAAGGTGCCGCTGCGTCCTCCGGCCGCGGTCAGGACCGTATAGCGGCTGCCGACGACATAGGTGCCGGGATCGTCGAGTACTGCCAGCGTCCCGGCAAGGCTCGCCGTACCGCCGACGCTGAGCTGGCTGTAGCCGACCCCTGCTCCGGCCGTGGCATTGGGCGTGATCTCGATCGTCAGCGTGCCGGTAGTGCTCTGCGCGTAGTTGCCGGCCAGCGTCATGATGCCGATCGTGCCGCCCGGCTGCACCATGCCGCTGTTGCTGACATTGCCGCCGATGGTGCCATGCCCCATCAGCGTTCCGCCGGGATTGACCGCGACATTGCCGCCGAGCATAGCGCTGGCGTGACTGGCATCGCCGATCTCCAGCGTGCCGGCGTTCACCGCGGTCGAGCCGCCGAAGCTGCTGCTGTTGCCATTCAGGATGACGGTCCCGCTGCCATTCTGCGCCACAGCGCCGCTGCCCGAAATACTGCCGGGGAAGGTCACCGTGTCGCTGCGGTCGAACGCCAGCGTGCCATTGTCGGCGATGTTGCCGATGACGCTGCCGCCGGTGCCGCCATTGCCCAATTGCAGCGTGCCGCTGCTGATGGTCGTGCTGCCGGTATAAGTATTGGCCGCCGTCAAAATCAGCGTGCCGGCGCCGGACATCATCAGGCTGCCGCCGGTTCCGCCGCCGATACCGCCGTCCTGCAGCACACCGCCGAAGATGGTGCTGCGATTGCCTGGGACGTCCAGGGTCAGGGTCTTGCTGCCGAGGCTGACCGTACTGCCCGCAACACCACTCAACCCTTGGATCGTGGTGCCGGGAGTTGTGTCGGAGATATCCAGGTTTGCGCCACTCGCGGTCAACGCAACGCCGCTGGACGACGCGATCGATCCGGTGCCGGTCAGCGCCAGCGTGCCGCTGGTGACGGTCGTGGCGCCGGTATAGGTGTTGGTCTGGGTCAGCAGCAGCGTGCCGCTGCCGGACATGGTCAGGCCGCCACCCGTTCCGGCGCCGATACCTCCATCCTGGAAGACGCCGTCGAACTCATCGGTGCCGGTCGGAGTCACCGTCAGGGTCTGGCTGCCCAGGCTGACCGTGCTGCCGACGACGCCGGTCAGGCTTTGCACCGTCGCCCCGGCGCTGGTGTCGGAAATGTCGAGATTGGCGCCGGCGGCGCTCAGGATGACGCCGCTGGACGCGGCGATGGAGCCGCTGCCGGTGAGCGCCAAGGTGCCCGAGGAGATCGTGGTGGCGCCGGTGTAAGTGTTTGCCTGGGTCAACAGCAGCGCACTCAGTCCCGATTTGCTGATGCCGCCGGTGCCCTGGATGACGCCGCCGAAGGTATCGTCGTTGGCGGCGACAATCGTCAGGGTGTTGCCGCCCAGCGTTACGAAGCTGCCCAGCGCCCCGGTCAGGTCGCCGATGGTCTGGTTGCCGCCGCCGGAGATGTCGAACGTCGCGCCCGCGGCTACGCTGACGCCGCTCGAACTGGCGATCGAGCCCTGGCTGCCCATCGCCAGCGTGCCTTGCGACACGGTCCATGGCGTCGCCGCGGTCATCGTCCCGGTCAGGGTCCAGGTACTGGTGCCGGTTTTCTGCAGCCCGCCAAAACCTTGGTACTGCGCGCCAATGGCGGACACGTCAAACGTATCGTTCGTGCTGCCGCCGAGCGCCAAGGTGTCGGCCGTGCTGGCAGCAACAACATTGCCGAGGAAGCTGAACCCGTTCTCAAGCAGCAGGGTGTTGGTGCCGCCGGTGAAGGTGATCGCATTGGCCTGGGTGACGCCGTCGCTGGCCAGCCCGCCGCTGATCGCGCCGCTGGTGGTGACGATGAGGTTGGAACCGGTGATCCCCGCGCCGCCGGCCTTGCCGGTGCCGAGCCCTGCCGCGCCACCGTTACCGCCGGTGATCGAGCCGCTGTTGTTGATCGTCAGTCCGATGCCGGCGACACCGGCGGCACCGGCACCCGCGACGGGGAACGCTCCCAGACCCGTAGCCCCGCCGGTGCCTCCCGTAATGGTGTTCGTGTTGTTGAGCGTTGCTCCCGGGGTGGCGGAATACAAGCCGTAGCCACCGTCGCCACCCGCGCCGGCTACCCTGCCATCTCCCCCGCCGCCGCCGGTGCCGCCGGTGATCGTTCCCGTGTTGATGTAGGTGATGCCGCCGGCGTTGAGCACGACGCCATAACCGCCGGCGCCGCCACCGCCGCCGCCGCCCGCCGCATCGCCGGCGCCCCCCGCGCCACCGCCGCCGCCGTTAATGGCTCCGCCGTTGACGCTGGTGGTGGTGACCACCGCGCCATGTGCGCCGCCGCCGCCGCCACCGCCGCCGTCGCCGGTGATGATCGGCGCGTTCTCGCCAGTGCCACCACCGGGGGTCCCTGAGGTCCCACCAGCGCCACCGGCTGCGCCGCCAAAACCGATACCGCCGGCGCCGCCGGTAACGCCGCTACCGCCGCCGCCGCCGCCGCCACTGCCCTCGACATTGGAGCCGTCGGTTCCTGTCCCGCCGGTGCCCGTGGCATTGCTCGCTCCGCCGTTACCGAACAATCCGGTCGTGTTGCCACCAGCACCGCCTGATTGCGCGAACGCGGAACCGGCGGGTGTGGCGGCCAGGGCAAGCGTCAGCAGGCCGGCAAGCGCGCCGGAAACAGCCCGGCAGGGCAGCCGCGCAACGGAGGCATCAGGCAACAGCCTTGAAGCAGGCGGCGCGAAGACAGCCGCCAGCAAACGGTCACCAAATCTCAATCGGAACATCGACTTCCCCACCGTTATTGGCTTGGTGTCTTGGGTTGCAATTATTCCGCAGAGACGGTCGGGAGCCAAACCCTTCCGCGATCAAAATGCCTTGTGCGCCTGCATGGGCACCGCCGCCGCCATAGCCGCATGATTGCGCGCGGGCGGGAAACGGCCAGCGTCAGTATCGCTGCGATCGTGAACCAACGGCGCGGCCGCAGCGGCGGCACGGCATGATTGATCACGCCGTTACAACTCACGCTCGGGTGAACGCAGCTCTGTACCTGGCTGCATGTCGAGATGGCGTGCGGTTTCGCCGGTCGTGCGGATGCTCTACAACGCGCCCCGCCCCCGGACACAGCAGGGGACGCGGCAAAAGCATTCAGCCGGCTTTGCCCATCCGCTTCTTTCCATTGGAGTGAATCGCGTTATGCCAGCTTATCAATATGTCTATGTGATGAAGGATTTGACCAAGTCGTTCCCCGGCGGACGAGACGTGTTCAAAGGCATCACGCTTGCCTTCCTGCCGGGGGTGAAGATCGGCGTGCTGGGCATCAACGGCGCCGGCAAGTCGACGCTGCTGAAGATCATGGCCGGGATGGACAAGGAGTTCGGTGGCGAAGCCTGGGCGGCCGAGGGCGTGCGCGTCGGCTACCTGGAGCAAGAGCCACAGCTTGATGCCAGTTTGACAGTGGGGCAGAACGTCGAGACAGCGTTCGCCGAACTGAAGGCGACGCTCGATCGGTTCAATGACATTTCCAATAAATTTGCCGAGCCGATGTCCGACGACGAGATGAACGATCTGCTGACGGAACAAGCTGATCTGCAGGCCAAGATCGACGCCGAGGACGGGTGGGATCTGGATCGCCGGGTGGAGGTGGCGCTGGACGCGCTGCGCTGTCCGCCCGCGGATGCCGAGGTCACCACGCTTTCGGGCGGCGAGCGCCGACGCGTCGCGCTGTGCCGCCTGCTGCTGGAGAAGCCCGATCTGCTATTGCTCGACGAGCCGACCAACCATCTGGACGCGGAAAGCGTCGCCTGGCTGGAGCATACGCTGCAAACCTATCCGGGCACGGTGATGATCGTCACCCACGACCGCTACTTCCTGGACAACGTCACGAGCTGGATTTTGGAAATCGAGCGCGGCCGCGGCTATCCGTTCGAAGGCAACTACTCGTCCTGGCTGGAGCAAAAGCGCAAGCGCCTGGCGCAGGAAGAGAAGGAGGAAAGCGCCCGTCAGCGCGCCTTGGCGATGGAGCAAGAGTGGATCGCGGCCTCGCCCCGGGCACGGCAGGCGAAGAACCGCGCGCGCATTCAGCGCTACGAGGAATTGCTGGCAAAGTCGCAGGAGCAAGCGGCAGGAGTGGCCGAGATCGTCATCCCGCCAGGGCCACGGCTGGGCAATGTGGTGATCGAGGCGGAAAGCCTGTGCAAGGGCTACGGCGATCAGGAGCTGATCGAAAATCTGGACTTCAAACTGCCGCCCGGCGGCATCGTCGGCGTCGTCGGTGCCAACGGGGCCGGCAAGACCACCTTGTTCCGCATGATCATCGGCCAGGAGAAGCCGGATTCCGGCAGCCTGCGCATCGGCGACACGGTGAAGCTGGGCTACGTAGATCAGTCGCGCGACAGCCTGAATGCCAACAACACGGTGTGGCAGGAGATCAGTGGCGGCGAGGACGTGATTTACCTGGGCAAGCGCGCCGTGCCCTCGCGCGCCTATGTCGGTGCGTTCAACTTCAAGGGGCCGGATCAACAGAAGAAGGTCGGCATCCTGTCAGGCGGAGAGCGCAACCGCGTGCATCTCGCGAAGATGCTGAAGACAGAGCATAATGTCATTTTGCTCGACGAGCCGACCAACGACCTCGACGTCGATACGCTGCGCGCGCTGGAGGATGCGCTGACGGAATTCGCCGGCTGCGCTGTGATCATCAGCCACGACCGTTGGTTCCTCGACCGGCTGGCGACCCATATCCTGTCGTTCGAAGGCGACAGCCACGTCGAGTGGTTCGAGGGCAATTTCGAGGCATACGAGGAAGACAAGCGCCGGCGGCTGGGAGCGCAGGCGACCGAGCCGCACCGGATCAAGTATCGGCCGCTGGTGCGCTGACATCCGCTGTCAGGCGGCCGGCTCCGCGCCGGCGCTCCGCTTCGCCAGGACCGCCTGCCGATTTTGCGACGCATTGCCGCTATGGCGCGCGGCCGGACACGCCCCATATCTGTCGGGTCACCAGGCAAGGACCCAAGTGCGATGACCGAAATACCGGCCAGCTATATGGACCTGATGCAGCAAAAGAAGGCATTCGCGAATATTGCGACCGTGATGCGGGACGGATCGCCGCAGGTCACGCCGGTATGGTTCGACTACACCAACGGCCGCATCCGGGTGAACACTGCGAAGGGCCGGGTGAAGGCGCGGACGCTGCGCGAAGGAGCGCCGGTGGCGATGGCGATCCTCGACCCCGACAATCCCTATCGCTACGTGCAGATCCGCGGCAAGGTGGAACGCGCCACCGAGGAAGGTGCGTCGGCCCACATCGATTCGCTGGCCAAGAAATACCTGGACAAGGACAAGTACCCGTTCTCGCAGCCAGGCGAAGTGCGCATCATGTACGAGATCGAGCCGATGGCCGTTCAGGGCATGGGCTGAGCAGGGTCAGGTAACCGACGCAAGGGATTTCGGTGGCGCCCCGCCGGGGCGCATGCGTGTGCATCGCTCCGCATCTGTGGTTGAATTCCTGCCTTGCCGCCAACGGCATCGCAGGGACGAAACGACTTGACCGACGTCGACCACGATATGGTGGTGCGCCTCGTCCTCGCGGGCGAGACGCCACCCTCCGCCTGGGTGCCGCAAATTACCGAACTGCGCCTCGATCGCGCCCGGATCGGCGATCTGCGGCCGATCGCGGCGTTGACCGGCCTGCGCCGGCTGGTCCTCAGCCACACGCTGATCCACGACCTCGCGCCGCTCGCGACACTGACAGACCTGCGGCGGCTGGAACTGACGCGCTCTCGCGTCGCCAACGTGGCCCCGATCGCCGCGATGCGGTACCTGCAAAGCCTGCATCTATCGTTCACGCCGGTCGCGGATGCGACGCCGCTCGCCGGCCTGAGCGGATTGGAGGGCTTGTTCCTGACCGGCACGCTGGTTCGGAATGCCGCGCCGCTCGCCGGGCTGGGGCAGTTGGAACGCCTCGACCTGGGCGACACCGAGATCGGCGATGCGGCCCCGCTGGCAGGAATGACCCTGCTGCGCAGCCTCGACCTCTCCGGCACGCGCATCGCCGATCTGCGGCCACTCGCCGGGCTGGCGCGGCTGCAATATCTCGACCTCACCGCAACACCGGTCGGTGATCTGTCGCCGCTGGCCGGCCTGATGGATTTGCGCCGGCTCGATATCCGCAGCACTCGCGCCGATCCGGCCGTACTGGCGCACCTGCCGCGATGCCGGATCATCACGCAGCCGCTGCGCCGCGGTCGCTGATCGGGGATGGCGCTCGCCGCTCTCCTGCGGTCAATCCAGTTGCAGCAACTGGGACTTCAAATAGGCCGTCTCCGGCAGTTGCGGATGCACCGGATGGTCCGGTCCTGCTCCGTACGAACCCAGGATGCGCCCTTCCCGGCGCGCGCGATGCAGGCCGAATGCGATCTGAGCCGCCCACGCATCCAGCGGCGCGTGATGGCTGCATGACGCCACGAACAAAAATCCGCCCGGCGCAACCAGCGGAGCAGCGAGGCGGGCCATCCGGCCATAGCCGCGCAGCCCCGCCTCGGCATCCTTGCGGGTGCGGGCAAAAGCCGGCGGATCACACACCACGATATCGAACCTTTCTCCCGCCGCGGCCATCGCCGTCATCGTCTCGAATGCGTCGCCTCGGCGCGCGGTGACCTTCCCCGCGAGCCCGTTCAATTCCGCTGACTGCAATGCCAGGTCCAGCGCCGGCGCACTGGCATCCACGAGCGTCACCGACGCCGCGCCGGCCGCGGCACAACGCAGGCCGAACGCGCCGGTGTGGCAGAACACGTCGAGGACGCGCGTGCCCGACGCCAGGCCGGCGACGCGATCGCGATTCGGGCGCTGATCGAAGAACCAGCCGGTCTTCTGGCCCGTCAATAGATCGACGGGAAACCGCACGCCGCCCTCCGCCACCACCGTGGCAGCGTCGGTCCCGTGCAGCAGCGCGACGCTCTCGGGCAGGCCTTCCAGCTTGCGCGCGCCAGAGTCATTGCGCCCCACCACGGCGCGCAACGGCAGCAGCGCGCACAATGCCGCCACGATCAGCGGCGTCAGCAGTTCCATCCCGGCGGTGTTGGCGGCGAGCACGGCCACGTCGTCGTAACGATCGATCACGAGGCCCGGCAGTTGGTCCGCCTCCGCGTGCACCAGCCGGTAGAACGAACCGCCGCACACAAGCTCGCGCAGGTTCTTGGCGGCGGCCAATCTTGCCCCCACCCAGGCCGCGTCGATCACCGCATCCGGGTCGCGGTCCAACAGCCGCGCGGCGATCAGCGAGTGCGGGTTGAACATGAAGGTGCCGAACCGGGTGCCATCGTCGCCCTCCAGCCGCAGCAGCCGGCCCGGAACCATGCGGCGATATTCCGGCCGCATCGCGATTTCGTTTGAGAACACCCATGGCGCGCCCGCACGCAGCCGCCGCCCCTGACCCGGGACAAGCCTCAGCGTAGGCCGTTCCGCTGCCGTTCCGTCCTGCATCACATCCTGTCCCCTGAAACCTTTTCACAACAGCCCGCCCCGTACAGCAGCCGGAGTGCCGGCCCGGGACCCCTGGTTCATGCCCCTGCCCTTCGTGAGCAATATGATAGGCCACCTGCGCTCGGGGGATTGGCTGTCACCCGAGCGCGTGACCGCCTGGGGCATCGTGCTGTTTACGGCGGAGTGCCTGATTACCGTCTTCCTGGCGCTGTGGCAGCACGGCGTCTTCAAGCCGGTGCCCAACCCGCCACCGAGCGATTTCGTCAGTTTCTACGCCGCCGGCAAGCTTGCGCTCGCCGGTACTCCTTCGCTTGCCTACAATCACGCGGCGCATTGGGCGGCCGAACAACAGGCGACATGGAGCACCGCTCCTTACGTCTATTTCTATTACCCCCCATTGTTCCTGCTGCTGTGCGCTCCGTTGGCCGCCCTGCCCTACTTTGTTGCCTTCGCGTTGTTCCAGATCGCGACCCTGGTGCCTCTGCTGCTGGTCCTGCGCGCCGTGCTGCGCGTCCCCGGCTATGGCTGGCTGCCACCGTTGCTGGCATTTCCGGCGGTGTTCTGGACCATTGCCCTCGGCCAGAACGCGTTCCTCACCGCGACCTTGTTCGGCGGCTTCACGCTACTGTTGGACCGCCGGCCCGCCGGCGCCGGCCTGCTGCTGGGCCTGTTGAGCTACAAGCCGCATTTCGGCCTGCTGCTGCCGGTGGCGTTGGCCGCCGGTGGCCGCTGGCGGACATTCGCCGCGGCGGTGATCACGGTGGCGACGCTGGCCGGAGCCTCGATCCTGGCGTTCGGCTGGCAGACCTGGGCCGCCTATCTCCATAGCCTCGCCGGCGCCGGCGGGGTTTATCAGTCGGGCAAGATCGACTTCGCCGGTATCGACACCCCGTTCGGCGCCGCCCGCTTGCTCGGCCTCGCACCCGGGAGCGCCGATGCGCTGCAAGCCGCCGCAACCCTGGCCGCGGTCGGACTGACCGCGCTGGTCTGGCGCCGCTCTGCGTCCCACCCGATGCGATGTGCCATCCTGCTGTCCGCCACCTTGCTCGCGGTGCCCCTGGCGCTGCTCTACGACAAGCTGATCTTGCTCGTCGCCATCTGCTGGCTGGTGCGCGAAGCCGAGGAGCAGGGCTATCTGTCCTGGGAAAAGCTGGTGCTGCTTGCGGTCTGGCCGGTCTCGGTGGTGACCTGGCCGATCGGCGACGGCTACCACGTCCCGCTCGGTCCGTTCGTTACCATCGCGCTGCTGGTGCTGTGCGTGCGGCGCGCCTGGCTCGCCAGGACAGCCCAGCCGAGCGAGGCGGCGCCGCACCGCGCGATGGCTCAGACGGCCGGCGCAACGCCGTAGGTCTTGAACCAGATCAGCATCCGCTGCCAGGCTTCCACCGCGTCGGTGGCACGGTAGCTCGGCCGGTAATCGGCGTTGAAGCCGTGCGGGGCATCGGGATAGATCACGATCTCCACCGTCTTGCCCGCCGCCTTCGCTTTCGCTTCGGCCTCGCGGACATCGGCCACGGGAATGCTCTGGTCCATGCCGCCATACATCCCCAGCACCGGACATTTGATTTCAGTAACGAGGTCGAGGACGGTGTGCGGCTGGATCGGGCTGGTGGCGCCCTTGATCGGTCCATACCAGGCAACGGCCGCACGAAGATGCGGGTTGTGCGTCGCATACAACCACGTCTGCCGCCCGCCGCGGCAGAAACCGGTGACACCCAACCGCCCCGGATCGCCCTTGTTGTGCGCCGCCCAGGCAGCGGTTGAATCGAGGTCCGACATGTACTCGTCGTCGGGCTTCTTCGAAATCACCTGCTTGAAGATCGTCGGGACGTCGGTCATTTTCGACAGATCGCCAATCCGGGCATAGTACTCGGTGGCGACCGCGAGATAGCCCTCCTTGGCGAGGCGCCGGCACACGTCCTTGATATGCACGTGGACGCCGAAGATCTCCTCGTTCACCAGGATGATGGGAAAATGCGTCCCCTTGGCCGGGCGTGCGTAATAGGCCGGCAGGTGGCCGTCCCTCACCGGAATCTGCGTCTCGCCGGCATCCAGGCCCTTGCTGTCGGTATGGATCATTTGCGCTTCCACGCGCTGGGTGGCGAGCGTGTAGCCGGAGATGAGGCTCGTCATCACCAGGCCCCGGCGTGCCAGCGGATAGCGCCGCAGGCCGGACAGTTCAGACAGGTCGTTCATGCCATTCCCCCTGTTTGCCACGTGGCGCGAAGCATGTAGGGGCAAGATGGGATTGCGCAATGGCATCTCTGCGCCCCGCGTCAGCCACCATACCACACCGTATTGCTCCCGGAACGTATCCAGCGCGTGCCGTTGCCACGCCCATGCTTTCGGTCCTACGGTCCAGCCAGTCCACCCGAGGGGGAGAGCATCCAGATGAAGGTCGGTGACGCCGTTGCGGAAATCATGAAGCGTGAGGGGATCGAGATCCTCTGCGGCTATCCCGTCAACCACCTGCTGGAATACGCCGCCAAGGCCGATATCCGCCCGATCATTGTTCGTCAGGAACGGATTGGCCTGCACATGGCCGATGCGATCTCGCGCGTCACGTCAGGCAGGAAGATCGGCGCCTTCTGCATGCAGCACGGCCCAGGCACGGAAAACGCCTATGGCGGCATCGCCCAGGCCTACAGCGAAAGCGTGCCGGTGCTGGTGGTCCCACAGGGCTATCCGCGCCGCATCGCGCACATCGAACCGAACTACAGTGCGGTGCGCGAGATGCGCGGCGTGGCGAAGATCGCCGAGCCGGTGACGGTGCCGAGCGAACTGACCAACGTCATGCGCCGCGCGTTCAGCAACCTGCGCAACGGTCGCGGCGGGCCGGCGATCGTGGAAATTCCCACCGATATCTGGAACGAGGAAATCGGCGAACTGGACTACACGCCGGTCGGGCGGCATCGTTTCGGCCCCGATCCAGCGGATGTGCGCAAGGCGGCGGCGGCGATCCTGGCGGCGAAGCGTCCGGTGATCTACGCGGGAACAGGGGTGCAATGGTCGGAAGCGTGGCCGCAATTGCGCGAGTTCGCCGAATTGCTCGGCGCGCCGGTTACCACCAGCCTGGGCGGCAAGAGCTCGTTCCCGGAGAACCATGAGCTGTCGCTGGGTTCCGGCGGCAACGCCGTGCCGAAGCCGGTGCATCATTTCGTGCAGAATGCCGACCTGATCATCGGCATCGGGTGCTCTTTCACCGAGACGAATTTCGGCATCAAGTTCCCCAAGGGCAAGAAATTCGTCCACGCCACGCTGGACCCGAACCATCTCAACAAGGACGTGGTGAGCACTGCCGGCCTGGTGGGCGATGCGAAGCTGACGCTGGAGGCGCTGATCGGCGAGTTGCGCCAGAGCATCAAGTCCAACCGCGACACCCGCGAGGTGGTGGCGGAAATCAAGGCGGTGCGCGAGGAATGGATGGCGCAGTGGCAGCCGCTGCTGAATTCGAATGAGGCGCCGATCAGCCCGTATCGCGTGATCTGGGAGCTGATGGCGGGGACCGATCCGAAGAACACTATTATTACCCATGATGCGGGCAGCCCGCGCGATCAGATCTCGCCGTTCTGGGTCTCCACCGAGCCGATGTCCTATATCGGCTGGGGCAAGACGACGCAGCTCGGCATGGGGCTGGGGCTGGCGATGGGCGCCAAGCTGGTGCATCCGGACAAGACCTGCATCA
>Ga0335072_10010331_pt1 | contig 13450 bp, 10 predicted proteins | sample Lox_Sample_21_FD_206725 | JGI IMG/M metagenome (GOLD analysis project Ga0335072, IMG submission 206725) | Soil microbial communities from Loxahatchee National Wildlife Refuge, Florida, United States - Lox_Sample_2.1 | ecosystem: Environmental > Terrestrial > Soil > Wetlands | place: USA...
CCATTTCTTCGGCTACATCTGGCACTGGCCGTCGTGGTACGCGATCCTGCTGCTGCCGTCATTCGTGATCTACCTGATCACCATGGTCGGCGAGACCAACCGGCTGCCTTTCGACCTGCCCGAGGGCGAAGGCGAGCTGGTCGGCGGGTACCACACCGAGTACTCCTCGCTGAAGTTCGCCATGATCCAGCTAGCCGAGTACGTGAACGTGATCACCGTCTCGGCGCTGGCGACCACGCTCTTCCTCGGCGGGTGGCGGGCACCGTGGCCGCTCAGCGTCTGGTCAGGCGCGGACAGCGGGTGGTGGCCAGTGCTCTGGTTCGTGGGCAAGGTCGTCATCTTCGTGTTCTGCTTCTTCTGGCTGCGGGCCTCGCTGCCCCGGATCCGTTACGACCAGCTCATGCGACTTGGCTGGAAGGTACTGATCCCGGGAGCGCTGGCCTGGACGCTGGTGGTCGCGACCGCCCGCGTTTACCGGCGCCAGGGCGGTAGCCCGACGGTCTACGTCATCGGCGGGGCGATCATCGTCATCCTCCTGGCGCTACTGTGGCGGTGGGAGTCCAGCAGCCAGCGGGCGGAGCGACAGGCGGCACGGGCCGAGGCTGAGCGCGCCGCGGACGAGGCAGAACGCCCCGCTCCGCAGGCGCCGTTCCCGACCCCGCCCATGGATCTCCCGCACTACCACGGCATCGGGCTGACCGGCTCAGGCGGCGACGCCGTGCTGGCCGGCGTGACTGGTGACGAGGGAGCCGCCGGACCTGGCGGCGGCACGAAGGAGGTCACAGGTGCCTGAGTTCTTCGACACCATCAAGGGGTTCGGCGTCACCTTCCGGCAGATGTTCCGGCAGGTGGACACAGTCGAGTACCCCGAGGTGAAACGGCCGACCGCGCCGCGGTTCCACGGCCGTCATCAGCTCAACCGGTGGCCGGACGGGCTGGAGAAGTGCATCGGGTGCGAACTGTGCGCCTGGGCCTGCCCGGCCGACGCGATCTACGTGGAAGGCGCCGACAACACGGCCGAGGAGCGGTACTCGCCGGGTGAGCGGTACGGCCGCGTGTACCAGATCAACTACCTGCGCTGCATACTCTGCGGGCTGTGCATCGAAGCGTGCCCGACCAGGGCACTGACCATGACCAACGAATACGAGCTGGCTGACGACAGCCGCGAGAGCCTGATCTGGACCAAGGAGCAGCTGGTCGCGCCGCTACAGCCAGGCATGGAGGCGCCGCCGCACCCGATGCGCCTTGGCGATGACGAAGAGGACTACTACCAGCTAGGCGCAATGCTCGCGGCCAGCCAGGCCGATTCCGGCGAGCGCAACCCGGTGGAAGAGGGTCCGGTCCAGGACTGGCCAGTGCAGGAAAGCAGCGGCTCACCGCGCCAGGGAGACGTGCAGTGACCGGAACGCATCCTCTGATCCTGGCCGGATCGGCGGCCGAGACGACCAGGCTGGTCGCTTACTGGCTGCTGGCGATCTTGTCGGTCGCCGCCGCGGTAGGCATGGTGCTGGCGCGCAAGGCCGTGCACTGCGCCATGCTGCTGGCCGTCGTCATGCTGTCGCTGGCGGTCTTCTACGCGATGCTGGGGGCGCCGTTCCTGTCCTTCGTGCAGATCATCGTCTACACCGGCGCTGTGCTGATGCTTTTCCTGTTCGTCCTGATGATCGTCGGCATCAGCGCGGCTGACTCGATCATCGAGACAATCCGCGGCCAGCGGATGTGGGCCGCGCTGGCCGGCATCGCCATGCTGGTCCTGCTCAGTCTCGTCGTGGGGCACGCGGCGATCGGCCCGGCGGCGCCGAACAGCGCTAAGTTCAGCAACGGCAACGTGACCTCGCTGGCGAACCTCATCTTCACCAGGTACCTGTACCCGTTCGAAATCACCAGCGCCCTGCTGATCACCGCGGCGGTGGGCGCGATGGTGCTGGCACACCGGGAGCGCACCACGCCCAAGCCGACCCAGCGCGAGCTGGCTGCGCGCCGGATCGCCAGCGGACGGCCGACGCCGCTGCCGGGCCCTGGTACCTACGCTCAGCACAACGCCGCGGACATGCCTGCGCTGCTGCCTGACGGCAGCCAGTCCGAGCTGTCGGTCAGCCCCGTCCTGTCCGGTCGCTCCGGTGAGACACCTCGCGAGCTGCCCGGCGCCACCGCGGTGACCGCGGCGCCGCCGCATACCGCGGGCTCGCTCGCCGGACCGGCCTCCGCGAGCTCTGTCGCTAGGCCCGCCTCCGCGGCCGGGCCGGAAGCAGGTGAGCAGTAGTGGTTAGCCCGGCCCACTTCATCGCGCTGTCGGTGATCTTGTTCGTCATCGGTGCCGTCGGCGTGCTGGTGCGACGCAACGCGATCGTCGTGTTCATGTGTGTCGAGCTGATGCTCAACGCCGCCAATCTGGCGTTCGTGACGTTCGCCCGGATGCACGGCGCGCTCGACGGTCAGGTGATCGCATTCTTCGTGATGGTGGTGGCCGCCGCCGAGGTGGTCGTCGGGCTGGCGATCCTGACCGCCATCTTCCGAGCCCGCAGGTCCGCGTCGGTGGACGACGCGAGCCTGATGAAGTACTGACGAAAGGGAGCCATGACCGGCTCAGCCCACGCTGCCCTCGTGCCGCACGCTGCGGCTATCGCGAGCCTGCATGCGACCGGAATCCAGGACGCCGCAGGCTTGCTGCTCGCGTTCCCGCTGGCCGGCGCGGTCATCCTGCTGCTCGGGGGCAAGCGGACGAATAGCTGGGGTCATCTGGTCGGCGTGGCCATGCCGGTGCTGGCCTTCGCGTATGCCGTCGCGGCATTCGTGCAGATGCTCGGCTATCCGGCGGCCCAGCGGGCCCGCGACCTGGTCCTGTATCAGTTCATCAATGTCGGCCGGTTCCAGGTCCCGATGGGCTTGCGGCTGGATCAGCTATCGATCTGCTTCGTCCTGCTGATCACCGGCGTCGGCTCGCTGATCCACATCTTCGCGGTCGGGTACATGTCGCACGACCCGGAGCGCCGCCGCTTCTTCGGCTACATGAACCTGTTCCTGGCGGCCATGCTGCTGCTGGTGCTGGCCAACAACTACCTCGGTCTGTACGCGGGCTGGGAGGGTGTCGGCCTCGCCTCGTACCTGCTCATCGGGTTCTGGCAGTACAAGCCGGCTGCCGCCACCGCGGCCAAGAAGGCGTTCGTGGCGAACCGTGTCGGCGACGTCGGGCTATCGCTGGGCATCATGCTCATGTTCGCGCAGTTCGGCAACGTCACCTTTACCGGAGTCTTCGGCGCGGTGCACTCGGCCAGCCACGGCGTCGTGCTTGCTATCGGGCTGTTGCTGTTGCTCGGCGCCTGCGGCAAGTCGGCGCAGGTTCCGCTGCAGTCCTGGCTGCTGGACGCGATGGAGGGCCCGACTCCGGTGTCGGCGCTGATTCACGCCGCCACCATGGTCACGGCAGGCGTGTACCTCATCGTCAGGTCAGCTCCGATCTTCGATTTGTCGCCCGGAGCGCGGATCGCGGTCGCCGTTGTCGGCGCGGTCACGCTGCTGTGGGGCGCAATCATCGGCTGTGCCAAGGACGACATCAAGAAGGCGCTGGCCGGGTCGACGATGAGCCAGATCGGCTACATGATGCTGGCCGCGGGCCTTGGGCCGGCCGGGTATGTGTTCGCGATCGCGCACCTGCTCGCGCACGGCTTCTTCAAGGCGGGCCTGTTCCTCGGCGCTGGCTCGGTCAAGCACGAGATGAACGACGAGGTCGACATGCGACGCTTCGGCGGCCTCGCGAGCGCGATGCCGATCACGTTCGTGGCGTTCACGCTGGGCTACCTGGCGATCATCGGGGTGCCGCCGTTCTCTGGCTTCTTCACCAAGGACCCGATCATTGACGCCGCCTTCGCCAAGGGCGGGACGTCCGGTGCCTTGCTCGGCACCGCGGCACTGCTTGGTGCCGGAATCACCGCCTTCTACATGACGAGGGTCATGTTGATGACCTTCTCCGGTGAGCGCCGGTGGGACGAGAAGGTGCACCCGCATGAGGCGCCGCCGGTGATGACTGCGCCGATGATCGTGCTCGCGATCGGGTCCGTGGCTGCTGGCGGCTTCCTTATCCTCGCCAACCGGCTGATGAACTTCCTCGGGCCGGTGACCGGGGTGCCGCCCGTTGTGCGCGGGATCTGGACTCCGGCCGGCGGCGCGGCACTAGCGCTAGTCGTGGTCGGTGCTGTTATCGCCTGGGCTCTGTACGGACGCCGCGAAGTACCGGTGACTGCGCCTGCGGGCAACTTGGTAACGGTCGCGGCGCGCAAGGACCTCTACGGCGACGCCATCAACGAGGGCCTGCTGATGCGGCCTGGCCAGTGGCTGACCCGGCTGTCGGTGTACTTCGACAACCGCGGCGTGGACGGCCTGGTGAATACCGTCGCTGCCGCTTTTGGCGGTTCGTCGGGGCGGATGCGCAAGGTGCAGACGGGCTTCGTCCGCTCCTATGCGCTGTCCATGCTGGTCGGCGCTGTGCTGCTGGTTGGCACGTTCCTGCTGGTGCGGCTGTAGAAACTGTGAGGCTGCCAAACTGATGAGCACATTCCCCTGGCTGACGGTAACGGGCGCGGTCCCGCTGGTCGGCGCGATCGTGATCGCGCTGACACCTGGCAGGTCGGCGCCGGGCGGCCCGGCCGACAGGCGCGCGCGCGACAAGCTGGTGAAGCAGATCGCCCTGATCTTCTCGCTCATCACGCTCGCGCTGAGCATCGTGATAGCGGTGAAGTTCAGGGCTGGCGGCCCGCGCTTCCAGTTCCAGCAGGTCTACCAGTGGATCCCGCAGTTCGGCGTGCACTATGCGGTCGGCGTCGACGGCATCGCGCTGGTGCTGATCCTGATGTCCACCGTGCTGATGCCGGTGGTCGTGCTGGCCTCGTGGAACGACGTGGAGGACCTCACCGCCAGCACCGCTGCGGGCCCTGCCGACAGCCCCTCCGCATCAGGTGCCAGGCCGGCCCGAACGCGAAGCGCGAAGTCGTACTTCGCGATGATGCTGGTGCTGGAGACGATGATGATCGGTGTCTTTGCTGCCACCGACGTCTTCTTGTTTTACGTGTTCTTCGAGGCCATGCTCGTGCCGATGTACTTCATGATCGGCAGCTACGGGGTGGGTCAGCGGCAGTACGCGGCGGTCAAGTTCCTGCTCTACAGCCTGCTCGGCGGCTTGCTCATGCTGGTCGCGGTGATCGCGCTGTACGTCTACTCGACGACCGGCGGGCACCAGGGCACTTTCCTGTTCACCCAGCTGAGCCACCTGGCGCTGAGCCGCACCACGCAGGACTGGCTGTTCCTCGGCTTCTTCGTAGCGTTCGCGATCAAGGCTCCGCTCTGGCCGTTCCATACCTGGCTGCCCGATGCGGCCACGTCTGCGCAACCAGGCGCCGCCGTGCTCTTGGTCGGCGTCCTGGACAAGGTCGGCACGTTCGGCATGATCCGGTACTGCCTGGACCTGTTCCCGTCCGCCGCGCACTTCTTCACGCCGCTGGTGATCGTGCTGTCGGTGGTGGGCATCTTGTACGGCGCCATAGTCGCGATCGGCCAGGCGGACATCAAACGACTGATCGCTTACACCTCTGTCTCCCACATGGGACTGATCACGCTCGGCATCTTCGCGATGACCAGCCAGGGACAGACCGGCGCGACGCTTTACATGGTGAATCACGGCTTCGCCACCGGCGCGTTGTTCCTGCTGGCCGGGTTCATGGTGAGCAGGCGCAAGTCGCACCTCATCGCCGATTACGGCGGTGTGCAGAAGGTGGCCCCGATGCTGGCCGGGCTGTTCCTGGTGGCGGGCCTGGCGGGCCTGGCGCTGCCCGGCCTGTCGACCTTCGTCAGCGAGTTCCTGGTCCTTGTCGGTACCTTCACCAGGTACGAGGCGGCCGCCGTACTCGCTACGGCCGGCATCATCCTGGCCGCGATCTACATCCTGTGGATGTACCAGCGGACAATGACCGGGCCGGTCCGCCCGGAGGTGGCGCACATGCCGGACCTCAAAGCACGTGAGCTCTGGGCAGTCGGGCCGCTGATCGTGCTGATAGTTTTCCTCGGCGTCTACCCCAAGCCGGCTTTGGACATCATCAACCCGGCCGTGCACAGCACGCTGGTGGGCGTGCACCGCAGCGACCCGGTTCCGCCGCACCCGGCCAGCGCACCGACCCGCCCGACTAGTACGACCAGTACGGCAAAGATCACCAGCCTGGGCCATCATCAGCATGGCAAGGGCAGACAGACACTACGCAAGCAAGGGAGCTCGGCGTGACCGGGATCGTCGCGGCGGCCGCACCGACAATCGCCACCCCGCACTTCGAGTGGAGCCTGCTCTCCCCGATGCTGCTGGTCTTCGCGGCAGCGCTGGCCGGCGTGCTCGTCGAGGCGTTCGCGCCCAGGGACCTCCGACGGCCGATGCACGTGGCGCTGACGCTCGGCAGCCTGGCCGGCGCGTTCGTGCTGACCGTCGTGCTAGCCGCCAAGAGCTCGATTTTCGCCGCCGGGAAGGCCGGCGCCCTGGCCGCGATCGGGACCGTGGGGGTGGACCGGCCGACGCTGTTCATCCAGGCAACAGTGCTGATCCTGGCTTTCGTCAGCGTCTTGCTGATCGCCGAGTCGTCGCACGAGGTCAGTGCGTTCACCCCGCAGGCGGCCGCTGTCCCCGGTAGCGCCGAGGAGCGCGAGGGCCTGCTGGCGGGGCTGTCACACACTGAGGTGTACCCGCTGACGCTGTTCGCTGTCGGCGGCATGCTGCTGTTCCCGGCCGCCAACGATCTGCTGACCATGTTCATCGCCCTCGAAGTGCTGTCGCTGCCGCTGTACCTGCTGTGCGGGCTGGCCAGGCGCCGGCGGCTGCTGTCGCAGGAAGCCGCGATGAAGTACTTCCTGCTCGGTGCCTTCTCGTCGGCGATCTTCTTGTTCGGCGTCGCCATGCTGTACGGGTACGCCGGCTCGGTTGAGCTGTCGGCGATCGCCACAGCCGCGCACAGTGGTCTGGCATCGTCCACCCTGCTGTACGCCGGAATCGCGCTGCTCGGCGTGGGTCTGCTGTTCAAGATCGGCGCTGTGCCGTTCCAGGCGTGGAAGCCGGATGTCTACCAGGGCTCACCCACCCCGATCACCGCGCTGATGGCGTCGTGCACGCTGGTCTCGGCGTTCGGCGCGCTGCTGCGCGTGTTCTACGTGGCCTTCGGGCAGCTGACCTGGGACTGGCGGCCCGCGATGTGGGCCGTGGCTATCGTGACCATGCTGGTCGGATCGGTGATCGCGATCACCCAGACCGACGTGAAGCGCTTGCTGGCGTATTCCTCGATCGCGCAGGCCGGCTACATCCTGACCGGAGTGATCGCGGCCAACACGGCGGGACTGTCCGGGAGCATGTTCTACTTGGCGGCATATGGCTTCGCCACGATCGGAGCCTTCGCGATCGTCACCCTCGTCCGGGACCGCGCCGGGGAGGCGGCCCACATGTCGAGCTGGGCGGGCCTGGGGAAGCGCTCGCCTCTCGTCGCCGCTGTTTTCGCGCTGTTCCTGATCACCTTTGCCGGTATCCCGTTGACCAGCGGGTTCATGGGCAAGTTCTACGTGTTTAAGGCGGCCATCGAGGGTGGTGCGCTGCCGCTGGTGATCATCGGCGTGATCAGCAGCGCCATACTGGCGTTCCCGTATGTCCGGGTGATCGTGCTGATGTTCTTCAGCGAGCCGGCCGCTGAGGGACCGGTCGTCGTGCGCCCGAGTGCCTATACCGGGCTAGCAGTGACCATCGGGGCGGTCGCCACCCTCTTCCTCGGTATCGTCCCGGAGCCGGTGATCACCCTGGCCAGTCATGCCGCCAGCCAGCTATTCGTGCGCTAGAGCGGAGCGGCCGCAGCGCCGGGCGCTCGCCTAGGGCTAAATATGCTGGTCGGTCCTGGATGCGCTGATTATTCGCAAAGGGCCGTTCTTCAGCTAACGACCAGATAACAGCAGCGCAATCACGGTAAACAATGCCCGCAGGGCGCGCGTCCTATAGGCGCCGGAACCTTATCCGACGGCGCTGGTATGGGAGACCGTGTGAGCGATCGCGTTCAGACCAGCACGCCCGCGGTGGTGCTGAAGCTGGACCGCAACGTGATGCACCACGGCGGCCTTGGCGTCATTCGTAGCCTTGGCCGCTTGGGCGTGCCGGTGTACGGGGTACACGAAGGGCCGTTCGCGCCAGCTGCGAGCTCACGTTTCCTGCACGGTCGTTACTTCTGGAATCCGGGCGTCTACGATGCTGCCAGAATCAGGGAAGGGCTGCTGCGGCTGGCCGACCGGATCGGCGAGCCGGCCGTGCTCTTCGTGACCGATGATGCGGGCGCGATCTTCCTTGCCGAGCATGGCGAGACGCTCCGGTCCCAGTTCCTCTTCCCGCATCCGCAGCCAGACCTACCGAGGCGGCTCGCCGGCAAGTACTCGCTCTACCAGCTCTGCCGCGAGCTCGAAGTTCCAACGCCGCGAGTCGTCCTGGCCGACTCGACGGCCAGGATCAGGCAGTTCGCTGCCGATGCCGGATTCCCCCTGGTAGCCAAACTGACCGAGCCGTGGCACGGCCACCGAACAGTGCACAGCACCACGATCGTCGCCGACAGCGCCGCCCTGCGCGAGATCTGGACAGCCTGCGGGCAGGCTAGCGCCAGCCTGATGTTGCAGGAATTCATTCCGGCTAGCGTGCAATCAGACTGGTTCTTCCACGGGTATTGCGACAGCAGGTCAGTCTGCAGTCCTTCGTTCACTGGCATCAAGGAGCGCTCCTACCCGGCACGGGCCGGACTGACCAGTCTCGGCTGCTCGGCTGACAACCGTCGCCTTCGGACGCAGATGTGCAGGTTCCTCTCGGCGATCAGTTACCGCGGCATCATGGATCTCGACATCCGCCTGGATGCGCGCGATGGCGAGTTCAAGGTGCTGGACTTCAACCCGCGCCTTGGCGCGCAGTTCCGGCTATTCACCGACACGGCCGGCACTGACGTCGCCATAGCCCAGTACCTGGATCTCACCGGTCAAGAACTGCCGCACGGCGAGCAAATCTCGGGGCGCCGGTTCCTGGTAGAGAGCTACGACCCGCTAGCCGCTGTCAGTTACTGGCGCGCCGGTGAGCTAGGCGTCCAGACCTGGGCTGCCTCGCTCCGGGGGGTCGACGAAACGGCCTGGTTCGCGCGCGACGACCTGCGGCCGTTTGGACTTATGTGCCTGCGCATGGGCGCACGCTTCGTGAGCCGGCCGTTTGCCAGGCGAAAGCCACAAGCGTCAGCGACCGCCGATATCGCCCGCTACAGCGCAGGCCGGGCCGCGAGGGTGCGGCACGGGCCTGTGCAGAACAACCGCGCGCTGAGCGACACAGTGCTTCACGACACGGGGCTTAACAACACAGGGCAGAGCAAGGAAAGGGTGGAGGCATGAGTGATGCCGTCGACGTTGCCGTCGTAGGGGCGGGACCGTACGGACTCTCGCTCGCTGCGCACCTCAGCGCGGCGCGGATCTCGCACGCCCAGTTCGGCATCCCGATGAACTTGTGGCGGACGGCGATGCCTAAGGGAATGTTCCTCAAGTCTCAAGGCTTCGCCTCTAACCTATCGAGTCCAGATGGCGAGCACACGCTGGCGGCCTTCTGCGCAGCGACGCGCCGGGCGTACCGGGGCTACGGACTCCCGGTGTCCCTGGAGACATTCGTCGCCTACGGCCTGTGGTTTCAGCAGGAACTAGTGCCGACCCTGCGGCAAACCCTGGTCACCGACGTAGTCCCGAAGGATGGCCACTACGTGCTCAGCCTCGCAGACGGCGGACAGGTGCAGGCGGCCCGTGTCGTGGTCGCGGCCGGGGTCGAGCATTTCGCCCGGATGCCCGAGTTGCTCGCAGAGCTGCCGCCGGCGGTGTGCTCCCACAGCTCGGCGCATCAGGACCTGCGCACCTTCGCCAGTCGGCGGGTCGTCGTTCTAGGGAGGGGCCAGTCTGCGCTAGAGACGGCTGCCCTGTTGCACGAGAGCGGTGCGGATGTCACGGTCGTAACACGCAAGCCGTCGCTGGCCTGGAACGGCCAACCGCTGGCGCCTGACCGGCCGCTCTTGCAGCGGCTTGCCGAGCCTGAAGCCGGCCTCGGTTCGGGATGGGGCACCTGGTTCTACTCCGATCACCCCGGCCTTTTCCGGCGGCTGCCGGCCAGCACGCGGGTGCGGCGTGCGGCGACCGCGCTCGGCCCGGCCGGCGCGTACTGGCTGCGGGAGCGGGTTGAGCGCCAGTTCCCGGTGCTGCTCAGCCACACGCTGACCGACGCGCAGGCAAACGGAGCCGGCATCCGGCTCAAGTTCGACGGGCCGGACGGTGCGGCCGAGCTCACCGCGGATCACGTGATCGCTGCTACCGGCTACCGCAGCGACCTGAGCAGGCTGTCATTCATCAGCGACCTGCTGCGCCCGGGTTTGCGCACGCTAGCCGATTCACCTGTCGTCGACCGGCACTATCAGTCATCGGTGCCAGGCCTGTACTTCGTTGGCCCGGCGGTCGCGCCCGCATTCGGTCCAGTGATGCGCTTCGTATTCGGCGCTGACCACGCCGCACGCACTGTCGCGCGCACGCTCGCTGCCGGGCCGCGAAGGCCTGCAGCCGGTGCCCGGTGACCCGGCCCGAGTCGGCGCGGCTGGCTGATCCGCCGGGGCTGCGGCGCGCAGCAGTTCCCGCTCGCCACCGGCCAGCACCGGGCGTTGCGCTCGCCGCGGCTGACCTAACTGCGCTGGCAGTCGCAGCGGCAGCGGCGGGACATGTCAGTCTTGCGGTGGCAGCCTATGCGCCGGCCGTGCTGGTGCTGCTGGCCGCGGCCGGTACTCAGCGATTGCGCATCTGCATGAGGCTGTCTGATCAAGTGGGCCGCATCCTGGGCGCGGCCCTGGCACCGGCAGCGCTGCTTCTCCCGTGGCTGCCAGCTGGCCATGCCTGGCGCCTGGCTGCCTGGTCGGCCGGCTGCCTGCTCGTCGCCCGCAGCCTGGCATACTCATGCGTCCGGCATGCGCGACGCAGTGGTTTGCTCACCGAAGCCGCCCTTGTGGCAGGCGCCGGGCAGACCGCTGTGCTTGTCACCCGGCTGCTGCGCGAGCATCCAGAGCTGGGCCTCAGGCTCTGCGGCTCTGTTGCCCAGCCTGCCGACCTGCCCCGGTTGATCGGCGAGCTCGGCATCCGGCGGGTGATCGTCTGCCTTGGCGGGGAGGCGGACGCAGCGCTTGTCTACGCGCTGCGAGCCGCGCGGCTGCAGGGTGCTGACATTGTCCTGGTGCCGGAACTGCACGAGCTCGGGATGGCTGTGCCGCGGGCCTGCCTGGATGAGATCTGCGGCATCCCGGTCATCCCGCTTCGCCGGCCACCAGGTTCCTGGCTGGCCGCAAAGCGCGCTGCAGACGTCGCTGTGGCAGCCGCGCTGCTGTGCCTTCTCGGCCCGGTCATTCTCGGCCTAGCCGCGATCATCCGGGTCAAGTCAGGCGGTCCGGCGATATTCCGCCAGCTTCGCGTCACTGGAGCCGGGCGCGCAGCACAGATACTCAAGCTTCGCACGCTTCCGCCGCAGGGCAACTCCGACACCTGCTGGTCTGTGCCAGTGGAGTCGTGCACACCCTTCAGTCGCTGGCTTCGGGTCTCGCACCTGGATGAGCTGCCGCAGCTAGTGAACGTGCTCTGCGGGCACATGTCCCTCGTCGGTCCGCGACCTGAGCGGCCCTACTTCGCAGAGCGGTTCGGCCGCACCGTTCCTGGCTACCGGGACCGGGACCGGATGCAGGCCGGACTGACTGGCCTGGCCCAGGCATCTGGCCTCCACGGCGATACCTCGCTGACAGACCGTATCCGGTTCGACAACCAGTACATCGAGTACTGGTCGCCCTGGCTGGACCTTGTCGTCCTGGCACGCACTGCGGCCAGGGCGGCCGGCTCGGCGCTGGGCCGCAGGCAATGACCGCGGCACAGGCGGCAGTGCCGGCCGCCACGCGGCTAGGCCTGCGCGAGTTGCCGATGATCTTGATGTACCACGCCGTCGCAACCGTCGCTGACGATCCGAACATGCTGTGCGTGCCACCGGACCGCTTCGCCGCGCAGATGTCCTGGCTGGAGCGGCGTGGTCTGCGGGGCGTGAGCATCGGAACGCTGACCGAGGCGATGCGTGCCGGCCAGCCGCGCGGCCTGGTGGGCATCACCTTCGACGACGGCTATGCCAGCGTGCTCGACACCGCGCTTCCCGTACTGAATCGGCACGGCTTCGGGGCCAGCGTCTTCGTTATCTCGGACCGTCTTGGCGGTTATAACGACTGGGACGAAGGGACCGACTGGCCGCTACTGTCCGCTGCCGGAGTCCGCGAGCTGGCCAGTGCTGGCATCGAGATAGGCTCGCACAGCGCCAGCCATGTGCGGCTAGCCGGACTTGAGCCGGGCGCGCTCGCCCGGCAGGTGAGCGAGTGCAGGACCGAACTGGCCGCGCTGCTTGGCCGCGAGGTGGCAGGCTTCGCCTACCCGTACGGCGTCATGGACGCGGCGGCTCGGCAGGCCGTGCGTGACGCGGGCTACTCCTATGCCTGCGCTGTCGAGACGCCGCGGCACGCGCTTGGATATCTGGCGCTGCCGCGGATTTACGCAGGGCCGCGGGACACCGCGGCGCGAATGGCCATCAAGCGGCATCTCTACCGGGGCTACATCGCTTATCGCGGAAGGCGCGCATGAAGGTATTGCACGTGATCACAGGTCTTGACGCTGGCGGTGCCGAGTTGCAGCTGGCAATGCTTGTGCAGCGCACCCGGCACGACACCGACGTGGTGGCCCTGTACAACGCAGGCCCGGTAGCTGACATGATCCGCAGTAGCGGCGGCACAGTCCTCGATCTCGGTATGACCAGGAACACCGAACTGTCGGCGCTGCCGCGCCTGCGCCGCATCATCGCGGCAGGTCGCTATGACGTAGTGCACGCGCACCTGTACCGCTCCCAGATCTATGCCCGCCCGGCCGCCCGGCTGGCCGGAACACGGGTCGTGCTCACGACCGAGCACTCGATCGGCGAGACGCATATCGAGCGGCGCAAGATGACGGCTGGCGTGCGTGCCCTGTATCTCGCCTCGGAACTCTTCTCGGACGCCACGATTGCCGTGTCCGACATCGTCAGGGAGCGGCTGATCCGGTGGGGTGTCCCCGCGAGCAAGATCACTGTCATCCCCAACGGGCTGGATGTCGGTCGGTTCGCCTTCGATCCGGATACCCGCGAGCGCGTCCGCGCTCAGTTCGGCATAGCGACCGGCACGTACGTGATTGGCGCGCTGGGGCGGCTAGACCCCATGAAGCGAGTGGACCTGACCATTCAGGCCGCAGCGCCGATGCTGGGCGACGAGTGCAAGATCCTAGTGATCGGGAGCGGCGAGGACGAGGCCCGGCTGCGCGCCGCAGCGGGCAAATTCGGCGTGGCGGA
>Ga0335072_10010332_pt1 | contig 13447 bp, 17 predicted proteins | sample Lox_Sample_21_FD_206725 | JGI IMG/M metagenome (GOLD analysis project Ga0335072, IMG submission 206725) | Soil microbial communities from Loxahatchee National Wildlife Refuge, Florida, United States - Lox_Sample_2.1 | ecosystem: Environmental > Terrestrial > Soil > Wetlands | place: USA...
CCGCGCCCGGTGCCCGCCCCGGGCGAGGTTCTGGTGCGGGTGGCGTCAAGCGGCGTCAACCCGCTGGACGTCAAGATCAAGGCGGGGGCCGCCGCGCACGCCCGGGTCACGCCGCCGATGATCCTGGGCATCGACCTGGCCGGGGTGGTGGCCGGGGTCGGCGACGGGGTCACCAGGTTCGCCGTCGGCGACGAGGTCTACGGGATGACCGGCGGCGTCGGCGACCGGCCGGGCAGCCTGGCCGAGTACGCCGCGGTTGACCAGGACCTGATCGCCCGCAAGCCCGGGCGCCTGTCGATGGCCGAGGCGTCGGCGCTGCCGCTGGCGGTGATCACCGCCTGGGAGGGCCTGGTCGACCGGGCCGGCACCCGGGAGGGGCAGCGGGTGCTGGTGCACGGCGGCGCGGGCGGCGTCGGCCACGTGGCCGTGCAGCTGGCGCTCGCCCGGGGCGCGACCGTGTTCGCGACCGGCACCGGGGCGAGCCTCGACGCGATCGCCCGGCTGGGCGCCGAGCCGATCGACTACCGGACCACGCCGACCGAGGACTACGTCGCGTCCGCGACCGGCGGCGAGGGGTTCGACGTCATCTTCGACGCGGTTGGCGGCGCGACCCTCGACGCCTCGTTCGCGGCCGTGCGCGCCTACACCGGGCACGTGGTCAGCATCCTGGGCTGGGGCACCCACAGTCTCGCCCCGCTGAGCTTCCGCGGCGCGACTTATTCGGGCGTGTTCACGCTGCTGCCGCTGCTGACCGGCCGGGGCCGCGCGCACCACGGCGAGATCCTGGCCGAGGCGGCCGCGCTGGCCGAGGCCGGGCGGCTGACCCCGATCGTGGACCCGGCCCGGTACGACCTGGAGACGGTCGCGGACGCGCACCGCGCCGTGGAATCCGGAAAGCGGCAGGGGAAGGTCGTCGTCCAGGTCACCCGCGGGTGAACACGGCGTGCACCCCGATCGTGCTGTCCATCGCCGCGATGCCGATGAAGTTCCAGGTCAGTCCGTAGTCGGCCCGGTTGACCTGCAGCTCGCCGTCGAGCACGAGCTCACCGCCGGCGGTGGAGACCTTGGCGTCGAACGACACCGGTTTGGTGCGGTCGCGCACGGTGAGCGTGCCGGCGACCCGGACGCCGCCGTCGGTCGGGGTCACGCTCTCGGCGGCGAAGGTGAACTCCGGGTGGTTGGCGACGTCGAAGAAGTCGGCCGAGCGCAGGTGCTTGTCGCGCTGCGGGTTCTTGGTGTGGACCGACTCGGCCTTCACGGTGATGACGCCACTGGCGGCCCCGTCCTCGGTCACCGTTCCGTGCCCGCTGACCTGGCCGAACACTCCGCGGAGGGGAAGCAGTCCCCAGGTGTGCCTGGTGTGCAGCACGACCTCGGACCTGGCCGGGTTCAGCGTCCAGGTTCCTGCGAGGCTGCCATCGCGCAGCTGCGCCTGCAGCGGCGGTGAAGCAGGCTGTTCGGACGGTGCCATGCTGCCCTCCTCGTGGTGATTAATTGCTCAGGGCGTCAGGTCGAGGGCCGCGTGCCTGGTCTCGTCCATGTAGAACGGGACGGACGCGTGCAGGTGGGTGATCTGCCAGGCGCCCTGGTGTTTGCGCAGGCCCACGGTGAACCGGAACCACAGGCTGAATGCGCCGGGCGAGCCCATCCGGCCCAGGCCGTGGGCGAACGCGACATCGCCGCCGACGGTAACGGCGAGATCGGCGATCTCGTAGTCGAACGGCTGGTCGCCGAAGCCCGCGAGCCAGGTCCGCACCCCGTCGGCCGTGGCCATGTCGACCATTCGGCCCCCGCCGATGTCTGACTGCTCCCCTGCGCGCGTGCGCAGCGGCGGCGCGAGGTTGTACACCACCATGTCCGGCGCGTAGCTCGCCACGATCCGCTCCGCGTCCTTGGCCCGGTACCCGGCTGCCATGGTCGCGAGGAGCTCGCGGATCTGACCCTCGTCGTTTGCCGCCATGGCGTCCTCGGCTTCCTCGGTGGCCGGCGACGCTCTCGGCAAGCGCCGCTCATCGTGCAGACGGATACGCTGGCCGAAAGTAATCGGCGTCGCCGGCTTCAGCGACCGGCGCGGGCGTTGTGCACGGCAAGCTGGGTGGCGGCCAGGTGGAAGAGCGGGGATTCGAGGCCCTGCGCCCGCCCCCGCTTGACCAGGTCGCCGACGATGTAGTCGGACTCGGTGCGATGGCCGTCGAGGACGTCCCGGTACATCGAGGATGTGAGGCCGGAGCCCGGCTGGGTGACGGTGGCGGTGGTGTTCCTGACCTGCATGTCCGGAATCGGGTAGCCGTTGGCCTGGGCGATCGCGGTGGCCTCGGCTAGGAACGCCGGGCCGAGCTTGTCGCCGCCGGGCTGGGCGACGATCTCGCCCACGGCGCCGCGCATCAGGCAGGTGAGGGCGCCGAGGGTGGCGATGAACACCCACTTCGACCACATATCAGCGAGGATGTGGCCGGAGAGTGCGAAATCGAACCCCACGACGTCGCCCAGCGCAGCGGCAACGCCGGCCGTGTCGGTCGGCGGGTTGGCCGGCTGCGCGCCGGTGGTGAGGCTCGCCTGCGGTGCAAGCCGGACGATGTCCCCCTTCTGATTGACGGTGGTGGCGACGATGACGACCCCGCCAAGGACGGCGCCAGCGCCGAACCGCTGGTTGAGCCGGTCCAAGTGCGACATGCCGTTGAGGAAGGGCACGATGAGAGTGCCCGGGCCCACGGCGGGGGCCATGTCGTCCATGGCCGAGTCGAGAGCGCCGTTCTTCACGGTCACCAGCACCACGTCGAAGGGGCCGTTGATCTCGCCCGCGGTCACCACGGTCACCGGCACCGCCTCGTCTGGGCCCTGGCCGGTCAGCCTGATCCCGTTGGCCCGCACCGCCGCCGCCCGGGCCGGGTGGAGCAGGAACGTGACATCCCGTCCGGCTTGAGCCAGTCGCGCGCCGAAGTATCCCCCGGTCGCGCCCGCGCCGACCACCAGAATCCGCATCGTCTCCTCCTGAACCCCGGCGCGCCTCGATCGCCGCTTCCGGTACCGGGCATACCCGCCTGCCATCGGATGACCCAGAGGGTCCTGGTCACCGCCGCTTCGTCCGGGTACAGAGGGAACAAAGAGATCATCGGCCGACCGCCGACCGACCCAGGAGGCCTGAGGCCTATGAAACCGCTCTCGCTCATCATCGCATTCACGCCCTTGATCGTCTTCTCGCTGCTGTCGCGGGTGCTGCCGCACGGCTATAGCGCGGGATGACGACGCCGGTCCCTGCCCCCGGTCCTGGATCGGTCCAGCCGCCGCACCACCGGGCCTTGTGGTCCTGGCGGCGGTGGGCCGTGGGGGTGGCGGCGGTGGCCCTGCTCGCAGTGGCGGTGCTGGCCGAGCGGCCACTGCTCGGCGAGTCGATCCACTCGTTCACGCATCTGCGTTGGCTGCCGGTCTTCTGGGCGCTGGTGTTCGAGGCGCTATCGATGCTCTCGCTCGCCCTGCTCGAGCGCCGTATCCTCATCCTGGCCGGCCACCGGCTATCAGTCGGCCGGGCGGTCGCGATCGCCTACGCGAGCAATGCGATGGCCCAGTCGCTCCCGATCGTCGGGTCTGGCGCCGCCACCGCGTTCACCTACCGGCGGATGGTGTCGCATGGCGCCGAGCCGACGCTGGCCGGCTGGACCCTCACGCTGGCCGGCGTCGCGTCGAACATCGCCTTCGTGGTGATCCTCTCCATCGGCGGCCTCGTCTCCGGCGAAACCCTGGCGATCATGGCCGGCAGCCTCGGGCTCGTCCTGTCAGGGCTGGTCATCGCCGTGGCCGTGATCGCCGTGCGGCGCGCCTCGGTCCGCGAACGAGTCGGGCGGGCCGCTATCTGGGTGCTGAGCCGGGTTCAGCGGGTCATCCACCGTCCGGCCGGCGACGCGGCCAGTATCGTCGGCGCGACCATGGCCGATCTCACCGCCTTTCATCTGCATCGCCGCGATGCCATGCACGTGGTCGGGTCCGCCTTCCGCAACTGGGCCTTCGATCTGCTCTGCCTCGCGTTCTGCCTCAAGGCGGCCGGGGCGCACGTGCCGTGGTGGGGAATCGTGCTGGCCTGGGCGGCCGGGAGCGGCGGCGCCAGCCTCAACCTGACCCCGGGTGGCCTCGGCGTCGTGGAGGTCGCGCTGACCGGCGCACTGGTCGCCCTCCGGGTGCCGAGTACGCAAGCCCTGGCCGCCGTGCTCTTGTACCGGGCGATCACCTTCTGGCTGGCCATCGTGATCGGCTGGCCAGTTTACTGGCGGCTGAGCCGCGAGCGGCAGCTTGTCGCCCCGGCGCCCGCAGAGGCCCCGGCGAAGGAATGAGCGACTGCCCTATCCGGGCGGCGGGATCCTGCGGTCAGCCGGTAACGGTTGGCTCCAGTCGCACAGGCAGAACGGGTGGCCGGCCGGATCCAGCATGACACGCCATCTTCCGGGATGCGGCTGTTCACCAGCCCGGCGGGCCCCCAGCCGGATGGCCTCCGCTTCGGCCGCGTCCAATTCGCCGACGGCGACAGAAAGATCGAGATGCATCTGTTTCTGGATCGCGCCGCTCGGCCAGGTCGGCGGCTGGTAACCGGGCACCCGCAGTGCCGCAATCGGGGTGCCTTTGTTTGTCACCACGACGACATCGTCGTCTATCGGCGCCACTTCGGCACCGAGGAGCGCCGCCCAGAACGATGCGAGACCAGCCGGGTCCTCGCAATCGAGGCAGATCTGTCCCAAGCGAGCCAATGCCACGGCGGGATCCTAGCACCGACGCCGCGGCGCGCCCCTACGGGAATCCGGGGCGCTACCGTCAGATCAGCAAGGACTCAGGAACGGCAGATGAAGGAGCTATGTCGGTGACTGCCCGCCCCGCCCGCTGTCCCGGAGCTCGGCAGGGGCCGGCGCTGCTGGCCGCGCTCCGTGACCGGCTCCTCGACCAGGTGCTCGGGCTGCTGGACGCTGACCCGGCCGTCACCGGGGTGGCGCTAGTCGGTTCGCTCGGCCGCTGCGAGGAGGATGACTGGAGCGATATCGACCTGTTCATCCTCGCGAGCGAGGTGTTCATCAGGCAGTTCATGAACGAGCCGGCGGCCAGCCCCTGGGCGCGGGCCGAGCTGCTCTCGGACGGCCGCCACAACTCACCCGCAGGCGCTACGTCACTGGGAGCGACTCATATCCGGTCAGGGTTGCCGCTCTGGGTGGACCTGCATGTGCACCCGGCCGAACGGACGCCGTGGCCGACGGACAGCCGCGTCGTCTTCGAGCGCCGGCCAGTCACCACCGGGTCGCTGCCATTCGGCGAGTTCAACGCCAGCGGACCCCGACAGCAGGCAACGCCCAAGACCGCGGATGAGGTGCGCCGGATACACCTCGGCTACGTCCCCATCGGGGGCAAGTACGTCGTCCGCCGGTCACCGCGCGCCGTTGAGATGATCCGCTTCCTGGGGCGGCGTGACTTCAGTGGCCTCGACCCGACCGCCCAGATCCGCGCCCTGCGCGGCATCGCGGAAGACCTCGCAGCCCCGTCGTGGGGCCGGCTCGGCGAGGCGGTCGCCCGCTACCTCGACCTCGTCGAGGCAACCCTCCGGCTAGCGGCCGGCCGGGGATAACGGCTCCGGGGAAGTTCCAGTACCCGGCCGAGCAAGAGCTTACTGAGGAGCCCTCGAGCTCACTCAGTAATTGCTTTGACCCACATTAGGACAGACTGATATCTATTGACTCCGGCAGCCTGGGTTCCTGGCTGCGATGGAGTGCAGGCGCGTTATTCAAATTCCGCCTGGCGCGCTCTTAAACCGTTCTAGTAAAAGGGTGAATGATGAGTAAGGCGCACGACAAGCTGCGGGTGTGGGGCAGTGACGTGGACGAGGGGACGCGCGCGCAGGCGCGACGGGCCACCCGGCTGCCGTTCGTGCCCGGGCATGTCGCGCTCATGCCCGATGCTCACGTGGGCATCGGCGCGACGGTCGGGTCGGTCATCCCGACCGAGGGCGCCATCGTTCCGTCGTTCGCGGGGGTTGACCTCGGCTGCGGGATGATCGCCACGGAAACCGCCTACACCGCAGGCGACCTCCCGGATGACCTCGGCCCGCTCATGTCGCTGATTTCCCAGCACATTCCAGCGGGCGTCGGCAAGGGGCGCGACCTTGGTTACGGCGACGGCCACCGAGACGTCTTCGGCCTGGTCGGCGCGCCGTTTTCTGAGCTTTCTGAAAAGCAGCAGCGGAAGACGATAACGCAATTTGGCACGCTGGGTTCCGGCAACCATTTTGTTGAATTGTCCCTGGACGAGCGGGGAAAGGTCTGGACCGTGCTGCACTCCGGGTCCCGCGGCATCGGCAACCAGCTGGCGAGCTACCACATTCATAAGGCCAAAGGGCTCATGAAGGAATACCTGGTCAGCCTGGAGGACCCGGACCTCGCGTACTTCACCGAGGGGACGCCCGAGTTCGACGCGTACATCAAGGACATGGTCTGGGCCCAGCGGTACGCCTACGAGTCGCGCGCGCGGATGAACCGCCAGTTGCTCAGGTCGCTTGCCCAGGTCGTCAAGCCGTCCGACCCCGATAGCGAGCGGGCGGTGACGGTCCGGGTGATCAACTGCCATCACAACTACACCGAGCGGGAGCATCACCTGGGCCGGGACCTGTGGATCACCCGCAAGGGGGCCATCAAGGCCGGTGCCGGCGATCTGGGCGTGATCCCGGGGTCGATGGGCACCGACACCTACATTGTCCGCGGCAAGGGCAACCCGGTCTCGTACAACTCCAGCTCGCACGGGGCCGGCCGCCGGCTGTCGCGCGGCCAGGCCAAGCGCAACCTCGACCCCGAAGGGCTGCGCGCCGCGATGAAGGGCAAGACCTGGAACGCGTCGGCCGCGCGGGCTCTGGTCGATGAGGACCCCCGCGCCTACAAGGACATCCGGAAGGTCATGGCGGACCAGGCCGACCTGACGGAAGTCGTGCACGTGCTCCGCCAGGTGCTCAACTACAAGGGCACCAGCGGCTGAGCGCTCGAACGGCCCGGGGCCAGAGACGCCCCGGTCCGTTCGAGATGACGAATTTGAGCTTTTGACTGTTGATGGTGGCCGGTCAGCTGGTGACGGCGCTGGCCTTGGCGCCCGCGTACAGCTGGGCGGCTCGCCAGCAGTACCAGGCGACGACGCTGCGGTAGGGGTGGTACGGCTCGCCGAGCGCGTCGAGCTGCTTCGGGGTGGGGGTGGGGATGTCCCAGGCCAGCGCGAAGCCCTTGCGGACGACGAGGTCGCCGGTGGGCCAGACGTCGAGGCGGCGGAGCTGGAACAGCAGGAACATCTCGGCCGACCATCGGCCGATCCCGCGGACCGTGGTGAGGCGGGCGACGATTTCTTCGTTGCTCTCGCGGGCGAGCCGTCTGGCTTCGAGCACGACGGTGCCGTCGATGACCTTCGCGGCGAGGTCCTTGACCGACAGCGTCTTGTTGCCCGACAGTCCGGCGGCGCGCAGGTCCTCGGGGGAGATAGCGAGGAGGGCTTCCGGCGTGATCTCACCGCCCAGCGCGGTCACCATCCGGCCGTAGATGGCCCGGGCGGCCGGCCCGGCCAGCTGCTGGTAGATGATCGGGCGCACCAGGGCGGTGAAGTGGCTCTCGGTCGGCCGGGGAAACGACGGCAGGCCTATCTCCGCGACCAGGCGGGCCATGACCGGATCGCGCTCGGCCAGGATCCTGGCCGCCTGGGCCGGGCTGACCTTGCGGGGTCGCGTGGCGACCTGATCGTCGGTCATCGCGGTTCCCGGCCGACGGTCGGCGCGGGCGGCGGTGGGGGCGTGACCGCCCCCGCGACGCGGGCGAGGTCGAGCTTGGTCTCGTCTTCGCTGCCGGGCGCGGCCGTGTAGATCACGATCTTCAGGTCGGTGTCGCTGTCGTTGAGCACGTCGCAGTCCACGGTGATCTCGCCGATCTCGGGATGCCTGATGATTTTGCGGTCCTCGGCGTGCCCGCCGACCGCTCCCGCACGCCACAGCCGCGCGAAGAGCTCGTTGCCGTCGACCAGCCGGCGGATCAGCGCGGCCAGCCGGGCGTCATCGGGGTAACGGCCGGACGCCCGGCGCAGGTCGGCGACGATCGCGCGGTCGGTCGCGGTCCGGTTCTCCGACACGATCGGCCACCGGGCGAGGGCGCCGTGGTCGTCGCCGACCGGGAACCGGGACCGGACCAGGCTGCGCTCCTCGGGGGCGAGGGCCGAGGGGTCACCGAGCAGCGCCGTCCACCCGCGATTCCACCAGATCAGCCGCCAGTCGGCCGCGAACACGGCCACCGGCGTCTCGCCGAGGCGGGTAAGCACCCGCTGCATGCCCGGCGGTATGTGGTCGGTGATCGCGGTGTCCCTGGGCGGCTGCAGGCCGGCCAGCCGGTACAGGTGGTCGCGCTCGCCGGAGGTCAGCCGGAGCGCGCGGGCGAGCGCGCTGACGATCTGCGCGGACGGGCTGGCGGCGCGGCCCTGCTCGAGCCGGACGATGTAATCGACCGAGATCCCGGCCAGCTCCGACAGTTCCTCGCGGCGCAGCCCGATCGCGCGCCGGGCCCGGCCGGCCGGCAGGCCGACGTCGGCCGGGGTCAGCCGGTCGCGCCACGCGTGAATGGTCGCGCCCAGGCTTGTCTCGTCTGTGCTCACTGTTCGATTATCGGCCATCACGGACCGGCCTGGGTGGTACCGGCTCTCCTACCGTTGACGCGTCCCTGGCTGTCGGCCGGGCGATCGGCCAGGCTGGGTTCATGACCGCTATTACCTTCATCACCGGGGCCAACAAGGGCCTTGGCTACGAGACCGCCCGCCGTCTGATCGAGCTCGGCCAGACGGTGATCGTCGGCGCCCGCGACGCCGATCGCGGGCAGGCCGCCGCCGAACGCCTGGGCGCGCGCTTCGTCCCCATCGACGTGACCGACGACGGATCGGTGAAGCGCGCCGTCGCCGACATCGAGGCGCACGAGGGCCGCATCGACACGCTGATCAACAACGCCGGGATCATCGGGGCGCGCGTCGCGGCGTCCGAGTTCACCGGCGATGACGCACTGCTGGTGTTCGAGACCAACGTGATCAGCGTCGTGCGGGTCACCAACGCGTTCCTGCCGCTGCTCAAGCGGTCGGACGCCCCGGCCGTGATCAACGTCAGCAGCGGGATGGGCTCGTTCGCGCTCACCCACGACCCGTCCCGGGTCGAGTCGACGATCACCTCCCCGCTCTACACCGCGTCCAAGGCGGCCGTCACGATGATGACCACCCAGTATGCGAAGGCGATCCCCGAGGTGCGGTTCAACGTGGCCGACCCGGGCTACACCGCCACCGACCTGAACGGGCACAGCGGCCATCAGACCGTCACCGAGGGGACCGACGCGATCGTCGCCCTCGCGACCGAGGTCCCGTCGGCCGGGACCGGCCGGTTCGTGGACCGATTCGGCCCGGTCGCCTGGTAGCCGTTCAGCCGTTCAGCCGTTCAGTCGTCGACGACATCGGGCAGCAGCGGCTTGGCCCACTCACGGCTCCGCAGCGCCTGCCCGTAGACCTTGAAGAACAGCCGCTCATACACTTGCCGCCATGGAGTACCGGGTAACCGCGACCGCGGGCGCGCCGCCCGCGCAGGTATATCGGTTGTTCATCGACGTGGAGCGCTGGCCGGAGCTGACGCAGAGCATCCGCTCGGTCCGCCGGCTGGACGAAGGCCCGATCCGGGTGGGCAGCGAGGCGATGGTCAGCCAGCCCCGGCTGCCATCGTCGCGCTGGCGGGTGACCGACGTGGAGCCAGATCGGCGCTTCACCTGGGAGACCAGCGCCGGCGGGGTCACCACCGTCGGCGACCATGTGGTGGAGCCGGACGGGATGGGCTCCAGGATCACCCTGACCTTGCGGCTGCACGGGCCGCTGTCCGGGGTCATGGGCCTGCTGATGGGTGGCATTGCCCGACGCCACGTAGCGATGGAGCTGGAGGGCTTCCGCTCCGCGGCCGATTCCTCCGCACCGCCGGCACCACCGACACCGCCGGCACCGCCGGCCGGCTAAAGGGACCGTGCTGATCGGGGATCGCTGGGGCGTCACCGACGCGGAGGTCGCCCGCCGTTACCCGTGCGACGAGGTCGTCCGGTCACCGACCCTCCAGGCGTGGCGCGGGGTGTCGGTACGGGCGTCCGCTGACCGGGTCTGGCCGTGGGTGGGGCAGATCCGGCTGGCGCCGTACGCCTACGACTGGGTCGACAACCTCGGCCGCCGGTCGCCCCGCGAGCTGCGGGGACTTCCCGAGCCCCGGGTTGGCGAGCCATTCAGCGCCGCGTTCGGCGGGCGGCCCGCGGGGCGCATCCTCTCGGTCGAGCCGGGCGTCCAGCTCACCGGCATGATCATGGGCACCGTGATGTCGTACGTCCTCGTCCCGGCCGACGACGGCGCGACCCGGCTACTGCTGAAGCTGGCCGCCGCTGGCCGGCCGGCGGTGACCCCCCTACTGTGCGTCGGCGATCTGGTGATGGCGCGACGGCAGCTGCGCACCCTCGCGCGGCTGGCCGAGGCGACGCCGGTCGGCGCCACGCCGCCCGGTCACGGCCACCGCGACCAGGGCGGGGAGCGCTAGCGCCCATCCGCAGCAGGCGAGCATGACCGCCACCGCGGCCGAGGCCGGGACGGCCGCCCAGCGGGCCGGGCCGCGCAGGACTCGGACGGCCGAGACCATGCTGCCCAGGTAGACCGCGAGGAAGAGCGTCGTCGGTATCGCCACCAGCGCGGCCGGGCTCACCACGCCGAAGCCGTAGAGCGTGATCAGCAGCAGCCCGGACGCCGCAACCGCGGCCAGGAACTGGGCGGGCGGCGCTTGGTCGGCGATCCCGGCCTGCTCGCTCCCGACCCGCTGGTTTCCGGCCCGCTGGTTTCCGGCCCGCTGGTTTCCGGCCCGCTGCGGTCGCATCAGGTGCCCGGCCATCACCGCGCCGCCGCTGATGTAGGCGTTCACCGAGCCCAGCGTGAGCACGACCGCCGCGACGGCGGCCGCCACCGTGCCCGCGGGGCCGATCGCGCGCTGCAGCAGCTCGGCCAGCGGCACGAGCGTCGCGGCGCCCGAGCCGAGCACGCCGATGGTCACGATCGCCAGCCCCAGGTAGAGGACGCTGGTCACCGCCAAGGCGATCGCCACGACGCGGGTCAGCTGCCGGGCCGGATCGGAGAACGCGGTGGTGAGCGGCGCGACCGCCTCCCAGCCGACGAATGACAACATCAAGACCGCGGCGGCGTGCGCGACCGCGAGCCAGCCGTGCGGGGCGAACGGCGTCCAGTTGGCCGTGCGGACCGATCCCGCCGTCCCCGCCACCGCGACCGCGACCACGCCGACGAGCAGGCCCACCAGCAGCAACTGGGCGGCGGCGCTGGCCCGCAGCCCGCCCCTCGCCACGGCCAGCAAGACGAGCAGGAGCAGCGCGCCGACGCCGGCCCGGGCGAGCTGGCCGCCGCCGGTGAGCTCGACGACGTAGCTCGCGCCGATCAGGCAGACGACCGGCGCGCCGGCTATGACCCCGGCCAGGAAGCACCAGCCCGCCGCCAGCCCGGCCCGCGCCCCGAGCCCCGCCGTCACGTACCCGATCACCCCGCCCGCCGACGGGAACCGGAGGCCGAAGGCGGCGAACACCACCGCGAACAAAGCCGACAGCACGAGCAGCGCGATCCAGGCGATCAGGGACGCCGGGCCTGCGACGGTTACGGCGAGCCCGGGCAGCAGCAGCAGGCCCGGGCCGAGCAGCGCGCCGATATAGAGCGCGGCGCCGCGGACGGTCGACAGGGACGGCGGCGCTAGCGGGGTGGCCCGGCGTGGGGCGGTCTCGATCATGCCTTAAGCCTGACCGAAATCGGCTCGCACGCGATGGCAAATATCGCGCCGTCAGGGGCACTGTGCGGCGGTAAATTGCACACTTATCGGGTTAAGCTGATTTCTATGCCAAGCCATGTTCCAGACAAGGTGGATCGTGCCATCGTAACGCGCCTGCAGCAGGACGGCCGGATCGCGAACGTCGACCTCGCGGACGCGGTCGGGCTGTCGCCGTCCTCGTGCCTGCGCCGGGTCAAGGCGCTCGAGGCGAGCGGGATCATCTCCGGGTACCACGCCGAAGTTAGTCCCACCCGGGCCGGACTCGGCCTGACCGTCTTCATCGGGCTGAAGGTCGACGGCCACTCCCGGGAGACATCGTCGCGGATTGAGCAGGCGCTGCTCGCGATCCCCGCCGTCGTCGCCTGCTACCTGGTCTCCGGGGCCGACGACTTCCTCATCGAGGCTGCCGTGCCCGACCTCGGCGGGTACGAGCGGCTGCTGCTTGACGAGCTGCTGGCGATCCCCGGGGTCACCGAGGCCCGGTCGACGTTCGCGATCAGGTCCGTGCTCAGCCGCGGGCCGCTTCCTCTCTCGCACTGGAGATAGCGGGCGAGCTAGCCAAGGTCGAGAAGCTGCTCGTAGAAACCGCCGAACTGCCGCTCGGTGTCGGTGAGATGGATCTCCAGGATCCAGTGGCATACCCGCCCGGCCCTGTCGTGGCGGCGCATGGGAGTGTCGTTGCCCGGGGCGATGTAGGACTCGATCTCGTCGCCGTCGATCTCCTCATGCGGGAACTCGCCGACCAGGTGTCCGGAGTGCGCGTTGCCGAAGGACCATCCGGCCGCGCTCGCCAGCCGGGTGATCTCGTCGTAGAGCTGCGCGCCGGTAATGTCGGGGTGATCAGCGAAGTAGCGCCGTCCGGCGTCGAAGATGACGGGCAGGTCGGCCGCCAGCCGGTGCTTGACCGGGTCGCCGCCGAGGACGTAGGTGCGCCCCAGGTCGGCTTCGAACTCGTCGAAGATGGGCCCGAAGTCGGCGAAGGCGATGTCGTCCGCCTCGATGATCCGGTCCGGCGGGTTCTCCCGGTAGGGGAAGAGCGTGTGCGGGCCGGACCGGATGATGCGCTTGTGCCAGTGCCTGGTCTTCCCGAACATCTCGTTGGCCAGGTCCCGCACCCGGTCGCTGACCGCCTGCTCGCCCTGGCCGGCCGCGACCAGCCCGCGCGCGGCGACCTCGTCGAACAGCGCGATCGCGCTGGCCTGGGCGTCAAGCAGCCGGGCGGCGCGGTCTTCCTCGTCGGTCATGGCATCGACCCTAAGCGAGCCGTCCGGCCGCGAACAATCCGATGAGCGGCGATGCGGTGACATGGCTGTCATAACGGAGTAAGTCGGGCGAAGCCGGGTAGCTGGCCGCCATGGCTAGAGGCAGAAGTATCGGCGGTTACGCCATCCCCGGGATTGTCGTGTTTTTCTTCTGGTTGGTGGTCGTCATTCTCGCGATCATCCTCCTTGCGGCTGTCGTCCACTGGGCCGGCGGCGGGTCCCTGGACCTGCGGCTCGGACACTTCGTTCTCGACGTTGGCTTCACCTGATCAGCGGCACCATCAGTCGCGCCGGCCACCCACGGGGCCGGCGCGACTGC
>Ga0335072_10010333_pt1 | contig 13447 bp, 7 predicted proteins | sample Lox_Sample_21_FD_206725 | JGI IMG/M metagenome (GOLD analysis project Ga0335072, IMG submission 206725) | Soil microbial communities from Loxahatchee National Wildlife Refuge, Florida, United States - Lox_Sample_2.1 | ecosystem: Environmental > Terrestrial > Soil > Wetlands | place: USA: Florida...
CGCGGCGCGCATCCACGGCGCGCATCCACGGCGCACACCCATGGCGCTCTTCCATGGCGCGCGGCCGTCGCCGCGCCGGCGTGGCGGGATGCGCGACGACGGGCGGAGATCCCGCCGGCTATGCCCGCCGCGCCGTATCCAGCGAAATCACATTGTCCGCCCGCGCTTCGAGCGTCCCGACCGCCTGCGAAATCATCGCCGCCAGCTCCTCCTGCTGATACGGCTTCGACAGGCGCGGCAGTCCCGGATCCTCGCCATGCGGCAGATCGGCATACCCGGTCGCCAGGATGATCGGCAGCTCGGGCCAATCCCGCTGGATCTGCCTGGAAAGTTCCGCGCCGGTCATGCCGGGCATCGCCTGGTCGGTGATCACCAGATCGACCGGCAGCCCGCCGCGCAACGCCTCGAGCGCGCGCACGCCGGAAGGCGCGTCGTTGGCCAGATGGCCAAGGTCCTCGAGCATCGCCACCGTCGCCGCGCTGATCAGCGGATCGTCGTCCACCACCAGGATGCGGTAGCGCATTCCGGTGCTGGCGCGCATCGCCATCGGCCCGGCCGGTTCCACCACCGCGTCCTCCGCGGTCGGCAGCCACAGCTCCACCGTCGTGCCACGGCCAACGCGGCTTTTGATATCCATTGCGCCGCCGGATTGTGCGGCGAGGCCATGCACCATCGACAGACCAAGCCCGGTCCCCTTGCCGGCGCCCTTGGTGGTGAAGAACGGCTCGGTCGCACGCTTCGCCGTTGCCTCGTCCATGCCGGTGCCGGAATCCGCCACCGTCAGGCAGACAAACGCGCCGGCGTCCAGGCCCTGCGGTCCGTTGCCCGCCTGCATGCAGCGCGCAGCGATTTCCAGCCGCCCGCCCAACGGCATCGCATCGCGCGCATTCAGCGTCAGGTTCAGCACGGCAAGTTCGAGCTGGTTCGGATCGACGCGGATCGGCGGCAGGCTCTTCTGCATGTCGATGCTGATCTGGATCGTCGGTCCCAGCGTGCGGCGCAGCATCTCCTCCATGCCACCGATCAGGCGCATCACTTCCACCGTCTCCGGCTTCAGTTCCTGCCGCCGGGCAAAGGCGAGCATGCGCTTGGTCAGCGTGGCGCCGCGTTCCGCGCCCTGGATCGCACCGTCGATCAGCCGCAGGAACCGCGTATCGTCCGGCACGCGTTTGCGCAGCAACTGCAAATTGCCCAGGATCACCATCAGCAGATTGTTGAAGTCGTGCGCCACGCCGCCGGTAAGCTGGCCCAGGCTTTCCATCTTCTGCATTTCGTGCACCTGCGCCAGCGCCGCCTCGCGCTCGCGGGTGCGCTCTTCCACGCGTTGCTCCAGCTCCGCGTTGGCCTGCGCCAATTCCGCCGTGCGTTCCTCCACCCGGCGTTCCAGCTCGGCGTTCAGCATTTCGAGCTGGCGGGTCTTGCGGTACAGGTCGGCGAACACCCGCACCTTGGCGCGCAGCAGTTCGGGCGTGAACGGTACCGGCACGTAGTCCACCGCGCCAAGTTCGTAACCGCGCAGCCGGTCAAGGTCCGACATCATGATCGCGGATACGAAAATGATCGCGGTGCGCCGGAAGCGCGGGTGGTCGCGGATCATCGCAGCCAGCTCGAAGCCATCCAGATCGGGCATGCAGACGTCGATCAGCACCACAGCGATCTCGTTCTTCAACAAGTACTGCAGCGCTTCGTTCGCCGAATTCGCCTTCAGCAAATTCTCGCCCAGCTCGGCGAGGATTACCTCATAGCTGAGCAACTTGCCCGGCTGGTCATCGACCAGCAGGATATTCGCTTGCTCTGCCGGTCTTTGTCCCATTGCAGTCACAGTGGCATTCCCTCTCAGCGATGCAGCCAGATTCGCAACGCCGATAGCAATTGTTCGGTGTTCACCGGCTTCGCCAGATAGTCCGACGCGCCGGCCTCCAGGCATTTCTCGCGGTCGCCCTTCATCGCCTTCGCCGTCAGCGCGATGATCGGCAGGCGGCGGAAGGCAGGATTGGCCCGGATCACTTCCATCGTCTGATAGCCGTCCATTTCCGGCATCATGATGTCCATCAGTACAATGGCCACGGCCGATTCGGATTCAAGCAGGCTGATCGCCTCGCGGCCGGTGGTGGCGGTCAGCACCTGCATGCCGCGCCGTTCCAGCACGCTGGACAGCGCGAAGATGTTGCGGGCGTCGTCGTCCACCAGCAGCACCTTCTGTCCGACCAGGTTTTCGTCCGAGCTGTGCAGCCGCTCCAGCATGCGCTGCTTCTCCGGCGGCAGATCGGACACCACGCGGTGCAGGAACAAGGCGGTTTCGTCGAGCAGACGTTCGGGCGATTCGACGCCTTTGACGACCACGCTGCGAGCCATGGTGTGCAGGCGCGCATCTTCCTCCGGCGACAATTCGCGGCCGGTGAAGACCACCACCGGAATGTTGGCCAGCGCGGTATCGTCACGGATCCGTTCCAGCACCTCGAAGCCCGACATGTCGGGCAGCCGCAGGTCCAGCACCACGCAGTCGGCCGGTTCCTCGTGCAGGCGTTCGATCGCGTGCTTGCCGGTTTCCACCGTCTCTATGTCGATATCATCATGCCCGAGCAATTCCGAAATCGACACCTGCTCCAGCGGGTTGTCTTCCACCACCAGCAGCCGCTTGCGACGCGGCTTGGCGTAGGCGGTGAGCTTCGACAGCGCCAGCTCCAGACCTTCCGTGGTGGTCGGCTTGTTTATGAAGCTGAACGCACCGCGTGCCAGACCGTGCTGCCTGTCCTCGTCCAGCGTAACGATCTGCACGGGGATGTGCCGCGTTGCCGGGTTCTGCTTGAGCTGGCTCAGCACGGTCCAGCCAAGCATGTCGGGCAGGAATACATCGAGCGACACCGCGGTGGGCTGGTACTCGCGTGCCAGCGCCAGCGCGTCGGCGCCGCGCCCGGCGACCAGCGCCTTCATGCCGTGGTCGTGCACCAGGTCCACCAGGACGCGGGCATAGTGCGGATCGTCCTCCACGATCAGCAGCACGGTATCGTCCGGCTCCAGCATGTTGCGGTCGTCGGGCACTTGCTCGATCGGCCGCTCCACCAGGCGCACCGTGGCGTGCGAGGGCACCGGCATGGTGGAGACCGAGACCGGCATGGTGTCGATCGTCGGCGCGCGCGACGTGGACGGCCCGACATAGTTCAGCGGCAGGTACAGCGTGAACGTGCTGCCGGCGCCGAACTGGCTGCGCAACTGGATTTCGCCGCCGAGCAGGTTGGACAGTTCGCGCGAGATCGCGAGGCCGAGGCCGGTGCCGCCGTATTTGCGGCTGGTGCTGGCATCGGCCTGCTGGAACGCTTCGAAGATGATGCGCTGCTTCTCCGGCGGGATGCCGATGCCGGTATCGGTTACCTCGAACGCCACCACGGTGGGCGCGTTCTTCAGCACCTGGTGGCCGCCGGTCCAGCCACCGATCACGGTGGAAATGTTCAGCCGCACGCCGCCATGTTCGGTGAATTTGAAGGCGTTGGAGAGCAGGTTCTTCAACACCTGCTGCAGGCGTTTGCTGTCGGTGACGATGGTGCGCAGGCTGGGATCCACCTGCACGTCAAAGAACAGACCGCGGCTTTCCGCCTCGTGACGGAACGGGCGGGTGATGGTTTCCGCCAGTGACGAGAAGGAGATTTCCTCGGCCTCCACCGACACGGTGCCGGATTCGATCTTCGACAGGTCCAGAATGTCGGAGATCAGGTTCAACAGGTCGGTGCCGGCGGCGTGAATCGTGCGGGAGAATTCCACCTGCCGCGGCGTCAGATTGCCTTCCGGGTTGTCGGTCAACTGCTGGCCCAGGATCAGGATCGAATTCAGCGGCGTGCGCAACTCGTGCGACATGTTGGCCAGGAACTCGGACTTGTACTTCGACGTCAGTGCCAGTTCGGCGGCCTTGTCCTCCACCGCGCGCCGCGCTTGCTCGATTTCCTGGTTCTTCCGCTCCACCTCCACATTGCGTTCCGCGAGCTGCTGCGCCTTCTGCTCCAATTGCTCGTTGGTCTGCTGCAATTCGCGCTGCTGCATCTGCAGTTCGGTGGCGAGCTGCTGCGACTGCTTCAGCAGGCCTTCGGTCTGCATTGTCGCTTCGATCGAGTTCAGCACGATCCCGATGCTGGCCGTAAGCTGCTCCAGGAAGGACATCTGCAAATCGCCGAACGACCCGGCCGAGGCCAGTTCGATCACCGCCTTCACCTGGCCTTCGAACAACACCGGCAGCACGACGATATTGCTCGGCTGCGCGCGGAACAGACCGGAACGGATCGGCACGGCGTTGTCGGGGATTTGCGTCAGCAGCATGCGCCGTCCATCGGCGGCGCACTGCCCGACCAGCCCTTCGCCGATCCGCAAATTGGCCGGATGCCCGAGTTCGCCGGCGTCGGCATAGGCGGCGAGCAACTTCAAATCCGGCGTGGTGTCGTTGTCCGCATCCACCAGATAGATCACGCCGTTTTGCGCATTGATCAACGGTGCAAGTTCAGAAAGCAGCATGCGACCCACGGTCGCCAGATCGCGCTGCCCCTGCAGCATATTCGTAAACCGCGCCAGGTTGGTCTTCAGCCAATCCTGCTCGGTATTCCGCTCCGTCGTCAGGCGGAGGTTGTCGATCATCGTGTTGATGTTGTCTTTCAGTTCGGCGACTTCGCCGCGCGCTTCCACCTGGATCGACCGTGTCAGGTCGCCCTTGGTGACGGCGGTGGCCACCTCGGCGATGGCGCGCACCTGAGTCGTCAGGTTCGCCGCCAGCAGGTTCACGTTGCCGGTGAGATCCTTCCAGGTGCCGGAGGCGCCGGGCACGTTGGCCTGGCCGCCCAGCCTCCCTTCCACGCCGACTTCGCGCGCCACCGTGGTGACCTGATCGGCGAAGGTGGCCAGCGTGTCGGTCATGTTGTTGATGGTTTCGGCGAGCGCCGCGACCTCGCCTTTCGAATTCATCGTCAGCTTCTGATTCAGCGCGCCGTTGGCGACGGCGGTCACCACCTTGACGATGCCGCGCACTTGCTCGGTCAGGTTGGCGGCCATGACGTTGACGGTGTCGGTCAGGTCCTTCCAGGTGCCGGCCACGCCGGGCACCGCCGCCTGACCGCCCAGTTTTCCTTCGGTGCCCACTTCGCGCGCCACGCGGGTGACTTCGCTGGCAAAGGCGTTCAACTGGTCCACCATCGTGTTGATGGTGTTTTTCAATTCGAGAATTTCGCCTTTTACGTCCACGGTGATCTTGCGCGACAGGTCGCCGCGCGCCACGGCGGTGGTGACCTCGGCGATATTACGAACCTGCGTCGTCAGGTTGGCGGCCAGCAGGTTGACGTTGTCGGTGAGGTCCTTCCAGGTGCCGGCGACGCCGGGCACCACGGCCTGTCCGCCCAGTCGCCCTTCGGTGCCGACTTCGCGCGCCACGCGAGTCACTTCCGCGGCGAAGGAACGCAACTGATCCACCATCGTGTTCAGTGTTTCCTTCAGCAGCAGGATTTCGCCGCGCACGTCCACGGTGATCTTCTTCGACAGGTCGCCGTTGGCGATCGCGGTGGCCACTTCGGCGATGTTGCGCACCTGGCCGGTCAGGTTGGACGCCATGAAGTTCACATTGTCGGTCAGGTCCTTCCACGTGCCGCCCACGCCCGGCACCAGCGCCTGGCCGCCCAGTTTTCCCTCCGTTCCCACCTCGCGCGCCACGCGGGTGACTTCGCTGGCAAAAGCGTTCAACTGGTCCACCATCGTGTTGATGGTGTTCTTCAGTTCGAGAATTTCGCCCTTCACATCGACGGTGATCTTGCGTGACAGGTCGCCGCGCGCCACGGCGGTGGTGACCTCGGCGATGTTGCGCACCTGGGCGGTCAGGTTGCCGGCCATCGAGTTCACGCTGTCGGTCAGGTCCTTCCACGTGCCGGCCACGCCGGGCACCTGCGCCTGGCCGCCCAGCTTGCCTTCGGTGCCCACCTCGCGCGCGACGCGCGTCACCTCGCCGGCGAAACGGTTGAGCTGATCCACCATCGTGTTCAGCGTTTCCTTCAACTGAAGGATTTCGCCGCGCACATCCACCGCGATCTTGCGCGACAGGTCGCCGTTGGCGACGGCGGTGGCGACCTCGGCGATGTTGCGCACCTGGCTGGTCAGGTTGGACGCCATCGAGTTCACGCTGTCGGTCAGGTCTTTCCAGGTGCCGGCCACGCCCGGCACGTTCGCTTGCCCGCCCAATCGTCCATCGGTGCCGACTTCGCGCGCCACGCGCGTCACCTCGCCGGCGAAGGCGTTGAGCTGATCGACCATCGTGTTGATGGTCTCTTTCAACTGCAGGATTTCGCCCGACACGTTCACAGTGATCTTCTTCGACAGGTCGCCCTGCGCCACCGCGGTCGCCACCTCGGCGATGTTGCGCACCTGCGCGGTCAAATTCGACGCCATGAAGTTGACGTTATCGGTCAGGTCCTTCCAGGTGCCGGCCACACCCGACACCTGCGCCTGGCCGCCCAGCCGGCCCTCGGTGCCGACCTCGCGCGCCACGCGCGTCACTTCACCGGCGAAGCGGTTGAGCTGATCGACCATCGTGTTGATGGTTTCCTTCAACTGCAAAATCTCACCGGACACGTTCACGGTGATCTTCTTCGACAAATCGCCGTTGGCCACTGCGATGGTCACCTCGGCGATGTTGCGCACCTGCGCTGTGAGGTTGGACGCCATGGAGTTCACCGACTCCGTCAGGTCCTTCCAGGTGCCGGCCACGCCCAGCACGTTGGCCTGGCCGCCCAATCGTCCTTCGGTGCCCACCTCGCGCGCCACGCGCGTCACTTCGCCGGCGAAGGCGTTGAGCTGGTCGACCATCGTGTTGATGGTTTCTTTCAATTGCAGGATTTCGCCCGACACGTTCACGGTGATCTTCTTCGACAGGTCGCCCTTGGCGATCGCCGTGGTCACCTCGGCGATATTGCGAACCTGGCCGGTCAGGTTGCCGGCCATCGAGTTGACGCTGTCGGTCAGGTCCTTCCACGTGCCGGCAACGCCCGGCACCGCCGCCTGGCCGCCCAATCGCCCTTCGGTGCCCACTTCGCGCGCCACGCGAGTCACTTCGGAGGCGAAGGAGTTCAACTGGTCCACCATCGTGTTGATGGTGTCTTTCAGTTCGAGAATTTCGCCGCGCACGTCCACGGTGATCTTGCGCGACAGGTCGCCGCGCGCGACCGCCGTGGTGACCTGGGCGATGTTGCGCACCTGGTCGGTCAGGTTGCCGCACATCGCGTTCACGCTGTCGGTCAGGTCCTTCCACGTCCCGGCCACGCCCGGCACCACAGCCTGGCCGCCCAGCTTGCCTTCGGTGCCCACCTCGCGCGCCACGCGGGTGACTTCCGAAGCGAAGGAGCGCAACTGGTCCACCATCGTGTTGATGGCTTCCTTGAGCTGCAAAATCTCGCCGCGCACGTCCACGGTGATCTTCTTCGACAAATCGCCGTTTGCCACCGCGATCGTCACGTCGGCGATGTTGCGCACCTGCGCCGTCAGGTTGGAGGCCATGGAGTTCACCGACTCCGTCAGGTCCTTCCACACGCCGGTCACCTCGCGCACCTGCGCCTGGCCGCCCAGCTTGCCGTCGGTGCCGACTTCGCGCGCCACGCGCGTCACTTCGGACGTGAACACCGAAAGCTGCTTGATCATCGTGTTGACGATGGTGGCGAGCCGCAGGAATTCGCCCTGGAGCGGCCGGCCATCGACATCCAGCCGCACGGTCTGCAACAGGTCGCCCTGCGCCACGGCGGTAATCGCATGCGTCACCGCGGTGGTGGGCCACAGCAGGTCGTCGATGAGCTGGTTGACCGAGGTCTCCATGCCGCCCCAGGCGCCGCCGGACAGGCCCAGGCGCACGCGGGTGCGCGTCTTGCCCTCGCGGCCGACCACCTGGCCGACATGCTCCAGCTCCTGCGCCATGCGTTCGTTGGCGGCGACGATTTCGTTGAACGTGTCGGCGATCTTGCCTTCCAGGCCGGTGCGGTCGGTTGGCAGCCGGACGGAGAAATTGCCGGTGCGCATCGCCTGCAACGCGTGCAGCAATTCGTGCAACGCCAGCGCGCCATGGCCGTTCAGGCCTTCGGCGTGGCGGGCATCCCCATCGGTGTTGCGGCCTTCACCGTTGGCGTGGCGCCCATCACCGTTGGCCGGAGCGGTGGCACCGTTGCCATCCGGCAGCGTAATCGCGGGATGCTCGGCGGAGGGCATCTCTGTGCCGGCGTGGTCCAGGTCCATCGTCTTGCTCCTGAGGACTTCGTGAAACGAGCGCAGCGGCCAAAGCAACATCCGGCCATGGCGGCGGCAGCCACAGAGGCGGATGATATCGAAATCCGGTGATCGCCGAGTTCGTTATCTTGATGATTCTAACTCACGACTGCGTGAGGCCGTCTCGCTTGCTGTGAGAAAGGGTTGTGAAAATGTGCCGGTTGGCGCTCGACTTTTGGCTGGCGGCGCATCGGCGGACAAATTCGGCCCGCAAACACAACGGCGTGAGCCGGGCGGAACGGCGGCGGCCCTGCTGCGTGCGCGCACGGGAATCGGCGACCTGCCGCGCGGCGTTTCGAACCCGCCTGGCCGCGGTTGTCAGGCCGTGATCCGCGATGGTCGTCAGGCCGTGGTCCGCGATGGTCTTCAGGCCGCGGTCCCCGATGCTGTTCAGGCCGCGGTCCTTGGTTACGCCGCGGCCGTTGGTTACGCCGCCGTCAGGGTGGGCCAAAGTTGCTCCGGGCCCCGGGCGCACGCCAGCCGGCCCAGCCGGGCGGCCCATTCCGCATCCGGGCCAAATTCCTCGCGCCAGGACCACAGCCGGCGGGTGGCGAGTTGCAGCGCGTATTCCTGGGTGAAGCCGATCGCGCCATGCACCTGGTGGGCAAGCTCGGCGGCCAGCGTAGCGGCGTCGCCGACACGGGTCTTGGCGATGGCGACGGCGAACTCCTCGGCGTCCGGATCGTTGCGCGACAGCGATTCGATGCCGAGATTGGCCGCCGCTACCGCCGCGGCGGTCTGGCCGGCGAGCACCGCGAGGTTCTGCTGCACCGCCTGGAACTTGGAAATCGGCCGGCCGAACTGCTGGCGTTCCTGCGCATAGGTCACCGCGAGGTCCATCGCGCGTTCCAGCGCACCGGACATCATGGCCGCGCGGGCCAGCGCGCCGCGGCGATACAGCGCCGCGCGCGTGGTGCCGCCGCGCACGGGCGCCGCGGCGTCCGCCGCCAGGCGCAATCCGGCGAAGCGCAGCGTGTCACGTTGCTCGCCGGCCATGTTGCGGCCCTCGGTGGTTTCCGCGCCCTCGGTGCCGTCCAGCGCCACGGCCATTTCGCCGTCCGGTCCATCGGCGATCAGAACGATGCGGTCGGCGGAACGGGCGTAGGGCAGGCGGCTGGCATGGCCGGTGAGGCGCCAGCCATTGCCATCACGCTCCACGGCAAGCTTGTCACTGCTCCGCACCGGGCCGACGGTCATCGGCGCGTCGGTCAGTTCGAGGCCGGCCGCGGCCGCGATCCAGCCGGCGAGCATGGTCTCGGCCAGCGGTATTGGGGCGGCGTAACGACCGGCCACGCGGAGCACGTAATAAAGATCGGACCATTCCGCATCCGCACCGCCGGCGGCTTCCGGCAGGGCCGCGAGGGGAACGCCGGTCTCGCTCACCGCATGCCAGAGATCGGCGGCGAAGGTGCCGTTTTCTGCCGCGTCCACGATCGGTTTGGTGCACTTGTCCTGGAACAGGCGGTTCATGCTTTCCAGGAGCATGCGGGTTTCGTCACGCAGGGCCATTACAGAAACCTCCCGATCAAAGAATAACCTCGCCCGCGCAGCGGGAGAGGTCGAGACGCCGAAGGCGTCGAGGGTGAGGGTGATCGGGTCGGCACAAAATCACTCGGTACCGACCCGATCATCCTCACCCCCGGCGCGTTGCGCCTCGACCTCTCCCATTTCATGGGCGAGGTTTTCAGCGCAGGCCCAGCCCGCGCGCGATGATCCCGCGCAGGATCTCGCGCGTGCCGCCCTGGATCGACAGCCGCGGCGCGTTCATCGTCGCGCGCGCGATCATCGACGTGTACAAATCCGCGGCGTCCAATTCCGGCTCCGTTGGAAACAACTGCCTCGCCACGACAGGAATATCCTGCTCGTACCGCGTGCCAAGATCCTTCACCACCGCCGACTCGTTATTTGGCTGCAACCCATCCTGCAGCATGCCGGCAATCGACAGAGACATGCCGCGCAGCGTGGCGAGCTGCGCCACCAGCCGGCCCAGCGCCGCCGCGGTGGCGTGATCTGGGTCCGGGCCCGCCATGCGCAGCATCTCGCGCAGCACCTGGAAGAACACCAGGAACCGGTCAGGCGCGCTGCGTTCGAACGCGAGTTCGCTGGTCACCTGGTTCCAGCCGTTGCCTTCCTTGCCCAGCAACAGCCAGTCGGGGACGAACACGTCGGTCAGGAAGATTTCGTTGAAATGGTGTTCTCCAAGCAGGTTCCGCACCGGGCGAATGTCGATGCCGGGGGTTTTCAAATCCAGCAGGAACTGCGTCGCGCCAGCATGGCGGTCCGGCTCGGGCCCGCCTTCCTGCGCCATCTTGCAGAACAGAATTGCGTAGTCAGAACGGTGCGCGTTAGAGGTCCATAGCTTGCTGCCGTTGATGCGATAGCCGCCGTCCACCTTCACCGCGCGGGTGCGCGTGCCGGCCAGATCGGAGCCTGAATTCGGCTCGCTCATGCCAATGCAGAACGTCAGCTCCCCCGCCGCGATCTTCGGGCAGAAAAACTGCTTCTGCTCTTCGGTGCCGAAGCGTATTATATTCGGGCCGCTCTGGCGGTCGCCGGTGTAATGCGCCGACAGCGGCGCGCCGGCCACCAGCATTTCCTCGATCAGCACGTAGCGTTCGAACGAAGACCGTTCGTGGCCACCGTATTGCTTCGGCCAGGTCATGCCGATCCAGCCGCGTTTGCCCATGGCACGGCTGAACTCGCGGTTGAAGCCGCTGCGGGTGAAGCCCATCAGGTGCTGGTGTTCCGCGATGAACGCGCGCACTTCGCCGCGCAACGCGGCCGCTTCCGGCGGCAGCGTCACCGGGTCGAAGCGGAAGGTGGGAGCAGCCATGGCGTCACTCCTGCCAGTAGGTGTCGAAACCGGCGAAGCTGTGGGGGATGCGGCGGATGTCCGTGAGCAACTCGCGTTGCAGTCCGGCGGGGGCGCCGGGCGGGAAATGCAGGTCGAGCGAATCCGCGACGCCGCCGAAACGGTCCCGTATTGCGCCGGCGATCTGATCGAACCGGCCGCAGGCGGCGAAGATGCGCACCACGTCGTCCGGCACCGCCTCGGCCATCGCGTCCCACCGCCCTTCCACCGACAGCCGGTGCAGCTCCAGGCCCAGATCCTGCAAGCCGTGCAGGGCAAGTATCGGCATGTAGGTGCGCGTCGAGCCATAAAAGCCGATGCGCCGCCGCACCTGCCGCATGCCGGCCTCAACCGTTGCGTCGTCCGGGCCGGTGACGATGAAGCCGCCGCCGTGGATGTCGAAATGCAGGCGGCTGCGGCCGGCGCGGCGCATGCCCTCCTTCAGGTTGGGCAGGCACACCTGCTCCAGGTAGCGGCGCGAACATAGCGGATGCAGCCGCACGCCGTCGGCCACCTGGCCGGCGACGCGCAGCATGGCCTCGCCCACCGCGGCGATCGTCACCGGAATCATCGGCAGCCCGGTGGGTTCCGGCGAGAAGTCGGGGGTCATCAGCGACAGGCTGTAGTTCGCGCTTTCGAACTTCAGCGGACCGCGGGTTTCCCAGCAGCGCCACACCGCGCGCAATGCGCCCACGTAATCGCGCAGCCGCGGCGCCGGCGGAGTCCAGGCGATGCCGAAGCGGCGCTCGTTATGGCCCTTCACCTGGCTGCCCAGCCCCAGCACGCAGCGCCCGTGCGAATTCGCGTGCAGGTCCCAGGCCTGTTGCGCCAGCACGGTCGGGCTGCGCGGAAACGCCACCGCAACGGACGGGGTCAGTTCCACACGCTGCGTCGCCGTCGCCGCGAAGGCGAGGGGGGCATACCAATCGTGCCCCAGCTCCACCGTCATCACCGCATCGAAGCCGGCTTCCTCCGCGGCGCGCGCGGCAGGACCGGCGGCGCGCCAGTCGTTCTGCGGCAGGATCGTGAACACGCGCATCGCTCAGCCGCGCGCCAGGCGGCGTTCGACGAAGGGCAGGCGGTCCTGGCCCCAGAAGATTTCGTCACCGATCACATAGCTCGGCGCGCCGAACACGCCGCGATCCAGCGCGGCCCGGGTATCGGCGATGCGTTGCTCGGCCCAGCGTGGCTCGGCGCCAAGTTGCATGACCGCGTCGGGGGCCTGGCCGATGTCACGGATCAACCCGGCGAGCGTTTCCGGATCGCCGGTGTTCTTCTCCTCCTGCCACAGCGCCTTCAGTACGCGATGCGCGAGCCTGATGGCGGGCGCGTCGTCTTGCGTCTCGCGCAACGCGATCACGCAGCATGCGGCGGCCTGTTCGCTGGCGGGAAAGTATTTCGGCTGAATGTTGATCGGGATGCCGAGATGCTCGCGCCAGCGCCGCAGTTCCATCAGGCGATAGGCCTGGCGCTGCGGCGCGCGCCTGGGCAGCGGCAGGCCGCCGGAGGCGGGGAAGATCGTGCCGAAATCGACCGGCCAGATGCGCAGGCTGGCACCATGCGCCATGGCCATCGCCTCGATGCGCGCCGCGCCCATATGCGTCCAGGGCGAATTGAGCGAGGCGTAATAGTCGATGTGCAGGGCCATCGGCGCTTCCTTCCCGTCGGGTTAGCGCGGCGATCCTGCGGGAGGCGGGCGCGTTGGGCAAGGCGGGGCGCGCAGCCTGCGACGTGTCGTTTCGGCCGGGTTCTAAAACATGGTGCCAGTTTCTCAACCACACTACGAGCGATTGGAAGATCTGCAAAATGGAGCCGAATCTTTCCTGCGCTCTCGCTACAGGTCGATAGCGACCGGAGCAAATGTTATGACAAATCCGCACGAGATAAGCAAAGCCGGCCTCCGCACCATTACCCACGCCTTGCACGACCAAAAGCCGGGTGAAAACGAAGCACCATAACATCGGTCCTTTCGAAGCTTAGGGCTTGTTCGAAAACAATCGGATCTGATTGCACGGTCGAACAAGCCCTAAGCTTTTGCTTTCAGCGGCAGCTTTGTCGGCGTGCTGACGCACTTATTTGCCGACGCTGCCTTAAGGCCGCTTTTACGCTCGACGGAAACGATTTCCCGTATCTTCAAGTCTCGGCCACCGTGAACTGCCGCAGCGCGACCGCAGGCCGCAACCAAACTCCCAATCACGAGGCCAATGCCGGTCAATCCACGAGGATGGTGAGGGAGCGGCAAAAGATCGGGTCGGTACGAGATATCCGCGTGCATCAGCGTTCGTCTGCGGCAAACCTTGCTTCGCCCCGAGCGCCAATCGCCTG
>Ga0335072_10010334_pt1 | contig 13447 bp, 13 predicted proteins | sample Lox_Sample_21_FD_206725 | JGI IMG/M metagenome (GOLD analysis project Ga0335072, IMG submission 206725) | Soil microbial communities from Loxahatchee National Wildlife Refuge, Florida, United States - Lox_Sample_2.1 | ecosystem: Environmental > Terrestrial > Soil > Wetlands | place: USA...
AAAATAATAAACAATTTCCTCCGCAATCATGTCTACTCGACGAAGCTCTCCTAAGAGGCTCTCTGCCACTGTATCCGAAAATGCGGCAATCAATGCTGCTGCATCTGGCTCGGAGACCAGTCCAAAGAGACCACGAGTAACACCTCGCAACTCGACCGTAAACGAAGATGCTAATGCGGCCAAGGAGACCCCCTTCAATGACGTACATCGATTGGGTCGATTGCTAAACATGAATCCAAGGCCTGCTACTCCATTGCGTCGAGCTTCGAGCGCTGGACCTCCTTCTACCCGTAGGTCTACAAGACGGACACCAATCACTCAAGAAAGGACTCCCGGGGGTTTGACGCAACCTGGATCTACACGACGACCAAATGCGCCTACTCCACATGCGCAAGCAGCTGCGAAAGCAAACGAGCTCCGCCGTGCTGCTGCATTAACTCCTGCTAGAGATAGGCAACGAAGTGGCCGACAACAGCAAAGAGAGACACCTCGAGAACCCTTGCGAGCACTGAGTAGAATAATGGCACCAACAAGCAAGGCCGTGGAGACTACACCGCAGAATGAAGCACTATCTGCTGGGAAAGTACTTGTAGCCGGCGAGGATGATCTGGATGGTCGAATAGAACCCAGGCCAAGGCTGTCAATGCCGCTTGATGAAGATGAGGATGATAGTTTACTGCTGCCACCCATGCGCTCGGCCGATTTTGTGGAAGATGATAACCTTACCCAACGATCTGTTGAGTTGCCGAGGAGAGCAGTAGTTGGCCAGCTTGACGGCAGACTATCGCGTGGAAGTCTCGGGAGTGTCAGAACCAGTGACCAGATAGGGAACATCAATGAGCTAGTGTTTGATGCATTGCCTGCCGACGGCAGTGATTCCACCTTTATTCGGCAAGGCGATTTCGATGATATTGAAGCGACCAATGTTGAAGAAGACGTCACTGGCAATCTACAGCATTCGTATCTTGAAGATGGCACTGGACGGATGTCCATGTCATCTGCGCGAATAAGTGATATAAGACCTCAAGATATTCCTGAGGATGATACAGAGGCCACCTTTCTTTTACCGCTACCACAGAGAGATTCGTTACCGGGCAGACCAAGCGCAGGGGAAATCGATGAGTCGGACGAAGACGAAAATGATTATGATGATACAAGAGACGAATCTGTGGGGGCTGATGATGACCAGGAAGGCTCAGAGGTCAATCAGGTAGACGCGGAGGAAGATGTAACTATGCGTGACCCAACCATTGTTCAATCAGAGAAAATTTCGAGCAGTCGAAAGAAGAGTCCCAGGATCAAGAAGCGCATCAAGATCTCAAGGCATGGGATTCAGTACCCTTCATTACCAGTTGGAGTTGTCAAAAGGCTAGCAACAACATTTTTGAAGACGAGCGGGAATGGCAATGCGAAACTAAGCAAGGACACACTTGAAGCCATCATGCAAGCCTCAGACTGGTTCTTCGAACAAGTCAGTGATGACCTCGGTACATATGCAGAGCACGCCAGTAGGAAGACCATTGACGAGACTGATGTTGTGACTCTAATGAAGCGGTGAGTGCGCTCTGAAGCGACCTGACACTCTAGTTATTCTCAAACCTAATCCGTAAATATGATTCTAGACAACGCCAAACGAATGCTACCACGACGCCGTTTGCCCTAGCACAAAGATATCTACCACGTGAGCTCTTGCAGGAACTTCGAATGGCACAACCTTCAATTTCAAGACAGAGAAAAAAACGGCATCTGGAGAGGGTGGACGAAGAGGAGGAAGACCGCGGCTGATAGGAGTCTTTATTTGTGAGAGTAGACTAGCCGCAACTACTGCCATTCTTTGTTTTGGCGAACACGGCGGGAGATGTCTGCTGGTGGCTTCTTCACGACCATCCATAGCATTACTGAAGTTGCAGCTGCGAGGGCGTACCTTGGAAGATCAGAATTAGCATTTGAGAAGCTGGACCAGTTGTTGATAGCCCACCATGTAAATATGTACTGCGTATGATTATTCCTCAGGTTGACTTCTGCCGGCCTACCGATAGGTATACCACGAGCTTCTCGGTCATACGACTTTAGGAGGTCAGGCTCTAGTTAAAGAAATATGTATCAATGCGGTTGTTCAGAAGTGTTCAGGCGACAGGGACAAACCCATAGTTTCCTCAACCCAAACGGGTTGGCTGCCTGTCAAGCTTGCCATCTGCGCAACATCTGGGAAGTAGAATTCTTTCGTCTGTGGATTATTATCTGGCGTAAACATATTCTTCTTCCAAGGCTCTCTGAGCAGTCCCTCTACTGCGACTTCACCCTGGGGTAACCCGGCAGGCCTGTCCTTTTGATTTTTGAATTTCCTCGAGATCCAACCTCGACTGACAAGTATAGTACTTCCACCACCTTTACGTTCTAGAGGCGTGACTACCAGATAGCCGTCTTTCCCGTCATACACGCGGGGGCCGATAAGCATCTCTTGGTCGTGTCTAAAGTGCCCTGTTGCGTACACTCTTCGATAGTCAAAGTCCTTAATTGCAGTTGGATCGACTTGCGGGGGAAGCGGCAATGGGTCTCGCACAAGTCGATCCTCAAACTTCGCTATTAACTTTGATTTCCAGTCGAGACGTTGAACCTGCCATGTCCCAAGAGCAAATGCAGTAATTGGAATCAATGCTTATGTGTGGGTCAGCATCAGGTATTTCCTAGTAAGGAGCTTCATACCGAGTATAATTAGACCTACACCATGTCTTCTACCAGTTCTTATAAGGTTGGGAGGGTTATCAACAATTGAAATAAAACTTGGATCGTCTGCAGGTTGCACAGGTCGTCGAGCAGTATTTGACATATATCTGCAGGCTAGGCAGGGTCGAGCAGACGCAATCCCCATCCATTTCCAATTACTCCTGTACAAAGCAAGCCTGGTAACATGACAGAAACCCCTACTTGATGCGTGCATTGTGAGAAATCTTGCCATGTATGCCAGCATAACTTTCTTGTTGACCTTGGGTCTATATGATGAGGTTTGAAAATGTTTGCTTCGTTTGATCGGAATCCCCCTGCCTAAGTTGGCAAATACTGGCTCCCTTCGTAACTTAGTTTACAAACGTAGTAACTCATCTCTTCATTAAAAATTGGGCATTAGATGAGAATGTTCTACCAAGGAGATCTACAGAGCGGCATCAGTGCGGCCATCCAGCAATCCAAGCTTGTAACCTGCTTCGTAAGAGGTGATGGTTCTTATAAACCAACTACCTAGTTTTCACTGAAGCTAATGTATATCAGATGACGAAGAGGAGAGTGCAACCTGGGAGAATGAATTTTTACAGGAACCAACTGTGAGAACATCGCATATTCACAGAACTCTGGGTTACTAACCAAGATCATTAGTTGATCCCACTTTTATTACAAAAGACCCTTCTGTTGCGACTTCAAGCTGGTTCCCAAGAAGCAGGTTTTCTTGCAGCTATCTATCCCATCCCCAAAACTCCTACACTCGTTATAATCCAGTAAGTTTGTGCTTAATTTTCTTGAGTAACTTGGCTTATGTGGAGCTCCTGATATCCTCGTGATAGGTCTGGTCGCGTTTCGTATGCGGTTGTTTCGTATGCAGTGATCCTCATTGAGCGTGGTGGCTAAGTCTTGGGATTGTACAAGCTTTCTTCTATTAGCGGGATATCTATGGCGTCTTCTTTTCTTTCAGAGGGCTCAAAATCTCTCTTGTTATATGTAGAGGACATGCTAACCGATGACAGTAGTAATGGGCAGCTGAAGGAGTACCTGACCGCTGGAATTTCTAAAGCCGACTTTCTCCAGCGGGTAACGGTAGCATTGGGTGATGGACATGAGACGTCAACACCGGCGTCTACTGGGACTGGGGGCATCTCAACACCTGTGATAGTGGAGGAGAGCGAGCAAACGATAGCTTCAACAGATTCCCGAGACCAGATACCTGCCGAGGAGGAACAGTCCCGTGTAGTGAGGGAACTATTGGCGGAGCGGAGCGCCCGTTTAGAGAGCAAAAAGAAAGAACAGGAGGCTACTGAGAAAGCTGAGCGCGCTGCGAAAGCCAAAGCGAGAAAAGAAGCTCTTGAAACTGCTGCAACTGATCCCGAAGGTTCTAAAAAAGCGGCCGATATGAAATACGCACTGATGCAGAAAAAACGTCAGCAGGATGCTCGGGATGAGCGTGCACGCATTCTCAAACGTGTTGAAGATGATAAGGCAGAACGTAGGTTAAAAGAGGCATTACGGAAAGAGCAAGCTAAGGCTGCCATGGAACCTAATAATCTGCAATCATCGACTTCTACACAACCCGTATCCAGCAATCTACGACCGTCTGCGAAAGACCAAGGAAGTGACTGTGCCTTACAGGTAAGACTCTTTGACGGAACAACAATTAGGTCACGCTTTTCTCTTCAAAATACACTAGGAAACGACGTCAGGCAGTGGATAGACGGTCAGCGAACCGACGAGGATATGCCGTATACATTCAAGCAAGTGTTGACACCACATCCAAACAAAACAATCACGATATCAGAAGAGGAGCAGTCTCTACAGTCATTAGGTTTTAACCCTAGTGCAACCCTCATACTTGTACCGGTGAAGGATTACACATCTGCATATGAGGGTGGTCCAACGAGTTACATCTCTAGAGGGATCTCCACCGGGGTTGGTCTTGTATCTTCCAGTATCAACATGGTCGCCGGAACATTGGGCAGCTTGTTTGGAGGCAACGCAGCCCCTGGTGCTGAATTTGAAGCTGAAAATCGAACCTCCTCCGAGGCTTCAGCGTCTGTAAACGTTAGGACTTTCAGAGATGAGGGAAGGAATCCAGACGAGCATCAGCTCTACAATGGCAATACCGTAAGGACTAGTGTTCACCTCTAGGCATGACGCTAATACTCTATCGCAGCTCAACTTCGAGCCAAGGAGGGACGAGGATGATATGGAAGGTTAGCATACAAGATGAGACAAGGAGAAAACATTGGCAACTGGAGCCTGGCGTTAAAGAAGGATGTGCACTGCTAGGGAAATAGAAGGGAGGTTTTCTTGACTTGAGAGATTCTAGGTGATATTGTACAAATTTGACATGCAATGTATCCTAGCCAGTTTATGCATTACGCTCTTCCAGATGCCATTTGGTAGCTAATATTGGCTGGAAGCAGCTTGGCAAGCCTTCTGCACGGGCGGTATGTTAGCCATCCACACTCGTACTGCATTGGAGAGATTATTCACATACCAGTTGCTCTAAATACCAACTACAAATTTGCATATTCCCTTGGTTTTCATCTAGGCATTTGGTGAACTGTTTGGCGTCCACCTCACAGCTTCTAGGTCCCCAACTATTTTGTTCCTGACTTTGACTTTGAGCTGCGACAGCATTATCCGATTGTTCAGTAGGTGCACTGGAGCCGCCGCCGAAGAACCCGCCGATAGCATGGCCAATCGATGAACCAATAGCTACACCTCTATTATAACATGTCAACAATGTTCTTACATTTTCTCATCCTTGCACACTTACGCAGCAGTACTAGCCATTTGGCCGAAAAGACCTGGGCTTTGGCTCTGACCTTGAGCTGGAGCTGCAGGAGGACCAGCCTTTGCGTTCGCAGGAGGATATGCGGATGTTGTGGCGGGTCGACTTTGCTGCTTTGCAGGAGGCGGCCTGGGAGGTGCGACAGACGGGCGAGATCGGCCACTGCCACCACCAGATCTTCCCTGACGAGGCATATTGGTTTTGTTGAGCTTATAGATGTGAAGGTAGAGTACACTTTAGATGTTTTGATGGAGAACAAGTCTATGGAAGAAGAACGTCGAACGAAGCTTTCGCTTGCTCGCCACTTGACGCCGAGGTACATCCACCTCAGGTATCCAGGCACCTTTCATAAGCTAAAGAATGCAGCGAAAATCAAAAATTTGGTATGTGAATACGTAAGGTTCTCAATGCTGTGTAATTTTGTCATCAATTGGTCAAAATCCAGTTCTAATGCTACCTATACCTTTCATGGCATGTCTGGGTATCTCCTTGTATCAATGTGTAACACCCCGGCCGGAAAACGCCAAAACAATGCTATAGAATCTTCTCACACGCTCCTAATCTCTGATATGATTGCCATCTAACTTCTCATATGCTTGTTGTCCTCATCCTTACCTTTCTTCTTGCTCCTCTTTCTCCTTTTTTTCTCTTCCTTGCTCTTCTTGTGTTTTCCTTCTAGAGGCTCCGAATCTGAACCAGCACCTGATAGGGATGACGTTGGCATAGAATCATCAATTGTATCAGCTTTCCGCTTTTTAGATGCATTAAATGCCACATCTTGCCCTATTCCAGCATTGTCCAGCACTACACTTGAAGGGTCACAGCTCTCGGCGGCGACAGACGGACTGCTTATGGCATCTTCGATGGTCTTTGACATGTCCTCGAATTTGGTATGTGATCGGATCGTTTCGGCCCCTTGACGCTGAGCTCTTTTGGAATCATACTCGTCATTCCCAGTCTGTCGTCAAAGATTAGCAGAAATCCATTAGGATGCCACATAGAGCACATACTAAGCCGGCTTTTATAAACCTTGCAGCGGCTTGCTTATCTAGGCTGATGACCGGCCGCTCGCTGGATGGCGCTTCTGCAGCTTTGATCTTTCCGAAGTATTGTTTGACTCGAGTGAGCTCCTTAAAGACTGGGTGTTCACGAGCCTTAACACCGTTCAATCGTAGATATGCTATGCAAATCGGGTCAGCATTGGCTAGGATATCAAAGAAATTGTGGTGGGTGGCATACAGAATAGCATGGATTCAATTGCATAAGTGACAAGAACGTAAAGTTTGGCCTTGTCGAGTAATGGTAGCTTCGATGACGTGATTGAGAATGAAGAATTCAAGACAGGCGCGAGCGAGTCCTCCAGATCATCGATCTCATCATCAAGTTGCTCAAGGAACGAAACGATCTCGGTGGACTCCATTTCGTTGGAAATGGATGTCAAAAAGCGCTATTCACAAAGGTTCTGTGAATTCTCGAAATCCCCATTGTCGTGGGCGCGTCGGTAAAAAGTAATACCGATGATTATGTACAAGGATCAAGAAGTTGAGCTTGCAAGGATCCAGTGAATTTTGGTCTTTGATCTCCTTGGCATTTTCTATTTTGTAGGACAACCTCAATGGAACGTTGACCGTCAACTTCCACATCTGCTTCTTTGGCAACCATTTGTAAAGTTATTTTTCCACGGATAACTGTGTACTATATTCACGGGCTCGTTACTTTTTTCCTCTCCCGGCTGTATCGCTTCCGCCAGGTCAAGATCTCGACCACGCTTTTGCCATGAGAGCCATTTTATAATACTTGACAAACTTCCATCCTGTCTACCATATCCTGCGGTCGTCCGCTCTCGCGGGTGTTTGCTCGAATACCTCACAGACACCCTCTATGGAAGTTCGGTGACATATCAGTAGGCCGGGCGGCCAGAAGATATATCTCGGTACCGTATGGAGTTGATTGGTGGCCATCGCAGAATGAGAATGAGTCGGGGAGTCCAGTAGCAGATCATATAATGGGTCGAGCACTGGCTGAACAAAGCGTCGGCGAAGACAATTATGAGGATTTTCCTCCACCGCCTTTAGAGACGGCCATCGAGGAACGGAACACATCAGAGGAAAGAGAGAATACTATTGGGATCGTGCCTGCTGATAAGACACGAACGCGAATGATGCACGCTAGCACACGGGATAACTTGCTTTCCCGTCAGCTTGTTCAGAAAGACTCGTCAAGAATACATATTTTGGGTACTGAGAGCATTGGGAGATTCGTTGCGCATGCTTTGGCTAGCATCGGAGATCCGCCACCGGTTACTCTTCTGTCTCATCGTAGTGATATAGCTCGACAGTGGGAAAATGAGGGAAGAGTTCTGGAATTAATCACTGGGAATATATCTCATTGTCGCTCGGGAATCGATGTTAGACATGTTACGACGTTAGGGCGTCAAGGAGATCAGAGCGAAGAGATGATTGACAAGCTCATTGTTACCATTCGACCGAAAGCCACTGTTCCTGCCCTACTGGAAATCAAAGATCGCCTTCTTCCTACTTCGACCATATGCTTTTTGCAGAATGGTATGGGTATCATGGACGATGTCAATGCCAGGGTATTTCCGAATCCCGCTATGCGGCCGCGCTACATAGTAGGCGTGACATCTCATGCAGTTGAAGATCAACGCGGGAGAGCCTTCACAACAATCTATACTAGGAAGGGCAATACATATTTATCGGTGGTTCCCCAAACCATAGGTTTGCAGCACTTGAAAATTATTCATGAAGAACCTCTGGTTCAGCGAATGTACTATGGATGGACTACATCGTCACGGAATCTCATGCGATCCCTGACACGATCCCCGATTCTCAATGCGAAAGGGTTCCAATACGGAGACATGCTCCAACTGCAATTCGAGAGGCTTGCTGTAAATGCTGTCCTCAGTCCGTTGTCGGTAATGTTTGATTGTGCCCATGGCAAGCTACTAGAAACCTTTGCCGGCATGAGTCTCATGCGAGGACTTCTGCGAGAAATTGTCGCTGTAGCAAGGAGTGTTCCTGAGCTGCGAAGACTGGAACATTTCAAATATTCGTTCACACCGAAGAAACTGGAGTCCTTGATTGTTCGGATTGCCTCGAGAAGCAACAACACATTAGGACCGATGCTCGAGGATGTTAGGAATGGACGGCGGACGGACATTGATTTCGTCAATGGTTATATTGTCAAGTGTGGCAAGGAGCTCGGAATACCTTGTCCAATAAACACCACGGTTATTCAGATCGTAAAAGCCAAACAAGAAATGGCCAGCAGCAAACAAGCGTCTTTTATACCATTCAAAGACAATTAGGGTGTGCAAATGACGAACAAGCAGTCTATACGTACATGTATTATTGTATATTAATGAGCAATCAGCAATTCGATTCCCCTTTAAGGTCTCATTTCTACCTGCAAGTGATATCTGGTATAGTGATGCATTACCATTGGCTGAGCGTAAGAGCGTAAAGTTTGTCCCTTGTCCCGCTTTTAGTGACTCTTCGACCCCACCAAAAATTGTCTTTGCTTTCAATTACATTATTTCGACCACCGTAAGACCAAGAAAAGGATCTTTTAAAAATATCACATAAATTTCCAAGCAAGAAATGCGGTAAATTGACTTCTCGATGTTTGACTCCTTAAACTTACCTCAATCCTTTAGGAGTGCTGGGCTGCACTGGTTCTGTGGGACAACGATTTATCCTCCTACTTGCGGAACACCTCAACTTTACCCTCTATGCTATTGGCGCGTCCTCCCGATCAGCAGGGAAGAAATACAAGGACGCCATCAAATGGAAGCAAGCGACACCTATGGCGAAACACGTTGGTGAATTGGTGGTGAAGGACTGTAAAGCGAATTTCTGGAGGGCGACGTGGTGTTCAGTGGGCTTGCTGATGTCGCCGGAGAAATTGGTAGGCCCTCTGACGACCTAAAGAGAGTAGAAGAACAAGAAGCGCTAACTTATTTGGCAGAAATGGAATTCTTAAAAGCAAACCTTGCGGTCTTCTCCAACGCCAAAAACTACCGCCGTCGGTTCCCTTGTTGTACCCACAGTCAACCTCCCGCACCTTGAAGTAATACCGCATCAACGAAAACACTACTCCGTGGAGAAGGGTTTCCTGGTTTGTAATTCAAATTGTGCTGTGATTGGCATCGTCATCCCATTTGCTGCGCTACAGAGTGTGTTTGGACCCGTGGGTCAAGTAAGCGTGGTAACAATGCAGGCTGTCTCGGGGGCTGGATATCCTGGAGTAAGCAGTATGGATATTCTGGATCATTGTGCCATACATATCTGGAGAGGAGGACATGCTTGAGACGGAAGCACAGAAGATCCTAGGCAAGGTCAATGAAGATATCACAGGCTTCCAAAACTAGGCAGAGCTAAGAGTCTCTGCGGCCTGCAACCGGGTTGCTGTTCTGGACGGCCATATAGCTTGTGTTTCTTTGCGATTTGCTAAAAGGCCTCCACCATCTGCAGAGCAGGTCAAGCAAGCAATACGGGAGTATGTGAGCGATGCTCAAAGGCCGGGATGCCCATCAGCTCCAAAAAACGCTATCACGGTTATGGAGGAGCCAGATAGACCACAACCGCGACTTGACAGGGACACCCAGAAAGGGTATATAGTGAGTGTTGGAAGAATAAGAGAAGATGAGAGTGGAATTTTCGACATAATGTTCGTTGCCTTAAGTCATAACAGTAAGGCCGTCTACGCTTCTCAACTTTGTGTGTCGCAACTAACAATGTGTAGCTGTTATTGGAGCTGCCGGCTCATCGATATTGAAGCGAAGCAGCAGTACTGAAGGGTTACATATAAGTAAAAATTTTGCACAAAATTAAACTAAAACCGATCAAAATGTCTCCTAGAACCAAATTTGCTAGACTCTTAGAACTTTGGAAGAATTCCTCGGAATGTCAAGAACTAGCGACAACACTACCCCTCCAAACGTCACAGCCCTACTCCACTTACTTAATTTTCGAGTACTGCATGTAAATTAACCAAAAAACATGGATGATGCAGATTTAGAAGAGGTAGCGATCATGAATTCGGGGAGATGGTCTACAAAGCTAACAAGAGCCCGTAGATCAGAAAAGCTAGACTTGCACAACTAAAGTCTCAGAGTGGAGGGGGCGGAGGTGGGAGTAGTGGTGGGCAGGAGGAACAGAAACAGTGAGGCACTTTGAAAGGTCTAATGAATGAAGCAATCTAATTGTGCACAGACAGCAAGAAGGTCTGTGAAGGACTACTTTTCAGATTGGCGATCGACTGACCTTGTCCTCAGCGGATGCGCGACAATCGATTTTGAACCAAATACTTGAACCAGCTGCGGCGGACAGACTTGGCAGGATTCGCCTCGTGAAGGAGTCGAGAGCAACAGATGTCGAGAACAGGTTGATCATGCTGGCGCGTTCGGGGCAGTTGCGGCAGAAGGTTACAGAGGAACAATTAAAAGAAATGCTAAATGCGATGGTGGAGACGAAGGAAGAAGAGAAGATTGTGATTAGCAGGAGGAAGGGCGGTTGGGACGATGAGGATGACGATCTGTTGGACTTGTAGCGCCAAAATTTTCGAACGGTCTTGAGAACCGTCTGACAACATCGGAAAGTCTTGAACGCTTCTAATATTGGACTCCGCAAATGGCCTCGTTTCCATGAAATACCATGTCTATACAGAGTGCAAGTCAAGATAGGCCCTGCATCAATTGATTCCCAAACTATCAGCAGATCTGTCACGAGCTTGTTTCTCAGCCTTCTTCCGTAGCCTCTCCTGTTTCCTGATTTCTCGAAGATCCGGAGGCTGCTCGATGCCCAATTCAGCTCTGAGCTGAGTAACATCCCTTTCCAACTGCTCCTCCCAGTATATATTGATGATTTCTTTCGCCTTCAAGCCATTGCTGAGGGCCCATGGTAAATAAATAGAAAAAAATCTAGCTCTCTCAGCAGGTTTCAGCTTGATTACCGCAAACATGCTCAACGCAGTCATTGGTAACAACGTATTTGCAAACTCGAAAGCTTTTAAAGCAACTTCTCCCTCAACCATAACTGGTAATCCGGTCACGGCATGGTAGAAATCATGGCATTCTCTGTATCTTTGCATTACATATGCACACTCTTCGTCGTCGATGTATTTGACTTCAACTCTAGTGTCTGGCGATACTCCTTCACGGTCTAGCCATGATGCATAAGTCCATCCCACTGTATGTTCCGGAAGCGTGCGAAGGTATTTCATAGACATTGTCTTCGAGGTAATGCGAGGGCGGTCCCGCAGGATGCGTCGACCGGTAGGGTCAGAGAGCATAGCATCTCGAAGCCGGTAGATAAAATAGGGAGTAGCCGTAGCTTCTCCCAGAGCCGCAATTAGGTCTGTGATCTTAAATCAGCTAAATGATCCTACTGTAAATTATCAGACCTTTCGGACCTCCTCGTCGTGGATTAAACAGGGAAATGACAGCCGAGCCTACAGCGAGACCTGCCCGCTCAAGAGTAGTGAGTGGAACATGTCCATCATAATTTGGTGGTGGTCTGTTCAGTACAGAGAAACTTCTCAAGCTCAATGACGACGCACATAGTGCAACCAATTCTCGAGGAAGTCTGCATCGCGGAATAGAGTGACGTAAGGGTGAGAACGCGATCATTGTGATTGATTATTGACATTGGAATTCACAGAGAGAACTTCGATAGCATAATGCAAAATCACCCCAAATCACGCGGCGTGATTCCGCGGTTTATTGGTAACACGTGACTACGGTCGTCGAGCGAAATAATCTGCATTTTGATGTATTCTGTTCAATTATACATTCGGTGGCACTCAAAAGTTTACATCGAAGAGTAATGGCTGTGAGTAGTCTGTTTGGTCTCGAACCTAGCTCTTAAGATGGAGAAACATCATGAGTTCACTACTTGGGCGGTCAAGGACGGGCTTGACATAAACGGAATTGCTCCACATAGATTTCCAGGCCGTGGTTTGGGTATAGTTGCAGTCGAGAGGCACGAGGTAAGTTCTTATTTCTACCAATTGATCTCCGCATCACATGAGATATGTTCTAGAGTCATCAATTGTCAACTCATAGTTCTTGCTATACTAATGTAAATATCAGGCCGGAGAAGAGCTGTTGTCCGTACCACGAAGTGCTTTGCGGACTGCACAAACTGTACCCAAAGTTATATCAAGAAAGTTAGGGAATATATCTGTCCATGGCCTGTTAGCTGTGGATCTGTCATTTGATATATCACCAGTCAGAGCTCCTTGGAGGGCAGTTCTTCCTACCAATGTTGACCTTTTTGAAGCGATGCCTTATACGTGGGAGACGGCCTTGCAAATGCTTCTCCCTCCTGCTGCCAAGTCACTCCTAGAAAACCAACAAAGAAAGTTCTCAAGGGATTGGACTATTGCGTCGCGAGCATTTCCAGAACTTGATAAAAAGAGCTTTCTCCACAAGTGGCTCATAGTTAATACCCGGACTTTCTACTGGACTGTCCCTGGGGCAAAAAAGTTACCTATACCAGATGATTGTATGGCTCTTAACCCTTTTGCTGATTACTTCAACCATGCCGATGAAGGATGCAAAGTGGAATATGGTCCTATGGGATTCAAAATCTTCGCCGATCGTGTTTATGAAAAAGACGAAGAGATTTACATTTCCTATGGAAGCCACAGCAATGATTTCCTGCTGGTGGAATACGGTTTTATCCTTTCGGAGAATAAGTGGGACGAACTTCAGCTCGACCACATCATACTCTCTGAGTTATCCACGAAGCAACGAGATCAATTGGAAGGGGTCGGCTTTCTTGGAAAATATGTCCTCGATCAAAATACGGTCTGTCATCGAACACAAGTTGCTCTACGGTTATTCTGTCTGCCTTTAAAGAAATGGTACCGATTTGTCAATGGCGAGGATGATACCGAGTTTGA